>Ga0082335_1003401_pt1 | contig 26318 bp, 14 predicted proteins | sample Subgrocontami58m_FD_72375 | JGI IMG/M metagenome (GOLD analysis project Ga0082335, IMG submission 72375) | Subsurface groundwater microbial communities from S. Glens Falls, New York, USA - GMW37 contaminated, 5.8 m (SPADES assembly) (version 2) ...
AGCGAGATGCTTATCGTCGTAAAATGTTCACGATGTCGTGACCCAAATGAGTGTTATCGAAGTGTAAATTTTGTTCACGATGTCGTGACCCCTGACACTTAATGCCTAAGCCCAGATTAAGTATAATGATATTTGTAAAGAAAATGTAACATCTTAGGATTCGTTGATGCCATCTTTGATTCCCTTAATTAGTTTGTTTACACAGCATACCCTCGTCGTCATTGGCGACGTGTTTTTGGATGACTACCTCATCGGACGGGCGCACCGCCTCTCGCGTGAAGCCCCCATCCCGGTGTTGAACTTTAAATCGCGGCGGAATCTTCCGGGTGGCGGCGCCAACCCTGCCATGAACATCGTCGCCCTCGGCGCGCGCGCGGCGCAGATCGGAATCATTGGCGCCGACTCTAACGGTGAGACTCTCCAAAAACTTCTGGCCGAGTCGGGCGTGGATGTGAGTGGACTCATCACCGACGGCTCGCGCCCGACCATCACCAAAACCCGCATCGTCGCCGAAAGCGAACTGCGTTTCCCGCAACAACTTGCCCGCATTGATACGCAGAGCGAACTTCCGTTGGATGATTCGATCCGCGCCAAAACAAAAAGTGAACTGCGGCGGCTCGCCGCAAATGCTTCGGCGATTTTGTTCTCGGATTACCGCGCCGGATTAATTGACGTCTCGTTAACCGACGTGGCGCGGACTCTGGCGCGGGAACATCCTCTCCTCCTCACCGCCGACGCGCAAGGCGATCTCGACAAGTATCGCGGCTTCAACCTAATCAAATGCAATCGCGCCGAAGCCGAATCTTATTTAAACACAAAATTGTCGGACGAAAAAGATTTTGTATCTGCCTTAGACGTTTTGCTTAAACGCCTTGAGGCACAGGCGATCCTCATCACGCGCGGAGCGCAAGGTCTTTCCATTAGCGTCAAGGAAAAAGGTTACACCCATTTGCCCGCGACCAACATCGCCGACGTATACGATGTAACAGGCGCGGGTGATACGGTCATTGCGGTTGCCACCTTAGCCTTAGCCAGTGGCGCGGATTCGGTTGAAGCGGCGCGGCTGGCTAACATTGCCGGTGGCATTGCCGTGCGCGGTTGGGGGAATGTGACGGTGACGAGGGAAGAAATGAACAATGAAATAATGAAGAATGAACAATGAAGCGATGAACAAAACCCCAAAACCCAAAATCCCAATTTCCAACATCCAGCATCCAACATCCAGCATCCAACATCCAACTGCGTGATAGAATTTTCCCCGATGACTCCCTCTGATCATCTGCAAAGTTTCCTCGATTCGCTCCCCGCTAAACCGGGCTGTTACCTCATGAAAGATGAGTCGGGAAAAATCATATACGTCGGCAAGGCGGTCAACCTTCGCAGCCGCGTGCGCTCGTATTTCCACTCACAGGTAGATTCGACGAAGACCGTTCAACTGGTCAAGAACATCGCCGATATTGAAATCATCGTGGTCAGTTCGGAACTTGAGGCGTTGATCCTTGAGATGACTCTGATCAAGAAACATCGCCCCAAATACAACATCCGCCTCAAAGATGATAAGCGTTACCCCTACATCAAAGTGCATTGGCACGAACCGTTTCCTAAAGTAACGGTGACGCGGCGAATGGATCAGGACGGCTCGCGTTATTTTGGTCCCTATACCAGCGTGTGGGCGGTGCAGCAAACACTGGATGTCTTGCGGAAGATTTTTCCGTATCTCACTTGTGATCGGGAGATCACCGGAAATGATCCGCGCGCCTGTTTGTATTACGACATCAAACTGTGCAACGCGCCGTGCATCGGCGTGGTGAAGAAAGATGAATACCGCGCGGTGATTGATGACCTGTGCCGCTTCTTGCGGGGTAAAACCGAATCGGTGGTGAAGCGGCTTAAAGCGGAGATGATGAAGGCGAGTGACGAGCTGCACTACGAGAAGGCGGCGTCCATCCGCGATCAGTTGGTGGCGATTGAGAGGGTGGTCGAAAAGCAGAAGGTGATCTCAACGGAACAAATTGACTCGGACGTGATCGCCATCGCTCGCGATCACGGCGACACCTGCGCCCAAATTTTTTTTATCCGCGCCGGCAAGCTCATCGGGCGAGAATCGTTTATGCTCGAAGGCGGCGAAGGCGAGGAGAGCAAAGAGATCGTCGCTCAATTCATCAAACAGTTTTACGACGAAGCGGCTTACGTGCCGCCCGAAGTGGTGCTGCCCGATGATCTGCCCGAAGTGGAGATCATCAGCCAGTGGCTGCGCGATAAACGCGGCGGCGACAAAGTGACTCTTACTGTGCCGCATCGCGGCGAGAAGCGCGGCTTGATCGAGATGGCAACCGAGAACGCCACTGAAGCGTTGAACCGTATCCGTGCCCAACGCGAAGCCGACCACAGCAAGCATGTGGAGGCGATGAGTGAATTGCAAACGGCATTAAGTTTGCCGAACCCGCCGACGCGAATCGAGTGTTTTGATATTTCGCACACACAGGGCATTGCCGCCGTCGCCAGCATGGTGGTCTTCACGCAAGGCGCGCCGAATAAAAAACATTATCGTTCGTTCAACATCCGGACGGTTCAAGGGGTGGATGATTTTGCGAGTATGAGGGAGGCGTTGAGGAGAAGGTTTAGGAGATGGAAGGATGGGCAGGAGATAAAGGAAGTAAGTAAACAAGTAGACAGGGAAACAGGGAAAGAGGTAGAGATGGAAAGAGGGAAAGAGGTAGACAGGGAAACAGGGAGAGGGGTAGAGAGGGAAACAAGTAAACAGGTAGAGATGTTGGTGGGGCAGAAGGTGGATGAGTCGTTTGCGATGTTGCCGGATTTGTTGTTGATTGACGGCGGCAAGGGGCAGTTGAGCGAGGCGGTGCAGGTGTTGAGTGAGTTCGGGTTAAGCGACCGCGTCCCCGTGGCGTCGTTGGCGAAACAGCAGGAAGAAATTTTTTTGCCGGGTCAGTCGAATTCGATCCTTCTGCCGCGCAATTCGCAGGGATTATTTTTGGTTCAGCGCGTGCGCGATGAGGCGCACCGTTTTGCGATTACACATCACAGAGATCGAAGAGACAAACGTGGCTTGGTGTCCGCCCTCGACTCTATCCCCGGAATCGGTCCGTCGCGCAAAAAAGCGTTGCGCTTAAAATTCGGCGATGTGGATACGATTCGCAATGCGAGTATTGAGGAGTTGATGAAGGTGAGGGGGATTAATGAGGCGGTGGCGAGGACGATTAAAGAACATTTGTGATCCACGAAAGGCACGAAGAACAATGTCATTCCGAGTAACCCATCGCGGGCAGATCTCCGAGTTCTTTAAGAACTCGGAGATCTTGGCGCGACCCGCAAGGGGGAGAAACTTAAGTTTCTGAGTAGCCGTACTTAATTACACCCCCAACTTTAAAAATACATTCACCACTTGCGGATCAAAATGTATGCCGCTTTGTTGGCGGATGTGTTGGCGCACTTCTCCCTCGCTCCAGCCTTTGCGATACGGGCGATCGGATCGCAACGCATCCCACACATCCACCACGGCGAAGATGCGCGCCGCCAATGGAATCTCCTCGCCTTTCAACCCGCGCGGGTAACCTGTGCCATCCCATTTTTCATGGTGACAATAGGGGATGTCGAGCGCGTGTCGCAAGTAATCAATGGGCGTGAGCATATCGTAGGCATATTGTGGATGCCTCTTCATCACAACCCATTCTTCATCGGTCAGTTCGTCGGACTTGAGCAAAATGTTATCCGGAATGCCCAACTTGCCCATGTCGTGCAGCAACGAACCGCGCCGAATTTGAATCAACTCTTCATCACTCTGCCCCATCGCTTGCGCCAGGCGCAAGGTCATCTCGGTCACGCGTTGCGTATGCCCTTCGGTTTCTTTGTCGCGCAAGTCGAGGGCGCGTGACCAACCTTCGATGGTGGCGTCGTAGGCCCGCATCAGTTCGGCGTTTGAGCGATGCAGCTTATTAAACAATTCGGCATTGTCAATGGCGATGGCGGCTTGACTGGCGAGGGTTTGAAGGAAGTTCAACCATTCTTCATCGGGGTCGAGACGGGTGCGATGGAAAATTTCCAGCACGCCTTTCACTTGTCCTTTGGAAATGAGCGGCACGGCATAATATGCTGCAAAACTTTCGCCTGCCATCACTTCGGGCATGGCGAAGATTGGTGAGGTCACTGTGAAGTTGGGATGGGCGACGATCCGACGTTCCAACGCAGCTTTGCCTGCTTGCCCATCGCCCAAACGGACTTGCGTGCGGCTGTAGGCGTTGGAGCGAAAGCCACGCCCGGCGGCGTACTCCAATGTATGCAAGTGCGACTTGTGTAATAACACCGCGGCGGCATCCACCCGCAGTTGCGCCGTGACCTGCTCCAGCAAGACGTTGAGGATGATCTGCAATTCGAAGCTGGCAGAGATCGCCTGATCGATCACGCTCAAGGCAGTAAGATGCTCCAATTGTCGTTGAATTTTTTCTTCGGCTTGTTTGCGCTCGGATATATCTTCGACGGTACCTTCGTAGTAGAGGAGAGTGCCGTCCGAATCCACTACAGAGCGAACATTCTCTGAAACCCAGATCGTAGTGCCATCCTTGCGATACGCCGAATATTCAAACCCTGTGACGCTGCCGTCCTGCTCTTTCAATAGACGCGTGTGCTTGGCGCGGCGGTCGGGATCCACATAGACCTGGCGCGCTGCGTCGGTCACACTGGCGAGCAGGTCCCCGGGCGAGTCATAACCCCACATTCGCGCCAGGGCCGGATTGACCATGATGAAGCGACCTTCGGGCGTACTTTGAAAGATGCCATTCAAGGAATTTTCGACGATGCTGCGATAATTCTCCTCTGCCCGCCGCAACGCCTCCTCCGCTTGCTTGCGCTCGGTGATGTCCTGCGCTGCGCCAACAAAACGAACGACGCGCGATTCTTTATCCAACATGGGTTGCGCGAAATCGCGCAACCAGCGCACCTCTCGATTTTTCGTGATGATGCGGTATTCGACAATAGATTGCCGACCGGTAAAAATTTTCTCTGTATGCTCAGACGCCTTTACGAGATCCTCAGGGTGTATGAGTTTCTTCCATTCACCTTCGCCGCGAATCTCAGACGGTTCATAACCAGTGATGCGCCGATAGGCACTGGTCACCCATTCCAGTTCAACGTTGCCGTCCGAGTTGAAGCGGTACGAGTAGGCGTAATCCGACACAAGTTCGGTGACGGCGCGATAGCGCTCTTCGCTTTCGCGTCGTTCATCCTCCGCCCGCTTGCGGTCGGTGATATCAATACCGGTGGACAGGAGATGTTTTGTACCACGAATGGAAATAGTTTCCAGCGAGTATAAGATATCACGCAAGCTGCCGTCCCGGATACGGAACTTGACTTCGGCATTGCTCACTGAGCCGCCTGCGTTCACGGCGGCAGAGATCAACTTTTCACGGTTTTGGTCGCTCAGGATTCCAAGGTCAGTGACAGTTTTGCCCATGATTTCTTCGCGGGAATATCCCACCAGATCGCAAAACGCCGGATTCGCTTCAACAAACTTTCCATCAAGTTTCGTGATGACCAGAGCGAGTGGACTAGACTGGAATGCCGCTGAAAATTTTTCTTCACTCTCTAGATGTGCTTCTTCCGCGCGCTTGCGCTCGGCGAGTTCCCGCGCCACCTGTTGGCTCAGGTCGCTCATTCGGCCCGCTATCCCACCGGCAAAAAACAGAAGAACTGTTCCCGAAGCGCCGCCTCCAGATCCGGTCATTACCGTCCACCCCGACATGCCAGCGCTATTCAATAACAAGATGTTCAGAGGAAAGCACAGCGCCGCAGCCAGCAGGCCGCCCCGCATTCCTTGCAACCATCCCGCTATAGCCACTGGTAACAAAGCCAGCCCGACCACGGATGGACCGATGAGGCGGTTGAGCGCGAAGAAGGTTAGCGCGTAAAGGACGAAAGCAACGCCCATGACAACAGCCCGCGCCTGGCGCGACTGGAGGGTGAAACGTTTTGCCCACGCCCTTCCTGATGCGGCACTACCGGACTTGTTGCGAATATTGTTTTGGCTCATAACTCTTTCCTTTAGAAATAAGTATAAACCCAAAAATAAAAAAAGCGCGCAAACTTTTACTCAAGTTTGCGCGCTGTTCTAAATTCCTTTTTCACTCAACCACTTCCTGATCGTCTCTGCTACAGACTGCCAACCTTCTTCCAACATCATGTCGTGCGCCATGCCGGGGAAGATTGTGGCTTGGGTGTGATAGGCCCGCGCCGTCGCCTCAACTTCGTGAGGATGAAAGACGGTATCGTCCGCCGCACCCAAAACAAGCATGGGCGTTTGCACGCGCTGTGGCTGAGGCAAATTCAGCATCAGCATATCCAAGAAACCCAAAAAAGATTCGTCTTGCAACTTTTGAAAAAACTTTTGCGCTTGCGCCGCCGGCATCCGCGATGAGAAAAAAGATTCTTGAGCCAGTGCCGGTGTGGCGACTAAAGGGAACAAGCTGAGAGTCGCGTTTACTTTTATAAACTCAATGGGATGCCGTAGAGCGAGGCGCAAGGTGGTGGCTAACACGCCCATCGGCGGCACCGAGGCTAACAAAACTGCGGCGCGCGCCGAATGGGATTCGAGATACTTTTGAGTGATCAAGCCGCCCATAGAATGCCCGATGATCACCGGGGGCGCCGCCAACTGTTTAACAACCTGATCGACATCGGCGACGTAATCGGCAATGCGCGCCCAGCGCAACCGTTCACGCCCCTCACTGCCTCCATGCCCACGCAAGCTCAGCGCGTGGACGGCATAACCGTGACGCGCGAAGTCATCAAGAAAGTATTCATCCCAGCACCATGCGCCGTGCCACGCGCCATGGACAAACAACAACGGTGTTGGGTGAGCGAGAGTCGTTGGAGTCTTGCTGATTATTTCAAGTCGCATAATGTTTTCTTCCTTTGATCTGATAAATCTCCATCTCACCTTTGCCTTTGATGGTGACGGGACCGTGCGAGTCACTTTGGCATAAGTGTGAGACAAGTTTCCAGGCTTCGGCGCTGACATTGACGGCGTTTGCCATGCCTTCCGATTCGATCCGCGCGGCGACGTTCACCGTGTCGCCCAACACATCAAACAAATACTGACGATGACCGACCACACCCGCCATGACCGGTCCAATGTGGATACCGACTCGCACCTGCCATTGAGGCGGCAGCGTCGGGGCAGCCGCCACCATTTCTAACCCGCATTGCACGCAGTTCAACACCGGATTTTCGACGGGCTTCAACAAACCGCCGGTGGTCATAAAGGCGTCGCCCACCGTTTTGATCTTTTCCAGATCGTGCTTGAGCGCCACCTCTTCAAAAATTTCTACCATCTTCTGCAAATGTGTCACCACGTCTTCCGGGTCGTGTTGGTCGCAGTAATGGGTGAAGTCTACAATGTCGCAAAACATCACGGCAACGTTCTCGTAGCGACGCGGTTTAACGTGATTGTTTGCTTTGAGTTCTTCGACAACGGGGTGGGGCAGGATAACGTGCAGCAGATCGTCGGCGCGTTTTTTCTCGGCGGCGATCTGTTGTAAGTGCGCCTGCTCTTGATCGCGCATCCGTTTTTTGTCGAGCGTTGCCCCGATGCGCGCTTTGAGTAAAACCGGATTAAAAGGTTTGGGCAGATAGTCTTCCGCGCCCATCTCGATGCAGCGCACCACGCTTTCAATTTCATCCACCGCCGAGATGACGATCACCGGAATGTGCCGCAGCACCTCATCACTTTTCATCGTTTCCAACACTTGATAGCCGTTCATCTCCGGCATCATAATGTCGAGCAAGATCAGGTCAAACGTCTGCTCACGCATTTTACCCAGCGCTTCGCTGCCGTTAGTTGCCATCGTCACATCGTGCCCTTGCTGTCGCAAACGGCGCGAGAGTAGATCGCGATTCAAGGCGTTGTCGTCAACTACCAACATCTGGTGAGGCATTAAGCATTCCTTTTAGGCAACTACTCAGGCATTTAAACCTTTGAACGCTCATGACGCTGATCTTCGCTGAGGAACGCTGATTCTTTTTTATGTCAGCGACATTCCGCGTCATTGCGAGGAGCGTTCTTTGCGACGAAGCAATCTCAAACCTGCCCTGAGTGAAGCCGAAGGGGCGCAACCGAGATTGCTTCGCAAAGTGCGCTCGCAATGACGCCGAGTAGTCACGATTCCTTTTTATATCAGCGGCATTCAGCGTTCTCAGCGATTTCAGCGTTCTGCTTTTAAATCCTCTACGAAAGAATCTCCGCCAGTCGCGTCCACAGATCGCGGATGTTGATCGGCTTCGACATGTATTGGTTGCAGCCGGCGGCAATCGCTTTGTCAGAGTCCCCTTTGAGGGCGTTGGCAGTAATAGCGATGATCGGCAGAGATTTGTATCGCTCGTCGGCGCGCAGCCGCCGCGCCACTTCGTAACCGTCCATATCGGGCAGGTTGATGTCGAGCAGAACGGCGTCGGGGCGTTTGGTTTGAATCTCCTCCAAGCCTCGCGCGCCGTTTGCCGCCCACACAAATGTGTAGCCGCGAGATTCTAAAGCGCGACGCACGAGCAGCATGTTGTCCGGATTGTCTTCGATATAAAGTACCGTCGCGCCCATCTCAATGTTCTCCATTTCGGGGAATCTTATTATCGCCTAACACTTGCACCACCTGTTCCACAAACGCGCGCGGTGACAACGATCCTTTTTGATACAACGCTTCGATGTGTCCACTGAGTCTCTTTCGTTCATCAGCCGTAATATCTTTGGCGCTGACGACGATCACCGGAATGTCACGGGTGCGTTTGTCTTTTCTCAATTCTTCTAACACAGTAAAGCCATCCATCTCCGGCATGGTCAAGTCGGTCACAATCAAATCGGGCAAACGCTCGCGCGCCTGCTTCAATCCTTCGCTGCCATTGGTAGCCAGAAAAACGCGATAGGCTTTCTTGGCTTCGAGCAAACGCTGGATGAGCAGTGAGTCGTTGGGATTGTCGTCAATGATCAACACGCTGGTTGTCTTTTCGTCGAGATGTTCCAGCGCGGCGATCAACCCTTCGCGCGGCGCCGCTTGCTGCGTATCGCTCAGGTGAACATCCACCGCCCATTGATCGCCCAACACATGTTTCTCAACCGGGAAGGTGTGACCGGTGCCATTCACTACCACCAGTTCATCCCCTTTGATTTTACCTTGCGCGATCAGTTTTTCCAAACCGGCAAACGCCACCGCCGTCGCCGGTTCTACCGCCATGCCTTCGCTCTTGGCAAGTTTGATCATCGAATCAAATGCTTGATGATCACTCACGCACTCCATCGCCCCGCCATAGTCTTGCGTCAGATGCCACAAGTGGGTGTAGGTGCGTCCCGGGTCGCCGGTAGATAAAATAGCGATCCGCGTTTCGGGGATGATCGGTTCGGCGACATCCTTTCCGGCTTTGAAGGCGCGCACCATCGGCGCGCAACCTTCAGCTTGAATAATGCCCAACGCGGGGATGCGGTCAATCAGCCCCATGGCATACAACTCACGAAAACCATGATACACGCCTAACGGACCCAGCCCGCCGCTCACCGATTGAATGTACCAATCGGGGGCGCGCCAGCCGAGTTGTTCGACGATCTCGTACGCAATCGTCTTCATGCTCTCCCGCGCCGGAATACTTTTCGCGCCGCGATCCAGCAGAAGCCCACGCCGCGCGGCAAAGTCGGCGGCAATTTGTTTTGCCTGATCGTAATTGCCGCTGACCTTGATCACTTCCGCGCCGAACAACGCCGCTTCGCGTAATTTATCTTGCGGCACCAAACTGGTCATGAAAACCCACAACTTAATTCCGGCGCGGGCGCAGGCGGCGGCGTAAGCAACGGCGGCGTTGCCGGTCGAGGCGATCACACATTCGTGGATGCCTGCTTCCAACATCGCCGCCACCGCCACCGTGGCTTGTCTATCTTTAAATGAACTGGTCGGTCCGTAACGCTCGTCTTTGATGTAAATGTGATCGTGTTTCAACTCTTTGGCGTAGCGTTGTGAATGCTGTAGAGGCGTGCCACCGGCGCTATTGAGATCAAGCTTGAACGGGTCGTCAACCGGCAGCACATCGTGATAGCGCCACAAATTGTTGGGACGCCCCGGCAAGCCGCGCATCAGTTCGCGTTTGAAGGCGGCGTAGTTATAGCGCGGCTCTAACCAATCCGAGCCGCACGCTTCACAGGTCGCGGCGACAAATGGCTGATACGGTTGTTGGTGCCGGCACGAAACACATTCAAGACATTCGGGTTTTGACATTATAGAAATTTTTGTAACTGCTCAGCGTCATTGCGAGTCTTCGAGAAGCAATCTCGGTCGCGCTTTGAGATTGCTTTCCGCTCCGCGAAGTGCGCTCGCAATGACGGAGTGGCTGAGCAGTTACTGGAAATTAGTCTGTCATCCTCTTAGCGATGATCGGCAGTTCAATATAAAACATGGAGCCCTCGCCGGCTATGCCAGTACTCTCCGCCCACAAGTGACCGCCGTGCAAGTCCACCAAGTGACGGCTGATGGGTAACCCCAAGCCGGTGCCGCCCGCCTTGCGCGTGGTCGAAGTGTCTACCTGAGTGAACTCTTGGAAAATTTTATCGAGCTGATCGGACGGGATGCCGATGCCGCTATCTTTAACGATCACCTTAATCACCCCTTCGGATCGGTAAGCGCCGATGGCAACGTAACCCGAGTCGGTGAACTTGATCGAGTTGTTGACGACGTTGATCATTACTTGCCGCATACGAATGCGATCCGCTTCAAGCGTGAGGTTCTCATCCATGTCAATCGCTAACCGCAGTTCCAGCGATTTGGCGCTGGCGAATGGGCGGGTGATCTCGGCGACTTCTTCGATCACTTCTTGCAAATTAAATTCTTCAATGGTCAAGGTCATGCGCCCGGCTTCGATCTTCGCCATATCCAGCACGTCGTTGATCAAGTTGAGCAAGTGCTGACCGTTCTTGTGAATGACTTTGAGATCGTTATCCATCGGCTCGGTCAATTCGCCGTCAATGCCTTCGAGCAGCACTTCGGTGAAACCGATGATGGAGTTGAGTGGCGTGCGTAGTTCGTGACTCATATTCGCCAAGAACGACGACTTGAGTTGATCCAATTCTTTGAGGCGGGCGACGGCGGCGGTTTGTTCGGCGTAGAGGGTAGCGTTCTGCACGGCAACGGCGACGGCGTTTGCCAATGTGGAGAACGTTCGCACGTCGTCGGCGCTGAAGCGACCACTCACTTCCGATTGGGCGTCAAACACACCAACCAACGTATTACCGACGACCATTGGCACGGCGAGTTCGGATTTTGTTTCAGGCAAGACATCGTTGGGCAGCCACGTTGGGTCTTGCCTGACATCGTTGACCAACACCGCTTCACGGTCACGCGCCGCCCGCGCCACCAGTGATCGTTCTTGGGTGAGATGGATGAGGTGTCTGCCGTGTGTGCTGTCTAGCGGTTCCTCGTCGCGCCAGCCGCAGGCGATGATGCCCAAGTTGTTGGTGACGTTATCAAAGAGGAAGACGTGGCAATGATACAAACCGAATCGGCTCTGCGTGAGATGCACGGCAGAGGCAAGCAATCGATCACGTTCCAAGATGGTCGAGGCGGCTGTGGTCACTTCGGCCACGGCTTCAAGTTCGACGGCGCGTTTGTTCGTTTCGGCGAGTGACACTTGTGTTTGCTCGGTCAGGCGCAGGTTCTCGATGTGCGCGCTCAAACGCTGGGCAATGGCTTCGGTGATCTGGCGCGCTTCGACGATCTCGAGTGGTTCGATGATTGACAACTCGCCGATCACTTCACCGCGCACAGCCAGTGGCATGGAAATGAGATCGGCGGCGTCTGTGACGATAGTCGCCTCAGTTGATTTTGAAACTTGAGCCAGATCGTAAACAAAGCTTTCCTGATTCAGTTCGCGCGTTTTGTATTCTGCCCAACCTTCGCGCACCAGTCCGCGAGTCAGGTCGTTCAGTTCGGCAACAAGAGTCTCGGCGCGTTCAAGGGAGCGCACATTTTGCAGCGCCGCGCCCAGTTGCTGTGCCAGAGTCGTTTGAATGGCGATGTCTTCGTCGGTGAAGCGATCGGTGACTTCAGATTGAACGTCGAAGATGCCCAAGACGGCGTCCCCGACGATGATCGGCGTGGCGAGTTCGGAGCGGGTAGCGGGCAGCAGCGGGTTGGGCAAGAAGTCCGGTTCTTGGGTCACATCATTAGAGATCACGCCACGACGGGTGCGGGCGGCGCGGGCGACCAACGAATGCGGACGGTTGAACGGGATGCTGTATTCGCCTGCCACCATTTGTGCGCCGACGTCTCCCGCGCCCGCGCTCAACACCAAATTCTCTCCGAGGGCGTCGAGGAGATAGATGTGGGCGTGGTACAACTGTAAGCGGCTCTTGCTGAGGTCAACTACCTCTTGCAACATCTGCTGTGCGTTAGAGGCACTCGAAGCCGCTGTTGAAATTTCAGCGACGGCTTGCAGCTCGACGGCGCGTTTAGCAATGGTGGCTTCTGTTTGTTTGTTAGCAGTAATATCCGTGCGCAGACTGACAATGCCGCCGTCACTGGCGCGCGAATCGCTGATGCGGATCCAACGCTGACCCACTTGTTGTTCGTACGCGCCTTGCGACCCGGCGGCGCGGTGCATGGCGAGACGGCTGGCAACCCATTCGTCCTCGTTCAGACCGGTGTGAGCGTAATTGCCTTGCCGATACGACTCGCGCAGGATCGCCTCGTAAGGAGTGCCGGGTACCATGAGATGCGCTGATCGAGAATAGAGCTCTTTGTAGCGAGTGTTACACACCATCAGCCGCTCGTCGGCGCCATACATCACGATGCCGGCGTCGAGACTCTCGATGGCATCCAATAAACGGGTGTTAGCGCCTTGAATAGCAAATTGATGTTGTTCCTGATCTCTCCGCAACATTTCTTCAGCGCGTTTCTGGTACGTGATGTCGCGCAGAATCACGATGTTGCCCACTGATTTGCCGGAGCGATCTTTGATGAGTGAGGCACTTAACTGGACATTCAAAACTTGCCTATTTTTTGTGAGGCGTTTTGTCTCGGCGGCTTTCACCGTTTCGTCGCGGAGAATGCGTTCAATAAAACCGCGCGTTTCCTCGCGGCTTTCTTCCGGCACAAAGTCAATGCGCTTGCCAAGCAGTTCTTCTTTTTGCCAGCCAAATGTTTCCGTGAAAGCGGGGTTGATGTCTACCACATTGCCTTGAACGTCGTAAATGGCGATGGGGTCCGGCGATGAATCGAGGATCAGGCGAGAGCGTTCTTCATTGGCGTCGTCAGCCTCTTCAGCCTGTTTGTCTTCGGCTCTGTCGCCCGCGGCAGAGTCAGTCTGCGGTGGTTCCATGTCGTTGGACAAATTGCCAATTTGTCCTACTCGGCTGTCGCCCGCGGCAGAGCCCGTCTGCGGTGGTTCCTTTGCCGTCGCCAGTTGAGCCGCCGCTTTCACCAGTGCCGACTCGGCTTCGGCAAGGCGCGTCCGCATAGAATCATCATCGTTATGATTTCCCGACTCCGCTTCGATCACTTCAGTTTCAGAGAGTACCGACTCTAACTGGGCGCGGTAACGGTCTTTTGTTTTTTGGAGTTTTTTCTTTTGCGTTTTCGCGACGGGTTTAGCTTTGGACATACTTAAGTAACTCCTCAGTTAATTGCCGGTAGTGCTGGGCGGCGCGGCTGTGCGTGGCGTATTGTGTAATCGGTTGGTGCATCAACTGACTCTCCCGTAGTTTGCTGTCTATGCCGATGATCGTCTTCAACACGGCGTGCGGGAAATGTTTGCGGAGCTGCTTAAGCGAGCTATGATGCAAACCGATACGCCCATCCACCATAGTCGCCAACAAGCGGTGCGTGAGCGTGGGATTCGTTTTGGCGCGCACAGTCTCCACAAGTTTCAGGGTGTTCTTGAGCGCCTGCATCGAGAAGTACTCGCACTGGGTGGGGATGATCACCATATCCGATGCGGTCAGAGCAGTGATGGCGAGCGATCCTAAGGCCGGCGGGCAATCGAGCAGCACCAGGCTGTAGTGCGCCATGCCGGGTTTTTGCAGTTGATCGCGCAGTACGTATTCGAAATCAGATCGCAAATGTAAACAACGATCTACGGTCAGCATGTCGGCATTTGCCGGGATAATATCCAAGCGGGTGGTCGCCGTCTCACGACTCAGACCGACCAGATTGCCATTCCCCAACAATACATCTGCCGCCGAATGAAACATTGCCAGCGGATTCAGCCCCATGGCGCCGGTGGAGTTGCCTTGTGGATCGAGATCGATCAACATCGTATCCAAACCCTGCTCGGCGAAGCAGGCAGCGAGCGCCAAGGCGGTTGTGGTTTTGGCGACGCCGCCTTTTTGATGACACAAGGCAATGACGTACGGCGTGGTTCGGGTCGAGCGGGGGAAGAAACCCGTTTTCTCCGAGAAAACGGGTTTCTCTGACAGACTGCTAGTTGTCATGGCTTTGCTTGGGCGTGATCTTGACTGCCGTGCGTTTTGCTTTCAGAGCGCGTCCCAGTTCTTCAATAGCTGTTTGGATCGCGCCTTGCACCGACGTGGCGCCCTGAATCTTTTGGGCGATGATATTGATGGTGGACTCGCGTTCAGCCCGTCGTTGAGTCTCTTTGAAGCTGCGCGCGTTTTCAATGGCAATCGCCGCCTGACTGGCAATCGCCGTTAACACATCGCGTTCAAATTCCGTATACAAGCGCGGCGTGTCCACGCTTTGCACGACGATGGCGCCGACCACTTCCCCGCCATATAAAAGGGGAACGCCGAGCCATGATTGAATCTGTTTCCCGCCCTTGAAAAGCATGGGTTTGATTCCCTTCGCTTCCATTTGGGTTTGCACATTCTCGCTCAACAAGAGCGGCGTGCGATTGCGGATCACGTAGTCTGTTTGACCCATCCCCAATGGACGCGAGGGAAGTTCGACGCGCTCCTGATCGCTGTAGACCAGCGGGAAGGTGAGAGTGCCGGCAGTAAAGTTGTAAAGCGTGATGAAGAAATGCTTGGCATCCATTAGGCGCGACGTGTATTGGTGAATCGTTTGATAGATCGCCCCTTCTTCGCGCAGAGTCGTCAGGGCGCGTCCCATTTCATTAAGCACCGCCAGCTCTTCGGTGCGTCGTCGTGATTCGGACAAGGCAATCTGTGTTTGCTCTGTCAACCGCAAATTTTCAATGTGCAGGCTCAGCTGATCGGCAACGGTGGTAAGCAGTTCGTGGGCAGACTCCTCTGGCGCAGACTGAAGGGCTAACTCACCAATGGTCTCGTAGCCGACCTTCAACGGGTGGGTGATAGCGTTTGCCTCCCGGTTGAGCAAGATGGCATCTTGCTCTACGTTGAATGGCGTCACTTGATTCAGATCGTAGTTATACCCCGCTGAAATATCTTTACTTTTAACATAGTCTTGCCAGCCTTCGCGTGTGAGTCGGCGCGTTGCCAGTTCTGCTTCGGCACGCGATTGCTCGGCTTGAGTCAACAGACGGAGGTTTTCGATCTGACGGGCGACCTGCATGGCGACAGTGTGCAACAAGTCAGACTCGTCCTTCGTCCATTGCCGTTCTCCATCGGCTTCAACTTGAATCGCGCCGACTTCCTCACCGGTGATGAGGATGGGGACGGAGAAGGCGGGGTGAGGCGAGTCGGCAGCCGCGGTGGTGATCGGGGCAAGCGATTGAGATGACGAATCGTAGCGGTACCCGATTCGTTCACTGCGATCTACCGCATTAAGGAATCGCTCCCAACCCTCTTGGGTCAAATGTCTCGCCCGCGCTTCTGTTTCTTTACGCGCCTCGTCGGCTTGAGCAAATAAGATCACGTTCTCGATAGCGATGGCGATCTGCGTGGCGAGGGTGAGGAACACGGATGCGTTTTCCATATTAAGCGCATTGGCGGCATTGCTTTGCAGGTCGAGCACGCCCAAGACGCGCTCGCCGATCACCAGTGGCACAGACATTTCAGATCGGGTCGCGGGCAGTAATGGGTTGGGTCGGAAGATGTTGTTGGCGAGCGTGTCCGATACGATCACGGTTTGTCGTGAGGCGGCGGCAGAGCCGTTGATGCCGCTGCCAACGGCGAGGCGGTGCGCCCGTTGCAAAAGCTGTTTGCCCACTTCGCCACTGCCGGCGCGCAGCACCAGCGTCTTCCCGCTGGCATCCAATAAATAGATTTGGGCGTAATAAAGATCGAAGCGGTCACGGATCAACTCGACCGACTCGGAGAGAAGCGTTTCGAGATCGCGTATGAGTGAAGCGCGCTGACCGACTTCGGCCGCGATGGCGATATCGCGCGTGCGCTCGGACACGCGTTGCTCCAAACCGCCCAACGTGTGTTGCAGCTGCGCTGCCATGTTGTTAAAGGTGCGGGCTAAGATGTCAATTTCATCTTCGGTGTGTGCGGTTTCGATCTGCTCGCCTGCTATTTGTTGATAAAAGCGATTCGTGCGGCTCACGTCGTGGGCGCGGGTTCGCGCGCGCGAACTAAGATCGCCCGCGCTGATTTTCTCTGCCACGCGGGTGAGGTCAACCAAGGGCGCGGCAAGCGCTTGGCTGGCGATGGCGATGATGGCTCCGGCGACGATGATGGTGGCTGCCAACAGAAGCAGTCCGTTGCGTTGAGCTTCGTTGAGCGGCGCAAATGCCAGAGCGGACGAGAGGGAGCTGACCAGATACCAACGGGGCACACCTTCGCCTTGAAGTTTGATTGGCGTGAAGGCGAAGAGTTCGTCTCTTGATTCGTAAGTCCCATTGATGCCAGAGGTGACGGTCGCCGCCAACTGCCGGTCATCCTGCAGCAAGCTATTTCCGGTTTTGAGGTCGCGCCCCCAGCGTTTGTCGGCAATAGGGTGATAGAGGTAGTAACCGTCGGCGTCTACCAAGAATGCCGAACTGGTGCCGGAGCCAAGCGGTGAGAGAAACGTCTCGGCAAGGACATTGAGAACGACGATGCCGTACAGCCTGCCGTTAAGATAGACCGGCGCGGCGTAACGTATAGTAGGCTTGTGCGGAATTTCGATCTGTCCGTCTTCTGTGTTCAAGCTGATACTTGAGATGTAGATCTTGCCTTCCGCTAGGTTAATGCTGTTTTTAAAGTAGTCGTCTTTAGATTCATTTCGTAAATCTTTAAGCGGCATAATCACGATTCCGCTGGAGGTGCTGTTGACGCGCACGGTCTCTTGTCCGGCAAGATCAAGGAAACGAATCTGATCGTATTGAGGATTCTGTTGGGCAAAGTTGGCGAATTCTATTTCTAATTCACGTCGGACAAAGGTAAGGTCGCTCTCGCTGCCGCGATTTTCAATGACGCGCGCGTAGTTCTCTACTTCGGAGAGCTTATTTAGAAAGACGATGTCGTTGCGTATGCCGTCGAGAAACGCTTCTATCCTGACGGATTTGATTTGCGCCTCGGAGATGAGGCGGGCTTCGGTTTGTTGGCGCAGGGCGTTGTTGACGGTGGACAGCAATGCCCCGCCGATAATAAGCGCGGTGATGGAAGTGAGGATGACGGTGATGATGATCAGTTTGTCGCGCAGTGAGAACGAAGAGAACTGGCGGAAGAGGAATAGGAGGTAGAGGGTCACGACTCCGCCGCTCAAAATTAACGGCAGCGCGACCGGCGTGGCGGCGCGGGCGGCTGGCAAGTAGACATCTGCCAAGACATCAAAGATGCCGCCGACGATGCTGACCAGAACGGCGCGTGTGGCGATCTGTGAGGGGAGCGTCAGTGTGGCGATCATAGAGATCAACATCACCCCTAACACACCTAAGGTGAAACCCAGATCGCGTTGGATGAAGTTGATCCCGAAATGACTGATGAGCAAAGAGGCAATGAGCAAAATCATTGCAACGGTGACTCGCCGCCGCAGGCTGAGCCCCAGCGCGAGTGCGGCTAAGAGGCTGACAAAGCCCATGAGCAAGTTGCCGGCCCAAACTTGGGCGAATGGGAAGGTGAGGCTGTATATCAACAACCCGACGTTGGCGATCAACAACATTGTCGAGAAGATGAGGGCGCGTTGGCGGCGGCTATTCTCTAATTGTTGCGCGGCGACCGAAGGGAGTGGCGGAGTTGGCGATGGCTGATTCATAATGGAGTTCTCTGTTAGCTGTTTTGAAGTTGTGTGGCGCAAATTGTCAATTTGCGCGTTGCAAATTCGTGGCGCAAATTAGCAATTTGCGCTACGAAAATCGGGTGTTAGCTGTTCTCAACATTTAATCGCACGGTGGTGCGCGGCGCCATCGTCGCCCGTCCCAGTTCGCGCACGGCAACCCGCATCGCGTCTTCAACCGTTGTGGTGGCGCGAATCTTTTGGGTGATGGCGTTGATCAGGTTTTCGTAATCGGCTTGGCGCTGGGCTTGAGTTAACGCCCGGGTGTTTTGCAAAGCGATAGCCGTCTGGTTGGCGATAGAGAGAAGCAAGTCCACGTCGTCTTGGGTGAGCCCGTTGCGGATGTTGTGTTGAATATCGAGGACGCCCAGCACACGGTCGGCAACGGCAATTGGCACAGCCGCTTCTGCTTTTGTGTCAGGCAGCAGTGGGTTGGGCAGCCATTGTGCTTCTCTGGAAACATCCGGCACCAGTACCGGGATGTTGAATTCGGCGGCGCGCCCGACCAGACCGCGTCCCCGCGCAATTTTGTGACCGCTGTTCAACATCGCCTCGCCTGCCTCGCCTGTGCCGCCGACCAAGATCAAGTTTTCACGCGCCTCGTCGAAGAGATAGATGTGAGCATGATAATAATTGAAGGCAGATTGAACTTGCTGAACAACTTGAGTCACCAGTTCAAATTGATCGAGGATAGTAGACAGGTGGCGGCTGACTTCGGCGCTGGCGGCGAGGGCTTTGGTGCGGTCGGCGACTCGTTCCTCTAAAAATTTTCTTGACTCTTGCACGCGTTCCATCAAGACATTGAACGTTTCGGCCAGTCTACCAATTTCGTCGTGTCCATGCACCGGGGCAGAAAACTTCCGCCGAGAATCTTGCGCTTCTGTTGCCAGCCGGGTCAATTCGGCTATGGGGCGGACGAGTTCGTTGGCGACAAAAAATGTGAAGAGGATCGCTATGACCAAGCCGACAATGGCAAGAACGATCACCAGTAGTACCGTGCTTTGGACGGGGGCGAGGCTTGTATCTAAATCTTGTCGGGCTATGACCGTCCACGGAAGGCGGAGTTCATCATACGTACCCGGGCTAAACCTCACCGGCGAGTGGGCGATTAAACTGGGAACCGAACCGAAATTTCCGGTGTGCCATGTTTCTTGCGATAAGTACTTCCGTTCCTCTAAAGGAATTTGGATGTTGCCCGATGCGGTATCGAGGCGTGTGCCATCGGCATTTACCAAGTTCAGATCAATCGTTCCACTGGCTTGCCCCATCTGGTTCACGATGGTCGTCAAGCGGTAGCGGGCGTGCAATGTGCCAATGACTTCGGAGCTGTCGGGGGCGAATATGGGAACCGCCAGAGTAAGGTAGAAACCTGTTGTCGCATCGTAGTTTACTGGGCCAATATACACCGCGCCCTTGCCATTGTTATAGGCCGCCATGCGCCACGGCTCCAAGATGAAATCAAAGCGGGGTGGCGGGGTGGTGTGAGCGACCGTGCCGCCGTAACGATCTGTGGTGATGAGGTCAAAGTTGTTTGGGTCGGCTTTGGTGAACTGGCGCAGCTCGGCGGCGCTGGTTACGCTTTGTCCGAGAGCCAGTAATGGATCGTCTTGTGCGGCTGTGTTCCATCGCGCGTTCAATTTTTGGATTTGCTCGAGAGCAAACGACTCGGAGCCGCCGTAAGAAATGTTAATCCCTTGAACGTTGTTGATGATGGTTTGGTTGCGGGCTAACAGCTGCAATCGAGCTATTTCCGAAGCGATGTGATTTGCCACGTTGTTGGCGGTGCTGTGGGACAGCCCTTGCATGTTTACGCCAAGTTGATTGGTGAGCGAGACTTGCAGCACTGTCAGCAGAGTAATCACCGTGATGACGACTGCCGGAATCAAAAGCGATAATACGCCGCTGATCAACTTGTAGGCAAGCGGCATATTGGCGAAGGCGCGGCGGAGTGGCGTGATTAACATTTGCATAGAGTGAGCGTCTCCTTCACTTCCCCGGTTGGACTTACGCACATTGAGCCGCTAACGTCATTGCGAGTGTTCTTTACGAAGCAATCTCGGTCACGCTTTGAGATTGCTTCGTCGCGAAGAACGCTCCTCGCAATGACGCTGCCGTGTTTTGCGTAAGTCCAGCCCGGTTGTTTACTTGTGGTCATTCGTTTTGCCAATCTGCACAGTGATCCGTGATGCGCCTAAAGCCTGCCCCAGTTCACGCGCGGCGATTTGTGTTACATCTTCTATCGTCGTTGCGGTTTGAATCTTTTCGTTGATGGCGTTGAGCAGTGATTCAAAACCTGCTTGTCGTTGGGCTTGAGTGTAGGAACGGGCATTTTGCAATCCAATGGCTACTTGGTTGGCAATCGCCTGCAGCAGATCTATGTCGTCGGGTTTAAGCCCGTTGACGATGTTGTGTTGAATATCCAGCACGCCCAATACTTTGGCGCCAAGCGTAATGGGCACGGCGGCTTCCGCGCGGGTGTCGGGTAGTAATGTGTTGGGTAACCACTGCGGATCTTTCGAGACATCCGGCACCAGTACCGTTTCATTTTTACTGGCGGCGCGCCCGACGAGACCGCGTCCCACGGGGATGCTGTGTCCACGCATCAACATCAATCGCCCGACATCGCCAGTGCCGCCCATCATGATCAAGTTTTCGCTCGCCGCATCTAACAGGTAGATATGGGCGTGATAATAGTTGAATGCCGATTGCACTTCGTCTACAACCGTGCTCACCAAACTTTGTTCGTCGAGAATGGTGGAGAGGCGGCGGCTGACTTCGGTGCTGGCGGCGAGGGCTTTGGTGCGGTCGGCAACGCGCGTTTCCAACGAGCCAATGAGTTCGCGCAAACGGGTGATCATGTTGTTGAAGGCAGTTGCCAGTGTGCCAATTTCGTCGTCGCGGCGGATGTTCACCGTACGGTCAAGATTGCCGGCTTCGATCTGTTCGGCGACCTGCGCCATCTCGACGATGGGGTTCGAAATACTGCGGGTGATGAAGAAGGCGGCGATCATGGCGAGGGCGATCAAAAAGGCCGAGATGCTGCTGCCAACCAGTAAGAGAAAACGAGAATTTTCAAACGCTTCGGATTGTTCTTGTTCGGCGATCAGCGCCAGTTGTAAATCGGGCAGCCACCGATAATGCCCGACGACCAGGGTATCGCGGTAGCTGCTGTAAATCCCGGCGCCCTTCGCTTGTCCATTGATCGCGGCGTTTGTGGCGCTGGTGCGGATGAATGTGGAGCCGGGTGTGCCGAAGTGTGTCTCGGTCAGCAAAACGAAATTGGGGTTAACCAAATAGATCTCGCCTGTTCTGCCCATACCGTTGCGATCCGACACGAAGCCGTCTAACACTGCCAAGCCGGCGCGACCTAATAAGGTGCCTAAGGGTTTTCCCTGTTCGGTGATCGGGCGGGTGGCGAGAACAGAGAAATGACCGATGGTCTCTGAAAATGCCGGCGGCTGTAGGCTGACCTCTTGCAATATCTGTTGGAAGTAAGGTTCGTTCCGCAATGTCTTGCCCTCTTGAAAAACATTCGTAGACAGAATGATGACGCCATTCGAGTCGATCACAAATAGCTCTTCGTATAGTTGGCGTAAGATGATCGCCTGTCGCAGGCGTCTGCTTACCGTGCTGTAAGCCGATTTAAACTCGGCGCTGTCGGGCGGAGCTTTTACCAATGTCAGAAGACGTCCCTCCTCATCCAACTTCATTTCAACATCCAAATTGGATTTTAATTCATTGACCCAAGCATTGATCTGACTCTCTTTGATCGCCGCCACTGCTTGCAGGCGGTTGACCGTTTCATTCTCGGCATTGCTATTGCCGATGATGGCGTCACTGGAGGCGGTGACAAGCGCCGGCAGCAACACGGCAGCAGCAAATGCGGCAAGCAACCGTGTTCGGATCGAGCCGATGCGTAAGACGCGAATGAGCAAAATAAAATTCCCGAGGCCGCCGGCAAATGCCGAAGCGGGCGCAAGAATACTTAAGAATACAGATTGGGTAATGTCATAGCGGGGCAACAGTGCCACATCGTCTATGAAGCGAATGGCGGCGAAGAGGATCGCCAAAGGCAACCAGACGACCCAGCGGTTCGGCAGTGTCAGGCTTCCTAAAAACACGATGAGCAAAATGCCACCGATGATCAGATACAAGGTGGCATTAGACAAGAACATCTGCGTGGCGGTATAGCTGAAAATCACCGCGCCGATCATGATAGACCCCGCCAGCCCGGTGTTGCCGCCTCGCACAAAAGAATAGGCGAAGGGCAAGGTGAGCCCGGCAGCCAAGAATGTCAACATCACCGCCAGTATTTGCCACGCGCCAATTTGTATATAGGCAATGAAGTAGGCGACGACAATCGCCACGACCAGCACCGCGCTGAAAATGATCATGCGCTCTGTTGAGGTCTGACGTTGTTTCGCTTGTTGCTCTGCCAATGGAGTCGTGAGTGGAGTCATAGAAACCTTTTAAATAGGTAGCGTCACGCTGAAGCAGCTGCCTTCGCCCGGCGTACTCTCGACGCTGATCTTACCGCCATGTTGTTCAACCACTGCCTTCACAATTGCCAACCCCAAGCCGTTGCCTTCGATGTCTTTGGTCTCGTCACTGCGCGCCCGATAGAACTTATCGAAGATGTATGGCAGATCGTTAGCGGCGATGCCGATGCCCGTATCTTTAATATGGATATTAACGAGAGTCTTCTTGATCTCAGTGGACACCGTCACCTGCCCTTCATCGGGTGTGTACTTCACCGCATTGCCGATCAAATTCCGCAGCACCTGCCGTAAGCGCAGCGGGTCCACCCTGAGCATTGGGCGTTCGTCCGTTGGGATGATGGTCAACGTTTGGCTCTTCGCCGTCGCCTGCATCTTAAATTCATCCGCGACTCCGGCGACCAGTTCCACCAGATTGCACTTCTCATGTTTAGACTCGATGCCCAAATCAATTCGCGCCAACTCGATCAAGTTTTGGATCAACTCATTCATGTGGTTCGCCGCCAGCTGAATGCGCTTAATGAATTCTGCTTGCTGTGGCGTCAGCGATCCGGCTCGTTCCATCAATTGCGTATAACCCAGCACAGAGGTCAACGGGTTTTTTAGATCGTGAGTCGCCGTCGCAATGAATTCATTTTTCACCCGATCTAAATCTTTGAAGTGCGACACATCATGCAGCACGGCAACTTGCCCGCCTTCCTCAATGGGCGTGACCAGCGTGGAGAATGTGCGCTTATCGGGCCAACTGATCTCGTTCTGCACGGCGCTTCCTGATTGCCTAGATTGTTCCAGCAAGCGGATCAGTTCATCGTAACCGTGGTTCGGCGGCAGCAAGTGACCCAACTTGGTTTCTACATCTGTGAACAAGAGCTCTCCGGCAGGGTTGACCAACTGCAAACGGCCACTCGAGTCGGTCACCAAGATGGCGTCTGCCGCGCTATTCAACACCGCTTTAAGACGGCGCTGTTCTTGTTCAACCGATTCAAAGAGGCGGATGCGTTCCAGCGCTCCGGCAATTTGCGCGGCAAGCGTTTCTAATAACACCCGATCGCTTTCTTGAAATGCGCCGGGGCGCGTGTGGTGAATGGCGATGACCCCGCTCATCTTCGCTTCCCAAAAGAGAGGGACGGCAACTGCCGATTGCACCACACGGTGTGAGGCGTCGCCCTCCATCGTCCCCGAGGTTTGTGCCGGTTGCCCGGTCTTGGCGACTTGCTGCGGCGTGAGCATTAACATCGAATGTGGCAAGTCCTTGCTACTATCCGCACAACTTCGCAGAGTCAATGTATCGTTGGCGGTGAGCCACAATGAAACGACGGGATAGCCCAGCAAGGCTTGAATCAATTGGGGTGTGCGTTCAAACAATTCAGTTGAAGCGGTAAAGAGGCTGATCTCGCGCGTGATCTGGTTGATGGCGACCAGTTCTTTCACGCGTTTGTGTTCCACATAATAGAGCTGCGCGTTCTCAATGGCGATGGAGGCTTGGCTGGCAATTGCCTGCATCAATGAAATATGATCTTGATTGAAGTAACCCACGCTGCTATGGGTCAGCGTGAGCGTGCCTAACACACCGCGGCGGCTGAGGAGTGGAATCGTGATGGCGGATCGGACGTTGCCGCCGTTCAATTCGACCCAACGCGGATCGTTTGTCGTATCTTCAATAGTGATGGTCTGGCGATTGGCGACGACGTGGGCAACGACGCCTTCCGAGATGAGCCGGTTCTTGGCATCCTCCAGCATCTCCGAATCTTTGCGCGGCGTGTAAAACTCAAAATGAATGCGCCCATCAGGTTCAAAGATAATTAAATAGCCGTCGGTTGCATTCAGCGCCTGCACCGTGCGTTGGAGTGTAATGTTTGCCAACTCTTGTACATCAAGCCGCGCGCTCAAATCCTGACCAATATCTGGCAACAAGCCCAATTCCCGGTTGCGGCGGCGCAGCGCATCTTCGGCGCGCTTCACTCGCAGTTTGGCGCGTACCCGTGCCGCCAACTCGCGCCAATCGAATGGCTTGGTGATGTAGTCATCGGCGCCCAAACCCAAACCGAAGCGCACATCTTTAGGTTCGATGCGCGCCGCCGTGATGACGATGACCGGAATATGAGCAATGAGAGGATCGGCGCGCATCTCCTTCAGCACTTCAAAACCGTCTTTCTTTGGCATGTTCACATCAAGCAGAAGCAGGTCGGGTGTCGCCGCGCGGAGTTTCTGGAGTGTTTCCTCGCCATCGGCGGCAGTGATGAAGGCGTACCCTTCGTTAGATAAACGTGTCGCTAGCAGATGCAAGTTATCGGGTCGGTCATCGGCGATGAGGATATTGAACTGTTCGTGAGCGACGGCCGGTTGACCGGCGGTTGTCGGCTGAATGGGATGGAGACCATCGAGTACACGCCCGACGATGGTGATGATTTTTTCGGGTTGAACGGGCTTCACCAGGTAGTCGTTCACTTTAAGGCGGCGCGCGGTGGCGGCAAGACCCGGGCTGTCGTAGGCCGTGATCAGAATCGTGTGCGCCGGTTCACGTTCTCCCTGAAGCTTCTCAACCAGTTCCAAGCCGTTCATGCCGGGCATGATGAAGTCGGTGATCAACACATCCACCGGATCGTTGCCGATCATCTCCAATGCTTCTTGACCGGTGCGGGCGGTCATAACTTGCGTGGGGTTTTTCAGTTGACCCAAAGCGCGCGCTAACATGGAAGCGGTGTTCGGGTGATCATCTACGATGAGAATTCGGGCTTTGGGGAGAGTCGAAGAATCGGTCATATCGTAATGCTACTTTATTTCTCGCCCGGCTCTGTTAGTGTTGGTGAGAAATGGTTGGGGAAAGTTAGTAATTCTGGAAGTTGGAGGTTGGAAGTTGGAGGGTAGATTGTCAGTTAGAATTTTCGCCAGTTCTGGATCAATCTGTTGAGTTGCTTTCCAACGATTGTGTACTCATCAATATGAGGTTGAATTTCTTCTTTGGGCGCGTACCCAAGAAGGATCATTTGCTCAAAATGCTCAACCATCTCGTTTGCTGATCCCATTGAATTACGCCAAAACAATTTTAGTTTCGTTGGAGTATCTTTATGGCTATAGCCTTCAACAAAGTTTGCTGTCACTGACTTACACGCCCGACGCATCTGATCGCGCAGATCATATTTTTCATCAGCTGGCAATTTGTCCGCAATTTTATAAACGATAGGAATCAACTTCTGGGCGCGCTGATAAACTTCAAAATCACGATAACTCTTGATTGCCATATAACCTCCAACCTCTAACTTCTAACTTCCATCTTCTAATCTACCACCAGACGATACCCAACGCCTCGCATATTAACGATATATTTTGACTTGTCGGGATCAGGTTCAAGCGCCTCGCGCAGTTGATGAATGTGCCACTTGGCAAGGTCTTTTGCCTGAAATGACTCGGTCTGATACCCTTGCGCTTCATTGACCAGTGTTTGATAGTCTACGGTGTTAGGCGCATGACGCGCCAAGACGGCTAAGTAATCGAAAGCGGCGGGAGGTAGTGAGAGGACTTTATCGCCCAACGTGCCGCGCCGCGCTTGAAGATCGAGGATGAGCGTGTGATGTTTAAGGAAGCGTTCACCGCTCGCCGAGGGTGTAGGTGGCACGGCATTGAACGAGGCGATCTGTTTATCCAATTGCGCCAGTTCGGTTTGCAGAGAGTGAATTTGTGTTTGAATGTCGCGCCGCCGTTTTTG
>Ga0082335_1003404_pt1 | contig 26299 bp, 25 predicted proteins | sample Subgrocontami58m_FD_72375 | JGI IMG/M metagenome (GOLD analysis project Ga0082335, IMG submission 72375) | Subsurface groundwater microbial communities from S. Glens Falls, New York, USA - GMW37 contaminated, 5.8 m (SPADES assembly) (version 2) ...
GGGGCGGGCGCCCCACCACCCCCCCCCCCCGCCGGGGCGCTCCCGCCGGGGAGCCGATCAAAATGGCGGGTGTGCCGTACCACGCGGTCGAGCAGTACTTGGCGAGACTCGTCAGGCTCGGCGAATCGGTCGCAATCTGCGAGCAGATCGGCGACCCCAACGCATCGAAAGGCCCGGTCGAGCGCCGGGTGACGCGCATCGTCACGCCCGGCACGCTGACCGATGCGGCGCTGCTCGACGACAAGCGCGACAACGTGCTGCTCGCGCTGTGGCAAAAACAAAATACGATAGGCATGGCCTGGCTCGCGCTCGCCGCCGGCCGTTTCCGCGCCGCCGAGATCAGGGCGGCCGACCTTGCAGTCGAACTCGAGCGCTTGCGCCCGGCCGAAGTGCTGATCGCTGAAAGCGCGAGCATAGCGTTGCCGGAGGCAGCGTCCTACGCCGTACGGCGACTGCCCGAGTGGCAATTCGACCGCGAGGCCGCAACGCGCGCTCTCACCCGCCAGTTCGGGACGCTCGACCTCGCCGGATTCGGCATCGATGCGCTGCCGGCCGCAACCTGTGCCGCCGGCGCGCTGATCGAATACGCGCGCGCCACCCAGGGCAATTCGATTGCGCACGTCACTTCGATAGCAATCGAAAACGCATCCGCCTACGTTGCGCTCGATCCGGCGACGCGGCGCAATCTCGAGATTTCGGAAACCATCCGCGGCGAGGCGGCGCCGACGCTGCTGTCGCTGCTCGACACCTGCGCGACCAGCATGGGCAGCCGCCTGCTGCACCACACCTTGCACCATCCGCTGCGCGACCGCGCGCAGATCCGCGAGCGGCTCGCAGCCGTCGCGCTGCTTGCCGACGATGACAGTGCGCGAGCGTGCGCCGCGCTACGCGACGAACTCAAGGCGTGCGTCGACGTCGAACGCATCACGGCGCGCATTGCCTTGAAGAGCGCACGGCCCCGCGACCTGTCGGGTTTGCGCGATACACTCGCGCGCCTGCCGCAGCTAAGCACACAAGTCGCTGCATTCGACAGCGCGAAAATGCAAGCCCTGGCAACGGACCTGCAGCCGCTGGAAAGCGTCGCGACATTGCTCGCGCGCGCGATCCAGCCCGAGCCTGCGGCGGTGGTGCGCGAAGGCGGCGTGATCGCCGATGGCTATGACGCCGAGCTCGACGAGTTGCGCGCGATCGACCGCAACTGCGGCCAGTTCCTGCTCGATCTCGAATCCCGCGAGCGCGCCCGCACCGGCATTGCCAATCTCAAGGTCGAATACAACCGCGTGCACGGCTTCTACATCGAGGTCACGCGCGCGCAGTCCGAGAAGGTGCCCGACGATTTCCGCCGCCGCCAGACGCTGAAGAACGCCGAGCGCTACATCACGCCCGAGCTCAAGACCTTCGAGGACAAGGCGCTCTCCGCGCAGGAACGCGCACTCGCGCGCGAAAAGCTGCTCTACGATTCTCTGCTCGACGAACTCGTGCCCGCCATTCCGGCGCTGCAGCGTGTCGCCAGCGCGCTGGCCGAACTCGACCTGCTTGCGACCTTCGCCGAGCGTGCGCAAACGCTCGACTTCCGCGCACCCGAGCTGGTTGCCGAGCCGCTGCTCGAGATCGAGGCCGGACGCCATCCGGTGGTGGAAGCACAGGTCGACGCTTTCATCGCCAACGACGCGCGGCTCGCACCTGCGCGCCAGATGCTGCTCGTGACCGGCCCCAACATGGGCGGCAAATCGACTTACATGCGGCAGGTGGCGTTGATTACGCTGCTCGCGCACTGCGGCTCGTTCGTGCCCGCGCGGCGCGCGCAAATCGGACCTGTGGACCAGATCTTCACGCGCATCGGCGCTGCCGACGACCTTGCCGGCGGGCGCTCGACGTTCATGGTCGAGATGACCGAGGCTGCGTACATCCTGCACCACGCGACACCCGCGAGCCTGGTGCTGATGGACGAAATCGGCCGCGGCACATCGACCTTCGACGGGCTCGCGCTCGCCTGGGCCATCGCGCGCCATCTGCTCGAAGCCAACAAGAGTCTGACGCTGTTCGCGACGCACTATTTCGAGTTGACGCGGCTCGCGCAGGATTTCAGGCAGCTTGCCAACGTGCATCTCGGCGCGGTCGAGCACAAAGACCACATTGTGTTCCTGCACGCGGTCGAGGAAGGCCCGGCGAGCCAGAGCTACGGCCTGCAGGTTGCTCAGCTCGCGGGCGTGCCGGGAAGCGTGATCCGCGCCGCGCGCAAACATCTGGTGCAGCTCGAGGAGGAGGGTGCAAGCCGCAGCCGCCAGCCGGATTTGTTCGCGGCGCCGGCGAGTCCTGAGCCCGAACCGGCGATTGATCCGGCATTGCGCACCGCGCTGCTGCAGATCGATCCCGACACTTTGACACCCAGGCAGGCGCTCGACGCGCTGTATCGGCTCAAACGCCTGCTCGACGCATGAGTTCGCGTCCCGGCGTCGTCGCGCTCGCACTGCTGTTGTGTGCTTGCGCCGCGCCGCCGCCGGCACCGTCCCCGCCCGGTTTCAGTTTCGCGCTGATCGGCGACACTCCGTACTCTCATTACGAGGAGCAGCTCTTCGTCGATATGCTGCAGGCGCTCGACCGCGAGGCGCTGACATTCGTCGCGCACGTCGGCGACTTCAAGAGCGGTTCGAGCCGCTGCAGCGACGAGGTCTTCGCGCAGCGCCGCGAGTGGTTCGCCTGGTCGCGCCACCCGTTCATCTACCTCGCCGGTGACAACGACTGGACCGATTGCTGGCGGCCGTCGAACGGCGCGTACGATCCGCTCGAGCGCCTGAACCGCTTGCGCGAGCTGTTTTTCCAGGGCACGCACAGCTTCGGCGTCAACACGCTGCCGCTTGCGCGCCAAAGCGACGCACCTTCCGCCCATCCTTACCCGGAGCATCTGCGCTGGCAGCATGGGCGCGTGCTGTTTGCGGGCTTCAACCTGCCCGGCGGCGACAACAACCTGGGACGCATGCCGCAGGAGCACGCGCAGCGCGATGCCGCCGCCCGCGACTGGTTGCAACAGGCCTTCGCGCTCGCGCACCGCGAAAAGCTAAGCGCCGTGGTGATATTGTTCCAGGCCAATCCGTTTACGGGATCGATGCAGCCGCGCCGGGGGTTTGGCGAATTTCTGGAGCGGCTGGCGCGCGAAACGGCGGCTTTCGGCGGACCGGTGCTGCTGGTTCACGGCGACACCCACCACTATCGCGTCGACCGGCCGCTCAACCATCCCGGCACCCGCGAACCGCTCGCCAACCTCACGCGCGTCGAAGTGTTCGGCAGCCCCAGCGTCAACTGGGTGCGCGTGAACGTTGCCGACGACGGCGATCGCGTCCGCTTCGAGGTATCGCCGGGACGCTAAGAGCTAATGCTCGTGGCCGTGCGCGCCGTGCGCGTGGCCATGCTCCGTTTCCTCGGTGGTTGCGGCGCGTATCGATTCCACCGTGCATTGAAAACGCAGCGCCATGCCGGCGAGCGGGTGATTGCCATCGATCACGACTTTCCCCTCGGCAATGTCCGTCACGGTATAGATCAGCGCCTCGCCCGAGCTTTCGGCCGTGCCCTCGAAACGCATGCCGACCTCGATCTTGGTCGGAAACTTGTCCAGCGGCTCGATGCGCACCAGGGTCTCGTCGTACTCGCCGAACGCATCGGTGGGCTGCAAATAGACGTCGCACGACTCGCCGATGCTTTTACCATGCAACGCCTCCTCGACGAGCGCAAAGATCCCGTCGTAGCCGCCATGCAGGTACTCGATCGGCGCTTCGGTCTTCTCGATCAGGTCGCCCTGCGAATCGAGCAATTCGTAATGCAGCGATACCACCGTGTCTTTCGTTACTTGCATTTTTTCATTTTGTAGCAAAGTACTGCAGCCGTCAATTACCGCGGCGCGGGGCGAGCAACAAACGCGGCGCGGCGCAGTTCCGGACAACTGGAACCGGCAAGTTATAATCGCATCGTGAGTGACAATCCGCTCGGCGCGCACGGCGCGCGGCGCTTCCTCAAAGAGTTCTGGCAGAAAAAACCGCTGCTGGCGCGCGGCGCGCTGCCGCAGCTTGCCGCGGCGCTCGACCGCGCGCGCCTCATCGAACTCGCGTGCCGTGATGACGTCGAGTCGCGGCTGGTGATCGGCTCGCGCACGACCTGGCGCGTCGAGCATGGGCCGTTCCGGCGGCGCGATTTCGCGCAATTGCCGCCGCGCAACTGGACGCTGCTCGTGAACGGCGTCGAAAACCTCGTCCCGGCAGCGCGTGAACTGCAACAACGCTTCAGCTTCATCCCCTACGCGCGCCATGACGATGTAATGGTGAGCTATGCCGCGCCGGGGGGCGGCGTCGGGCCGCATTTCGACAGCTACGACGTGTTCCTGCTGCAAGGCGCGGGAATGCGCCGCTGGCAGATGAGCGCGCAGCGCGATCTGGCGCTGCTCGACGCCGCGCCGCTCAAGATCCTGCGCCGCTTCCGGCCGCAACGCGTGTGGACGGTGGCCAGCGGGGACCTGCTTTACCTGCCGCCCCGTTATGCGCATCACGGGGTCGCCATCAGCGACTGCATTACCTGGTCGATCGGCATGCGCGCGCCGGGCCGCCAGGAAATGGCGGCGCGCTTTCTGGAATACCTGCACGACCATTTGCAGCTCGACGGCGGCTATCGCGATCCCGGACTCAGGCCGCAGCGCCATCCCGCGGCGTTTGGCAGCGCCATGCTGCGCCAGGTACGCGCCATGGTGGACTCGATCCGCTGGCGCGATGCCGATATCGCACGCTGCCTCGGCGAATATCTGACCGAGCCGCGGCCCAATGTCGTGTTCGGGCACGCCCGCCGCATGCCGGCGGCGCGTTTTGCGCGCGCGGCCGGTGTGCGCGGATTGCGCCTCGATCCGAAAAGCCGCATGTTGTTCAGCGGCCGCATGGTTTTCATCAATGGCGAAACGGCGACGCCGGACGCCGCGGCGCACCAAGCGCTGCGCGAACTCGCCGACCGGCGCTGCCTGCCGCCGGCCGCGCGCCTCGATGCCGCCGCGCGGGACCTGCTTTACCAGTGGTATCGGGCGGGATATATTGAACTTGATGGAACCCGTCCCGCCTGAGCGCATGCCCGGTGAGCGCCCGTTCGAAGGGCGCATAGGCTACGAGCAGGCACTCGATGAGTTGATCGCGAATGCCGCACATACCGTTCGCATCTTCGACCGCAACATCGGACGCGGCTTCAATTCACCGCAACGTTTTGACTTGCTGCGGCAGTTGCTGCTGGCCAGACGCACCAACCGCGTCTACCTCGTCTTGCACGAAACTGCCAATATCGTCCGCGACTGCCCGCGGCTGATCACGCTGCTCAGGCAATTCAGCCAGGGCGTGAGCATTCGGCAGACACTGCCCGAAGCCTCGCGTGTCTACGATCCGTTCGCGGTCGCCGACGATACTCGCTGCGTGCGCCGTTTCCATTACGACGGCTGGCGCGGCATCGCCGTGGTCGGCGACGTTGCCGCCACCAGCCTGCTGCTCAAGCGCTACGAGGAAATCTGGCAAGCCTCGGCGCCGGCGCTCGCTGCAACCACCATTGGTTTGTAGCCGCCAGGCGGGTTACGCTGGAAATCAGGTTTGAAATGCAATATAATTTCGGCCGCGCTGGCTGCCGCACGGGCCGGCCGGTACTTATCCCCTGCCAACACTCTCTCTGTTAAAGGAAAAGAAATGAATCGTACGCTACTGATTGCCGCTCTTTTGACGGTGGGCCTGGTCGCCTGCGGCGAGAAACCCGCGCCCGCTCCTGCTCCCAAGGCTGCCCCGGCACCCGCCGCGGCACCCGCGCCAGCGCCCGCGCCTGCTGCGGCCCCGGCCCCGGCACCCGCGCCCGACGCCATGAAAAAAGATGAAATGAAGAAGTAAGGGTTTAATAACCCGTGAAGCCGGCCCGCGGGCCGGCTTTTTTTTCGCCTAGCTGACGCTGCGCCAGTCGAAGCCGTCGTGCTGGGTGGCAACACCGACCCACTGCGGCTCGCAATTGAGCGCTTGCGCCAGCGCCGCGCGCGCGAGTTCGGGCGTATTGTTCTGCTCGCTCAAATGTGCGGCGATGAGGTGCTTGAGACGGCTGCAGTCGACTGACTGCAGCAATTGTGCGGCGGTCGCATTATCGAGATGGCCGAATTTTCCGGCGATGCGCTGCTTGAGGTATGGCGGGTAATTGCCGTTGTGCAACATCTCGAGATCGTGATTGCATTCGAGCACCAGCGCGTCGAGACCGCTCAGCACCGCCAGCATATGCGCGGTCAGCGAGCCGGCGTCCGTCAGCAGGCCCAGGCGCGCCGCGCCGTCGCTGAACACGAACTGCGCCGGCTCGCGCGCATCGTGCGGCACGGGGTACGGCTCGATCTCGATCGCGCCGATTGCAAAACGCTGGTGGCAATCGAAAACCTCGATTGCGTCAACGTCCGCGAACTTTGCGCCCGCGGCCTGCAGGGTGCCGTGGGTCAACCACACGGGCACACCGAGCTTGCGCGCGAGGCGTGCCGCGCCGCCGATATGGTCGTCATGCTCGTGCGTAATCAGGATGGCGCCGATCGATGCGGGATCGATGTGGTGGCACGCCAGTCGCGCCAGCGTGGAATTGAGCGCAAATCCGCAGTCGGCAAGGATGCGCGTGCCGTCGACTTCGACCAGCAGGCCGTTGCCTGCGCTGCCGCTGCCCAATGATGCGAAGCGAATTCTACGCCTCGCGGATCATTTGAGCTGCTCGTAGAGCAACGACAGGATCCGGTTCGCGGTCTCGGACTTTTCCTGATTGCCGTCCTTGTCGAGCACGCTGACCTGGCTCACGCTGTCGCCGTCCTGGACCTTGATGCTGAAGCGCTCGCCGGTGGGTTTCGGTTTGCTGCTGAAGGGATTGAGCTTGGCGAAAAAGCCTTTCGACTGTGCGCTCCGGTTGTCGGCATCGGGATCGACGTAACGCACGAAATACAGGCCTTTCGAGCGATCGCGGTCCTCGACGGTAAAGCCGACTCGATCGAGCGCCAGCCCGACCCGGCGCCACGCGCGGTCAAACTGGTCGTCGACCGACAGCATGCCGCCATCGCGGCTCTTGACCAACTTCGCACGTACCGGCGCCTGTGCCGCGGCGATTTCGACCTTGGCACGCTCCTGCTGCACCCCGAATCGCGTCATCATACGGCGCAGCATTTCGGCTTCGAGTTCGGGATCCGGCGGCCGGGGCTGCCATTTCGTATCCTTATTATCCGCGCCCGACGCGACATAGACTTCCTCCATGCCGCGGTGACTGATGTAAATCTCGGTCATGCCGGGCTCGGTGCTGCGCTCGAGCCGCGTGCGGAATTTGTCGCGCTCCGAGGTTGAATACAGGGAGTCGAGCATCTTGCCGAGAAAATTGCGGACCGCGCCATCGGGAATCTTCGCGCGGTTCTCGGCCCAATCCGTTTCCATCACGCCGGCATCGGGATTTTCGGTATTGACGATAAAGCCGGTTTCCTGCCAGAACTCCTTGGCCACATTCCACACCACGTCGGGCGCGCCCTTGACCACCAGCCAGCGCTGCGAGCCGGAACGCTCGATGCGCGCGTTTTCCTGCGCCGGCAGGACCGACGCCTTGGAGGGGTCGGGCACGCCACCGCGCTCTTTACTGTAGGCCGAATAGGTCGCCGCGCCCTTGGGGTTGATATCAGGCACCGCGTAGCGGTCGTCCGCGGTCGGACGGGTGAGATCGGGCGGAACCTCGAGCGGCGGCAGCTTCTTGCCCGTCGACTTGTAATCGATCTTATCGCCCGAAAGGCTGAGCCCGCCGCATGCCGCGACCAGCAACGTCGCCGCCGCTGCCGCGATAACTGTTTTCAATCGCAATAACAGCATTGAATTTTCTCCACTACACATTGACGCCGGCCTCGCGCATCGCGGTGCGCACGCGCTCATGGAAACTACCGGCAAGCGGCGTCAACGGCAGGCGGATGCCCGGCTTGATCAATTCCATCTGGGACACCGCCCATTTGACCGGAATCGGATTGGCCTCGACAAACAGGTTGCGATGCAAGCCGAGCAGTTTGTTATTCAGTTCGCGCGCCTGCGCCACATCCGGCTTCAGCGCGGCAACGCACATCTCGTGCATCAGGCGCGGCGCGACGTTCGCGGTGACCGAAATCACGCCACGGCCGCCGAGCAGCATCAATGCAAGTCCGGTCGCATCGTCGCCACTGTAGACGGCAAAGCCGGCGGGCAATTGCCGCAACAGGTCGCACGCGCGCTCGATATTTGCCGTCGCATCCTTCAAACCCACGATATTCGGAATCTGCGCCAGCCGCAGCATCGTGTCATTGGCGAGATCCGCGACGGTGCGGCCCGGCACGTTGTAGACGATCTGCGGTATGCCGACCGCCTCGGCAATGGCGCGGAAATGGCGATAAAGCCCCTCCTGGGTCGGCTTGTTGTAATACGGCACGACCGACAGGCTCATGTCGGCGCCCGCCTGCTTGGCGTAGGCCGCGAGCTCGATCGCTTCGCGCGTCGAATTGGCGCCCGTGCCGGCGATGACCGGAACGCGGCGGTTGGCGTGCTCGACCGCGGTCTTGATCAACAGATGATGCTCGTCGAAATCGACCGTCGGCGATTCGCCGGTGGTGCCGACCACGACGATGCCGTCAGTGCCTTCCCGGACGTGCCAGTCGATCAGCTTGCGAAACGCGTCGAGATCGAGACTGCCGTCATCGTGCATCGGGGTGACTATCGCCACCAGACTGCCGTTCAGCATTGCCATCTATCGGTTTCCTTGAGGATTTGGCAAGAGCCCGCGTAGTCAAACGGACATTTTACCGCATTCGGACAACGCGGAGCACCCGCTTGAGACCCGCGCGGCCGCCGAGGGTTCAATACGCAGTCTGGCACATGCCGCGAAAAAGGCGCGATATTGCGGTCAGGCGCCTGCAGACTGGTTGATCGCGCAGAGGCGCTGGATCATGGCGGGCCTCGGAAGCTCAACCTGAAGGTCCTCGTACGCGACTACGCGCAGCCGGCCGCGGGCGAACTCGAGCAACTCGCCCGGCTTGAGCAGGAACTCGGGATTGGACGGGCGGCCGTAACGCTCGTTGCCGGCCGCGAAGGTTTCGTATATCAGCACGCCAGCGTCGGCCAGCGCCTCCAGCAAGCGCGGCAACAGCGGCCGGTGCAGATAATTGGTGACAACAATCGCGTCAAATCGACGGCCGGAATACGGCCACGGCCCTTGCTCGAGGTCGGCTAGTCGCGTCGTCACGCCAGCAACATTGGCAAGAGCCTGCATCGCCGCCGTGTCGCGATCGACCGCCTCGACGCGCAGCCCCAGCCCGGCCAGATAACGCGCGTGACGCCCGGCGCCACTGGCGACATCGAGTGCCAGACCGCCGGCACGAATCAGCGGCGCGAAGCGGCATACCCACGGTGACGGCAAATCGAGGCCATGATGTTGTGCGGAGGCGTTCATCAAACGCTATATTATAGGAACGCCGATGAAAATTGAGCACATCGCACTCTATCGCCTGCGCGTGCCGTTGACGCAGCCGTACCGGCTTGCGTTCGGCGTGATACGCGCTTTCGATACCGTGCTGGTCGAGGCGCGCGCCGCCGGCGGACGCAGTGGCCTGGGCGAGGCGACTTATCTCACCGGCTACACCGACGAAACCATCGAAGACAGCTGGAGTCTCGCGCGGCAGCTGGCCGGCGCATACGCGGGACTGGGAACCGAAGCCATCCGCGCGAGCCTCGAGCCGTATTTCGAAGCGGCGCCTTTCACTGCGACCGCATTCAATACTGCGCTTGAAATGCTCACCGGCGAGCGGCACCTCGAAATCGACATCCCGACGCGGGTGCCGGTGCTGGGTCTGCTGCATGCCACAGCAACCGCTGACATCGAGCGTGAAAGCGCAGAGTTGTTCGGCCAGGGCTACACCACGCTCAAAGTCAAAGTGGGCTTTGATGCCGGACGCGACGCCGCGATGGTCGAACGCATCCAGCGCGTGCTGCGTGGCCGCGGCCTGATCCGGCTCGACGCCAATCAGGGATATAACCGCCAGGATGCGTGCCGCTTCGCGGCAAATCTGGCGCCCGAGGGCATCGAGTTATTCGAGCAACCGTGCGCCGCCGGCGACTGGGAATCGGCATGCGAGGTGGCGCGTGTAGCGGCCGTGCCGATGATGCTCGACGAATCGATTTACGGACTCGACGACATACGCCGCGCCGCTGAACTCAAAGCCGCGCGCTATATCAAGGTCAAGCTGATGAAACTCGGAGGCTTGCGCCGGCTTGCCGCCGCCATCGACACCATCCGCGAATGCGGCATGGAACCGGTGCTCGGCAACGGCGTGGCGGGTGATATCGGCTGCTGGATGGAAGCGTGCGTCGCGCGCGGCCGCATCCATAATGCCGGCGAAATGAACGGCTTTCTCAAACCCTCATCGCGATTGCTGAAGAACCCGCTCCAGTTCGACCGCGGCGCGATCCTGCTCGAACCCGGCTATCTGCCGGAGTTCAATCCCGACGCGCTCGCGCGCTGCACCGTCGCGAAGCAAACCTTTCAAGCTAACGGATTCTGTCTGTGATTGAGAAGACGCAAAAAACGTTAGTCACCGGCGTCATCGGCTCCGACACCCATATCGTCGGCAACCGCATCCTCAGCATGGCGCTCGAGCAGGCCGGCTACAAGGTGGTTACGCTCGGCGCGCTGACGCCGGCGCCGGAGTTCGTCAAGGCCGCGATCGAAACCAACGCCGACGCGATCCTGGTGTCGTCGCTCTACGGCCAGGGCGAGCTCGACTGCCGCGGCTTCCGCGACCTGTGCATCGAGGCGGGGCTCGAGGGCATGCTGCTCTATGTCGGCGGCAACCTGATCGTCGGCAAACACCCGTGGCCGGAAATTGAAAAAATCTTTCTCGACATGGGCTTCGACCGCGCCGCCGCGCCTGGCACGCGGGTGGAAACCGTGCTGGAGTGGCTGGAGCGCGATTTCGCCGCGCGCGAACACGGTTTGCGCCGCGCGACGTCATGACCGCAGCGCTGCTCATAGACTTCGGCAGCACCTACACCAAGCTGCGGGCAATCGATCTCGAGCGCCGCGCCGTGCTCGGCGCGGGTCAGGGCCCCTCGACGATCGCAAGCGACGTTAGGATCGGGATGAAGGCGGCGCTCGCGGATCTCGGACAGCGGCTCGGCACGCTGCCCAAATTCAAGTACCGTCTCGCTTCCAGCAGCGCCGCTGGGGGACTGCGCATGGTCACCATCGGCCTGGTGCGCGAACTCACCGCCGAGGCCGCGCGGCAGGCAGCGCTCGGTGCGGGTGCGAAGCTCGTCGGCAGCTTCGCCTATCGCCTCACCACCGCCGATCTCGAAAAAATCACGCTGCTCGCGCCTGACATCGTGCTGCTGGCCGGCGGCACCGACGGCGGCAACTCCGAGGTGATACTGCACAACGCGCGCGCTCTCGCCACGCGCCGCATCAGCTGTCCTATCGTCTATGCCGGTAACCGCGCCGCGGCGGACGCAGCCGCCTCGCTGCTCGCCGGATCAACCCTGATTACGACTGACAACGTGATGCCGGAATTCAACGTGCTCGACATCGAACCGGCGCGCGCCGCGATCCGCAACGTGTTCATCGACCGCATCGTGCACGCCAAGGGCATCGATCGCGCGAGCGCGGAATTCGACCGGGTGCTGATGCCGACGCCCGCCGCGGTCATGGAAGGCGCGCGGCTGATTGCCGACGGCTGTGCGAGCTCGAGCGGGCTCGGCGAGTTGATGGTTATCGACCCGGGCGGCGCGACCACCGACGTGCACTCGGTCGCCGGCGGGGAGCCGCAAACGCCCGGTGCGATGCGGCGCGGGCTGCCCGAGCCGCGCGTCAAGCGTACCGTCGAAGGCGATCTCGGCATGCGCCACAACGCCGCCACGATCGTTGCAGCAGCGGGATCGAATACGATCGCACGCGAGGCGGGACTGCCGGCGCAGCGCATCGCAGCGCTGGTGGAAAATTACGCGCGCGAGGTCGAACACCTGCCGGACAGCGCGGACGAACTCGCGCTCGATCGGGCGCTCGCGCGTGCCGCGGTCGGAATTGCCGTCACGCGGCATTGCGGCAGCATCGAGACCGTTTACACCGTGAACGGGCCGGTGGCGGTGCAACAAGGCAAGGATTTGTCGGCGCTCAAAACCGTGATCGGTACCGGCGGCGCACTGGTGCACAGCGGCGACCCGCGCGCGGCGTTGCGCATGGCGCTCGCCGATCCTGCGGCCCCGCAGTCGCTGCGGCCCCGTGCGCCGCGCCTGCTGGTCGATCGCGATTATCTGCTCTATGCTTGTGGCCTGCTCGGCGCGGTCGAGCCCGAAGCCGCGCTGGAACTTGCGCTCAAGCATTTGAAGGAAGCCCCGAATGAACGCCCCCTCAACGCCTGACGCGACGCGCCTGCCTCTGAGCGAAACGCGAATTCCCGACGACGTGTTCGAGCAGATGCGCCGCGACAATCTCGCGCGCTGGCCGACCGGCGCTGGCGTCGATTTCGCGCAGGCGCTCGAGCGCCACCGCTCATTGCCGCCGCACAAGCAGCTCACCTGGGTGATGCGCCGCGCGGTTGCCGAGCGGCGCTGCCTGACGCAGCCGCGCGGCGGCTGCGGCACCTTCGAGCTGCACCGGCAGTTGATGCAAATCCTCGACCGCGAGGGACTCGCCGACATCATCCCGACCACCACCGACAGCTACACGCGCAACGAGCAGTTCGATCTTGCGCAGCAAGGCATCGAGGAATCGGAAAAAGCCGGGCGCTCGATGCTGAACGGTTATCCGCTCGTCAATTACGGCGTGCCCTGCGCGGCGCAACTGGTGGACGCAATCGACAAACCCGCGATCATGCTGACCGGCACCACGATGCCGAAACTCACCGCCGAAATCGGCTTCGCCGGCGGCTACTCGGGTTATCTCGGATCGGGCATCGCCTACACCACGTCGTATATCAAGGAAATGTCTGTCGAAGACGGCATCCGCAATTACCAGTACCTCGATCGGCTGGCCGCGATGTACCACGAGCACGGCGTCGAACTGCACCGCCGTCAGCCGGGATTTTTGACCGGCACCAACATCCCGCCATCGATCGCGATCATCGTCTGCGTGCTCGACTGCCTGCTCGCCGCCGAACAGGGCGTCAGAAACTACGGGCTCGAGCTCGGCCAGACCCTGCATCTGATCCAGGACGCGGCAGCCATCCAGGCGTGCGGCGAGTTGTGCCAGGAATACCTGAAGCAGCGCGGCTTCGAGGACGTCTTCACGCCGGTCACCTCGTTGCACTGGATGGGCGCGTGGCCGCAGGATGAAGCCCAGTGCGCCGCGCTCGTCGCCTACGGCGGCACGCTGGCCGCCATCGGCGGCGCGGTCAGCGTCACCACCAAGAGCACGCACGAAGCATTCGGCATCCCGACGCCGCAGGCCAACGCCGAGGGCCTGCGCATGACGCGCATGGCGATTTACCTCGCGCGCAACATCCGCCTCGACGGCCTGCGCGAATTCGAGGACGAAAAAGAATTGATCCGGCGCGAAGTGCGCGCGATCGTCGACAAAGTGCTCGAAATGGGCGACGGCGACGTTGCAATCGGCACCGTGCGCGCGCTCGCCGCCGGCGTGCTCGACATCCCGTGGTCGCCGAACCGCTTTGTGAAAAGCCGCGTCATGCCGGCGCGCGACGTCGACGGTTACCTGCGCATCCTGGATGCCGCCGCCATGCCGTTTCCGCGGGACGTGCTCGAAATCCACGCCGCCAAGCTCAAGCGGCGCGCGCAACGTGAAGGCGTCGCCTTCGGGCCCGACCTTGCGATACAAAGCGTCTACGAGATTTCGGAACCGCTCGGCAAACTGCTCAGCGACAAATGGGCTACATGACCCGGAAATTCTTGAACTGCCACGGGTCGGAGTTATCCACGTCTTCCGGGAACAGGTTGCCGCGGTCCTTGAGCGGGGTCCAGTCGCTGTAGGCGCCGATGACTTTGCCCAGATACGGTTTGGCGATCCTCAATACGCGCTGAAAATCGAGATCGTCGGGATCGCAGATGCCGCGCAGCGGATTCTCCATCGCCCAGATCACTGCCCCCATGACGCCAGCCGCAACCTGCAGGCTGGTCGCGTTGTTGAACGGCGCGAGCTTGCGCGCTTCATGCACCGAGAGCTGCGAGCCGTACCAGTAGGCGCCCTTGGCGTGCCCCATCAGCAGCGCGCCCAGCTCGTCGATTCCTTCGTAGATATCGTCCATCAATATGCGCTTGCTCTCGGGCAGCGACCAGTTCCTGCCGGCATACTCGTGGACGGAAAGCACCGTGTTGTCGCAGGGGTGGTACGCGTAATGGCAGGTCGGGCGGTACACGACTTTTTTCCTGTCGCGCACCGTGTAGAAATCCGAAATCGAAATCGCCTCGCCGTGCGTGATCAGGAAACCGTGGTAATGCCCTTCCATCGGCGTCCATGAGCGCACCCGCACCGACGCGCCCGGCCGCGTCAGGTAAATCGCGGCCTTGCAGCCGAAATCGTGTTGCTTGCCGTCGCGCGGAAAATGCTTTTCGTGGGTGCCCCAGCCGAGCTCGCACGGCTGCGTGCCTTCGCCGACGAAGCCGTCGACCGACCAGGTGTTGACGAACTCGCCGCGGCGCTTCGGGGGATTCGGCGTCTGCGTGTCGCGCTCGGCGCAATGGATCACCTTGACGCCCAGTTCCATTGCGAGACGCGCCCACTCTTCGCGGGATTTCGGGAACACGTCACTGTTCTTGATGTCGCGCGCCAGATTGACCAGCGCCTGCTTGACCCAGTGCGAAATCAGTCCCGGGTTGGCGCCGTGCGTCGGGATCACCGTCGGCCCGCCATCCGGATGCTTGCGGCGCAGCGCCAGCACCTCCTCGCGCAGACCATAGTTGGAGCGGCGGGAGGCGGATACGGCGGGGTCGGTGTAACCGCCGACCCACGGCTCGATGCAGGTATCGAGATACATCACGCCCTTCTTGTAGCAATACTCGATCAGCGCGACGCTCGAAACGTCGACCGAAAGATTGAGCAGAAAATCGCCCTTGCCGAGCAGCGGATTGAGGACAGTGCGATAGTTCTTGCGCGTCAGCGGCCTGACCGTGTGGCTGATGCCGAAATGCTTCGCTTCCTCGGCGCCGCGTTCGTCGCCGGTGATGATGCAGATGCGATCGCGCGGCATGTCGATGTGGCGCAGCAATAGCGGCAGACTGCCCTGCCCGATCGAACCAAAGCCGACGAAGACGAGCCGCCCGTCAAACTTAACGTGTTTTTTCTCGTACATTTGGCGCTTCCACGACGCGGCAATTTTTGCGACGTGAAGTGTAGCATTTTCCGTCTGGCGAGTCGTCCCCGCCGGCCGCATCTCGCGGCGCGCGCCGCGTGCGCTCAGATCCTGAGCAGCAGCTTGCCTTTGGTGTTGCGCCCCTCGAGATAGCGGTGCGCATCGGCGGCGTGCGCGAGCGGAAATTCGCGGTCGATCGCGGCCCCGAGTCGGCCGCTCGCGTAATGCGCGAATAAATCGGCGGCGCGGCCGCGCAGCTCATCGGCGGTTGCGATGTAATCCGCCAGATGGGGGCGCGTGAAGAACACCGAGCCGGCTTCGGCGAGCTCGAGCGGCTCGACGCTGGCGACCAGCCCCGAAGCGCCACCGTAATTCACGCACACGCCGCGTTTCTTGAGGCTATGGATGCTTTGGTGGATCGTATCCTTGCCGACCGCGTCGTAGACGACGTCGACGCCCTGCCCGCCGGTAATCTTCATCACCTCGGCGCGGAAATCGGTGTCGCGATAGAGGATCACATGGTCGGCCCCGCTGCGCCTCGCGATTTCCGCCTTTTCCTGGCTGCCGACCGTCGCGATCACCATGGCCCCGCGCAGTTTCGCGAGTTGCGTCAGCAACTGCCCGACGCCGCCCGCGGCGGCGTGCACCAGGCAGCTTGCGCCCGGACCGAGCGCAAACGCGGAATGACTCAGGTAGTGCGCGGTGCAGCCTTGCAGCATCAACGCGGTTGCTATATTGAGGGGCACCTCCAGCGGCACCTTGACCAGACGCCACGCCGGCACCGCGGCGTATTCGGCATAGCTGCCGCGCACGATGCAGTACGCGACGCGGTCGCCGATACTCAATTCGACGACGCCCGCGCCAAGCTCCACCACCGTTCCCGCGCCCTCCATGCCCAGCGTCATCGGCAGCGGTGTCTGGTACGTCTGCGAGCGGGCATAGTGGCCGCTGCGCATATAGATATCGATGAAGTTGATGCCCGCATAGTCGAGCTTCACCAGCGCTTCGCCCGCGGCCGGGCGCGGTTGCGGCAGGTCCATCAACTGCAACTGCTCGGGGCCGCCGAAGGCCGGAATCGAAATCGTTTGCATGATTTGCCGATAGTATATTGCGGGTTACGGAACCTGGGGACAGTTGCAGCGGCGTCGGTTATCCGTTACTTTAGCGCCCTCCAGGTTCTATCGCGGCGCAACGCAGGAATTCGCCGCCCCAGCGGAAACAAGCCATGACTACCCATGCTCAAGATGCGATCAAACCAACCTCGGCCAAGGCAGTGGTCGCCGACCTGCTCAGGCGCGCCCGCGTCGCGCAGCAGCTTTACGATCGCTATACCCAGCAGCAGCTCGATGAAGTGGTGACCGCCGCCGGTTGGGCCATCATCAATCCCGAGCACAATCGCTGCCTCGCCGAACTCGCGGTCAAGGATACCGGGCTCGGCAATCTGCCCGACAAGATGGTGAAGAATCATCGCAAGACGTTCGGGCTGTTGCGCGACCTGCGAGGTGCAATATCGACGGGCATACTCGCCGAATACCCCGCGCGGGGTATCACCGAAATCGCGCGCCCGATCGGAGTGGTCGCCGCGGTAGTGCCGTCGACCAACCCCGGCGCGACCCCCGCCAACAACATCATCAACGCACTGAAGTGCGGCAACGCAGTAATTCTTTCACCCTCGCCCAAGGGCTACACGACCTGCGCGAAGCTGGTCGAATACATCCACGCCGAAATGCAGCGCATCGGCGCGCCGCTCGATCTGGTGCAGATGCTGCCCGCGCCAGTCACCAAGGAGCTATCGACGGAACTCATGCAGCAGGCCGATCTGGTGGTCGTCACCGGCTCGCGCAGCAACGTGCGGGCCGCTTACTCGAGCGGCAAGCCCGCGCTCGGCGTTGGCACCGGCAATGTCGTGGTGATCGTGGACGACAGCGCCGACGTGCCCGACGCTGCCGCCAAAATCATGGCATCGAAGATTTTCGACAACGCCACGAGTTGCTCATCGGAAAACAGCGTGATCATCCACGCCGCTATCTACGACGCGATGGTCGCGGCGCTGGTGGGCCAGGGCGGCGCGCTGCTCACCGCCGCCGAAAAGGCGACGTTGCAGAAAGCAATGTTCCCGGGCGGCCATCTGTCGCCCGCGGTCACGGCGCAGTCGGTAAGCAAGGTTTGCGCCGTGGCAGGACTGACGCGGCCCGGGCTCAGCAATGCCAAATGCCTGCTGGTCGAAGAGACTGGCAGTGGCAAGGATCATCCGTTTTCGGGCGAGAAGCTCTCGCCGGTGCTCACGGTCTACCGCGCGCACGACTTCGATCACGCGTTCAACATCATGCGCGGCATCTACGACTACATGGGTAACGGCCACTCGTGCGGAATCCACACCCGCGATGCAGGCCATATCCGCCGCCTCGGTCTCGAGATGACGGTATGCCGCGTGATCGTCAATCAGGCGCACACCTTTGCCACCGGCGGCAGCTTTGACAACGGCCTGCCGTTCTCGCTGTCGATGGGCTGCGGCACGTGGGGCGGAAACTCGATCAGCGAAAACGTGCACTACCGGCACTTCATGAACATCACCCGCATTGTCACCACGATTCCCGAGAACAAGCCGTCGGAAGAGGATCTGTTCGGACCGTTCTGGAAGAAATACGGAAAGTAATCGGGGCCAGCCGATGAACTTCGAGGAACACGCGGCCAAGCCGCTGCTGGCCAGACATGGCATCGCCATTCCCAAGGGCGGGCTGGCGAAAACGCCCGATGCCGCCGCCGCGATCGCAGCCCGGATCGGCGCCGTCGTCGTCAAGGCGCAGGTCCCGGCCGGCAAACGCGGCAAGGCAGGCGGCATCAAGCTCGCCGCGAATCCGGATGACGCCCGCAGCCATGCCAAGGCCATTATCGGCATGGAAATCGCCGGCCACAAGGTCGAGCAGGTGCTGATCGAAGAGCAGATGCCGATCGAACGCGAGCTTTATGCCGCGGTGCTCAACGATCCCGCGAGCCAGGGCCCGCTCGTCATGTTTTCGACTGCGGGCGGCATGGATATCGAGGAAGTTGCGGCGACGTCGCCCGACAAGCTCCACCGCTGGCCCGTCGATATCCGCCGCGGCTTCGGCCTTGCGGATGCCGCAGCGCGGGTTAACGGGCTCGGGCTCGGCGCGGCCGAACACAAGATCGCCGCCGCGCTCTCCAGCCTCTACGCGGTCTACGCCGCCTGTGACGCCGAACTGGTGGAAATCAATCCGCTGATAGTCACCACGGACGGCCGTGTCGTCGCGCTCGACTGCAAATTCGTGATGGATGATTCCGGTGCCGTCCGCCAGGCCGAGATTGCGCGCGCGGGCACGCCCGAGATGCTGACCGGCCTCGAAGCGAGAGCCAAAGCCGCCGGGCTCAAATATATCGACCTCGAAGGCGACATCGGCGTGCTCGCCAACGGCGCCGGGCTGACCATGACGACCATGGACGTCATCCGCCACCACGGCGGCCGTCCCGCGAACTTTCTCGAGATCGGCGGCGAGTCCTACACCCAGGCGAAGCCCGCGCTCGAACTGCTGCTGTCGAACCCCCGCATCAGGAGTCTGGTCATCAATTTCTGCGGCGCTTTCGCGCGCACCGACGTGATGACCCAGGGCGTCATCGAAGCGATCGAGGCCTTGCAACCCAAACTGCCGATCTTCTTTTCGGTGCACGGCACCGGCGACGAGGAAGCGATCAAGCTGTTGAAGGATCGCCTCGGCGTCACGCCGCTCGCGACCATGGACGACGCAAGCAAAGCGGCGGTGGAGGCGGCGGCAAAATGATAATTCGCGGCACCGATCGCGTGCTGGTGATGGGCATCACCGGCAAGCAGGGCACGTTCTGGACCGAACACATGCAGGCCTACGGCACCAAGGTCGTCGGCGGCACCAATCCGGCCAAAGCGGGCACCCTGCATTGCGGCGTGCCGGTCTACGCGACCGCCGGGGATGCGATGAAGGGCGGCGGCTTCGACGTCGCGGTCCTTTTCATTCCACCTCTAATGGTCAAGGCAGCCGCGATGGACGCGATCGAGGCCGGCGCCAAGGGTCTGGTCGTGCTGACCGAGCACATCCCGGTGCAGGACGTGATGTACTTCGTGGCTGCGGCGAAGGAACGCGGCACGCGTATCCTCGGCCCCAATACCGCCGGCGCCGTCACTCCCGGCGAATGTTTCGCCGGCTTCATGCCCGTCTTCAACGAGCGCATTTTCAGGAAGGGTTCGATAGGCGTGCTCTCCCGCAGCGGCAGCCTGGGCGTGCTGTTTTGTCTCAACATCGTCCAGGCCGGCTACGGCGAATCCGCCTTCGTCGGCATCGGCGGCGATCCGATTATCGGCACCACCACGCGTGATGCGCTCGTCGCGCTCGATAATTTTCCCGGCACCGAAGCCGTCGTGATGGTCGGCGAAATCGGCGGCACGATGGAAGAGGAAGCGGCCGTTTACGCGAAGACCATGACCAAGCCCGTAATCGCCTTCATCGCCGGCGGCGCCGCGCCCAAGGGCAAGAAGATGGGCCACGCCGGCGCCATCGTCATGGGCGACAAGGGAACCTATGCCTCCAAGCGCTCGGCGCTCGAAGCCGCCGGCGTCACCGTGCTCGATACACCATCCGATGTGGGCACGGCGTTGAAGGCCGGGCTCGGATGCTGATTCGATGGCGCGCTATCGCGCGCGATCTCTTGCGACGCACGGCGACGACCGGGAACTGCGGAGCATCGACCCACAGCGCTTCTCAGAGCGCAAGCAAAGACTGCTGCTGCGGCAACGTCAGCGTTCGATCACGCCGCAGGCGGCGCGCGCGCCGGCATCGCCGGTAGGGTGGGTTTTCAGGTCATCGGCCTGGAAGTGCACCACCAGCGCGCGCCCGATGATGCCGATCGGGCCGCTGTCGACCGCGATGCCGCCCACCATCATGTTGACCACGGCCTTGCCGGATTGGTCGAACACGATGTTGCCGAGATCGCCGGCGTGATGCTCGGCGGTGTGCGGGCCGCCATGCCTGGTGCTCCAATTTTTCGGCTCCTGACGATCGAAATGACCGCCGGCGCTCGCGGCGTCCGCCGCGCTGCAGTCACCTTTTTCATGGATGTGCATTCCTTTCGCGCCGGGCGCGAGGCCCGTGACCTCCCCCTTGATGCGCACGCGGCTGCCGACCTGGGTGAATTTGACCTCACCACGGACCTGGCTGCCGCCTTTCGAGGTTAGTTTTGCCACCGCCGAGGGACCTTGCTCTGACGTGGCGGCGCACGCTGCCAGCAATAGCGCGCAGGACGCCAGGGTGAATGCACTTTTCATGATTCTCCTCCGTTAGGTCGCGGCGCACACGAGCCGCCATGCTGCCGCCTTAAAACGCAATTTCAAATCGCGCTCCGGCAATCCACGCGTCAGCCAGAGCAGGATCGTACCCGGGATTGGCGATACGTTGCAACGTGGGCTGTATCGCGAGCCAGGGGTTGACCTTGGCGCGGTAGGTAATTTCCAGCGCGGTTTCATTGCTTGTCAGCGGTGTTGCGGCGGCTAGCCTGAACTTGGCGCCGGCGTGTCCGCGGGTGAACCCGATCCCGAACTCATCCTCGTTCCGTCCGGGCAGGAGTCCCTTGTAGCGCAGCCCCGTGCTGTAGGAATAATCGAGGGTGTTCACGTCGCCGTTCGCGACACCGTAGCGGAAGAACAGCGTGAGGCCTTGCGATGAGTCATCTTTCTCGCGGAGCACTGTCTGCTCAGCGAGAAAGTAGGCGCCGCGATTGACGCGCCGCACAGGATTGCCCAAACCATCGATGTCCACGAGATCGTCGAAGCGCGGGGTGTAGCGCCAGTAACCAACGGCGTACTTGCTGATTTCTTCAGCAGGACGTATACCGGTTTCCATGATCGCCAGCGTGCCGTCGCCGCGGTCGAAGCGGACGTGGGTGCCATGCGGATTGTTGGGATTGCCGGGTACCCCGTCCACCAGCGCCGCCTGAAAATAGTATTTCGCCGTCGGTTGCCACGCGGCGCGCAAACCGAAAGAACTGGTGGGGAAGATCGAGGGTCCGCCGGCGCCGGTCTGGGCTACCTCGGCGGCCATTCCGCCGGTGGGATGCAGGAATACCCCGGTCGAATCGGTCACGTAGAACTGCGAATCCACCGGATACAGCCCCGCCAGGAGCGAGAATTTCTCGTCAAAAAAGCTTCGTTCCAGCCAGGCGTGAAACAACTTCGTGGTATTGGTGTTCACCTCGATGTTGTCCACTCCCATGAAACTGCCCACATGGGTGCCGTTGAGCTTGCCGCCATGGTTGCTGATGACCTGCAGAAAGGCCGTGGTGTTGTTCCAGCCCCATAACTTGTCCGCATCCGCCTTGAGCTTGAAGTCCCAGTTGTCCATGTACTTGGTGCCGCGCTTGATGCCGCCCGACAGGTTCGACAGGACATCCGCCTTGAGAACCACTTCCAGCGTGACGCCCCGTTCGCTGAGTTTGGTGCGGGCGCCACCCCAGTCACCCGTCAGTGTGTCGGCGTTCCAGTCGGGAGCCTCCGCGGCGGGGGCGTCCGTAGCCGGGGCGTCCGCAGCCGGGGTGACCGGGCTGAAAAAGAAAAATAGCAGGAAGCCATACCGGTAACGCCAGATCTTGGCAGGCATGGTCACGCTCGCAGTATCGCAACGATCAACAATAATCTCATCCCGGACATGGGCAAACGCCTGACCGCTCACGCGCGGCCGCAAAAAAGGGCCACGCTGGCGCGGCCCTTTCCCGAAATCTTCGCCACATTCCCGCTGTGACGAAAACCTAGTATTTCACTTGGATTTTTTCCAGTTCTTCCTTGGTGAGACCCGGCACCTTGCCGCGCGCTTTCAGGCGGTTGAGTTTCCACGCATCCTTGCCCACCCACTGCTTGAAAAGATTCAGGTTCTTCTGACGTTCTTCCTCGGTTGCGCCGAGGTTTTGATACATGTTGCCCGGCTTGCCGCCCGCGCTTTTGCCGTCATCGAGCCTTCTCATGATGGCGCCGGTGTCGGGCCAGCCGATGAAAGAAATCAGATCGGCATAGGTGTCCATTCTCGGCCCCTTCATCTGGGCCTCGTATTTCTTCTTGTTCTCGTCGAAGTCGCCAAGATAGGGGGCGCTCGCATTATGACAAGCAGCGCATTTCTGCTCCCACAGCGGCCGGATGTGCTTTCGATAAGTAATATCTTCCGCCCACGACGCAACCGAAACACCGGCAACCAGGAATAATGCCAAGATAGCTCGTAACATTTTCAACCTCCCTGTTAATCAATGAACAACAAAAAAATCAGACCCATTGTGCAAAAAACCAGGCGGCGGAACAACGGCCGATGGGCGCGGATCGGTTAGGACCTTCGGCTCCTGAGCGTGGGCCGTTGGTCCATAGGTGCGTCAGGCCCCGCCTGCTACAATGAATTCGCCGACATGAAACTCCTTACCCGGTTCAGCCTCGTGCGCCTGCTGCTCGCGCAGGGAGGCGTCATTTTACTGGCCGGGATGTTGATTATCGGCACTTGGGTCAGCGAGGAGCTCGAACGCGGGCACATCGATCACGTGGGGTCCCTCACCAGCCTTTACATGGAAAGTTTCATCTCTCCGCACGTTGCATCCTTCTCCGGCAATGGACCGCTGCGCGAGGTAGACCGGAATGCGCTCGACGGGTTGCTTTCCGGAACGCCGCTCGGCCGGCAAGTCGTGGCATTCAAGGTTTGGGCGTCCGATGGCCGCGTTCTCTACAGCACGAATCCGGCCCTTATCGGACGAAAGTTTGCGGTGAAGCCCGAGCTTGCCTCCGCGTTCGCCGGCAAGGTGCATTCCGAAATAACCGATCTCTCGGACCCGGACAACGAGCACGAGCGCAAGCGCTGGTCCCGCCTCATCGAAACCTACGCACCGTTGCGCGCCCGGGACACCGGAACCATCATCGCTGTCTCGGAGTTCTACCAGACAACCGACGACCTGGACCAGGAAGTGGGCGCCGCGCGGCTGCGCAGCTGGCTCATGGTGAGCGCGGCGACGCTGGTGATTTTTCTGCTGCTCGCCACTTTGGTGAAGCGCGCGAGCAACACCATCTCCGCGCAGCAAAGCGAGTTGAGCGAGAAGGTGACACAACTCACCGCTCTGCTTGCCCAGAACGAGCAATTGCACGAGCGGGTACGGCGCGCCGCCGCGCGCACCACGGCGCTCAACGAACGCTTCCTGCACCGGATCGCCGCCGACCTTCACGACGGACCGGGCCAGGGTTTGGCGCTGGCGCTGATGCGGATGGACTCATTAGCCGACGTGTGCAGCGCCTGCGCCGCAAGTATCGTCAAGGACCGCAGCGTCGGCGCCGAATTCCGCACGCTGCATTCCGCCCTCCAATCCGCGCTCGATGATCTGCGCGCCATTTCCGGGGGACTGCACCTGCCGGAGATTGAACAGCTCTCGCTCGCCGAGACCGCGCGGCGCGCAGTGCGGGACTACGAGAGAAAAGCGGGACTCACGGTACCGCTCACGGTCAATGACGTCCCCGACGAAGCGCCTTTGCCGGTCAAGATCACCTTGTTTCGCGTGCTGCAGGAATCGCTCGCCAACGGTTTCCGGCACGGCGGTGCAGCGGATCAGCGGGTGGAGCTGACGCGATCCGACGGTCAACTCGTGGTCGAGGTCACCGACAGCGGCAAGGGGTTCGATCCTCAAGCCGGCGTTGCCGACGGCCATCTCGGGCTGGCGGTCATGCGCGAGCGCATCGAAATTCTCGGCGGTGCCTTCAGCGTGCGGAGCGCGCCGGACAAGGGAACCGTGGTCCGCGCGGCCCTGCCGCTCGCGCCGCTGGCGGAAGATCATGGCTGATCCCATCGGCATCCTGGTCGTGGACGATCATCCGCTGTTCCGCGAGGGCGTCGTGCACTCGCTTGCATCGGAACCGGATTTCACCGTGGTCGGCCAGGCCACGAGCGGCGAAGAGGCGCTGCGCCTGGCGCGTGACCTGCTTCCCGACGTCGTGTTGCTCGACATCGCGATGCCGGGATGGGACGGCTTGGTGACCGCCGGGAAAATCACGACCGCCTGCCCCGCGACCAAGATCGTGATGCTGACCGTGTTCGAGGATGAAGACAAGCTGCTGGCGGCGTTCAAGGCAGGGGCCCGCGGCTACGTGCTCAAAGGCGTTTCCGCACGCGAACTGGCGTGCGCGGTGCGCGCCGCAGCGAGCGGCGAAGTCTATGTGTCGCCGTCGCTCGCTGCAGGGATGCTGGTCGCACTCACCCGTGGCCGCCCCGTAGACCCGCTGGAAGCCTTGACCGAGCGGGAATCGGAAATCCTCACCCTGGTCGGGCAGGGACTGACCAATCGCGAAATCGGCGAGCGCCTCCACCTCTCCGAGAAAACCATCAAGCATTACATCACCAACATCCTGGAAAAGCTGCAGGTGCGCAGCCGTGTCGAGGCGGCACTGATGGCCGCGCGCCGCGGCTGGCGCGATCCGGCGGGCTGACGGGGTTTAAATAACGCAGGCCCGGAACGCCGGTCCCGGGCGCGTGTCAAAGCGGCAGTCAGCGAGATGTCGCGTCGTAGTCAACATCGTTATCGAGGAGGATCAGCGATGAAAAAACTTTTTTGTAAATCGGGCATCGGTATCGGTATCGCACTGCTTTCCCCCGCGGCACTTGCGACGCAGGAGGAGTTACTGATGACCCTTGGCCAAGTGCCGACATACGCGCTCGTTCTGATCGCGATCGTCGTCTTCGTCGCCGTGTACTTCATGAGATCACGGGACAAGCGCGCGGCACCACTGAACAGAATATTCGAGGCGCGCGAAGCGATACACTCAGTTGGACCCGATACTCCAGTCACCGTGTGCGTGCGCACGATGACCGCCGAGAACATCGGCGCCCTGGTCGTCATGGATGGCGAAAGGCTGTTGGGCATTTTCACGGAGCGCGATGCGCTGAACAAAGTGCTGGCCGCCGGCCTTGATCCCGTCAGCACGAAAGTCTCCGCGGTGATGACGAAGGACCCCTACTGCATCCCGCCGACGACGACCGTCGGCGAGGCAATGCAGTTGGTCACCCAGCGGCGATTCCGGCACCTGCCCATTGTGGAAAACGGCAAGGTGCTCGCCGTCGTATCGAGCGGTGATCTAACCCACTGGCTGGTGAAGGACCAGATAGGAGAGGTTCAAGAGCTGGTCGACGTTGCCGCACGGTCCTGACCGCCGCGGGCTAGTATTTCACTTTGATCTTGTCCAGGTCTTCCTTGGTGATGGCCGGCACTTTGCCGCGCGCTCCCCAGCGGTTGAATTTCCACGCATCCTTGCCCACCCACTCCTTGAAAAGATTCAGGTTTTTCGCGCGCTCTTCGTCCGTGCCGCCGAGGTATTGGTACATGTTGCCCGGCTTGCCGCCCGCCGCGCCTTTCCCGTCATCAAGCCTTCGCATGATGGCGCCGGTATCGGGCCAGCCGATGAAAAAAACCATGTCGGCGTAGGTATCCATTCTCGGCCCCTTGAACATGGCGTCGAATTTTTTCTGGTCCTCCATATAATCGCCCAGATAGGGAGAGCCCGCGCCATGACAACCAGCGCATTTCTGTTCCCACAGCGGCCGGATGTTTTTTCGATAAGTGATATCCTGCGCCCACGACGCAACCGAAACACCGGCAACCAGAAATAATGCCAGGATAACTCGTAACATTTTAATCCTCCATTTCGAACGATAAAAAACCATTGCGCTCAGCCGTGCTGATTGCTGTTTCCCTCTGAGCGCACCGCCATAGGAGCCTAAAGGGGCCCATCGATACGAAGTTTGACTTATATCAAGCAAATCAAATTTAGCCATGAACCTGCACAATCTGCTTGCGGCGCGCGCGCAACAACACAACCCGCTGCGCGTAGCACTCATCGGCGCCGGCAAGTTCGGCTCGATGTTTCTGTCGCAGGTGCGGCGCACGCCCGGCCTGCATCTCGTCGCCGTGTGCGACTTGTCGCCGCAGCGCGCGCAGGCC
>Ga0082335_1003408_pt1 | contig 26280 bp, 21 predicted proteins | sample Subgrocontami58m_FD_72375 | JGI IMG/M metagenome (GOLD analysis project Ga0082335, IMG submission 72375) | Subsurface groundwater microbial communities from S. Glens Falls, New York, USA - GMW37 contaminated, 5.8 m (SPADES assembly) (version 2) ...
CTTGTCGTACTCGTCGCGCACCTGGTGATCGGCCAGGAACCTGAACGTCGGCCCCAGCCGATGCTTGTCGACGAACTCGACGATCGACATCAACTCCTCCAGGCGGTTCTCCAGCGGCGTGCCGGTCAACACAATGGCGTGGGGCGAGCTGATGCGTTTCACGCTGCGGGCCGTGCGCGTGTTCCAGTTCTTGATCCGCTGGGCTTCGTCGAGGATCACCAGATCCGGCGACCACGATTCAATCACGTCGAGATCGCTGTGAACGGTGTCGTAGTTCGTGATCTTGAAGAAGCTGTCGGCCACGGCGTAGTGCTGCTCGCGGCGCCCGCGCAATCCTCCAATGAGACAGCGACCTGCGCGCGCCGCGAACAGCGCGCCTTCCCGCTGATAATCGTACAGCTCGCCTTTGATCAGCTTGCGAAAACCCGGGTCGCGGACCCCTCGAGGAAATGCTTCTCCGATGCGCTGCTCGCGTTGCTTGCGGTCGCGGACTTCAGCGACGAAGCCCAGCACGTCCTCGTAGCACCGAAGATCGTGCTCGAACGTGGCGGCTCGGGAGAGAAACGACTCGAACTTCGTAAACGCCCTGGGGCGCAGCGTTCGCTCGGCGCCGAAGTATCTCGCCGCCAACGCCGCGAGCGCCCGCGGACACGCCGTGCCGGGTCGGAACCGCACCTCGCGCTTCGCGCCGTATTGCAGGACGATCTCGCTGTAGGGCGGCTCGAATCCCCGCTGCAGCGCCGCTCGCGCTCCGCGCTGCCGCTCCAGTTTTCCCAACACGAACTCGATGTGCTTGCACGTGCCCAAGGCATTGGTGGCAAAGTCCGCGCAGCCGCAGTAGTTGTCCCCTGGCTGAGCACCACGTATGGCCACGTGATAGGCGCTCGCGTTTTGCGGGTTGCTCACCTGGAAGTCGGAAAAGACCCGCTCTGTGCCGGTGTTCTTCAGTGTGAACGGCTGCTCGCGTCCGAATTGCCGGCGAAGCTCGCGCTGCCAGGTCTCGAGCGACATGTCCTGCGGCTTGCGCAGGCGTGATAGCTTACGGGCGGCGGTTGTCGGCATCGCGTGTGCTTTTGCTTGCCTTCGCTTCATCTGGTGTCTCGAGTGTCCTGGGGTCAATGATTTAGGGCAATTTCAAGTCGTTGCAACCGTCTCGGCCGCTCAAAACCCCGGGCACAAGTACCAAACAGGTACAGCGGTCTACGTCTCGGAGCTCCGGCCAGCGCGAAAGGTCGGCGGGCCTCAAACCTCACGTGCTCCGCGGCGAACGTGGAGCACGTACACGATGCGTTCCGCGTTGTCGATGGAGAACAGAACCCGGTAGACGTGGCGGGCGCGCCCGTAGCGGAGCACGCGGACCGGGCGCTCAGGATCGACGCTCTCAGGCGCTACCGGACACCGCTCGGGATGGCGATCGAGCGAGAGGATCGCTTGCTCGAGCCCATTGAACCAAGCCGCGCCCTGATGAGGAGCGCGCTCGACGACCCAGAGATACAGTTCTTCGAGGTCCGCCTCGGCGCCCTTCGCCAGCTCAACGCGGAATGCCATGCTTCCGGCGCAGCCGATTGAACACGTCGCGCGCCGGCTTGGCACGGCCGGCCTTCACGTCAGCGAATCCGCGTTGCAGAGCCTCAATCGTCTCCACCCGATCGAGCAAGTCCTGGTAGGCTTCCGCATCCTGGACCACGACTTCCGCCCGCCCGTTGATCGTCAGGACGAGCGGGTGTCCGGTGCTCTTGAGGCGATCGAGTAATTCCGAAGTTTTCCGCTTGAAGTCGCTCAGCGAGCGAATGTCGTTCGCGAGATCCAGCATAAGTTCCTCACCATATTTGCATCAAATTTAATGATTGCACTCACTGCCGGCGGAGTCAATGATCATCTGGAACAGTCATCGGCCTCCGTGTGCACGTACGCTTGTGAGAAACGTGCGGCGCCACTCTGCGAGCTGGCACGCCGGCATCTGGATGTCACGCGACGAACGCAAAAGGCGAGGTATATTTCCAGCGAGTCAGGACAGTAAGGGCCGGTCGATCGCCGCTTCCACTTCGGCCAGCCGCAACCGGTAAGCCAGCCGCGCCGGCGCCAGGGCCACGGCGCGGGCAATGGCCGCGCGGGCCTCGGGGAGTCGTGTCTGGTAGAAAACCCATGCTGGCACTCACCGTCAACGGCACGCCTCGCCACACGTCCGCGGATCCCGGCACGCTGCTCGTCAGCGTCCTGCGGGATGACCTGCGGCTCACCGGAACGAAGGTCGGATGCGACGATGGGCGCTGCGGATCGTGCACGGTCCTGGTGAACGGCCGCGTCATCCGCTCGTGCCAGGTCACCGCCGGCGAGGTGTCGGGCCGGGACATCCTGACCGTCGAGGGCCTCGGCGCACCCGGAGCGCTCCATCCCGTGCAGCGCGCGTTCGTCGAGGCGGGCGCGGTGCAGTGCGGGTTCTGCACGCCCGGCTTGGTGATGGCGACCATCGCGCTGCTCGATGCCGATCCCCGGCCGGAGCGCGACACCGTGGTCAAGGCGCTCGGCGCGAACTACTGCCGGTGCACCGGCTACGGCACGATCTTCGACGCCGTGGACCGCGCCGCGGCGCTCGGGAACGGCGACGCGGTCGGCCCGGCGCCGCTGCCGCTCGACGAGGCGTGGAGCGAGATCGACATGGTGACCGGCCGGGCGATGTACGCCGCCGACCTGCACAAAGACGGCATGCTGCACCTGACGATCGTCCGGAGCCCGCACCCCCACGCGCGGATTCTCGCCGTGCACACCGGGGAGGCGCGCGCGCTACCCGGCGTCGAGGCGGTGTTCACCTCCGCCGACGTGCCGGTCAACCGCCACGGCCGCGTCATCCAGGATCAGGCGGTGCTCGCGGCGGACAAGGTTCGCATGATCGGCGATCCGATCGCCGCGGTCGTCGCCACGACGGAGTCGATCGCAATCGAGGCGGCGCGCCGCGTGCGGGTCGACTACGAGCTCCTGCCGGCCATCACGTCGCCGCACGAGGCGCTGACCGAGGAGAAGAACCGGATTCACGAGAAGGGCAACATCCTCGCGCAGCAGATCGTGAAGCGGGGCGACGTCGAGCAGGCGCTCGCCGGAGCCGCGGCGACCTTCCGCGCGACGTTCCACACGCCGTTCAACGAGCACGCCGCCATCGAGCCGGAGGCCGCGCTCGCCTATCTCGACGAGGACGGGCGTGTGGTCGTCCACACGGGCACGAGCCACACGCACCTGATGCAGCTCGAGGTGTCGCGATCCCTCGGCCTGCCGCTGGATCGCGTCCACATCGTGCCGGCGCTGATGGGCGGCCACTTCGGCGGCCGCACCGACGAGAGCATGCAGTCGGTCCTCGGGCTGGCGGCGCTGCGGCTGAACCGCCCGGTCCGCTGCGTCTACACGCGCGCAGAGTCGTTTGCCACGACGACCAAGCGGCACGCGTTCGAGATCGACGCGACGCTCGGCGCCGATCGCGACGGACGTGTGACCGGCCTCAGGATGGACATGCTCGCCGACGGCGGCGCGTACGCGTCGGCTGGCACGGCGATCATCGTCCGCGCCGCGGTGTCGGGCTGCGGGCCGTACGACATCCCCAACCTGTCGCTCGGCGGCCGGCGCGTGTACACGAACAAGGTCCTCTGCGGGGCGATGCGCGGGTTCGGCGCGCCGCAGTCCACCTTCGCCCTCGAGTCGCTCGTCGACGAAGCCGCGCAGTCGCTCGGCCTGCATCCGATCGAGCTGCGTCTAGGGAACGCGCTGCGCCCCGGCGCCCGGCTACCGACCGGCGCGACGGTCGGCGACGAGCTCGGGTTCATCGAAACGCTGGAGGCCATCCGGCCGCTGTACGACGAAGCCGTGCGCCGGGCGCGCGACCTGAACAACGGCGGACCGATTCGCCGCGGCGTCGGCGTGGCCGCGATGTGGTACGGCATCGGCACGACCCTAGGCGAGGCGCCGAGCCACGCGCATCTCGCGCTGCAGCGGTCGGGACGCATCGCCGTGTTCGCCGGGGTGACCGACGCCGGCCAGGGCTCCGACTTCGTGCTGCGCCGGATCGCCTCCGACACGCTCGGCGTACCGTTCACCGGCGTGGACCTCGTCCGCGGCGACACGGACCTGACGAGCGATACGGGGTCCTGCACCGGCAGCCGCGTCAGCTTCTACGCCGGCAACGCGGTGCGCCTGGCCGGTGGGGCGCTGCGCGGCGCCATCCTCTCCGAGGCCGCGCGCGAGCTGGGCGTCCGGCCCGAGTCGCTCGAGATCCGCGACGGCGTCGTGGTCACCCACGACGCCTGGGAGCGGCGGCTGACGCTGGCGGAGCTCGCGCGGCGGCTCGAGGAACGCGGCGTGGAGCTGCGCGAGGCCGGCACGTTCGATCCGGAAACGTCGCCGCTCGATCCGACCACCGGGATCGGGCAGCCGTACGCGACCTATGCGTCGGCCACGCAGATGATTGAGGCTGACGTCGATACCCGCACCGGTCAGATCCGCGTGCGCCACGTCGTCGCCGCCCATGACGTCGGGAAGGTGCTGAACCCGGCCGGCGCCCGCGGCCAGGTCGAAGGGGCCGTGGTGATGGGCATCGGCTTCGCGCTCAAGGAGGAGTTCGTGCCGGATGTGACGCGCGGATTCGCCCAGTATCAGATTCCCACCACGCACGACGCGCCGGAGGTCGAGGCCATCTTCATCGAGCGCCCCGAGCGGCGCGGGCCGTTCGGGGCGAAGGGGCTCGGCGAGTGCGCGCTGATCCCCACGGCGCCCGCCATTACCAATGCCGTGGCGCACGCGACCGGCGCCAGGATTCGGAGACTCCCGGCGACACGACAGCGTGTGCTCGAGGCGCTCAGTCGGATGCAATGAGCGTAGAGGCCGACCCACGTGTCGGCCCGGGCGGACACACGGGTCCGCCCCTACACATGCGGCCCGCGCTACACGGCCGGCTGGCGGCCGGCGTATCGCCGGAGCCGGACGTCGGCCTGCTCTTTGTGCCCCCAGAAGTGCTCGATGGCGCACAGCCGCGAACAGTAGTCGCCGATGACGACGCTCGCCTCCTTCGTGCACTCCTGGTACGTGACGGTTTTCATGAACTTGCCCACCCAGAGGCCGCCGGTGTACCGCGCGGCACGCCGCGTGGGCAGGATGTGGTTGGTGCCGATCACCTTGTCGCCGTACGCGACGTTGGTCTCGGGCCCAAGGAACAGCGAGCCGTAGTTGCGCATGTGCTCGAGGAAGTAGCGCGGCTCACGCGTCAGGATCTCGACGTGTTCATAGGCGAGCCGGTCGGCTTCGACGACCGCTTCGTCGAGGTCCTTCACGAGAATGATCTGGCCCCAGTCGCGCCAGGAGATGCGTGCGACATCGGCGGTCGGCAGGATGGCCAGCTGCCGCTCCACCTCGGCGGGCACCGCGCGGGCCAGTGTCTCGGAAGTCGTGACGAGCGCGGCGGGCGAGGTCGGACCGTGCTCCGCCTGCCCGAGCAGGTCGACGACCACCATCTCGAGATCGGCCGTTTCGTCGGCGACGACGAGGATTTCGGTCGGGCCGGCGATGAGGTCGATGCCGACCGCGCCATAGAGCTGTCGCTTCGCCTCAGCGACGTACGCGTTGCCGGCCCCAACCAACATGTCGACCGGCTCGATCGTTTCGGTGCCGAGCGCCATCGCGGCGATCGCCTGGACGCCGCCAAGCACGTAGATCTCGTCGGCGCCCGCCAGCGCCATGGCGGCAATCGTCTCCGGGTACGGATGCCCGCCGATGGGCGGCGTGCAGGCGGTCACGTGCCCGACGCCGGCGACCTTCGCGGTCAGCACGCTCATGTGCGCCGATGCGACCATCGGGTAGCGGCCGCCGGGAACGTAGCAGCCGACGCGGCTCACGGGAATGTTGCGGTGCCCGAGCCGCACGCCCGGTATCGTCTCCACCTCGAGATCCCTGATCGTCGCCTTCTGCGCCTCGGCGAAGCGCCGAATCTGCGCCTGCGCGAACATGATGTCCGCGATCGTCTCCTCAGGCACCGACGCGACCAGCCCTTCGATTTCCTCCCGCGACAAGCGAAAGCTCGGCGGCGCCCACTTGTCGAGCGTGTCCGACAGGCGCCTCACGGCCGCGTCGCCCCCCTGTCGCACTTCGTCGATCATTCGCTCGACCGTCTCCCGGACCTTCGCGTCCGCGGCGGTCGTGTCTGCGGCCGGCAACGCTTCTTTCAGAAACTGAGCCATCCCGAATCCCCAATCCCGAATCCCGAATCCCTACTTGATCGCCATCGGATTGATCGGCGAACCCACGGCCTTCGTGATCGGCAGCGGCGGCGCGCAGAAGAAGAACTCGTACACCTTGTCGGCCGCGCAGTCCTCGGCGAGATCCTTCAGGTAGAAGATCTCGCCCATGCTGATGCCGATCATCGGGATCACGACCCAGTGCCACGGCTGGCTCACGCCGGAAACCGACTCGTTGGGCCGCACCTCGCAGCCCCACGTGTCGGCGCAGATCGCCGCGATGTCGGTGCGGCGGATCCACTCGGCGGTCTCGAAGCGCAGGCCCGGCGCGTCACCGCCCGCGTAGTTGTTCCACGCGCCGGCCTTCAGCCGCTGTTCCATCTGGCCCGTGCGGAAGATCACGAAGTCGCCCTTGCGGATTTCGACGCCCTGTGCCTTCGCTGTCTGCTCGAGGTCCTCGGTGCCGATCCCGTAGCCATCCTCGAGGTGATCGACCCCTTTGAAGCGCGCCACGTCGAGCAGCACGCCGCGGCCGACCATCCTGTCCTTCACTTTCTCGATGCCGTTCTTCGCCGCGCCGGTCGAGTCCACCAGCCGCGCATCGTAGCCGTTCCACATCTTCTCGCCCATGAAGATGTGCGAGAGCGCGTCCCACTGGGTGCCGCACTGCAGCGGCAGCGACACGATGTCGTCCGCGTAGCGCAGGCCGACGGGCCCGTCCTGCCGTCCCGCGACCGCGTCGGTGCCCGTCTGCAGCATCACGTGGATCGGATTGAACCGATTGCCCCACGATTTCTCCTGCGGGCCGTTCAGGTCGAAGTTCAGGCCGAGCGAGAACACCTTCCCCTTCTTGATGAGTCCGGCCGCCGTGATGATGTCCTGCGCGGTGACGTGATTGAGCGTCCCGATCTCATCGTCTCTCCCCCAGCGGCCCCAGTTGCTCGTCCGTTCACCCATCGCGTGGATCTCGTCGACGGTGATCCGGTCGGTCTTCGTCGTCATCGCGCCCCTCCTAAGTACAGTGTTCCGCAATTACGCTGACGTATTCGATTTGATTTGGGCCACAGAGGCACAGAGCCACAGAGGCGCTCGACGCGGTCGGCCTGCCCTGCAGGCCGAGTGGTCAGGCGCGCAAGCGGCGAACGAACGACATCGGGCCGTCCCTGGTCGTTCGTTCACCGTTTGCACGCCTGGCCCGCCGCTTCGCGGCGCCGCGTCGAGCGCGGTGTGCGAAGCGTGTTCTTCTCCGTGACTCTGTGTCCCTGTGGCCAAATACGTCGCCGTATTCATGAAGCGCGGTACCAAGAGCCTGTAATGAAACCCTGACCGGCACGAACCGCTTAAGGTCGTCGCCCGACACGTGCGAGTCGCACGTGTCCTCAGCCCATCCTTAGACACTGGGAAACTAGTCAGGACTGTCCGCCGGTGCAGTGCCCGCGGGGGGTGCATCAACGGTAGCCGAACACGGGCGGGAACATGACAACCACCAGTGCCGCCCATACGGAGTACACGGGCAGATAGGCGATCTGCCATCGCTCCAGGACGGCAAACGAGCCCCGGTGACGCAGGAAGCGCGCATAGAGCCACGCCGACCATGCCAGGTTGACGAGCAGGATGAGATTCTCGCCAAGAGCCGCCACTCGGTTGGGCGTGAAGCCAAACTCGGAGATGCGGGCTGCGATCGCCGCGAGCGCCACCCCATCGACCACGAGCGCGCTGACCACGAGCAGCAGTTGCAGGCCGTCGAAGAAGTCGGGCGGGGCCTGCGGGTCGCGCGCGGAGGCGGCGTAGAGCACCAGCCCAACGACGACCACCAGCAGCAGATCGAAGCCGATCAGTACCTCCCGCTTCACGTTGATGGGGCTGCCTGTCCACGCCATCGTCGCCAGAAACACCAGTAGCAGCACCGTGAACAGCGGCGTGAACAGCCTGGTCAGCACCGGTGCCATGTTCTCGATGACACTTTGTTTCGCCTCCACCAGCCAGGATCCGATGATGACGGCCCCCGCCGCCCCGCACGGGATCAGCCAGCCCCCTACGAACCAGTCAGCCTTCATGTCGATGGCGGCGAACATCATGAACGTAAAGCCGGTGAGGACGCCCCCGCCGAGCGCGATGAGCACGTAGTAGATGGCCAGCTCGCCCGAGAACCGGACGAAGTTCATGCGCCCACCGTCGGCGAACCAACGGCCTCGGACATACGCGAAGCCGACGGCCATCCATAGGGCGATTGGCAGGTGCAGAATGGTCAGCACCTCAGTGTCACTGCCCTTGCGGAAGGGGAAGACGTTGGCGAAAACAGCCCCGGCCGCGAAGGGCAGCGCCAGCCACAGGGCCTTTACAACGTCCGACCCGCGCTTCCACACGAAGTAGACGGTAAGCAGCGGGAAGACGAACAGGCTGGCGTTCCGGGCGTAGAAAGGCGGCAGTTCGTCATCAGGGCTGAGCCGAAGACCGAACAGCGCCGGCACCTTGATGGCCAACGCCGCGGCGACGGCAAGGCTCAGGACGACGAGCGTCTCGGCGTGTGCGGTGTTCGCCGACTCATCGGCAGCGTCGGGGGCAATGACCAACTGCTTCCACAGCCGCTCGGAGTGCGCGTGTGCGAACTCGCGTGACAGCGCATCGAGGCTGCCCATGCGCTTGACCGCGACCAGGAAAGCTTCATCTCCTGACAGGCCGGCCTCGGTGAGCGCCACCAGCTGGTCGCGGAGATGTCCCTCGAGCTCCTCCACGTCGGGACCGTGAAGGGCCTGCCGGCGGCGTAGGTACGCCCGCCACTGCGCGATTTGCTCCTCGAGCGGTCGATCGGCGAACGTCGTCATACTGTGCACGCCTTCATCCAGATACCCCGCAGGGTGCCGTCCACGGCCTTCCACTGCTGCCGCTGGGCTGCGAGCTGCGCCCGGCCTTCTCTAGTGATCCGGTAGTACTTGCGCCTGCGGCCGTTCTCGGACGCGGACCACTTCGCCGCGACATGACCTTGGCGCTCAAGCCGGTGCAGCACGGGATAGAGCATGCCGTCGGTCCACTGTAGGTGCCCGCCTGACAACTCGGCCACTCGCTTGATGATGGCGTAGCCGTAACTGTCGCCTTCGGCAAGGATGGCGAGTACGAGCGGCGTGGCGGAAGCAGCAACCAGGTCCTTACTCATGTCCATACGTAGAAGTCTTATACATTGTGGTTCTATGTATGTCAACAACCTGAGGTCCACCGCCTCGATTGATGGAAGCAGGTAGGAGGTTGGACAACCGCGCTGCAGTTGAAGCCGACACCTCCGGCGCGAAAATCGGTCCCGTGTTACGCCGTAAGCGTTGGCAGCCCGTGGCGGCAGTCGTCGCAGGCCGTGTCGACTCTCACCACGGCCTGTCAGGGCGCCGCGGCGCCCTGGTCCCCGTTCGAGTCCATGCCAAGCAGGTGCTGGAACCGTTCGAGGCTGTTGGGAAAGTGCTCGGCGAGCAACCGGAACCACTCGGCCGACTGCGCGTCGCTCGGCACGCGCGCCTGGATGGGCGCGTTGCACGTGTAGAACACGCAGTCGATCGGCTTGGCGGTGACGGCCGTACCGCTCGACGCGCTGTGCAGGATGCAGTGGCGGCCGGCGTCCTTGTCGTCGTGCGGCCAGTGCTGCACGCGGTGGCTCAGGAAGACGCAGCCGGCGTTCAGCCAGGGGTTCTGGCCGAAGAGCGCGGCGCGCGTTTCCCAGTAGTCGCCGACCTCCGGGATGCTCACGAGGTGCCCGTCCGGAGCGAGCGACTTCATATGGAAGAGCATCAGCACGACGTCGCCCGACGCAGTCGGCACCGCGCGCTTGTAAACCTCGAAGTGTGTGAAGACGAACTCCTCGAAGTTCAGACCCGGCGCGAACTCGTGATCGCGGCGGCGCAACCCGCCCTGCCGGTACAGCTCGTAGATCTCGATGACGTTCTCGAGGATCGCGAACCCCCCCAGGCTGCAGCAGGGCGACGAGCACGCCCGGCAGTCGGCCTCGGCAACGCCGCCGGCGTGGTAGCCCCGCAGAAACCGGTGAATCGATTCGGGGAGTTCGCGAATCACTGTGCCGCAATATTGACAGACTGCTGATGTTTTGATACCAACGGAGCCACCGCGTCACCCGCCTCTGCCCTTATCCACTTAGGAGAGACCGCAATGGCCAACCACGAGCGCGTCAACCGCCCCACGAGGCGGGATTTCCTCAAACTGGCCGCCACGGCAGCGGCCGCCGGAGTCGCCGCCCCGGCACTGGCGCACCACCATCCCAAGCCGTCACCTCAGGGCATGCAGTACCTCGACAAGAACAGCTACATCCACAACATGGAGATCATCGCGCACTTCGAGCCGGGAACCCCGCGCAGCGGTGGCGTCCAGATCATGCCCTACAAGGGCGCGCGGCTCGCATTCCAGGGGCGGGACGTCATCGACGTGAGCGACCCGCGCAATCCCAAGTTTGCCAACAAGGGCGGGGGGCAGAGCGGCGAGCTCTCCTTCCATCAGGTGTCGAAGAAGTGGGTCATCATGACCACCTCGGAGGCGCCGCGCCAGCTGTCCACGCCCTACGGCAAGTACGACCCGGCCATCGGCGTCAAGGAGTTCCGCGAGTTCAAGGGGCTGCGCGGCATCCGCATGTGGGACGCCACCGACCCGATGAGCGTCAAGCCGCTCTGCGAGTACAGCACGGGCCAGACCGGATCGGGCGCGCACATCGACGGCAGCTACTATGACGGCGGCAAGTACGCCTACGTCGCGGGGGCGCCCGACGACTCGTTCACGAACCTGCTGAGCTGCATCCTGCCGCTCTCGCACTGCCTCAACATCATCGACTTGAGCGATCCGGCGGCGCCCAAGCCCGTCACGTCGTGGTGGGTGCCCGGACAGCGCAACACCGAGATGAAGGAGATGAAGAAGTGGCAATGCGTCGCCGGGCGGTGCAACGACCTACCCGAGAAGCCGATGACGCTCGAGGAGACCATCGAGGTGTTCAAGCACCTCAAGGGATTCCCCGCCCTCGACCGCATGCCGTTCACGCAAATCCACGGGCCGTCGATGCCGACCCGCCGTATCGAGGACGGCGGCCGCATCGCGTACGGTGCCTGGTCGGCGTTCGGCATGCTCGTCCACGACCTCTCCGACATCAAGAACCCGAAGCTGATCGGCAAGTTCGATCCCTCGCCCGCCTACGGCGGAGACGGCATCCCCTTCCACACGATCTGGCTCGGCACCGAGAGCCGCGGGTTCGTGGTCACCGTCTCCGAGTCGCTCAACCCCGACTGCAACGAGTCGTGGCTGCCGCTGTGGGTCGTCGACGTCCGCGACCCGCGCAACCCGGTCCCCGTCGCGCAGCTGCCGCGGCCGAGGCCGCCGAAGGAGGCGCCGTACACCGACTTCTGCTTCTCACGCGGGCGCTTCAGCGCGCACATCTCGCCGAACCACAAGGCGCCGGGCCGCTTCTCGCAGAATTTCTTCACGGTCAGCTTCTTCAACGCCGGCCTGCGCTGCTACGACGTGTCCGATCCATTGGCGCCGAAGGAAGTCGCCTACTTCATGCCGCCTCGCACCGGCACGCTCGGCCCCGACTGCCGCGACACCGACGCAGCCGGCAAGAAGAACTGCATCGACGAGGCGCAGAGCTTCAGCCGCCCGGTGGACAACGTGTTCGTCGAGTGGGACCGCAGGTTGATCTACGCCGGCACGACCAACGGGCTCTACATCCTGTCGTGCCCGGCGCTGGGCACGCCGATTCTGGAGAACGTTCCGGTCAGGGACTGGACCATGCCCGGTCTCAATGCCGGCGCGCCGGCATAGGCCGACACAAAGGACCGCAGACATGTCGAACAGCCACGAACGGTTCGAACGCCCATCGCGCCGGCAGTTCCTGCAAATGACGGCCGGCGGCGCGGTCGCCGCAGCCGGCGTTTCCGCGGCGTACGCGCACCACCACGGCAAGCCGATGCCCCAGAGCCTGCCGTACCTCGACCAGCGGATCTACCTCCACAACATGGAGATCGTCGGTCACATCCCGGGCATCCGCGGTTTCGGCGCCGGCATGGTGATGCCGGCCGGTGGCGGACAGCGCGTGCTGTTCTCGGGCGCCGATGTCTTCGACGTCACCGATCCGCGCAATCCCAGGAACATCAACCCGGGCGGCGGCGCTTCGGGTCAGCTCGCCTACCACGCCCCCTCGAAGCGCTGGCTGATGATGCAGGCGTCGCAGGTGCCCTACTTCACGCAGGACTTCATGCCCGGCGGCAAGTACACGGCGCCGCAGACGCTGAAGATGTTCAAGGAGTGGGACGGCCTGCGCGGCCTCCGCATGTGGGACGTCACCGACCCGACCAAGATCACCAAGATCTCGGAGTTCAGCACCGGCAAGACCGGCTCGGGCGTGCACGGCGACTCGTTCTTCTGGGACGGCGGCAAGTACGCCTATCTCGACACCGCGCCCGACGACACCTACACGGGCATGGTCGCCAACCTCACGCCCTACTCGAACGGCGTGATGATCGTCGACGTCACCGACCCGGCCGCCATCAAGGAGGTCTCGCGCTGGCACGTCCCCGGCCAGCGCGCCGGCGTGCCTGGCGAGACCGCCGAGCTCAAGAAGTGGCGTGTCCTCCAGGGCCGCGGCGTGGAAGCGATCCCCAACAAGACGCTGACCATGGAGGAAGCGACCGAGGCGTTCAAGAAGCTGAAGTTCGAAGCGTTCGACCGGATGCCGTACACGATGTCGCACCTGCCGCTCTACGTGCCCAAGCGCGTCGAGGACGGCGGCCGCTGGGGCTACGGCACCTGGTCCGCGTTCGGTTTCATCGTCCACGACTTCTCCGACATCAAGAACCCGAAGGCCGTGGGCCGCTTCGATCCGACACCGCAGTACGGGATGGACGGTATCCCGTTTCACACGCCGTGGCTGGGCCTGCTCGACCGCGGCTACGTCGTGACGATCTCCGAGTCGCTCAACCCCGACTGCAACGAGTCGTGGCTGCCGTGCTGGATCATCGACGTGCGCGACCCGCGCAACCCGGTGCCGGTCGCCCAGCTGCCGCGTCCGCTGCCGCCCGCCGACGCGCCGTTCACCGACTTCTGCTTCTCGCGCGGACGGTTCAGCCCGCACCTGCCGCCGCACCTCTCGGCGCCGGGGAAGATCGCGTCGAACTTCCTGCCGCTGACCTACTTCAACGCGGGCATCCGCTGCTACGATCTGAGCAACCCGCTCGCGCCGAAGGAAGTGGCCTACTTCGTCTGCCCGCACGGCGGCGAGCTGAGCCCGGAATGCCGGACCTACGAGGGCTACACGGACCCGGCGACCGGCGAAAAGTGCCGCAAGGAGTCCCTCACGTTCAACCGGCCGGCCGACGTCGTCAGCATCGAGTGGGATCGAAAGCTCATCTACGCGGGCACGACGACGGGCGTCTACATCCTGTCCACGCCGGCGCTCGGCAAGCCGACGCTCGGCGCGATGCCAGTCACCGAGTGGTCGCTCCCGCAGCTGAACGCGGGAGCTCCTGTCTAGTTCCTCGGGCCTGAAATGGTTCCCCGTTCCCGCACCACGATCGCCACCGTGGCGATCGCGGTGCTCTTCGCTGCGCGCCTGTCGGCCTCTGACTTCTGGCTGACGCTCAATCCGTTCGTGTTCACGAGGGGCGAGTGGGCAACCGTCACGATCGCGCAGGGTGACGCCTTTCCGACGGCGACCGTGCCGATGGACGCCAGGCAGATCGATCAGATCGTCATCGTCCGACCGCAGGGCACGAGGACAACCAACGACCAGTGGAACCTCAGGCCCGAGCTCCTGAAACACCTTGCGTTCGACGTGCACCTGTCGGCGAAGCAGCCGGGCACAGCGGTGGTCGTCGTCAGCACGAAACCTGAGTACGCGAGCGTCGGCGCGACGGCTTTCACGAGCTACCTGCGGTCAGCGCGGCTCGACGCGATCATCGCCGAACGGCGGCGCCGCGGCGAGGGCGTGCGACCGGGGCGCGAGCGGTTCACGGTGCAGCCAAAGGCGCTGATGCGCATCGGGGAGCCTTCTGCGAGCGATCGGTCGCAGGCCGTCCGTGCCGTCGGCGCTCCGCTCGTCCTCGAAATCGTGCCGGCCCGCGACCCGTACACGCTGAAGGCCAGCGAACCACTTCCCGTGCAGGTCCTCTTCGAGGGCGCCCCGGCCGCCGGCGTGCCATTGGTCGCCACCTACGCGACGTTTCGGGGCAAAGCGGGGGAGTACGCCTGGTCGGGACGCACTGATACAACGGGGCGGGCGTCGATTCCGATGACGATGGCCGGCCAATGGCTCGTGCGCGCCGTCCACATGCGGCGGGTCGGAGGCGATCCGAAGGCGGACTGGGAGAGCTTCTGGGCGTCACTGACCTTCGAGCTGCGTTGACCCGGTCGAATGCTAGTCCTCGGCCTTGCGGAAGCCGAAGTACGGCGCGGTGTCGAAGAGCGTTCGAGCACGAAGGCGCTCCTGTCTTGCATGCCTGGCAGCACCGTAATACACTGATTCCATGAAAACGTTGACCGTACGACTGCCCGAGCCGCTCGTCGCCGAGATCGAGCGGGAATCGCGCGGGCGTCGATGTTCGAAGTCCGACATCGTTCGCGAGCGCTTGCAGCGCGCCGCCCGACCCACTCGGCGTCGGTCCACGCCGCTTGATGCCATTGCCGATCTCGTCGGCTCGGTGGACGGCTTGCCAGCCGACCTGAGCGCACGAAAGAAGCAATACTTGAAGGCCACCGGCTATGGCCAGAAACGCGCTCGTTGACGCAGGCTTCTTAGTGGCGCTGCTCAGCCGCCGCGACGCTCACCACCAGTGGGCGGTGAGGCAAGCGCCCGGCCACGCTCCACCCTGGCGCACCTGCGAAGCTGTCCTGTCTGAGGCCTTCCACCTTCTCGGCGCGCCCGGGGCGCCTGGACTCAGCGCGCTGCTTCGCCGCCGGGCCCTGATTGCTGCTTTCGACCTGGACAACGACGTGGAGTCAGTACTCAGGCTCTTGCAGAAATACGCAGACGTGCCCATGAGCCTCGCCGACGCCTGCCTTGTGCGCATGACCGAAACGCTTCCTGATCCGATCATTCTCACTACCGATTCTGACTTCCGCATCTATCGGCGACATAGCCGGCAGGTGGTTCCTTGCTTGATGCCGTCTTGATTGCTCGCACCTCAGGGGGGCGCCCGAAAGGATCGGAACACCTTACCGAGCGAGAAGACCCTTGAACTCAATGCGGATCTGAGGCCCCACTTTCAACAACCCGAGCATCACCACCGGCGGATCGACGCCGAACTTCGTCATGTCGAGTCGCGTGTTCCCCTCAATCTGAACTCCCTGATCGGATGTTTTCAACGTGACTGGCAAGCTAATTGGCTGGGTCACACCGGTAATCGTCAGCGTGCCTGTCGCCTGGGCCTGCCCGCCTTTCACCTCGTACCGCTCCAGACGGTAAACGATCTCGGGGAACTTGTCGGCCTTCATGGCCTCGAGGAGATGTTGAGTCATCTCGTCCTCGGGGCACTTGAAGGCCTTGACCGGAACCGTGACAGTCGCGGCCCGGACTCCATTCGCAAAGCCCGGCGCCGCCGGCTGGGGCGAGCCGGTGCCGGGAGTGATCGCCATGACACCCTTTGCCGAACACGTCCACCCTCGGATGGTCGATGTTCCAGACACGTTGAAGTCAACGTTGGGTTGTTGCGCGGCCGCTGAATGCACCTGCACGACCACAAGTCCAGCGCAGAGAGCGATGGCAAGCCCAGGCATGATTCCCGTTCGTGGCGACATTCGAGAAACCCTTTCTTTTCCGCCTTCTTCGACGTCAGAGGCCGAAGCCCAGGTCATTGTGGCGCATCATGATGGGCGCACGCCCTTCCATGACGAACTGGGGACCGATTTGATCGAGCGTCATCGTTCGAGTCTGCCTCATGACCATCGTGAACTCGGCGAGGAGCAGCTCGATCACTTTGTCGACGCCTTCCTGACCGAACGCGCCAAGGCCCCAAACGTAGGGCCGACCAATCCCCACCGCGTCGGCACCAAGAGCAATGGCTTTGAAAATATCCGCTCCGCGGCGGACGCCACTGTCGATGAGAACGGGAACCCTGCCCTTCACGCCGGCCACGACCTCCGGTAGCGACTCGATCGTCGACCGAAGGCTGTTCTCAGCGCGGCCGCCGTGGTTGGACACAAAGATGCCGTCCGCGCCACTCTCGACGGCCATCTCCGCATCCTCACGCGTGACGATGCCCTTCAGGACCACCTTCATGGTGGTGGCGTCCTTGAGACGCTTGACGTAGTCCCACGTGTACGGCGGACGGGGTCCGGGAGGACCGTCCAATCCGCGACGCATCGGCCTCTGGTAGCCCGGCTTGTGGTTGTGGCAGTTCTGGCAAAGCGGCCGGTCGTACTCCTGGCGACCTTGAGAGCGCCTCGAGAGCTCCCGATTGCTGCCGCCCAGCAGATCGATGGTCCACACCAGAACGGGGCACCCTGCAGCCGCCACCCTGTCGAGCACTCTCTTGTTCACGTTCCAGTCGGGTGTCGCGTAGAGCTGAAACCAGTGAGGCTCGCCCCTCGCCGCAGCGATATCTTCGTAGGACTGCGAGCTCGAGTGCGACTGAATCTGCAGGATGCCTCTCGCCCGAGCCGCTCTGGCGGCCCCACTCTCACCCTGCGTGTGATACGCCTCGAGAGCCGCCACCGGGCAGAGAAACAGCGGCGTTCCCCATCGGCGACCGAACAACTGGACCGACGTGTCCAACTTGGCGACATCGGGACCAAGGCGCTTGGCGCGAAGCATGAGGCGCAGGAAGCCCTCTCTGTTCGCCACTCTCGTCTCGAGATCGTCGACACCCATGTGGATGTAGGCCCAATGTTCTGGCAGGTTGTTCGCGTGAGCGACTCTCTCGAAGTCCCACACGTTGATGGCTTCATCGGCCGTTTCAACAAGCTGCCCCGTAAAGTGCGCATCCAGGGCGCCTGGTCCCTGCGCGGGTGCGCTGCCCGCCTGCGGCGAATAGTTGCGGATATCGACAGGAGGCGCGAATACCATCTCCTGACCGCAGTCGGGACAGGGAACTCCGGCAGGTCGCGGACGGGCTGCCGCGCCGCGCCGCAACTCCGACCCAACCCCCTGCTGCCAGCTGGACGGCAGGGTTGGGTAGGCCAAGGCGAGCAGTGGGCTTCCAGCCAGCAGCTTGAAGAAGTTTCGCCGGCTTGTCCGATTGTCTGACCCGCCTTTGTCCGCTCTTCTCCTGGTCATACTCAGCTCTCCTCCAATGCCCGGGAATCTGCCATTCGTTCCTTCCCGCAGATTCTACAACCGGTTTCACAACCCGTCGTCACCGAACGTCACGAAGACCACGAAGACTTTTCCCAAGCGAAAGCAGCCCCTATTTCCACGCCGAGCAGGCCATCTTCCGCGAGTTGGCCGGTGCCGCCGTTGGCGGGCGGGCTCGCGGTGGTCGCGTTTCGCATTGGCACCCGCCCTTGGCCGAGCGGGTACGCGAGGCTCGGCCCGAACTCGGGCGTTCGTCTGGCCGCGGGCATGGGAATGTTCGGCAGCTCGCTGAGATCCTGCGGCCAGTTCGCGACCGGCTCGTAGGCGCCGAAGATGTCCTGACCGCCTTTTTGGCCCGCCACCGCCGCAACGCTGCCGGGCACCTGCGCCGAGCGGCTCTGCGCCGCCACCGGTATCAGCATCCTGCCGCCAAGCAGGACCATGGCGATGAGGCCGAGAGCGGAAATCACGAGCACGACTCTGCGTTGCTTCATACGTCCCCCTCGCGCCGCGTCCTTCTGCGGCGCATCCGCCTCCTAGCGCGCCGGCGGCTTCCACCCCTCGGGCGCGCGCACGCCGCGCATGTCGATCGAGTCGAGCGAGTCCTTCGTCGCCAGCAGGAGCGGCGTCGACAGGACCGTGGGGACGTCGCGCTTCTCGAGGTGGTTGATCGCCGCGCGCACGCCCCAGCGGCCGATCACCACGGTCTGCTGCAGCACGGTCGCCGTGATCAGCCCCTCGCGCATGAACCTCTCGGTGTCGACCTGGAAATCGGTCGCCGTCACGACCGTACCGCGTTTCCCCGATGCGAGGATCGCCTGCGCGGCGCCGATGGCCGTCGTGTCCGACCCGTTGTAGGCGCCGCTGATGTCCGGGTAGGTCTGCAGGAAATCCTCCATCAGCCGCAGCCCGTCGGAGGGCGTCGACTGCGAGTACTGCTCGCCGAGGATCCTCACCCCGGGGTACTTCTCGGCCATCACCTTCTTGAACACGTTGCCGCGAATCTCCGCCCAGGACGTGCCGGGCGCGCCGCGCAGCATCACGACGTTCCCCTTCCCGTTCAGCGTCTGCCCCATGAAGTCTGCCTGCATCCGGCCAATCACCTCATCGTCGGATCGGACGCGCGTGACCACGTGGGGGCTGTCGGTCATCACGTTGCAGTTGATGACCGGGATGCCCGCGGCGACCGCGCGCTCGACGGCGCCGGACGTGCCGGGCCCGTTGATCGCGACGAGGATGATCGCGTCCACCTTGCTGGCGACGAGGTCCTCGACCTGCGAGATCTGCCTGTCGAGATACTGGTACCCGCCGGCCTCGAAGAGCGTCACCTTCGCGCCGAGCGCCGCCGCCTCGTCGATGTAGCCGTACGCCTGGCCGACGAAGTGCGGATTGGAAAGGTGCGGGACGACGACGCCGATCGTGTACGACCTGGACGGCTTGGCCGGCCGCGGATATTCGCCGCCCGGCTCGGGTCCGCTGGCCTGCCGCCGGACGCCGCCGCCCGGCGTGGTTTCACTCGTGGACGCCGGCTTGCCGCCACAGGCGGCCAGCACGACCCCGCACAGGCAGGCGAGACACGGGATGACGAGAGCACGCTTCATGAGCCCCTCAGCGGCGCCGCTCGCGGGCAAGGTCGATGTACACCGCCCCGACGATGATCGCGCCGATGACGATATTCTGCACGTAGGACGACACCTGGATGAGATTCAGGCCGTTGCTCAGGATGGCCAGGACGAGCACGCCCATCAGCGTCTTCCCCATGCCGCCGACACCGCCCGTAATCTTGCTCCCGCCGATCACGACGGCGGCGATCGAGTACAGCTCCTGGACTTCGCCAAGCGTCGGCTGGCCGGAGACGACGCGCGAGGTCAGCACGACGCCGGCCACGCCGGCGAAGAGCCCGCTCGCCACATAGACCAGGATCTTGTGCTTGACGACGTTGATGCCCGACAGGACGGCGGCTTCTTCGTTGCTGCCCATCGCGTACACGTAGCGGCCGAACACCGTGCGGCTGAGCACGAGGTGCGCGAGGGCGAAGGCCACGGCGGCGATGACGGTCGGGATCGGAAACGGTCCCCAGTAACCGGCGCCGACGACGAGGAACGCCCGCGGCAGGCCGGCAACTGGCAGGCCGCCGCTCAGCGTCAGCGCCACGCCGCGCGCGGCGACCAGCATGCCGAGCGTCGCGATGAACGCCGGCACCCGGGCCTTCGCGATGAGCACGCCGTTGACGAGGCCCGCCAGCCCGCCCGCCAGGACGCCCGCGATCATGCCGCCGGCCACGCCGAACCGCAGCATCTCCTGCGCGCAGACGACGCTGACCAGCGCGAGCAGCGATCCGACCGACAGGTCGATGCCGGCGCTCAGGATCGCGAACGTCTGGCCGATCGAGATGAGGGCGAGCGTCGACGCCTGGCGCGACACGTTGGCGATGTTCGTCGCGCTCCAGAAGTTCGGGTTCTCGGACCCGAACGCCACCATCATCAGGACGATCACCGCCGGCATGCCGAGCTGGCCCCAGAGGGTCCGGCGGGGCGAGCTGGAAGGCACGCCGGCGGGGGTGGTCACGCGCAAGCTCCATGCACGTCAGGCGAGGGGGACGGCGCGCCGCGCAGGGCGCACGCGAGAATCCGCTCTTCGGTCGCGTCGCGCCGGTCGAATTCCCCCACGATGCGCCCGTCGCGCATGACGAGGATGCGATCGCTCATCCCGAGAATCTCGGGCAGCTCCGACGAGATCATGAGGATGGCGGCGCCACGCCGGACCAGATCGCCCATCAGCTGGTAGACCTCCACTTTCGCGCCGACGTCGATGCCGCGCGTCGGCTCGTCGAAGAGAAACACATCGGCGTTGGTGCTCAGCCATTTCGCGATGACGACCTTCTGCTGGTTGCCGCCGCTCAGATAGACGGCCTGCTGCTCCAAGTCGGGCGTCGCCACCCGCAGCGACGTCGCGTATTCGCGCGCGTGCGCCCGCTCCCGCCCGAAGTCCACCACACCGGCGCGCGCGAACCGCGGGAGCGAGCTCAGGGTGATGTTCTCCCGCACCGACATCGACGCGAGAATGCCCTGGCGCTTGCGGTCTTCCGGGATGAGCGCCATCCGGTGGCGGATGGCGTCGCGCGGCGATTCGATCGCCACCGGCGTGCCGTGCACGAGGATGCGCCCCCCGTCGAGGGGATCGGCGCCGAAGATGGCGCGCGCTGTTTCCGTCCGTTTCGCGCCGACCAGGCCGGCGAGCCCGAGAATCTCGCCGCGGCGCACGTGGAAGCTGACGTCGTGCAGCACGCCCGCGCGCGTCAGGTGCTCGACCCGCAGCGCGTCCTCACCCGCCTCGACGCTCGCCTTCGGAAACTTGTCCTTCAGATCGCGCCCGACCATCAGGCGAATCAGCTCGTCGATCGGCGTCTCCGCGACCGCGACGGTGCCGACCAGCGCGCCGTCGCGCAGGATCGTCGCGCGATCCCCCAGCGCCTTCACTTCGTCGAGGCGGTGGGAGATGTAGACGATCGCGACGCCGCGGCGCTTCAGCTCACGGATCGTCACGAACAGCCGATCGATCTCGCGCGACGTCAGCGCGGAGGTCGGCTCGTCCATCACATAGAGGCGTGACTCGAGGCTGAGCGCCTTCGCGATCTCGACCATCTGCTGCTCGGCGACCCCGAGATCCTTCACCTTCGCGTCGGGCGGCACGTGCAGATCGAGGCTGGCGAGGATCTGCCGCGTCCGCCGCATCAGCGCACGGCGATCGACGACGCCCAGGACGCGGCCGAGCATCGGCTCGCGCCCCAGGAAGATGTTCTCCGCCGCGCTCAGGTCTGGAGCGAGGTTGAGCTCCTGATGGATCGTGCTGATGCCGAGCGCCTGGGCGTCGTGGGGATGGCGGATGCGGACCCTCCGGCCGTCGACGTGAATCTCGCCTGAGTCCGGCGCATACACGCCAGACAGCACCCTGATGAGCGTGGACTTGCCGGCGCCGTTCTCGCCGAGCAGCACGTGCACCTCGCCGGCGCGCACGTCGAGGCTGACCCCGTCCAGCGCGCGCACGCCGGGAAACTGCTTGACGATGCCGCGCATCTCGAGGAACGGCCGGTCGGGGATCATGTTTCGGGATTCGGGGTTCGGGATTTGGGATTCGGGCGCCCTTCCCACACGTGCGCCGGGTCGCCCATGTAGACGATGAACACCTCGCAGCCGTCGGGGTACTCGTACGGACCGTGCGGGATGTCCCAACCGAACACGTAGTCGCCCGGGCGCAGATCCTTGCCCGCGACCAACATGCGGCCCTTGGTCACCAGGATCGAATGCCAGCTCTGGTGCGTGTGTGCGGGCTCGACGTACCCGGGCGGAAACTGCTGCTTCATGTCGAGCCGTTTCATCACCGGGTCGTAGTTGAGGACCTTGACCTTCACGCCGGGCGGCAGTTTCAGCAGCCCGCGCACATCGTCGCTCTCCCATTCGATCTCGTGGTCGTGGATGGCCTTGAAGGTGTGGTCGTACCCGTCCCGGGCGTCTGCGCTCATCCTTCGTCTCCTAATCGCGTGAGGGCGGTCTGGTCTTAGGACAGCATTTCGCAATTACGCTGACGTATTGATTCAGGTCGACCACAGAGACACTGAGCCGCAGAGAAGGCGCTCGACGCGGTCGGCCTGCACAGCAGGCCGATCAGTGAGGCGCGCAAACCGAAAACGAACGACCGAGCCCCTGTGCACGTGGTCGTTCGTTTGCGGATTGCACGCCTCGCCCGCCGCTGCGCGGCGCCGCGTCGGGCGCGGTACCTGAAGCGCGTTCTTCTCCGTGTCTCTGTGTCTCTGTGGTCAAAAAATGTCGTCGCATTCCTGAATTGGGGTACTGATCGCCGTTACGAAAACACGTCACCGTAATTGTGAAGCGGAGCACTTAGCTTCTTCGACGCCCGCGGCTCGTTCGCCGAGGGCGGCCGCGCCGATTGTTCGCCATCTCCTCGAGAACAGCGCAGACCGAGGCGGTGTCCTCCGAGCCCCGGCCCATCGCCATCGCCGCGGTATAGATCGACGCGCTGGCGCTGAACAGCGGCGTCGGACATGCGAGCGCTCGGGCGAAGTCGCCGATGATCGTCATGTCTTTCTGCCAGACCTCCACTTTCATCGTGGCATCGGCGTAGTCGCCCTTCACCATCATCGGACCGCGCACCTCGAGCATGCGCGAGCTTCCGGCGCCGTCGGCGACGACCTTCAACACCGTGGCCGGATCGAGCCCCGCCTTCATGGCCAGGACGAGTGCCTCGGCCGCGGCGACGTTGTGAATCGCGACCAGCAGATTGGCGACGAACTTCATCCGGGAGCCGGCGCCGAACGCGCCGACGTAATGATGCGCGCGCGCAAAGCCCTCCAGCACGGGGATGGTCCGGCGATACGCGTGGCGGCCCCCGCTCGCGTACACGACCAGGTTCCTGTCGCGCGCCTGTGCGCCGGTACCGCTCAGGGGGCAGTCGAGCAGCGTGATGCCGCGCGCCGCGAGGCGCGCGCGCGCGCCCTCTTTCTCCGAAATCGGCAGCGTGCTGGTCTCGATGACGATTTGATTCGGTTGACCCCCCCGGATGAGCTCGTCAGCGGTGTCGAGCAACGACTGCGACGATGGCAGGGAGGTCAGGATGAGGGCCGCGCGCCGGGCCACCTCCCGGCAACTGCGCGCGGAAGTTCCTCCGGCTCGGCGATGAAAGTCGCGCCGGCCGGCGAGCACGTCGTAACCCACGACCCGGAATCCTGCCCGCACGAGATTGGCGGATATCGCCGACCCCATGATCCCGAGTCCGATGATGCCGACCGACTGTGACTGCATGCACGCCCGGCGATCGTCGGCGACTACGGGTTGGCGCACGCGAAGTTGGCGGCATCGTCGATGCTGCCGGACCCGGTGTACCGGGCCACCTGCGGGTACGGGCACAGCGGACGCGTGCGGGCGACCCCCTGTTTGGGATCGTCGCTCTTGAACTTCGCCGCAATCAACTGCGTCGGCGCCGTGCCGAGCTCCACCCATCGGTCGAGCGCGCGCACGACATCGTGCTCGGCGTCGTCGTGCAGCGCGCGCTGTCCTCTCGCGCCGAAATTCCACGGTCCCGGTCCGTTCGTGCAGTGGTGCATGCCGGGCACCATGAACAGGCGGATGAAGCGTCCCCCCGTCTTCGCACGCACGTCGTTGTAGTACCGCACCGCGCGAAGCGGTGGAATCGAGTGGTCGGCCCAGCCGACGTACATGATCAGCTTGCCCCCGCGCGCCTCGAAGGCGGAGAGGTCGGTCTTGTCGGCGTCCTGGTCGGCCGCGAAGGGCTTCAACGCCGCCAGGCTCGTGTCGAAGTTGAACTCCCTCATCGAGTCGTAGGTCGGGCCGAAGACGAAGTAGCGCATGAACCCGTCGGCCAGCCTCCACGTGCTCGAGCGGTGCTGGTCGCCGTCTCCGGTGATGAATGCCGCGTAGTCCTCCTCGTGGCCTGGCGGGTATCCCGGGAACAGCTGCTCGCCCTTCGAATTGACTGGACCAGCGTAGATCTTCGCGAGCGCCTTCACCTGGCCGGACGTCAGACAGTCGGGACCGTCGGGGCCTTTGCACGCCAGCACCTGCGGGTCGAACTGGCATTTGTCGGGGCTGTCGATCACGCCGTCGACCAGACCGTCCTGCGAGTCGCAGGCGGCGAGCGTCGCCTTCGCGATCGCGGGCAGCTTCGCCTTCGGGATCGGATCGGACCCTAGCGCCTGGCCGAGCCAGATGAACTCCATCATCAGGCTGGTGCGATCGATCACCGGACATCCGGTGACCGCCCCGTCGTAGTCCTCCGGATAGCGCTGGACCTCGGTGAGGCCCATCTTGCCGCCGTTCGAGCAGGCGACGAAATACGCCCGACGTTCCTTGCGACCGTAATACTCGCGCAGGATCTGCTTCGCAAGAACCGTGACGAGATGGGTCGCGCGGTAGCCGTAATCGATCCGGGCCTTCTGGTTGTTGAGCGCCCACGAGGCGTCATTGCTCTCGCCTTGGTGGCCCGTGTCCGTGCCGGCCGTGACGTACCCCCGCGCAATCCCCTGAGACAGGTCAGGAATCGTGCCGTTGTATCCACCTCCGCCCGCGAAGAAGAACTTGCCGTTCCAGCCGAGGGTCGGCATCGCGACCTCGAACAAGATCGTCTGCTCGAGGGCGCCACGAACCTTGCAGTATTCCGGCATCCCGGTTGTCGCCGGAATCACCGTGGCGGAGGTCACGGTGACGTCCGGCAGCGACAGCTTGCCCAGCCTGGTGCACTCCGACTGGTCGCGAATGGCTCCATCGCTGCCGGCCTGGCTGCCACCACGGGCGATCGCGACAACGGTCGGGACGGCCACGACCATCGTCGCGAACGCGACGGCCGCTGTAACGAAGCTTCGCCTCAAACCGCCGAGTGATGGCGAGCGGTCAGTACGCGAATCTTCGTTACTAGGCGAGTGGAACAGCATGTTCTCCTCCGGAGCTCGTCAAGGAAGGCGCAGCATCTTCGCCGCGTTGCCGCCCAGGATCGCCGCCGTTTCTTCGGGCTTCAGCCCGGCCTCGCGGATGTAGTTCGCGGAAAGCGTATACAGTTCGCCCGTCTCATACGGAAAATCGGAGCCGAGGACCATCTTGTCGAGACCGAACGCCGCAATCGAGGCATGCAGCGCCGGCACGTCGCCGTAGTCGACGGTGTCGTAGTACATCCGGCGCAGGGCGATGCTCGGCTTCTCCGGCATCTGGGGGTACTCCCACGTCGTGATGCTGTCCAGCCTCTTGAGCAGAACCGGGAGCGCACCGCCGAGGTGGGAGTTGATGATCTTCACGTTCGGAAACTTCGTGGGAATGCCCTGCTGAATCAGATGAAGGGCCGCCACCGTGTCCTCGGCTGGCGCGCCGATCATCCAGGTCAGGTGATAGTCGGCGATCAGCTTCGAGTAGATGGCGTTGCCCGCCGGATGGAGGAACAGCACGGTCGCCCGCCGGTTCATCTCCTCGTAGACCGGCAGGAACGCGGCGTCGGCGAGCGAGCGCTCCAGAATGACCGTCGACAAGCCGACGCCGACCGCCCCCAGCCCGAACGCGCGCTCCATCTCCTTCAGCGCCTCGTCGACGTGCGGCATCGGCAGCGCCGCGAAGAACCTGAACCGCTTCGGCCACTGGCGCGCCGCATCGGCGAGCATGTCGTTGGCCATCTTCGCCGCCGTCACGGCGTTCGCCGTGTTCTCGAAATGCGGCACTTGCGGAGAGACCGACAGGATCTGCATGTCGACGCGGGCGGCGTCCATCAGCGCGAAGCGTGCATCCATCTCGCCGGGCGCAATCCCCGCCTTGCGGCCGCGCTGCGTCCCGGTGTCGGTCTTGCCGTAGCGCTGCACGAGATCGAGGTACGCCTCCGGGAACAGATGGGCGTGCACGTCGATGGCGAGAGGCTTTTGCCCCTGCGCACCGGCCCGCCAGCCGAGCTCGGGCAGCCCCGCCCACAACAGCCCCGTCGCGGCCACCGTGCCCGTGCGCAGCAGGTCGCGCCGGCTCACACCACGTTCATCACGCGTCATGGTCTTGTTCCCTCCACCAATGGCTTCGGCCTGAACCTAGGTTGACATCTCGCTCTGGCGCAGGCCCAGCGCGAGGACGGCGGCCACGACCGACAGCAGCGAGATCTGGACGCCGAACGCCGCCACCCAGCCGATCTGGTTGGCGAAGAACCCCATGAGGTAGCCCGCGAGCGCGCTCGACGTGTAGAGGCTCGTCACGAACATCCCCGATCCTTTGCTCGCGAGGCTGCTCTGCACCGCCTTCACAT
>Ga0082335_1003409_pt1 | contig 26270 bp, 26 predicted proteins | sample Subgrocontami58m_FD_72375 | JGI IMG/M metagenome (GOLD analysis project Ga0082335, IMG submission 72375) | Subsurface groundwater microbial communities from S. Glens Falls, New York, USA - GMW37 contaminated, 5.8 m (SPADES assembly) (version 2) ...
CTTCGGCATCGTTGCACTAAAAATCAATCCTTCCTATCGTCAGGAGAATATAACAGCGATTTACCGACTACGCTCGGTTGCACCTCGCTCCGTCCAAATTGATTTTTCGAGGTCGCAAATTGTGGGTTGCCTCAATTTGCTCCAGCTCTGAAAAATCAACTTCGGTAAATCGCTTACGTTAAATTCAATAATTTTAGGGGCTAATGAAGGGGGCAATTTTAACTAAACGAACTAAAAACTAACCTAAAAACGAAACGACGACGAGGGAGAATTCCGAGTCCTACGGACAGAGTGCCTTTTGCTTCGCAAAAGAGATTTATAAAGAAAACTTTATAATGTAGCTATCTAATATATTTATGTAATGGCAAATACTACATTAACAGATGCGAAGAATGCAAAAAACGATGAGTTCTATACACAGTATCATGATATTGAAAAAGAAATAAATGCTTATCTTGAATATAATCCAGATGTTTTTAGGGATAAGATTATATTCTTGCCTTGTGATGACCCTGAATGGAGCAATTTCACGAAGTATTTTGCACAAAATTTTCAAAAGTTTAAATTAAAAAAATTGATTTCTACGAGTTACGCTGTTGAAAGTAAGACGTATAAGAATGGATACCAGACAACACTCTTTGAAGAAAGAAGTCCAAAGTTTGATAAAAAGAAAACCAGAATAAGAGGGAAAATTTTTACTCTTACAAAAGATAAAACAGGAGATAATAGGATTGATATAGATGATTTAGATTGGCAATACCTAGAAGGAGATGGAGATTTCAGAAGCAAGGAAGTAAAAAAATTAAGAGATGAAGCAGATATAATTATTACAAATCCCCCATTTAGTTTATTCAGAGAGTTTTTAGCTTGGATAGTGAAGGCAAAAAAGCAGTTTTTAATTATTGGAAATATGAATGCCATTACATATAAAGAAGTTTTTCCATTGATTAAGGAGAATAGAATGTGGTTGGGGGTAACGAATTTCAATATGGGAATGTATTTTAAAGTGTCCGATAATTTTGTTTATGCTGATACATATAAATTTGAAAAAGAACAAAATGGGGTGAAAGTAAATCGTGTTCCAGGGGTTTGTTGGTTTACAAACCTTGAACATGGTCGTCGTCATCAAAGATTACCTTTAATGACTATGAGCGATAATTTGAAGTACAATAAAAAAATGTCTGGCAAAACATACTATGATAAATATGATAACTATGATGCTATAGAAGTTTCTTTTACAGACGCAATACCATCCGATTATGAGGGTGTGATGGGTGTTCCTGTTAGTTTTTTAGATAAGTATTCTCCTGAGCAGTTTGAAATTTTAGGAGCTACACAAAGAGGTTGTCATAAAGAAGTGCCTGACATAAAAAAATACGATGATTATTGGGAAGTAAGACCTAATGGTAAGAAAACAGGTTCTTCTGGTGGAAAAACAAATGAAAATGCAAATCTAGTTGGCAATGATGGAAAAAAGAATTATTTTATAAATAAGGACGGCAGAATAATCCAGTCAGCCTACCAAAGAATTTTTATAAAACACAAAAAAATAAAAGGTAAAAAATAATAGAAATAAAATGGAAACAACACTAAAAAAAGATTATACTGTGAAAGAAATTTGCGAAGGATTTGTTTATAATGAATTGGAAGGAAAGGGGCTTTTTGGTTTAAATGGAAATTTAACAATTCAGCCAGAATATCAGAGAAATTATATTTATGCTGACGGGAAAAAAGATGTGGCTGTAGTTAAATCAATTATGAAGGGTTATCCAATTGGACTTATTTATTTCAATAAAGTTGGAAAAGATAAATTTGAGGTTTTAGACGGACAGCAAAGAATTACTAGTATTGGACGATATGTAAAAGGTAATTTCGCAGTTAAAGATGAGAATGGTATGGAACAATATTTTGAAGGTATTGCAAAAAATAAACAAGAAAAAATAATGCAAACCAAATTATTAATTTATGAATGTGAGGGAGCAGAAAGTGAAATAAAAGATTGGTTTCAGACAATTAATACTGCTGGCGTACCATTAAATGAACAGGAAATTTTTAATGCAATTTATTCTGGACCATTTGTAACTCTTGCAAAGGCAGAGTTCAGCAATTCTCAAAACTCTAATATACAAAAATGGGGAGCTTATATTAACGGAAGTGTAAATAGACAAGATTTTTTAGCACGAGCATTTGAATGGGTAAGCCATGGAAAAATAGATGATTATATGAGCAAACATAGAAAAGAGACTAATATTAATGAATTAAAAAAATACTTTAATAGCGTAATTGATTGGATTTCTAAAACATTTATTGACGTAGAAAGTGAGATGAGGGGATTGGAATGGGGACGACTTTACGAAGAATATCGCAACAAAAAATATAATCCTCAAAAAATATCTGAGGCAGTACACAGATTATATGCAGACCCTTATGTTAAAAATAGAAAGGGTGTTTTTGAGTACATTTTAGGTGAAGAAAAAGACACAAAACTTCTTGATGTTCGAGTTTTTGATGAAGCAACAAAAAAAGCAGTTTATACAATTCAAACAGATAAAGCAAAAAAAGAGGAAAAATCAAATTGTCCACTTTGTGCTATTGGACACAGTGCTAATAAAAAGAAAATTTGGACAATTAATGAAATGGATGCTGACCATGTGAGTGCATGGACTAAAGGTGGAAAGACAGATATTAAAAATTGTCAAATGCTTTGTAAAACTCACAACAAGGCGAAAGGGAATAAATAAACTTTAAAGTATCTTCTTTTTGTAAAAAGAAGCAAAAACAAACGGAATTCCCCCCTACGAAACGACTACTGAAAATTGCCCCTTGATACTTATTCTTGATTGCTCACCGTGTTCGCTTGATTGAATACGCCCCTGAAATTACTTTGATTTTTTGCTCTTCGAGCATCGTTGCACTAAAATTCAAGTCCTATCGGACGAGTTTAACACGGATTTAAAGATTCCAGAACCTTGCAGGCTCTTCCATCCAAATTTTTTGCTACGCAAAAACTTCTCTTAATCGCATACGTTATATCCAAACAAAATGGGCACGGAGGGAATCGGACCCTCGTCTTCGGTTCTGGAGACCGACATTCTGCCATTATACTACGCACCCGCAAATAAATCAGAATAACCGCAGTTTTAAGCTTTACGAAAATGTTTATAAACAATTCGCCCCTATTTTTAATATGCAAAAAAAGAGAGAGCCAAAAAAAACAAGTCAAAAAACTTCGGGAAATTTAGAAGATAAAATCCTTCAAAGTTTAATTGATTTGCAAAAAGTTCATTTAGACGTCGCAGAAAAATTTGACAAATTGTCACAGCAGATTACAAACCTTCTCGCATTGTTTGAGATGACAGCAAGAAGTTTCGCGAGCCAGCCCCAAATGCAGGGCGTTGAAAAAGACAAAGAATTTCTTGAAAAAATAGACAAGCTCTTAGACCAAAATAAATTGCTTGCCAAAGGATTAACATTAATGGAAGAAAGAATGAGGGAAAGAATATACGGTTCGCAGCAAAGGCCTCCTCAAAGATTCCAGCCGCCTGAAGCAAAACAAAATCTGTATTAAATGGAAAAAAAAATCAATATAAGAGGCTTGTTCTTAAGAAACTTCGTCATAGAGTTGATAAAAAATACCCTGCCAAAAACATCTGAAGATTACCGAGCAAAAGAAAATTTTGAAATAATCTCAAATGAAAAAATAGAAGAACTTCAAAGTATAGAGCCGTCAATAAATGAAATGCTTCCTTCATTAACAGCCCCAATAGAATCAATATCCTCAAAGGAGTCAGGACTGATACAATCAATGTCTGATAAAGAAATTCCTCCAATAGAAACAATATTCACAAAGGGACAAATAACTTCTTCACTGCCGATGATAACTCCGGTAATCAGCAGAGAAAGATTAATCAAAAAAATAGGCGCTCCAAAAATAAATTCTGCACCAACGGCAAAAGCCATGCAAACAACACCTTTAACACCTATCGCCTACCCAGAAGGATTATCCAAATTAAATTTCTTAATAAGAGACCCAATAATTACCGAAATAGAATGCCGCGGCCCGGATAAAAATATTCTGGTAAAAAAAGCAGGAAATATTCAGCAGACAAAATTAATTCTAAAAGAAAAAGAAATAAACGAAATCCTAAACGAAGTATCAATAAAAACAAAAATCCCCATAATCGGCGGAACTTTCAAAGCAGCTCTGGGAAATATTATCGTTACTGCAGTAATTTCAGAAATTCTCGGCCCAAGATTCATTATTCAAAAACGCAGCCCATTTAGATCCTTAGTCAACGTCTAATATAATTCCAATATATTCTTTTTATCTTCCTCTTATCCCCAATATCCAACTTCCCAAAAATCTCCCTCGCCAAAGCCAAATTCATTTCAGCTTCCTTAGCATTCCTCGCTTTTTTATGAATCAATCTTTTTATCCTGTCAATATCAGTATTGCCAAAATTACCAAAAAATTTCAATGAAGGAATACCCCCATCAAAAACAGAAGTAGAAAATTTAATTCCCTTCTTTTTTAAAAGCTCTTTTATTTTTAAATAATACAAAAGAATATCCTGCTTCAATAAATATTTGCCGCCGCTATTTGAATTGTCAAATATTTTTTTAATTTTATAATAATTATCCACTGCCTTCCTGGCATTTCCCTTTATTAAATAACTATTGCCTAAAAATAATCTTCTTCTTATTCTTAAATTAACAATATGATTATAAAATAGGAACAAGCTCATCATAACAACCAGCAAAAACCAAAAAGCCCATGGATTCTTTCTTTCGCCATAAGGAGAACAACTCCTGCAATTGCCGCCGCAATCAATAAATTTCTCGCCTTCATCAAGAACAAAATTTGCGCAAGAATCAAGTTCGTCTGGAGGGCTTAATGAGATGTCATCACCATTCTGGAAAAAAGTAACTTGGAATGTGTTTTTATTCTTCACAACTTTGGCAGCAACAATTTCAGATTCTTCAGAACTGCCACCGCCCTCGGAGAAAAATACTTTGTCAGTTACAACAACTGTAGAAGGTCCTGTTTTTTGCAGTCCAACACTTGATGCATCAAGAACACATGTATCTTGCTGTGCATAAGCAGAGCCGTCAGAACAACTGCAAACACTCTTTACAATCCCTAAATCTCCATAAACAACACCTTTGGAATTAAAAGCGTCGCTGATATGACTGACAACAGGCGCACACCCCTCTTCTTGTTCGCATCTGCAATTTTCATCAGAAGCAAGTTTATCTAACTCAATATCATTTGCCAATTTATTAACATTTTCAATCAAGTCTGTCTGTCGGTCTCCGGATAATCCATATTCATAATTTTCAACAGCGGCATTATAAAGAACTTCTCTTTTCACATTATCCATTTGAAGTTTTATTAAAGTTATTTGTCTGAACAATTCAATAATCTCCTCGTCATCAGGATATTGCGACAAAAGAAATGCAAAACTCCTGAAAATCCTATCAATCATCTCGCTGTATTTTAGCACATCAGCCAAAAGAAGACCATACCCTCCGTTAATAGACAAAAAAAGCCCTTTAATATCAAGATAAAGCTTATTTGCTTCAGTTAGATAAATCTGCCCATTTACATCAGTTATTGGAAGCAAATCATCTCCATAATCTCCAGAGCCCCCGGACTCGCCTCGCCTATTTCCTCTTACCCCGATAGTTCCAGCATCTCCTGGTTCAACCGCGGGGGCATTCTCCTCCCCGACAAACCCAATTAAATTAGTGTTAGAAAGATAAGAAAACCCTGCGACAGCCAAAGAAACAAAAGCAAAAAATACCAGCGCATAAATCAAACGATAATTTCTATGTCTAATCTCCACATCTTTTTTATTCCAAAAAACCATATAATAAAAATATTTGCTAAATATATAAAGATTCTTAATTCCTAATCCTATTGTAAAATATTAGGGGCCTTATAAAAAGAGTAAGAAATGCGTCATAAACTTCGTCGCTATTCTGCAAATTAAAGGTAGCTTCAAACCTATGATTATTGTCTCCTTCGTATTTTAAATACCTGTTAGACAAGTAATTTATGCATCTCTTTCGTTCATCTCTTATTTTCAGCGGGAAATTTTTATCCCAAAAAGAATCCTCGTTTATTTGAGAAAAAAAATTCTCCAATTCCCCATTATACTCTGTTCCCACTAAAACCTCAAGATATCCAATCCCTCCAAGTCTGTCCTCGCGAACATTAAAAGTCAAAAACATTCCAAATAACTTTATGCCGTCTGCACCCTGTTTCTTCACAGCTTCGCCAGTATAACCGCAGCGTTTAAAATAATCAACAACATTATCGGCAAGAGATACTCCATCAACCATAATATTATAAGATTCTCAAGTTAAAAAATATTCCTGCGTCCAGAAAAGATTGCCCTAACAATTTAAATAAACAAAAAATCTTATTCCTCTATGAAAAAAGAAGTCATCGTTTTAAGTCTCGGCGGTAGTTTAATTGCCAAAGAAGAAATAGACCATAAATTTATAGAAAGCTTCAAAAAAACAATAAGAAAAAATTACAAAAAATATAAATTTGTAGTCATCTGCGGCGGCGGAGCAACAGCAAGAAAATACATCGCAGAATTAAAAAAACAAAAGAAGCCGCATAAGCAAATATCTTTAGCAGGCATCAAAGCAACAAGAATGAACGCAGAATTTATGACGCAGATATTTGGAAAGGAGTCAAATGACACTCTCCCATTATCTATGAAAGATGTAAAAGATAACTTGCATAAAAATAAAATAGTTTTCTGCGGAGCATTGAGATATGCAGACAAAGAAACATCCGACGGAACAGCCGCAAAATTAGCCAATTTCTTAAAATCTAATTTCATAAATATAACAAACATAGACGGCTTATATTCATCAAATCCGAAAACAAACAAATCCGCAAAGTTCATAGAAAAAGAAAGCTGGAAAGATTTTGAAAAAAGAGCAAACAAAATAAAATTCAGTGCAGGCCAGCACTTTGTATTAGACCAAAATGCATCCACAATAATCAGGAAGCATAAAATAACAACTTACATAATAGGGCCAGACATGAAAAACTTAAACGCTCTTTTGAATAATAAAAAGTTTAGGGGGACGACAATTTATGGATAGATATAATCGCAAAAAAACAGAATCAATAAAATTCAATCTAACAAAAAAACTTAAAAGCCAAATAGATGAAATAGCAAAAATAGAAAATCTGTCCCATTCAAGAACAATAGAAATGCTATTAACAAAATATATCACAAAACCCAAAATAAAATGCAAATCATAAACACTCCAAACATAGAACAAGCAAGAAAAGAAATAAAATCCTCAAAAGAAAAACCCATAATTGTCCAAGCTCAAGACGACAATTTCAACCGCAAAATACTTGAATATGGAAAATTCCAAATTCTCCTTTCTCCAGAAGCAGGAAAAAGAAAAAACTCCCTAAGACAAATAGACTCTGGCTTAAATCATGTCCTTGCAAAAATCGCCACCAAGAATAACATTGCAATAGGCATAAACCTAAATGAAATAAAATCCCTTCAAAAAAAAGAAAAAGCCGAGCGCCTCGCAAAAATCGCCCAAAACATAAAGCTCTGCAGAAAAGCAAAAACAAAAATAACCTTAATCAGCGCAAAAAACAAAAGAGAATCGGCCTCATTTCTAACCTCGCTGGGCGCCTCAACACAGCAAATCAAGGAAACAACAAAAAGTTAATTAAGTCCCCGTTCTTATTATAACCATGACAAGAAAATACAAATTTGACATTTGGGACATTATAATTTGGATTTCCCTACTAACCTTATTAATTTACATTGTCGCAAAGATAACTGGAATAATTAACACACCAGACTGGGTTAACCTAATCCCAATAATTACGTTAGGATTTTTTGCAGGAGCCTTCTATCAAAAGGTCTTGGGATTCATGGAAAAAATGTTTATAAGAACAGACTATTTAAAAGAAAAAACAGAAGTCCTAAACAAAGAAATAACAAATATCAATTCAAAACTATCAAATTATGAATCTCTAAAAAAATCAAATGAAAATAAAAAAAGATAAATTCTTCAGAAAAAAAGGCGGAACAGCAAAAATAATAAATATCTCCTGCGCAAATTGTAATGAGTTATTATTCCTCTACCAAAAAGATGGTCATCGACAAAGTCCAGAACAATAAAATATATAAAGGAGTATATTCATTTATAATTATGGAAAACCTTGAAAGAACTTTGGAAAAAGTTGAACCAAAGGCGAAAGAAGCAAGACCTTTGCTTGTGGAGAAACCCCTTTATGAAGGACTCCGAAAAGTAGAAGATAAGGTCTACGCTGGCGGAACAAGTATTAAATATTGGATGTAAATCTGTTTTTGGAGCAGAAAATGAATTTCTCTTTTATTTTTATAGGTAGTACTCACTCTTTTGTAGATGATTTCTCAAAACAAAAGGAAATAATAAACTTAGTAAAACCCGAATTTGTGTTAAGCGAAGAGATAGAGAATTTAAAACTAAATTCAAAAGAAAAATTAAAAGAAATTCTTGATAAAAAATTTATTTCTAATATGACCCCTTTTAATGAGGTTAAAAAATTGATAAGACTATGTCTTGACAACAAAATTAGTCTAATAGGAATAGATTTTCCTAACTTTGGATTTGATGACTGTTTACAAGAGAAAATTAAAAACAAAAAAGAACTTACAAAAGAAGAGGAAGGAAAATTAAATGATTTAATTAAGAAAAGAGAAAAATACCATCTCTCTAAAATTTTAGATTATAAAGAAAAAACAAATAGGCCTCTTGTTGTTATTCTTGGTTGTTGGCATTTAAGGGAAAGTTCTTTATTAAGAAAAAAATTAAAAAGCTATAAAATTATTGCTCCAATAGATGATAAAGGAAAAGTTTTGTTTGCCCCAAATAAGAATAATGAAATTAAATATGGAGAAATAATCTCAAATGACACAAAAATTGAAAATTAAAGATTCTTTGTATATATTAAGAGATTCTGAAGATAATTATGTTTTTATTTCAACTGCAACTCGAAGAGTGAAAAAGTTTCAAGTAGATTCTTTAGTTAAAGATATGATTAAATTTCTTGACTCAGAATCTTCAGAACAAGATTTAGTGGAAAGACTATCTGAAAATTATAATATTAGAGATATAAATTTATGTTTGCAAGCATTAGAAAAAGAAGGAATAATAAGAAGATATGATGAGGATCTAAAAGAAGGCAGACACCATAGGCAATTGTTATTTTTAGATGAATTAACTGATTCTAGGAAAGAAACTTTAGAAATACAAAAAAGGATAGAAAATTCTAAAGTTGCAGTTTTTGGTGTTGGGGGAATTGGGACTTGGATTGTAAATGGTTTATATCAAATTGGTGTGGGTGAGATAAGGATTACTGACCCTGATATTGTAGATGAAAGCAATTTGAACAGGCAATTATTTTTTGACTCTGATGACATTGGAAGATATAAAGTTGAGGTTATAAAAGAAAAATTAAAAGATGCAAATATTGTGCGTTTCAAAAAAAGAGTGGAATCAAATCAAAATCTTGAAGACATTGTTTCTGGCTGTAATTTTTTAGTAAATTGTGCTGATTCTCCATCTGTTACAGAAACAACAAGAATTATTGACCAATATGCTACACAACACGAAATTGCTTATTGTGTTGCAGGAGGTTACAATTTACATTTAGGAATGGTTGGTCCGATTATCATTCCGGGAGTTACTAAAACCTTTGATGACTTTATCAAATATCAAAAAAGAATGGACCCTTTAAAAAATTTAGAGAAAATAAGAGATATTAGACAAACTGGAAATCTTGGGCCAATTGCTGGAGCAATAGCAAATATTCAAACAATGGAGATTTTCAAATATCTTACAGGAAAGGGAAGAATAAATCTTAATAGATTTGCAGAAATTGATTTTATGGATTTAGGAATTGAGTGGAGAGAATTTTAAAGAAAAAAAAGATGGTCCTCCTGGCTGGCTAAAAAGATGCTACTTAAATAGAATAATCTCCCCTGAAAAATATGCAGGCCTGCACAAAAACCCGAATATAAAAGAGCCAAAAGACTTTGGCAATCTCGTTTGCAAATGCGGCAAAACAATTGGCTCGCCAACAAAATACAAAGATAGCCGTCTCGCCTTCCAGATTATAAGAGGAAGTTTCAAGCGTTCAAATATAAAATATCAATAGAGAAAGCCTTAAAAGACCCCTAAAAATAGTCTGATAATGACAAGCAGAATACTAATCGCAGCGGGGGGGGGGCTTAAAGGAGCATACGGAGCCGGCGCAATTTCTACATTATGCAGAGAATTAGGGTCTAATTTTTTTGATTCAACAATCTCATGTTCTGTGGGCGTTTTCGCCTCAACATTCCTCGTCGCAAACCAGCCGGAAGTCATTGAGCACGTCTGGAGAAACCTTGTTCATACAAAACAGCTTGTAAATTACCGAAATATATTCAGGGGCAGAGAAATTTTAGATTTAGAATATTTAACAAATGTTTTCCAAAGCAATGGCTCTAAACTTGACACAAAAAGATTATTTGAATCATCAACAAAAGTAACCTACGTTCTTACAGATTACAACACTGGAGAGCCAACCTACCATTATCCTGCAAAAGAGGATTTGTTTAAATTAATGGAAGCATCATGCGCGCTGCCGTTTTTCAGTTCGCCAAGAGGAATAAATGGTTCAAGATACATTGACGGAAGCATAACGCAGCCAATCCCATTGCAAAGAGCGTTGTCTCAAAACCCCGACGAAGTTTTTGTTGTTTACAACAAGCCGGAAGGGATGTATGTGGATTCATCATACAATAAATGGAAAAAAAGAGCAAGACTCGCATTAAAAACAGGGATAATGAGAAAAACCCTGGTAAAAATCATAGAAGACTTTGAACAAAGAGTAATTGAAACAGAAGAAATATTAAAAAAAGATCCGAGAATAAAAGTCCTCCGTCCAAAAAAATCCCTCTCCTTAAAATCAATCTTGGACACAGACAAAATCCGGCTAAACCAAACATTCAATCAAGGAGTAATAGAAACTTATGAATATCTTCAATCTTGGAGAATATAAATAGATTTTTAATCCTAATCCCCCATATAAAAAAATGGAAAAAATAATTGAATCCCTGTCTCCAATAGAAAGAGAAATAATCCCCTATCTTAGCTTTCCAGTAGATGAGATAATAAAAAAGTCAAATCTAGATAAAACAACAGTATTAAGAGCCCTTAGCTTCTTGGAAAACAAATCACTCGTCAAATTAAGCTCAATAAGAAAAATAATAATAGAATTAGGCGTCAACGGAGTTTATTATCTTAAAAACCATCTTCCAGAAAGAAAGCTCCTTATCGCGATTGAACAAAATAATTACAAGCCAATAGAAGAAATAAAATCTTTGTCAAAACTTTCAGACAACGAATTCAAGGCAGCCCTCGGAGCCCTGAAAAAAAAAGCCCTAATTAATTTATCAAACGGTAAGCTGTCAATAAGCGCATCAAAAGAAGAACTGACTAAAAAATTCCCGGAAGAATCCTTGTTAGAAAAACTCCCGATTGAAAAAGAAAAGTTAACAGATGTTGAAAACTATGCCCTAAACATATTAAAAAACAGAAAAGATATAATAGAAATATCTGAGAAAAGAGAAGTTTCATTTGAATTAACAGAATCGGGCAAAAAAATCGCAGGTAAAAAAATAGAATTAAACCTGATTGAAGAAGTAACTCCTGAAGTTATAAAAGAATTCACAAAAAACAAAAAGTTCAGAAGATATGACATAAAAGCAGAAGCCCCTAAAATCTTCGGCGGAAAAAAACATTTTGTAAATCAGTCAATTGAACAGGGAAAAAGAATCTGGCTTGACCTAGGATTTAAAGAAATGTCAGGAGATTTAGCAGTCAATTCATTCTGGAACTTTGACGCGCTGTTCACTGCGCAAGATCATCCAGTAAGAGACATGCATGATACCTTCTTCATAAAAAGGGTAGAAGGTATATTGCCTGAAAAAGTTCTCGTGGAAAAAGTAAAAAAATCCCACGAAGCTGGCGTTGACAACTCAAAGGGCTGGCAATACATGTGGGACGAAAAAGAAGCAAAAAAAGTTTTGTTAAGAACCCACACAACATACCTCTCCGCGAAAACACTTTCAAAATTAAAAAAAGAAGACCTCCCGGCAAAATTCTTCGCAATCGGAAAAGTTTTCAGAAATGAGACAGTTGACTGGTCGCACGGATTTGAATTCAACCAATCAGAAGGAATTGTTATCGACGAGAATGCAAACTTCAGGCATTTAATTGGCTACTTAAAAGAGTTCGCAAACAAAATGGGCTATACAAAATTTAGAATCCAGCCCGCTTACTTTCCCTACACAGAACCAAGTTTGGAAGGCGCAATATGGAACGAAGAAAAACAAAAATGGGTTGAAGTCCTCGCCGCAGGAATATTCCGCCCCGAAGTCACAATTCCTCTTCTTGGAATATCCCTTCCAGTTTTAGCATGGGGCCCCGGCTTTGACAGATTAATGATGGAAGCTAACAAAATAAAAGACCTGCGGGAATTATACAAAAACGATATTAAACAGCTTAGAGAAAAAGAGGTTTTGGTGAAATGAAAGTTTCAGAACTAATAATTTGGATAATAATCGCTTTATTAATTGCATTTGCAATTTATATATTATTTCAACCAATATAAGATGGCAAAAATAAAAATTGAACATATAGTATTTTGGATAATTATAGTAATGATAATTACGATAATTATATGGAAGTTATTTGGTTCGCCAACCGACTTAGCAACATATATTTCCCTTTTAACATTAGTGGCTGCTTCTGAGATTATAATGTGGAAAAGCATATACTCATTGGATAAAAAGACTTCAATTGGTTTTATCAAGGCGAAGTATGATATAAATAACTTAAAAACAGAAATGAATAATAAATTAAATGAAATAAATAAAAAGCTGATAAACATAGAAAGTCTAATCAAAAGAAAAAAATAAAATGACCAACATAACCCTAAACCGAAAAGAATTAGAAAAACACTTCAAAATAGACGAGCAAATCTTGGAAAAAATAAGCTTGTTCGGCACCCCGCTTGAATCAGTCTCCGACGACGAAATAGAAATAGAAGTTTTCCCGAACCGCCCTGATTTAATTTCAATGCATGGATTTATCCGCGGATTTAAAGCGTTTTTAGGAAAAGAAACAGGATTGAAAGAATACAAATTAAACAAGCCGGAAAAAAATTATGATGTTTATGTTGAAAGTGAAGTAAAAGACATCAGGCCTTATACTGCATGTGCAATAATCAAAAACCTCTCGCTTAGCGACGCCAAAATAAAAGAAATTATAGACATGCAGGAAAAACTGCACATCACAATAGGAAGAAACAGGAAGAAAGCTGCAATAGGGATTTACCCTCTTGAAAAAATAAAACTTCCTATAACTTACACTGCAAAAAAACCTGCAGAAATAAAATTCCAGCCGCTTGAATCTCAAAAAGAGCTGACAGGGAAACAAATTCTTGAAAGGCACCCAACAGGAAAAAAATATTCTTATCTCCTGAAAAACAGCAAAAAGTTTCCCGTCTTCATTGACTCAAATAAAAAAATATTATCAATGCCTCCCGTAATAAACAGCCACGAAACCGGTAAAATCACAGAGCAGACAAAAGATGTATTTATAGAATGCTCTGGCTCTGACTTAAACACCTTAAAAAAAACACTTAACATAATTGCAGTAAGCCTTGCAGATATGGGGGGCGAAATCTATCAAATGAGAATTTTAGACAAGCAAAAAATAACAACTCCAGATTTATCAACTGAAAAAATGAAAATATCCTTAAATAATATAAATAAACTTCTTGGATTAAACTTAAAAGAAAAAGACCTCCAAAAACTGCTCCCGAAAATGGGCTACAACTACAAAAACAGCGTCGTGGAAATCCCCGCATGGAGAACAGATATTCTGCACGAAGTGGATATCATTGAAGACGTTGCAATTGCATACGGATACGACAACATAATTCCGGAAATCCCAAAAGTCTCAACAATAGCAGAAGAATCAAAAGAAAGCAAAATAAGCTCAAAAATCTCTGAAATCCTCACAGGCATAAATTCAACAGAAATATCTTCATATCATCTAATAAAACAGGACGAAGTAAAATTGATGAAGCTAAAAGAAACAATTGAATTAGAAAGCTCAAAAACAGATTACAAAATCCTCCGTCCAAATCTCCTGATTCCCGCGCTAAGAATCCTTTCAGAAAACATAGACGTGGAATATCCTCAAAAAATATTTGAAGTAGGCAGAGTATTCTCCAAAGATTCGTCAAAAGAAACAGGAATAAAAGAAATGGACAATTTAATTCTCGCAATAACCCCTGCAAACTTCACAGAAGCAAAACAAAATCTTGATTACTTAATGCGAATGCTCAACATAAAATACAAAATAGAAGAAACAACACACCATCCTTTAATAGAAGGAAGAGCCGGAAAAATAATCCTCGCCGACAAAAACATCCAAATCGGCTATATCGGAGAAGTCCATCCAATCTCTCTAAAAGACTGGGGATTAAAAATGCCCGTCGCAGTCTTTGAAATTTCTCTTGATGAAATTTATAATCTTCTCTAAAAAATTATAAAGTGTTTATTGCTGTTTGCTCAATTCAAGTTTTAGTTATAGTCTCCCCAATTTAGTTCTTCGGGTGTTTTTATTGGAGTGCTATTAGGGAACCAACGCCGAAAGATTTAGTTGGTCTGCTATATCTGTTAGGTTAACCTTTCAAAGTAGCATTCTTTGCACTTTTTACCATCAAATACACATAAATAAATCAGTAGAATAAGTGCTAACAAGATTAATTTGGTTAATAATTGTTGTTATAGTCAAGGACATTAAAAAATGAGCATTTATGCCTTGACTATCAAGGGAAAAACATACATTTTTGTTCATTTATTTATGTTTTTCACTATACATCCTAGACTTTATTTAACATTATCAAAAAATATATTAACCTTCAATCACAACTATATTTATGAAGAAGATAACAATTATTATAATCCTAGCTTTAATTATAATTCTACTCTCTGTTGCAATTATTATGTCTATTCAAAACCACTCATATCTCTGTAAAAAAAAGGTCAAAGGAAATGGAATATGCGCAGCCTATTTTGAAGGTTATGAATTTGATAATTCTATTGATAAATGTGTCAAGAAAGGAGTGAGCGGTTGTGGTTTTGAATCACCTTTTATTAAATTAGAAGAATGCCAAAAAGTATGCGAATAAAAATTATCTGTTTATCATTTTGCAAAACCCCAAAACATAAAAACCCTCATCGCCAATTATTAAAATGCTAAAAACAATCTACCGAACAAAAAAAATTGATGCACCAAGCAATCTTAAAAGAATCGGATACAAAAGCCCTGTCTATGTTGAGGTAATTAAATGGGATGGGATAATTAAGATATGCCCAATAGCATCATTTCAAAAAGAAACCGACTCACTAAAATTGCTTCCAAAAGTTCCTCCCTTACTTGACTACACAAGCAAAAAAGAAGCAATACAAGTCGCGGAAAAAATGCTGAAAGAAGTCCGCCTTTGGAACACAAAAAAGTACAGGATGATTAGACCTTTTCGGAGATAATCTTTCACTTAAAGTTACAATTACTTATACTCTTGGAGGATTATCATGAATTTTATTATGAGGTCATTAGGTTAAATATCTCCCTAACAAAAACCCAACAATATAAAAACCGCCATAAATATCAATAAATATGCCAGAATTAAAAAAAATCTCCGAAAACATATACGAAATCCCAAAAACAGGAAAAATGAAAGTCTCAAAAATTGTCTTGGATTAAAACTAACAAAAAACCAAAACCTTTATAAATATAGGTAATCTCAAAGTTACATAAAATATAATTTAGGTAACTTTAAAATGCCACAAAATGAAGAGATAAAAAAAGCTCTTATTGAGTCAAACCCATGGTGGAAGCAAAAATTTGAGATAAATTATAAAGAAAGAGAAATTTATCAAGAACTGCGCAAATATCTAGGCGCAAAGCAGATAATTGCATTAACCGGATTAAGAAGAGTAGGCAAAACTACAATAATGCTTAAAATAATAAAAGATAAGATTCTCTCTGGTTTTGCTTCAGAAAATATAATTTATTTTAGCTTTGATAATTTTAGAGATTTAAGCATATCTAAATTAATTGAGGTATATTTAGAAACTCTCAACAAAGATCTTAATAATCAAAAGTATATCTTCCTATTTGATGAAATTCAGAAGATAAAAAACTGGGAAGAACAAATAAAAAGAGTTTATGACTTGCATCCTAATCTCAAGATAATTCTTTCTGGTTCTGAATCTCTTTTTATTAGGAAAAAATCAAAAGAAAGTTTGGCTGGAAGAATGTTTGAATTTAAAGTGGAACTCCTCTCATTCAGAGAATTTTTGTCATTTAAGAAAATAGATTTTAAGCCATTAAACCTCTATGAAAAAGAGTTATACAAGCTCTTTGAAGAATTCATGTTTTCAGGGGGATTTCCTGAATTAGTGGATATTAAAGATAAAAGTTTTATTATAAATTATATAAGAGAAACAGTTGTTGAGAAAATATTATTTAAAGATATACCGCTTACATTCCAAATAAAAGACATTTCTATTTTAGAATCTATCTTTAAGATTATTTCAAGTAACCCTGGTCAAATAATAGAGTTAAATAAACTTGCTGGAGAGGTGGGGATATCAAGGAGGGTAGTTTCTTTATATCTTAGTTATTTAGAAAATTCTTTTTTAATAAAAAAAATATTTAATTTTTCAAAAAATCAAAGGAAAACTGCAAAAAAATTAAAAAAATATTATCCTGTAATCCCGGCCTTAGGATTTCTATATGGCTATGAAGACGTTAAACCAAAGATATTTGAAAATCTCCTTGTTATAGAAACAAAAGCCAATTTTTTCTGGAGAGATGCTTACAAAAACGAAGTAGACATTGTTCTTGATGGAAAAAAAATAATTCCAATAGAAGTTAAGTATGGGGAAATAAAAGACCTCAAAGGTTTGCTTAGATTTATGGATGCTTTTAAGATAAATAAAGGATTTGTAATCTCAAAAGATAAAGAAATGAAACAAAAAGTAAATAACAAAGAAATTTTAATAATTCCCGTTTTAAAATGGCTGCTGGAAAGATAAACAAAATCTTTCTACCAATTAAGAAGAGTTAACAAAACCCAACAATATAAAAACCGCCATAAATATCAATAAATATGTCAGAATTAAAAAAAATATCCGAAAACATTTGGGAAATCCCCAAAACAGGAAAAATGAACGTCCCCGGAATAATCTTCGCATCAGAAAAATTAATAAGAGATATAGAAAAAGACAAAACAATTGAGCAAATAAAAAACGTCGCGTGCCTTCCGGGAATTGTAGAAAAATCAATAGCAATGCCAGACGCGCATCAGGGCTACGGCTTCCCCATCGGAGGAGTGGCGGCATTTGACTTGGAAAAAGGAATTGTCTCGCCAGGAGCGGTAGGTTATGATATAAATTGCGGCGTCCGCCTCCTCGCTTCAAATCTAACAAAAGAAGAATTCCTAAAAAAAAGAAAAGAAATTCTAAATCAATTGTGCAGAGACATTCCATCTGGCGTCGGAAAAAAAAGCGAATACAAATTAAACAATAAAGAATTAGATGAAGTCTTGAAAAGAGGAATTAACTGGGCCATTGAAAAAAACTACGGGACAATTGAAGACGCTGACAAAACCGAAGACAATGGATGTATGAAAGAAGCAGACCCATCTAAAGTGTCGCAAAAAGCAAAAGGCAGAGGCATGTCGCAGTTGGGAAGCTTGGGCGCAGGAAATCATTTTCTTGAAGTTCAGGAAGTTGAAGAAATCTACGACGATAAAATCGCAGAAGCATTTGGAATAAAAAACATTGGTCAAATAACAATAATGATACATTCAGGAAGCAGAGGTCTTGGGCATCAGGTCGCGTCAGATTATATTATGTTAATGGAAAAAGAATACGGATTCAAAAATCTGCCGGACAGAGAATTAATCTGCGCACCGATAAGTTCAAGATTAGGAAAAGATTATTTGGCAGCAATGGCGTGCGCCGCAAACTTTGCATTCACAAATAGGCATTTAATAATGCACGAAGTCAGAAAAGTTTTTGCAAGATATTTCCCTGAAGCAGAACTAAAATTAATCTATGATATTGCGCACAACATCGCAAAATTTGAAGAGCATGAAATAAATGGAAAAAAGAAAACCCTCTGCGTCCACAGAAAAGGCGCAACTCGTTCATTAGGCCCGGGAAGAATAGAAATGCCAAAAGATTATAGAAAATTTGGCTGTCCGATTATAATCCCTGGAAGCATGGGCACATATTCATATCTTCTCGTCGGAACAAAAGAAGCGGAAAAAATTTCATTCGGCTCAACAGCTCACGGCGCAGGCAGGGTTTTATCAAGAAGCTATGCAATGAAAAATCTGTCAAAAAGCAAAATAGAAAAACAGCTGAAAGAAAACAACATAGAAATAAAAGCAGGCAGCTCAAAAGGACTGGTAGAAGAAGCTCCTGAAGCTTACAAAGATGTAAATGAAGTCGTCCGTGTTTCAGACGAATTAGGAATAGGAAAAATAGTCGCGCGCCTAAAACCACTCGGCGTCGTGAAAGGCTAAAATGATAACCTTAGATTTTATAATTTCTGCTATAGTTGGATTTGCAACAGCAAAAATCTTTTCAGGAAAAAAAGAAGGAAAACAAGGACGAATTAAACCCCTGCAATTCCAGACAAAAAAGTACACTACTCATATTCATCACTGGCTTTTAGGCACCATAATCCTTGGGATATTATTAATCTTCAATTATTATAATGAAATAATCTTTGGTTTTATATTAGGAATTATCCTGCAAGGTTTAACCTATAAAGATTTTTACAAAATTATCTATAAAAAGATAAAGTAAGTTTATTGCTATCTAAATTCCTTACCAAAAGCGATTAATAACACATGCAAATTCAACATTAATGTTTATAAGATAATTTATAGTTTACCATCGATAAGCCACCGAATCTAATATTGCAATATTTATGATCTAAATTTTTCACAATTATTTTATGGGGTTCATAGATAAAAAGAGATTATTTATGCAATGTCTGATTTTTTACAAATTTATCCACAAAAATAGAAAAATCAAATCAACAAGCAGGCAGACAAGTGGTTTAGTCAGATTTAGTTGTGGCTGTTAGTAGTTGCATGCTTAAAACCTCGTTGCCTTGGTTCTTACACACCAACTCTATCAACGTCGTCTTTTTCGACGGCCTATGTTGTCTCGTCTTGCGGATGGTTTCGTGCTTAGATGCTTTCAGCACTTATCCATACAATGCGTAGCTGCGCGGCCTGCTTCATAACAACCGCTCACCAGAGGCATCCAAGTCCGGTTCCTCTCGTACTACGGACTTGTTCCACTCAGACAACTACGCGCCTAGTAGATATCATACAAACTGTCTCACGTATATTCTCAACGATTATTTATTTTCGTTGTATGGACTATACCATCACCCTTCTCTTTCAAGTTAGGGGATCAGCGTGTTACCTGTTATTAATAAACAAGTCCAGCACAAAAGTGCTAAGTCTCTACGGGGATGAATTATTTTTCTAATAATCATCTTCCCTCGGTATTGCCATCTTGCCCACAGTTAAGAGCAAAAAGGTTTCACCGATATGAGCTGATTTTATTTTTCGTGCAATTACTCGCACGCAACGCCGTGATTACATAATTATTTATTTTAGCTTGCTATGTTTTTGGTTTGTAAAAAGAAGTTTGAATAATTCCATTTTTACACGAAAAGTTTCAAACTTCTTGTTAGAGAATTTTGATTTTTGCAAATTCTCTAAATCATATTTGATTTTGTCCATTCATACATCTCCTAAAAGGGCTAGCTGAATTCATTTTGACGTTCTTAACCCAGCTAACGATCCCTTTTAATGCGTGAACTCCGACACCCTTGGCTGCTTATGCACAGCCAGGATAGGAAGAGCCGACAGCGATGTACCAAACCGCGCCGTCAATATGGACTATCGGGCGCGACAAGCCTGTTATCCTTGGGGTACCTTTTCTGTCACACACGAGCCCTATTAAAAAGCTACGTGGGGTCGCTAGGCCCGACTTTCATCTCTGCGTATCTTGCTTTGCGAAACACAGTTAGACAAGCTTTTGCCCTCGCACTCTACTCCAGATTTCCAACCTGGATGAGCTTGTCTTTAGGCCCTACAGATATCTTTTCTGCAGGGTGCCGCCCCAGCCAAACTACCCGCCTGCTGGTGTCCCCTCTCAGGTAAGCAACTTCAAAAAAAATGGGTAGTATTACAAGGTCGCTCCATTGCTCCCGAAGGAACAACTTCTACGCTCCTACCTATTCTATGCACTTCCCTTAAAATTGCAGCAACAAGTTGTAGTAAAGGTCCACAAGGTCTCCGCTTCCCACTAGGCGTCACCGGCGTGTTCACCGGTAGGTGAGTTCAGAAGGCTCTGCTTAGGGACAGTGACTACCTCGTTAAACCATTCATGCACGTCGCCATTCAGACGACAAGGCATTACGCTCATTCTGTTTTACTGCCGTTATCATAACGACGCCTTATATCGCTATAAGGATCGGACTATATCTTCACAATTTAACTTTTTCAACAAATTCTTCATCAATTCTAATTGTTTTAGACGCAACTTTTTTTAGATGATATGAAATCATCTTATTATTTCCGACAGCAACATAAACAATTTCTTTATTAAAACGACTTATTGCCGCCGAAACCGCTCCAGAAAAGTCTCCGTCGTTAGAAATAAGGAATGCTTTATCATATTCATTTGCCTGCGCATCTAAAACAATATCAAGTGCTAAATTTACATCAGTTGCTTTTTCAACAAAATATTCTTTCCCATCTTGTTTTCTTTTTTCAAGTCTTCCAAAAACTATTTTTAACTTAGGTATTTTCTCTAACTTAAAGAAAAAGCTTTGTTGTTCTGCATACATTTTTGGATTAATCTGCTGTTCAATTGGTGCAATGTAATAGTTTATCTTTACTAATTTATTATTGTTTGCCAATTTTTCGCAGAATTTCTTTATATCAACTTTACAATTAAATTTCTTTTTAACAGAAAAATAAAAATTGCTTCCATCAATATAAATAGCAACTTTTTTCATGTAATTAAAAAATCATAGGATCCTTTTTACAGATCCTATGGAGTTTATTATAATTATATGAATTTTAGCACTTATAAACTTTTATGTTGATTGTGTCGAGCGTGTAGTCTCTGAGGATACAAGAAAATTATTCTTTTTCTGATAAGTCAACAATTAGTTCTACACTTTTTTGGTCGCTCTTGTGATTCGTGCAGTTGCTTCCCTTAAAATTTTTCTAATTGCTTCATATTTTTTACTATCTAAAGAGCCAACATATCCATCTTCTCTTACTAATCTTCCTTCATCAGGTTCCGTTATAGAAGATGCGTAAGTAGCCTTATACAATTTTCTTTCTGCTTGTTTCATAAAATTTCAATTTAAAACTTCTATTTAAACCTTTCTATTATGTTGTCTCTTTTAGATTAATAAATAATTCCCGTCTTTCCTGCTGATTGTCCGCAATTTTGAATTTTCACTTATTTCTAAGTATCAAAATATACTCGGATGTTCCAGCATATAGCTCGATTTTCTCCACTTATTTTGGTTTAACTCATGCATATTTTGAAACCATTTATCTTTCTATCTGTCAGGTTGGAGCATTTTATCAACGATAAAATGTAAGGCAGTTCGTATGCCGTTCAACCTTAAGAGCCTCATAGATAGGCCCGCCGTTTAGCGGGGCTTAGCTCCGTTGAACCGAAGTTTCACAACCCGCCACTGGGCAGGTCTCACCGGTTATACAAGTCTTTTCAGATTAGCAACCAGCTACGTTTTTGATAAACAGTCGGGCAGTCCTTGTCACTGCGATCTACTAACGCCTTCTAATATCAAAGACATCTATAGACACCCCTTATACCGAAGATACAGGGCCAATATGCCGAGTTCCCTTAAGCAGTTTAGCCTTTCACGTCTTAGCCTACTTAGCCAGAGCATTAGTGTTAAATCTAGGTACGGCTTGATATTCAATAGCATAAACTTTTCACGGACCCCTGGATTCAACAGCTTTCCCTTGCCACGTTCATCTGCTTCTTATCATTACGATCCACAGATTTCAATGACTCAACACCCTTTCGGGTGCCTGCCTGTCCAGAAGCAATTTACACTCGTAAGAATTTTCAAGTTCCGGAATATTAACCGGATTTCCATTCGCCATACGCAATTAAGATATGACTTAGGCACCGACTAACCCTCGGTTAAACGATATTGCCGAGGAAACCTTGCTCTTGCGACGCTACTCGTTCTCAGAGTAATCAGATCTTACTGACGCCAAGATTCTCGTTCCTTCCCGCTCCACGCTTTCTCTCGAAAACGCTTCTGCGCAGAAAAGACGCCTGCCTACCAGAACGCTCTAATGAGCGCCTCTAAAGTATCGGTAGTATGCTTAGCCCCGTCCATTTTCAGGGCCTCAAACCTCGATAGGTGAGCTATTACGCTTTCTTTAAATGATGGCTGCTTCTAAGCCTACATCCCTACTGTCTCAGGTTCAAGACTCCTTTTGTTACACTTAGCATACATTTTGGGACCTTAACTTTAGTCTCCCTTGTTCGGGTCTAGAAGCAGTACCTTACGCACTGTTCCCCATTCCTGCCTTACGCAGTTAACAAGTTCAGAGTTGGAATGAATTCCGTAATCTTTCAATCCTGCAAATTCTATCCGTACTTTACCTCGTTAACAAACTAGGCAAGACTATACTAAGGCATATTTCGACAGGAACCAGCCATCGCTGAATTAGATAGGCTTTTCACCCCTATTCGCAGGTCATCCAAGTGCATGCACACAACACTGGTTCGGCCCTCCATTTCCCTTTCGAAAAACTTCGGCCTGCCCACGAATAGATCATCCAGCTTCGGGTCTGATTCAAGTGACTAACGCATTTTCATACTCGCTTTCGCTGCGGCTTCATTTTAACCTCGCCACTTAAATAAACTCCTTGGCCCATTTTTCCAAACGTACGTTACAGCTCCTTAGAGCAGTAACTAGCTGTTACTAATAGATTTCAAGTCTTTTCACACTCTTTTAAGAGTACTTTTCAGCTTTCCCTCGCGGTACTAAGTTCGCTATCGGACTTGGACTTATGTTTAGGGTTGGGAGTTAATCCGCCCATATTCAGACCTCTTATCCAAGAGGCCCTACTCTTTTGAGGCACAGCATATCAATTTAATTCACGGGGCTATCACCCTCTAAGGCGCCTCTTTCCAGAGAACTTTAATTCATTGACTTAGCCATGAGCCCTCACCACATCTCTGCCGCCGTTTCCGACGGAGATTCAGTTTGCCCTCTTCCCTTTTCGTTCGCCACTAATGGGGGAATCGATTTTCTTTCTTTTCCTGCCGGTACTAAGATGTTTCAATTCCCGGCGTGCATTTGCATTTCTGCATTTCCCTAAGGAAACGTTGTCGCATTCGGAGATCTTCGGTTCAATGGTCGCATGCACCTCGCCGAAGCTTATCGCAGCTTGCCACGTCCTTCGTAACAGTCCAAACCAAGCTATCCATCTATTAGTTTAAGATCTAAAACTGAGTCTAAACTCACTTTGTCTGCCTGCTTGCTTCATTGAATATGATCAATCTCTCGCGAGATTGTTATTGCTTTTCTCCACCCGATATGTCAGCATCTGACACACCGACGATATTTTAGTTCATCTCTGAAACGTTGAGAACTTTAGTTCTCAATGCATCGGGAATTTTATTCCCGAAGTTCATCTTGTTAAGGTGAATATGATTAATTGATTTTGATTTTTATTTTATAGTTAGGAGCTTTATTAGGCCAAAGTTGAACCTCTATATCCACTCTTGCTTCATCTCCTAATCTTGGAACAATTTCAGACACTTTATCAACAATACTTCTTGCTTTAGACTCTGCTTCTCTCCCAAGTTCAGTTTTATGTCTTCTCCAAGACAATAAATATTCTTTCCCATCAATACTTATCGTTTCACAATCATTCCAGTTTGTATAACCGCATTCTCTAAGTTGCTCTCTTGTAAATCCAAAATTAGGCAATAATTGCACGATACAGCTTCCACTAAGAGATTCTGATATTCTTCTATATCTATCTTCTTCTGTTTCGCTGTTCATCTTCTTATCTCCAAATTTAGCTATTTAAATCCATTCGGAAAAATGGACTCGCCGCGAATTGAACGCGGGACCCCCCGGTGCAAGCGGGGCGTTTTACCACTAGACTACGAGCCCTTACAAGCTCTTTGTCTTTTAGGGTTTATAAGTTTTTACATCCTTCCTCGTCGAGGAATTCATAATAAGATGTTAAAGGGTATGTGAAAACCCTCGTCATATAAATTTAATATAATTTTTAGGAGGTGATCCATCCGCAGGTTCCCCTACGGATACCTTGTGACGACTTAACCTACCTTGCTTAACCAAGGTTCGTTCCTAACGGACCTCGCCAAAGCTAAACTCGGTTGGTTTGACGGGCGGTGAGTGCAAGAAGCATTGACTTATTCACCGGGTGTTGATAACGCCCGATTACTACGAATTCCAGCGTCATGAGGGTGAGTTGCAACCCTCAATCTGAACCAGGCTGCAGTTTATGAGATTGGCTTCACCTTTCGGTGTCGCGACCCTTTGAATGCAGCATTGCCGCGCGCGTGTAGCCCAGAGCGTTCGGGACGTACTCACCTATCGTAGCCCGCACCTTCCTCCTCGTTACCAAGGCAGTCTGTATATTGTACACGTAGTAAATATACATGCGGGTCTCGCCTGTTACCTGATTTAACAGGTCATCTCACGACACAGGCTGACGATGGCCATGCATCTCCTCTCAGCGTGTCAGGTAAGCCCTTTAGACTGACCTTCATTCTGCTGTCGGCTCTGGTGAGGTTCACGGTGTAGAATCTAATTGACATTTATGTTACAATATTTCAAAATGAAATAAAGAATTAATATTTCTATTAATTACTTAATATCGCTATCAAGATCGGACTATATCTTAACAATTAATTAAAATTGTTTTGAGCGTGTAGTCTCTGAGGATTCGAGAAATTATTTATTTATTAGATTGAATTTTTCCATAGATCCAACCAATAATTATTCCAATTATGAAATAAAATATAGATGAAAAAATAAAAATCTCCATTGGAGTATTTCTTCCCCAATATAAACCATCAGTTATTAAAAAAGATGGTAAGTAAATTAAAGCTATTGGATGATCTCCGGGTAAATTATATCCTGTGGTTACAAAGGTTACGAATTTAATTACAAAGTACAATAATATCAAAAAGACATTAATTGCCGATAAAATAATTCCTCCTTTAAGCCAAGTTGGAATGTTCTTCCAAGTCATAATTTAACAAGTTTCCATCAATTTATAAATTCTCGTCTTTCCTGCTGATTATCTGCACCTAACATATTTTCACTATTTCTAGTAATGTAGGATACTCAGACCTTCCAGCATTTAGCTCAATTTAACGACGGCTTAATTTAAAATCCTCGTAAGGATTTTATGTCTAACCGTACGCGTCACTCGTTGTAGTACTTCCCCGCCTATTCCTTTAAGTTTCGGCCTTGCGACTATACTTCCCAGGTAGCACACTCTGCGCCTTCGCTACAGCACCGAAACCTCTCTAAGAGGCCCCGATGTTTAGTGTGCAGTGTTTACTGCTAGGACTACACGGGTATCTAATCCGTTTTGCGCCCCTAGCCTTCATCCCTCACTGTCGGATCCGTTCTAGTAAGGTGCCTTCGCTGTTGTTAGTCCATACAGGATCAACACATTTAACCGCTACCCTGTTTGTACTCCTTACCTCTCCCGGTCCCTAGCCCTGCAGTATCTCTCGCACTTCGACCCTTAAGAGGCCGGATTTCACAAGAGACTTACAAAACAAGCTACGGATGTTTTAGACCAAATAAATGTGATTGCGACTTGGACAGCTGGTATTACCGCGGCGGCTGGCACCAGTCTTGCCCAGTCCTTATTCGTAAGACTTTTTACATCTCACAAAAGCTTTTCCAATACGGAAAAGCACTTTGGCTCGCTCTGTCATACTTTCGTACATTGCAGAAAATTCTTAGCTGCTGCACCCCGTAGGGCTGGGAATAGTGTCTCAGATTCCCTCTCC
>Ga0082335_1003410_pt1 | contig 26264 bp, 24 predicted proteins | sample Subgrocontami58m_FD_72375 | JGI IMG/M metagenome (GOLD analysis project Ga0082335, IMG submission 72375) | Subsurface groundwater microbial communities from S. Glens Falls, New York, USA - GMW37 contaminated, 5.8 m (SPADES assembly) (version 2) ...
CATCGCGCCCACCGTCTTCTTGGCCGACGCGTCCTGGCCGCCATACATCATCACCGGCTTGACGTTGTGGGCCGGGTGGGCGTTGTTCTCCAGGTTGTTACCTTCGGCCGGGCCCCAATGTTTCCTATCGTCATCCGTGCGTGGCCGCGATCCAGCCGCGTGCCGCCACCTCAGCCGGCCACACGTCATCTCCTCGCAGTCGTGAGCAAAGTGATCGCGGCGTCGTTCTACTGAGAGGCCCGCATCGCGTCGGGTGCGGGGAAACTGCAGGCCAGGATCGCGGTCAGTGAAGAAGACAACGCTCAAGCCACCCGCTCGTACAGCACGGCGTGTTCGATCTCCGCGGGGCTGAGGTCGCAATCGGCTGCAAGGGCATCGACGGTCTCGCCCGCGTCGATGCGGGCGGCGATCGTAGCGGTCGAGATCCCTCGGCGACGCGGGCCGGATGATGGGACGGAAATGGCCAGAGCCCTGGGCCGTCGGATACGGACGGCCAAACGTCCACGCGCGCAACGTCGCGGGCGGGAGCTTGATGTACCTGGCCGCTTCGGTCAGCGGATACGCAGGTTCATTGCGCAGGTCCTTCTTCGCGGCCAACCTCTCTTTCCCTGATCACACGACAGAATTGTCCACCTTGGGCACCTTCCCCGACGCTAGCCTCGAGCTTCCGCCCTACGCGCGCCTACACCTTTGCGTTACGGCTGCGCTGCCGTCGACGTCTTCGCTCCGCGCGAGCGCTTCTGTTTCTCGACCATCGCCTGAACGTCAGCGGCCAGCTTCTTCGCGTCGTACGCGATGCCGTCCTTGAACCGAATCTTGTCACGCGGCCGTGGTGTTTCGATGCCTATAATGCCGGTGCCCTGACCGTTCACGGCCGCACCGTGGCCGGGTTCTCGCGCCACACGGACGTGCAAAATGCGCTGGTGGCGGGTATCGATTCGGAACGTAACTTCTTTAGCGAGGTGCACCGTGAAGACTCATCGAGCCTCTCTGTGGTCGAGCGCGCTTCTGCTCGTTTGCGGCGCGGCGCTGTTCGCGCAACAGCAGGCCGCCGAAGCACCCGCGACCGATCGCCGCGTGCAGACGCGGCCGGCCGTGGCCGGGCTCCACGGCCTGGTCACCACCGGTCACCCGATCGCCTCGTCGGCCGGGCTTCAGACGCTGCTGAAGGGCGGCAATGCCTTCGATGCCGCCGTGGCGGTCGGCGCGATGATCGCGCTCGGCGAGCCGGAGATGAACGGCATCGGCGGCAACGGCTTCGTCACGCTCTACGACAAGAAGAGCGGCCAGGTGTTCTCGTTGTCGATGGCGGGCGCCGCGCCGAAAGCGCTCAAGCCGGCCGAGATGACCCCGGAGACGTTGAACGCCGGCATCAAGGCCGGCATTGTCCCGGGCAACCTTGGCGGCTACCTGTACCTGATCGATCGCTTCGGCACCATGAGCCTCGCCGAGGTGTTCGCGCCGGCCATCGAGTACGCCGAGAAGGGCTATCCGATCGATCCGATGCTCGCCCGGGACATCGATCGCGGCAAGAACAACCTCTCGAAATATCCGACGACGGCGAAGATCTACCTCCCCGGCGGCCAGCCGCTCGAGGCGGGCGACCTGCTGAAGAATCCCGACTACGCCGGCACGCTTCGCAAGCTGGTCGAGGCCGAACAGCAGGCCAGGGCGAAGGGCGCTTCACGGTCGGCGGCGATCAAGGCCGCGTTCGATCGGTTCTACAAAGGAGACATCGCGCAGGAGCTCGACCGCTTCTTCAGGGCGAACGGCGGAATCCTGAGAGCGTCCGACCTTGCGGCCTACGAGCCGCAATGGAGCGAGCCGCTTCACACGACGTACCGCGGGTACGACGTCTACAGTAATCCATCGACGTCGCGCGGCGGCTTCGAGGTGTTGATGCAGGCGAACCTCGTCGAGGGCTTCGATCTCAAGTCGTTCGGGCCGCAGTCGGCGAAGACGCTGCACGCCGAGATCGAAGCGATCAAGGTCGCGAAGGCCGACATCTACCGCTTTGTCGCGGACCCGAAGTTCACGACGATTCCCACCGCGGGCATGCTCTCGAAGGACTACGCGGCGAAGCGGCGCGCGCTCGTCGATCTGACGAAGCCGGGCGCGTATCCCGCGCCGGGCGCGCCGGCTGAGGCGAAAGCGACAGCGCCGCGAGCCGCGGACGCGAAGGCGTTTCCCGAGGACTACGACGCCGAGCAGCACACCACGAGCTTCTCGATCGTCGATGCCTTCGGCAACGCGTTGGCCGTCACCCCGACGCTCGGCGGCCTCTTCGGCAACAACGTCGTCGTTGGCAACACAGGGCTGTTGCTCAACAACGGCATGCGGCTCGGGTCGACCTCGCCGTATCCGACCGACGTGAACTACGTGGCGCCAGGCAAGATTCCGATTCTCAACAACTCGCCGGTCGTCGTGATGAAGGACGGCAAGGTCGCGTTCGTGTTTGGCTCGCCCGGCGGGGAAACCATCGGCCAGACGGAGTTCCAGATGCTGGTCAACCTCGTCGACTTCGACATGCCGGTGCAGCAGGCGATCGAGGCGCCGCGATTCGCGCTCACCGCGAAGCCGAACTTCTACAAGCCCGGTGCGGACATCACGGTCGAGATCGAGAGTCGCGTCCCGCCGGAAACGATTGCGGCGTTGAAAGCGATGGGGCACAAGGTGACCGTGCTGCCCGGCTGGGGCAGCCTCGGACACATGCAGGCGATCCGCGTCGACCCGCGGACGGGGACGATGATGGCCGGCGGCGATCCTCGGCGGACCGCGTACGCGATGGGCTACTGACCGCGCGCGGCTGCAGCTACCAGCTGCCGGAACTGCCGCCGCCGCCGGAACTGCCGCCGCCGCCCGAGAAGCCGCCGCCGGAGGAAGAGCCCGACGACCCGCCGGAGCTGCCGAACGTAAAGCCGCCGATGCTCGCGGTGCCTTTGCTCTTCAGATCCTTCGCGGCCTTCCGGTACCACTCCGTCCGGGCAACCCAGAGCTTCGCGATCGGGTAGCCGATGATGTAGGTCGCCAGAAGGACGAGCGTCGGCACGGTCCCGATGATGACGATGGGGAACATCGCCCAGAACGGGATCAGGAAGACGTAGAGGAACCATCCCATGCCCGGCGTCATCACGCCGAGCACCGTGAACAGGCCGATGATCCCGAAGGTGAACGCGCCGATCAGGATGCGCTCCGGCCAGCCAAGGTCGGGGCTGTCGAAGTGCACCGTGCCCGGGCGCGACGGGGCGGCGGTCGCCGGCGCGTCCGCGACCCCGCCCTTCCCCTCGAGCCTCGCGACGATCGCGGCGACGCCGTCTTCGATGCCCTTGTCGTAGTTGTCCGCCTTGAACTGCGGCGTCATCACGTTGCGAATGATCTGGCCGCACGCGCCGTCGGTCAGCGCCGGTTCGAGGCCGTAGCCGACCTCGATCCGCATCTTGCGGTCCTGCGGCACGACGACGACCAGCACGCCGTTGTTCGTGCCCTTCTGACCGAGCTTCCAGCCCTGGAACACTCTCACGGCGTAGTCTTCGATGCTGTCGGGCTGGATCGTCGGCACGGTCAGCACGACGACCTGATTGCCGGTCGCCTGCTCGTGTGCCTTCAGGACCTCCGTCAACCGCGCACGGGTCGCGGGCTTGATGACGTTGGCGTCGTCGACGACGCGGCCCGTCAGATACGGGACGTCGGCGGCGGCGACCGACGCCAGCCACGCGCAGGCGAGCAGCAGCGCCATCGCCGGGATCCATCGCCGTCGGCGCGTCATGCGCCACGCTCTTGAATGGGCCGATCGGGCAGGTCGTTGTCGCCGGCTTCGGCGGCCCGGAAGCCTTTCGTCGCCAGCAGCGCCGCGACGGCCTCGACCCCTTCCTGCAACGCGTGAAACGGCCGCGCCTGCCGCAGCAGCGGCGTCATGCGAGCGATCACGGCGCGCCACTCCGCTTCGGCCACGCGATCGTGGAGCCCGGTGTCGGGCAGGATCTCGATCCGGCGCTCGAACAGGCTGACCAGGACGAGCACGCTCGTGCGCGGCCCGGTGCGGAACAGCTCGCGTGTGAGAAACAGCGACTGCGCGAACTGCCGCACCTCGAGGTCGCGCCGAGTGGCGCGCAGGAACAGCCGGCCCACGGCAGGGATGAACACCGTGAGCAGGGCGCTTGCGCCTGCCACGCCGAGAATCGTCACCGCGTGCTGTAGCGCCGTGCGGGCCGTCACCCATTCGGGGCGCACCGTCTCCGCGAGCACGACGCCGAAGGCGGCGAGCGATGCCCCCAGCGCGAATGCCTTCCACGGCAGCTCGACGTAGGTGTCCGACTTGCCGACCACGGCCGTCACGATCTGCACGCCGGTCCGCGACTCGACGCCGGCGACCTGTGCCTCGATCGCGGCGGATTCGGGGCCGGTCAGGAACGCTATCGTGCGACCTCCGTGTAAAGCGCCTGCACGTTCGTCTTCAGCCGCGCGTCCTGGATGGTGTAGCCCTTGTATTTCTCCGCGACCTTCCAGCTCGCCGCGACCTCGGCCGCCGTCCTGCCCGCCTTGATCGCGGCCTGCACGTCGCTGAGGAAGTCCTTGTTGAACTGCGCGTACTCGGCGAGGTCGTTCCAGTTCATCGGCCTGCTGTGGCCGGTGATGATCGTGTCCACGTTCTTGATCCCGGCGTGCGCCTTCGCGAGCGAGTCGCCGATCTCGACGCCGGTGCCGCCGTTGTTGTAGTCGAGCAGCGGCAGGTTCTTGCCCGAGAAGATGTCGCCGGCGTGCGCGACGCGCAGCTCGGGGAAGACGACCCAGGCGTCGCCGTTGGTGTGGCCGCGCCCGAAGTAGTAGAGATCGACGCGGTCCTTGCCGCTGCCGAGCGTCATCTTGTCCGTGAAGGTGCGCTTCGCCATGCCCCTGCCGGCGTTCTCCTTGAAGATGGGCAGCTTCTCCATGTTGGCCTTCGTGTTTTCCTGGACGACGATGTCGACCGTCGCCGGGAATTCCACGTTGCCGCTCACATGGTCGCCGTGCGTGTGCGTGTTGATCAGCAGCGTGACGGGCTTGGGCGTCAGCTCCTTGATCTTGTCGAGGATCGGTGTGCCCCAGCCGGGATTCTTGGCATCCACGACGGTGACGCCGTTCGCGCCGATGTAGACGGCGGTGTTCCCGCCGCCGCCCTGACCCGTGAGCATGTAGAGGTTGTCCTTGATCTTCTCGGCCTCGACAACCTTTGGTCCCTGCTGTTGCGGCGGCTGCTGATACGCGCGCGCTGCCACCGACAGCGCGCCGATCACGACCACGACGCCGAGCACAAGCGCACGCTTCATTTCATCCTCCCAGGCGGGTCCGAAAGAACCCGCCCTGCCAGCCTCCAGTCCCAAGTCTCCAGCCCCTATTTCATTTCAGCCTGCAGTCGTTCGAGCATTCCGGCGACGCCGCCGAACAGCGCGTTGACGGTGCCCGAGTAGCCCTGATACTTCTCCGGCACTTTCCACTCGGGCGCGGCCTGCTGCGGCGTCTTGCCAGACTTCAGCGCGCCCTGCGCCCACGTCAGGAAGTCCTTGTTGAAATCCGCGAACGTCTGCAAGTCTGCGGGCGTCGTCGTCGTCGGATTGTGGCCGTTGATGATGGTGTCCACGTCCTTCATCCCGTCGTGCGCCTTCTGCAGTGTCTCGGCGAAGTGGAGCACGCTGCCGCCGTTGGCCGCATCGACGAGCGGCAGCGCGCGCTGCCAGAACATGTCGGCGGCGTGCGCGACGCGCAGCGCCGGGAACACGACCCACGCGTCGCCGTTGGTGTGACCCGGACCGAAGTAGTACAGATCGATCTGATCGGCGCCCCGGCCCAGCGTCATCTTGTCCTTGAACGTCCGCTTGGTCATGCCGACGCCGCTGTGCTCCTTGAAGATCGGCATCTTCTCCATGTTCGCCTTCGTGTTTTCCTGCGACACGAAGTCGATCGTCGCCGGGAACTCCACGTTGCCGCTCACATGGTCGCCGTGCGTGTGCGTGTTGATCAGCGTCGTCACCGGCTTGGGGGTGAGCGTCTTGATCTTGTCGAGAATCGGCTGGCCCCAGCCGGGGTTCTTCGCGTCGACCACGACGACGCCGGTGGCCGTGACGAACACGGCGGTGTTGCCGCCGCCGCCCTTCAACACGAAGAGGTTGTCCTTGACCTTGTCGACCTCGATCACCTTCGGGGCGTTTGCCGCCGGCGGCTGCGCCTTCACGGCCACCAGCGCTCCGAGCGCGAGCAGCACTCCCAGCACGATTCCACGCGTCATGAGATACCTCCAGGAAAGAACACCCGTTGAACGAACCAGAACGCGCCGGCGGCCATGACGACGACCGACCCGGCAAAGACGAGCCTGCGCCCCGCGGCCTCGCTGCGCGACCGCAGCGCCGCGAGCGCGGTGGCCACGACGGCCACGACGAGCAGTTGACCGACTTCCACGCCGATGTTGAACGAGAACAGCGACCAGCCGAGCGCGCGCGGGGGCAGGTCCATCTCGCGCAGCACGTTCGCGAACCCGAAGCCGTGGATGAAACCGAAGGAGAACGCAATCCACGCGCGCACGTCGCGTCCGTCGCGAATCAGCAGGTTGTCCGCGCCGATGTAGACGATGCTGAGCGCGATGGCCGGCTCGATGATCCGCGCCGGCGGGCTGACGATGTTGAGCGCGGCGAGCGAGAGCGTGATGCTGTGCGCGACGGTGAACGACGTCACGATGACGGCCAGCTGGCGAACCGTCCCGCCGAGCAGGAGCAGCCCGACGAGGAAGAGCAGATGATCCGGACCGATCAGGATGTGATGGATACCTTCCGGCAGGAACTTCCCGACGACGGCGAACGCGCCCTGCCGGGTGCCGGCGAAGTACTCGAATCCGGTGCGGCCGCGATCGAGGATCGCCTGCGTGAGCGCGGTGCCCTCGTAGATGTTCAGGAACGTCTGGTGATTCGGATCGTAGGGAAACATCACGGCGGACACCGTGACAACGCCCGGCCGGCCGGCGAGCGCGAAGCGGAGCGAGAGCCTCAGCGACTGGCGGTCCGCCAGCACGTCGGTGGACGACCACTGCGGCGTGAGCGCGCGGCCATCCGCGCTCACCGTGAGGCGGTTCGCGAACAGGCGCACGATGGCCGCCGACTGCTGTGCCGCGACCGCGGGATCGAGCAGACGCTCGGCCGGCTCGATGTTCAAATCGTGCGCGAGATCGAAAATGTGGGCGACGAGCGTGCCGTCGATTGCATCCGGCTGCAGCCGCAGGTCGAGGTAGCTGAACGGCACAGGATGTGCGGCTGCGGTGGCGGGCGCCAAAAGCACGGCGGCCACGGCCACCAGACGAACGCAGAGACCGCAGAACACGCAGAGCAAGGATTTCTGTGCGGACTCTGCGGACTCTGCGAGCTCTGCGTTCCTGCGGGCGCGTGGCACGGCGGCCAATGGTAACGTACGCCTGTGGAAATTGGACCCGGGGCCGTTCAAGGCGCTGGCGCGCGTCATCCCTGGCACGGCGCCGCCGGAGCTCGAGCTGACCGGACGCTTCAACCTGACGTGCCGTCAGTTCTGACCGAGCCTGCCTGAGACGCTCCGATATCGCGTTCGCGAATCGAGTCGGTAAACGTTTGAGTCGTGCTGCGTTCTGGCGGGATTGCTAGGCGCTCTCACGAGCACGCGGCTCATCCAGCTCCGCGCAGCGAACGAGCAGCTGCTCGAACCTCGCCTGCAGATCGGCGGCGTGCCGCGCGCCATCGAGCTCCGCGAAATACATCGCGAGCGTGCGATCTTCCTCGACCGACAGCGCCTTCGCGACGAGGGGAAAGACGTCTTCGTCTTCCATCCGGATGTGGGCGCGCAAGAGCTCGGCGTACTGACGGGCCGCCATCACGCACGCGGCGGCGGCATTGCGGTCGCCTTGTCTCAGCCGATGGAGCTCGCTGCCCAGGTCCTGCAACTGAGACCGGCCGGTTTCGTGATGATGGATGAGCGCGCTCACGCTGGCGCCTTCGGGCTCGAGCCCACGCTCGATGACGATCTCGAACAGCCGCCGTTCTTCCTTGGTGTGGTGGAGCGCATCAATATACTGCTCGGCGACGCCAACGAGGTCCCCGAGCAAACGCGCCGGCAGATCGCCGCCCCGATCGAGGCGGTCCGCCAGCCGCTCGAGCAGCGTCAACATCCGCTCGATCACCCGGTGTTCGGCCATCAACGTGTCGATCGCCGTCACACGCGCCTGCCTCCAGCTCGGCGCCACCCCGGATCCAGCTCGTGATTGCCCATGCCTCGGCGGTTGTCCGTGACCGGAGCGATGAGATCACCCGCTTCCTTGCAAGCTTGAAAGGCTAGCAGCCGAGCCGTTGAACCGTTTCGGTGTGAAGTGGCACTCATATCACCTGATGTTAACGTGGAATGGTTCAACTACGCGCGCGAGCACCTCGTCGAGAGGTCGAGTGGCGACGCTTCAGGCGAGTCCCGCGCGGAAGCTCGGATAGGCCGGCGACCACCCGAGCTCTCGCTTGATGCGGGCGTTGCTGCAGGCCAACGACGGCCGCACGGTTGACTTGCTCCCAACCCTGCGGCAAGGTGAACCATCATGGTTCGTCGCGGAGGTCTCGTTCTGTGCCTGGCGGCGGCGCTGGTGGTCGCGCCAGCCTCTCAGCCACAGTTTGACGCGGCCGCCGGCCGGCAGCTCGCCGCGGTGATCCTCGCCGACGGTCAGTCCCTTCACTATGTGAGCGAGTTGACGCGGACCGTCGGCGGCCGGCTGACCGGGTCCGCCGCGTACGAAGATGCCGCGCAATGGGCGGTCCGGCAGTTCCGCGCGGCCGGCATCGACCGCGTGGCGCTCGAGACGTTCACGATCGGCCGTGCGTGGGAACGCGGACCGGCACACGGCCGCATCGTGGCGCCGATCGAGCAGGCGCTTCACATCGAATCGCTCGGCTGGATGCCATCCACGCCGGAAGGCGGCATGGAGGGCGAAGTCGTCCTCGTTCCTGATCTCGCCGCGGAGCGGATTGCGGCGCAATTGTCGTTGAAGGGCCGCATCGCGATGCTCCCGGACGGCGAACCGTACGGCAATCCGTACGATCGCACCAGGACGCGACAGAACATCGACGCGCGGTTGCGCGAGGCCGGCGCCATCGCCCTTCTCTCGCCCGAGGGCGGCAGCGGCAATCAGTTGAGCGCGCGCTGGCGCGGGTTCAGCGCGGACCTCGGCGCGCTGCCTGCGGCCGAGCTCGGCCAGGACGACGCGCGGACCATCCGGCGGTTGCTGGATCGGGGAACGGTCCGTGTCGCGATCGATCTGCACAACCGCATCTCGCCCGACGAGGTGACCGTCCACAACGTGATCGCCGAGATCCGCGGCCGGGAGCGGCCCGACGAGTGGATCCTCGTCGGCGCGCACCTCGACTCGTGGGACTTCGCGACAGGCGCGCAGGACAACGGCACCGGCGTCGCCATGGTGCTCGACGCCGCGCGGGCCATCGCGGCGTCCGGCAATCCGCCGCGCCGGTCGATCCGCTTCGCGCTGTTTGGCGGCGAGGAGCAGGGGCAGCTCGGATCGGCGGCCTACCTACGCGCGCACGAACGCGAGCTCGACGGGTGCATCGCGATGCTGAACACCGACGCCGGCACAGGCCGCACCATCGGATGGACGGTGCCTGGCCGGGCCGACGTCGCGCTGGCGGTGCAGCCGCTGGCGCAGGCGGTGCTCGCCGATCTCGGCGCCGCGGCGCTCGACCAGAGCCTGCAGTACGTGTTTCAGTCCGACGGCGCGCATTTTCTGCTGGCCGGCATCCCGATGCTGGATTTCAACGCCGACGATTCGACATACGAAGAGATTCACCACAAGACAACCGATACCATCGACCGGGTCGATGCACGCAACCTGGCGGTCGGTGCCGCGACGGTCGCGGCCACGGCCTGGGCCTTGGCGGACACGCTGACTCGGATCGCACCACGTCTCGATCGGCGCGCCGTGCAGCGGCTCTTCGACAAGGGGGACTGAATGGACAGCGGCCGGCTCGCTCGGTCGGCGCTACGAGAACACGCCGAACGCGGACGCTTCGAGCGCGGGCAGCACCGAGGATCGGATCGAATCGACGCCCTTCGCGACACGCTTGACCGGAAACGGTCCGGTGAAATCGACGAGGGTCACGAGCTCGAGGGAGAGGTCGACGAGCCAGCACTCGCGCACGCCGTACTGCCGGTACCAGCCGAGCTTTTCGACACGGTCGCGGTATTCATTGCCGTGCGAGAGGATTTCGGCGACGAGGTCCGGCGCACCCCACACCTGATCGCGAATGATCGAGAGCCGCGCCGTGGAGACAAACAGCACGTCCGGCTGGACGATGAGTGCGCGCTCTCGATCGAGAATGACGTCGAGGGGAGCCACCGCCACGCGCCCGAGCCCCCGCGGCTCGACGTGGTCGCCCAACAGCCTGGCCACCTTGAGGACGAGCGACTGGTGCGAGAAGAAGGGCGCGGGCGGCTCGCGGACCACACCCAGGGCCAGCTCGCGAATGCGGTTGGTTTCTTCCGTGTCGTACAGGTATTGCTCGGTCGTCACGGTTCGTCCGCCTCGATGACGACGATGCCATCGTCGCGGACGGTGGTCAAGGGGAAGGATGACGGTTGAGCGAATAAACCGTGCAGACGATGCGCGCGTCGCGGCGTATCGCGACGTGCGGGACGGCGAGCTCCTCCGGTCGCGCGGGGTGTTCATGGCCGAAGGCCGGCTCGTCGTGCGTCGCCTCGTCGCAGACCGTCGGTATCGTGTGCAGTCGGTGCTCGTGAACGACGCGGCGCTGCAGGATCTGTCGGGCGCGATCCGGGCCGCGGCGCGGGACGTGCCAATCTACGTGTGCGGCACGGAGGACCTTCGCGCGATCAGCGGCTACCACGTGCATCGCGGATGTCTGGCGCTGGTCGAGCGGCCGCCCGCCACGCCGGTCGCCGAGCTACTCGAGACGAGGCGGACCCTCGTTGTCCTCGAGGGCGTGACCAACGCGGACAACGTCGGCGGCGTGTTCCGGAACGCCGCGGCGTTTGGCGCGGGCGGTGTGCTGCTCGGCCCGACGTGCTGCGATCCGCTGTACCGCAAGGCGATCCGCACGTCGATGGGCGCGGCGCTGCGCGTGCCGTTCGCGCGGGCGGAGGAGTGGCCAGCCGCGCTTGCGAGCGTCCGCGCGGAGGGATTCGTCCTCGTCGCGCTGACGCCGCGTGAGGGGTCGGAGACTCTCGAGGAATTCGCCGCACGGCCTCGCGCGTCGCGGCTGGCGCTGGTCGTGGGAACAGAAGGCGCCGGGCTGACGTCGGCTGTCGAGGTCGCGTCCGACTGCCGCGTGCGCATCCCGATGGGCGACGAGGTCGATTCGCTGAACCTCGCCGTCGCCGTCGGAATCGCGCTCTATAGACTCGGAAATATGGAGCGCATTGCAGAATGAATCCAGTCGTAGCATTGCAGTAATCCGGTCGTTCGTCGGCTGACGAAGTGTTCCGAAGACTACGAACCACAGAGACACAGAGACACAGAGAACTTCTGGAAGGGCGGCTCGCGCTGCCGCGTTGCGGCAGCCCAGGCCGACCAACGGCGAAACACGAGCGGGGCTGAGTGTGCAGCCGCTTGTGTTTCGCCGTTGGTCGACCCGGGCGCGGCCGGCCTTGCCGGCCGCAGCGCGAGCCGTCGCCAGGTTTCGATTTCAAGATCTCTGTGCCTCCGTGTCTCTGTGGTGAAGCTTCTCCGTGCCTCTTCGCGTCCTCTGTGTCCTCTTTGTCTGGTTTGCCCTTTGCAGCGACGCATTCGCGATCCGCGCAATCCCGCGCCAAACGGAGTCGCGAATGCAGATTCTGATCGCTGTCCTCGCTGCGGCTGTTGCCGCCGTTCACACACGCTCGCTGAACAGCCGCAGCATTCGGTCCGAGCCGGTCATGGTCCGGTCGGTCATCGACGGCGACACGATCGGGGTGACCACCATCGGCCGCGTGCGCTTGCTTGGCATCGACGCGCCGGAGATCGGCCGCGGGTTCGACACCTCGGCGCCGTTCGGCCGCGAGGCACACGCCCGTCTGACCGGCCTGCTGCTTCATCGCTGGGTCCGGCTCGAGCGGGAGGGCACGGCGCTCAACGCCTCCAACCGGCACCTCGCGTATGTGATGACCGAAGACGGCGTGTTCGTGAACGCCACGCTGGTTCGCGAGGGACTGGCGCGCGTCTTTGCGCGCCGGCCTCTGACGCGGCTGTTGGAGCTTCAGCGGGCCGAAGCCGATGCTCGAGCGTCCCGGCGCGGCCTGTGGGGCCCGGCGCCGCAGATTCCTCCGGCGAGTTATACTCGCCCGGCGAGGCCCATCAGGTCTCCCCGGTCACCGAAGTCCCGAACCCAAACGCCGTCGGCCAGGCGACGCACAGCGCGGAAGAAGAAACCGTGAACGTCATCCCTGTCGAGTACGCCTCGCACCGAAAAATCCGCGAGCGCAACAAGCTGCATTATCGCTTCAACCACTGGCCGATCTGGATCTTCGTGTTCTTCATCGCGCCCGGTCCGCTCACCTTCGATCTCTTCGAGCGCGGCTTCGACTCGCGCATGGCGCTGTGGCTCGGCGCCGTGCTCGTCGGTACCGGCATCGCGGGCCTGCGCGGCCGCCTGCCGGGCGTGGAGCCGAAGCCCTACATCATCCGGTTCACCGAGGATCGGCCCAATCCGCTCTATCGCCGCGTGTGCTACACGTTCGCCTGGAGCGAGGCCATCACCTTCGCCGTCCTGAACAGTGCCGGACTGGTCGTCGCCATCGTGACGGGTCACTGGTACCTCAAGCAGATCTACTGGTACGCGTATTTCCCGCTCGCCGGATCGATCTGGCTGCTCGGCGCGCTCGGCCAGCTGCCGCGCGTGAAAGCCTCGACCAAGGGAGAAGGGCACGAGCGGCGGTACTTCTACGGATCCGTCTGGGCCGTGTGCTGGGCTCAGCCGGCGCTGTGGTTCATGTGGAAGGTGCTGCCGCGCACGACGGCCGGCGACTCGCTGAAGCTCGCCATCTTCATCGCGATCCTCGGCCTGGTCGGCAACCTCGCCCGCCTGGGGCGCCTGCCCCGCACCCGGCCGATCATCCCCGGAGAGCTCGCCGTGTCGGACTAGGCCCTCAGGTGACCTGCGATTGGCGCTCGCCGCTGTCGTAGTCCTTCGTCGCGACGATCGACGCGATCTCCGCCATGATGCGATCGACCTCGTCCACCGTGTTGTAGAAGTGCGGCGAGATGCGGATGCCCACCCTCGGCCGGTAGTCCACGATGAAGTCGCGCGCCTTGAGGGTGCGGGCGACGAGCAGTGCGTCGGGAACATCGACCGCCACCGTGCCGGCGAGGCGGCCGGGCTCGCGCGGCGCCGCCGACGTGAAGCCGTACTCGTCCACGCGGGCGAGCAGCCGCGTTGTCATCCGCCGCGACCGCTCGCGGATGCGCGCCACGCCCACCTCGTTGACGATGTCGAGGCCCGCGAGTGCCGCGTAGTACGCCGGTATCGCCGGCGTCCCGTTCATCATGTGCATCGCATCGTCGCGCGCGGCGGTCTCGTCGATGTCGAACGCGAAGGGATGCCGGTGCGACAGCCAGCCGGTGAACGACGGCCGCGCGTCTTTCAGGCGATCGGGTCGCGTGTAGAGGAACGCGTTGCCCGGTCCGCCGCACAGCCACTTCAGGCAGCCGCCGGTGGCGAAATCGACGTCCAGCGCCGTCACATCGACGGGAATGACGCCGGCCGACTGATAGGTGTCCAGGATCACGGCGGCGCCGGCCTCGCGCGCGCGGCGCGCGATGGCGGCGGCGTCCATGATGTACGACGTGCGGAACAGCACGTGCGAGAACGCGACGACCGCCGTGGAGTCGTCGATGGCGTCGAGCAGCCGCTCGGTGCGAACGGTGAGGTCGTCCTCGGCGGGCACGACGTGCAGCTCGAAGCCGGCCGCCTGCTGCGCGCGATAGAGATAGATCATCGACGGGAAGTCCATCGCGGAGCAGACGATCCGCCGGCGTTTGCCGGCGGGTCGCAGGCACGACAGGGCGACCATGTTCGCGGTCGTGACGTTCTCGTGCATGCTGACCGTGCCCGGCGGTGCGCCGACGATCCGCGCGATCTTGTTCCCGACCTCCGCCGGCATCTCCCACCAGCGATCTTCCCAGCCGCGCACGCCGCGCGTTGCCCAGGTGTCGGCGTACTCGGCGAGGTTGCGGGCCGTCCGCCGCGGCATCGCGCCGAGCGAGTTGCTGATCATGTAGACCGAGCGCGACAGAATAGGAAATTCCTCGCGCCACTTCGCCATGTCGTCCATGGCTGGCGATTCTAGACGGGATTCGGGATTTGGGATTCGGGATTTGGGATTTGGGATTTGGGATTTGGGATTCGGGATTCGGGGTTTGGGAATAGCATGAGGGCGGTGCCGTCGAATCCCAAACCCCGAATCCCAAATCCCGTCCGGGCCCGCGAAGGCTGGCAGGGGTGGGACGAGTACGCGCCGTTTTATGACTGGGAGAACGCGCAGACGCTCGGTCGTCGCGATGTGGCGTTCTGGCGGCGCGTGGCGTCGGCGGCGCGCGGTCCGGTGCTGGAGCTTGGGTGCGGCACGGGTCGCGTGTCGCTGCCGCTGGCGCGCGCCGGCATCAGGCTCGTGGGGATCGACCGATCGGTGCCGATGCTCGACCGCGCGAGGAAGGGCGCAGCGCGAGCCTTCATGCGAGCGTCGGCCCGCCCGGCTGAAGCCTCGCGCGGCGTCAGCGGGCGCGCCCGTACGACCACGCCAATCCCGAAGCCCGAATCCCGAATCCCACCGCAGTTCGTGCGTGGTGACATCCGCGCCCTCCCGTTTGAGGCGCGGGCATTCGCGATGGTGCTCGCGCCCTACGGCATCCTGCAGTCGCTCGTCCGCCCGCGCGACCTGACGGCCGCGCTCGCCTCGGTCGCGCGCGTCCTCGCGCCGGGCGGCACGTTCGGCATCGACCTGGTTCCCGACGTGCCGAAGTGGCGCGAATACGAGAACCGCGTGCAGCTGCGCGGCCGCGCCGGCCGCGCGCAGCTCACGCTCATCGAGTCGGTCAGCCAGGATCCCGCGCGGCGCTTGACGACCTTCGAGCAGACCTACGTGGAGCGCCGCGGCGATTGCACGCGGGAGCACCGGTTCGACCTGACCTTCCGCACGCTGTCGGTGCCGCAGATGACCAGACAGCTCGAGCGCGCCGGCTTCGTGGTGGACGCCGTGTTTGGCGACTATCACGGCCGGCCGTGGGACGACCGGGCCGACGTGTGGATCCTCATGGCGCGCCGGAAGTAGCGCGGGCGCGCCGGAACTGGTGATGGCGCGCCGGAAGTAGCGCAGGCCTTCAGGCCTGCCTCTGTGGTAAAATTTACGGTCCTGTTTCCGGGCTTTTTTCTGGAGTGTTGACATGTCCGGCCATTCCAAGTGGGCGTCAATCAAGCACAAGAAGGGCGCGCTCGACGCCAAGCGTGGCAAGATGTTCACGCGCCTCATCAAGGAATTGACCGTCGCGGCGCGCGCCGCCGGCGGCGACCCGGACATGAACCCGCGCCTGCGCACGATCATCGCCGACGCCAAGGCCGCGAACATGCCTGCCGAGAACATCAAGCGGGCGATCCGCCGGGGCACGGGCGAGGAACCCGGCGTCTCGTACGAAGAGGCGCAGTACGAAGCCTACGGGCCGGGCGGCGCCGCGGTCATCATCGACGTGCTCACCGACAACAAGAACCGCACGGTCGGCGAGCTGCGCCACCTGCTCGAGAAACACGGCGGCAATCTGGCGTCCGCCCACGCCGTTGCGTGGATGTTCGCCAAACGCGGCTACATCGTCATCGAGAAGTCGAAGGCCGATGAAGAGAAGCTGATGGCCGCCGTCCTCGAGGCCGGCGCGGACGATCTGCGCGACGACGACGACAACTGGGAAGTGCTCAGCACGCCCGAGACGTTCACCAGTGTGCACGAGGCGGTGAAGCAGCTCGGGGTCGAGGTCGCGAGCGCGCAGGTGTCGATGATCCCGCAGAACTACGTGAAGCTCGAAGGCAAGCCCGCGCACCAGATGGTCCGCCTGATGGAAGCGCTCGACGATCAGGACGACGTCCAGCATGTCTGGTCGAATTTCGATATTTCGGAGAAGGAGATCGAGGCGTCGCTCGCGTGAGAGTGTTCGGCATCGACCCCGGCTCGGAGCGCACCGGTTACGGCTGTGTCGAGACCGACGGGTCGCACCACCGGATTGTCGTCTGCGGCGCCATCAGCAGTCCGGCCCTCGCGTCGTTTCCCGACAAGCTGCTCCGGATTCACCGCCAGCTCACCGCGATCCTCGCAGAGTGCCGGCCGGACTCGGTCGCCATCGAAGACCTGTTTCACTCGGTGAACGTCCGCAGCGCGCTCAAGCTCGGGCACGCGCGCGGCGTCGCGATGCTCGCCGCCGTCGAAGCGGGCGTGCCGGTCTTCGAATACACGCCCGCCGAGATCAAGCGCGCCGTCGTCGGCTACGGCCGCGCGGACAAGCCGCAGGTGCAGCACATGATCAAGCTGATTCTCGGCCTGGCCGAGGTGCCGTCGCCGCACGACGCCGCGGACGCGCTGGCGGTCGCCATCTGCCACGTCCACGCGATGCCGCCGGCGCGCGCCCTGGCCGCGGTCCAGCCCGCGCGCAGCAAGGCGACGAGCTGGCGGTATTACAGACCGGCACGCTGATGGGCCCTGGACGCCGTTGATCGCCCACCTCCGCGGCCAGATTCTCGAAAAGCATCCGAACCGCATCGTCCTCGACGTGCACGGCGTCGGGTACGACGTCTTCGTCCCGCTGTCGACGTTCTACGGTCTCGGCGATCCGGGTGCCGACGTCGCGTTGCGGATCCATACGCACGTGCGCGAAGACGCGCTCACGCTCTACGGGTTCGCCACGCTGTTGGAGCAGGAGCTGTTCGAGCGGCTGATTGGCGTCAGCGGGATCGGACCCAGGCTCGCGCTCGCGGTGCTCTCGGGCATCGAGCCGCTCGAGCTGATGCGCGCGATCGCGCGCGGCGACGTCGCCCGTCTCACCGCGATTCCCGGCGTCGGCAAGAAGACGTCCGAACGCATCGTGCTCGAGCTGAAGGATCGCCTGCCGCGCGCGCCGATCGCCGAGGTGGCGCCCGGCGCGGGCGCGCCGGAGCCGTCCGCGATGCGGGACGATGTGCTCTCGGCGCTCGTGAACCTGGGTTATCATCGGCCTCTCGCCGAAAAAGCCGTCGATGCCGCGATGAACACGCTCCGCTCGACCTCCGACGCGGGCCTCGAACACATGCTGCGGCAGGCGTTACGAGAGATTTCGAAGTAGGGTGAATGGACGATCGTCTGGTCACGACGGCGCGCGTGGACGAGGACGCGCAGTACGAAGCGGGCCTCCGCCCGCGTCTGCTCGACGAGTACATCGGGCAGGACCCGATCCGCGAGAACCTGCAGGTCGCCATCGCCGCCGCGAAGCAGCGCAACGAGCCGCTGGATCACGTGCTGCTGCACGGGCCGCCCGGACTCGGCAAGACGACGCTCGCCTACGTCATCGGGAACGAGATGGGCGTGCCCGTGCGGGCGACGTCGGGGCCGGCGATCGAAAAACCGGGGGACCTGGTCGGCATCGTCACCAACCTCGCGGCGAACGAAGTCCTGTTCATCGACGAGATCCACCGGATGTCTCCGGCGGTCGAGGAGATTCTGTATCCGGCGCTCGAGGACTACGAGGTGGACATCGTCATCGGCCAGGGTCCGAGCGCCCGGACGGTGAAGATGCGGCTGGAGCCCTTCACGCTTATCGGCGCCACGACGCGGACCGGGTTGCTCACCTCGCCGCTCCGGTCGCGGTTCGGCATCGTCCACCGGCTGGAGTTCTACACGCCGGCGGACCTCGAAGAGATCGTCCGGCGCTCGGCGAAGATCCTCAGCGTGCCAATCGAGGACGCGGCGGCGGTCGAGATCGCACGCCGCGCGCGCGGCACGCCGCGGATCGTGAACCGGTTGCTCAGGCGCGTCCGGGACTACGCGCAGGTCCGCGCGAGCGGGACGATTACGCTGGAGGTGGCCCACGCCGGGCTGAAGCTGCTCCAGGTGGACGAGCATGGATTCGACGAGGTCGATCGCAAGCTGCTGCGGACGATCATCGACAAGTTCGGCGGCGGGCCCGTCGGGCTGAACACGATCGCCGCGGCGATCAGCGAAGAGAAAGACGCCATCGAGGACATCTACGAGCCGTTTCTGATCCAGATCGGCTTTCTGGATCGCACGCCGCGCGGGCGCGTCGCGACGCCGCGGGCGTACGGCTACTTCGGGCTCGTCGCGCCCGCTGAACAACGAAGGGACTCACGACTGTGGTGACCGACCTCAAGGCGAGACGCATGGGCGGACGGCCGACGACGATCACGGCGCTGGCGACCTACGTGCCGCCGCGCCTGCTGACCAACGCCGACCTCGAGCAGATGGTCGACACGACCGACGAGTGGATTCTCCAGCGCACCGGCATCCGCGAGCGGCATCTCGTCGACCCCGGCGTCGCGACCTCGGACCTCGGCACGGCAGCGGCGGTGCAGGCGATCGCGAGGGCGGGGCTCACGCCCGACGACATCGGCGTCATCATCGTCGGCACCGTGACGCCGGACATGATGTTCCCGAGCACCGCGTGCCTCATCCAGCACAAGATCGGCGCGCACCGCGCGTGGGGCTTCGACCTGAGCGCGGCGTGCTCGGCGTTCACCTACTCGTTGACGACGGCGAGCCAGCTCGTGGCGAGCGGCGCGCACGAGCACGCGCTGGTGGTCGGCGCCGACGTCATGTCGAGCATCATCGACTACCAGGATCGCGCGACGTGCGTGATCTTCGGCGACGGCGCGGGCGCGGTCGTCGTGTCCGCGGCCGAGCCGGGCGCGCCGTGCATTCTCGACTTCGAGCACGAGATCGACGGCGCCGGCGGCCAGGCGCTCTGCATGCCGGCGGGCGGCAGCCTGCATCCGGCATCGCGCGAGACGGTCGACCAGCGGCTCCACTACGTGAAACAGGACGGCGCGACGGTGTTCAAGTTCGCCGTGCGGAAGACCGAGGAGGTCGCGCGACGGATTCTCGAGCGCAACGGCCTGACCGCGGCCGACCTCGACCTCTTCGTCTCGCACCAGGCGAACCGGCGGATCATCACGTCGGCCACCGAGAAGCTGGGCGTCGATCCGGGCAAGGTCATCATCAACATCGAGCGTTTCGGCAACACGACCGCCGCGACGATCCCGCTCGCGCTCAACGACGCGGTCACGTCGGGGCGGCTGAAGAAAGGCCACCTCGTGCTGCTCGCGTCGGTCGGCGCGGGCTTCACCGTCGGGACGGTCCTCCTGCGCTGGGGCTTCTGACACGCTGATCGAACACGAAGAATGACGAACGCCCTGCGGATTGCCCTCGCGGCCGCTGTCGGGTTCGCCGTCGGAGCCGTCACGCCTTGGGCGCAGCCGGTCCGGACGCTGCCGATGAACACCCTGGCCGAACGGTACGCGAAGCTCGTGCTGGCGCTCGGCCAGCATGATGCGGACTACGTAGACGCGTTCTACGGTCCACCCGAATGGAAGGCCGAGGCCGAGCGGCAGAAGGCGCCGCTCGGGCTCATCGCGACCGACGCCGATCGGCTGATCGCGCAGATCCCTGAACTGCGCGCGGCCGATCGTCGCGACGAGCTCGTCGTGCTCAGGCGCGAGTATCTGCGGCGGCAACTGGAGGCGCTCGGAGCCCGCGTGCGCATGCTCGAAGGCGCGACGCTCACCTTCGACGAGGAATCGCAGGCGCTCTACGACGCGGTCGCCCCGGTCCATCCCGAGTCGTATTTCGCCGCCGCGCTCGAGGAGATCGACCAGGCACTGCCGGGCCAGGGCGCGCTGGTCGATCGCTACGAGGCCTTCCGTCAGCAGTTCATCATCCCCGCCGACCGGCTCGCCCGTGTCTTCGATCGCGCGATCGCCGAATGCCGGAGCCGTACGCTCCCGCACGTCCAGCTCCCCGCGAACGAACGCTTCACGGTCGAGTACGTCAGGAACAAGCCGTGGAGCGGCTACAACTGGTACCAGGGGAACTATCGCAGCCTGATCCAGGTGAACACCGATCTGCCCGTCTACATCGACCGCGCCGTCGACCTGGCATGCCATGAGGGCTATCCCGGCCACCACGTGTACAACGCGCTGCTCGAGAAGCATCTCGTGCGCGACCGCGGCTGGGTGGAGTTTTCGATCTACCCCTTGTTCTCGCCGCAGTCGCTCATCGCCGAAGGCACCGCCAACTTCGGCATCGAGGTGGCATTTCCCGGCGACGAACGGACGACCTTCGAGCGCGACGTGTTGTTCCCGGCGGCGGGGTTGGACGCCGCGCAGGCGGCCGCCTACGCGCGGATCCGCGCGCTGACCGATCGCCTGGCCTACGCGCGCAACGAAGCGGCGCGCAAATACCTGAACCGCCAGTTCGATCGCGCGCAGGCGGTGGCGTGGCTCGCGCGGTACGCAATGATGCCGGCGGCGATGGCCCAACAGCAGACGCGCTTCTTCGACACGTATCGCAGCTACGTGATCAACTACAACCTCGGCAAGGATCTCGTGCGGAAGTTCGTCGAATCGCGAGGCGGCGTGGCGACCGAGCCGGCCCGGCGGTGGGACGAGTTCGTGCGTCTGCTGGCGTCGCCGCGCCTCCCCTCCGGTCTGCGCCCGCCGGTCGCGCCACGGGGATAGGTGCCGTCCGCGCCGCTCCCGGGAGCCGAGGTCTATTCCCTGTTCGGAGAGATCGACATCTACCGAAGAAAGGGGCGGCATAGGCGCTGAGCCCCGCCGGTCAGCCGCCCGCGTCGGCTACATCGAACATATGCAAGGGGTTACGCGGCAAGACCATCATGAATGATCTCCTGGCCGAAATTGGTACTTTATGTTCGATAGAGGTACATCTGTTCCGTTTTAATGCAGATAGGCCAAATCCTCATTATTCCTAAGTAAATGTGCGATTCTGTGAAGGATGACAGCCACAGCATGTATCAATATGAAATCAGACGTGCTGTCATATGAAGTCATACTTCGTCCCGTCGTATTGCGTAACTTATTCATTGTAAACACGTTACAACTCCATGCCGATTCAGCTGAGGTTTGGCGGGCGGCTTGCTTCGTTTTGTCGACATGAAGCTGTCTCAACGCGCATTTCTGGCCGGCCTGACCGGCCTTCTCATCCTGGCCTCGCTGAGACCGGCCGTCGCCGGGCAACCGCGCGCGGACCACAAGGTCGACCGCGCCGTCCGCGAGTCGCTGCGCAAGGGCGCCGCGACGCAGTCCGTGATCATCACGGTCAAAGCGGGCTATCGCGACAGCATCCGCCAGGCGCTGCAGCAGCACGGCGACGCCATCAAGTTTGAGCATCCGTTCATCGACGCGATTTCCGTCGAACTGCACAGCGGCGACGTGGACGAGCTCGCGAAACACCCCTGGATCGAGGCCGTCTCCTTCGACGCGATCGTGCACGCGAAGGCCACGAGGCAGACGAAGAACAAGTCGACGCTGACGACGACGCTGCTGGCGCAGCCGTCGCAGACACTGAGCAACACGCTGCGCGAAACGCTCGGGCTGCCGGCCATCGCCACGTCGGGGACGCCGACCGGCGCGACGGGCGTGACCGTCGCGGTCATCGACTCCGGCATCGCGCCGAGCGACGATTTCACCGGCCGGATCACCGGCTTCTACGATTTCACGCGCGGCGGCATTCCGACCACGCCCTACGACGACTACGGCCACGGCACGCACATCGCCGGCCTGATCGGCAGCAGCGGCAAGCTCTCCAACTATCAATATCAGGGGATCGCGCCCGACGTGCACCTGGTCGGCCTGAAGGTCCTCGACAAGAGCGGCGCGGGCAAGACGAGCGACGTCATCAAGGCGCTCGAGTACGTGACGGCGAACAAGGCTCGCCTGAACCTCCAGATCGTCAACCTGTCGCTCGGCCATCCGATCTACGCGCCGGCGAAGTACGACCCGCTCGTGCAGGCGGTTGAGAAAGCCACCGCGGCCGGGCTCATCGTCGTGACCGCCGCGGGCAACTACGGCGAAAAAGAGACGACCGGGGACCCCGGGTACACCGGTGTGACCTCGCCGGGCAACGCGCCGTCGGCGATCACGGTCGGCGCCGCGATGACCCAGGATACGGTGACGCGCGGCGACGACGCGATCGCGCCGTACAGCTCGCGTGGGCCGACGTGGTTCGACGCGTTCGCGAAGCCGGACGTCGTGGCGCCGGGTCACCGCCTGCTGTCGGACACGAATCTCTCTTCGTACCTCTACACGCTCCTGAAGCTGAACCACGGCCAGGCGAAGAACGGCCTGCCGCTGCTGCAGTTGAGCGGCACAAGCATGGCGGCCGGCGTCACCAGCGGCGTCGTCGCGCTGATTCTGCAGGCGCACAATCAGAACGGCTTCCACCAGCAGAACGCGCTCACGCCGAACCTGGTCAAGGCGCTGCTTCAGTACAGTGCGATTCCAATCGACGGCGCGGATTACCTGACGCAGGGCGCCGGTGAGATCAACGCCGCGGGTGCGATTGCCCTGGCGCGCGGCATCGATACCTCCCAATCGGTTGGGTCGTGGTGGCTCGGCCGTGGCGTGTCCCCCTCGACCACCATCGGCGGCGTCTCGCTGCCCTGGTCGCAGCAGGTGATCTACGGCGACACGGTGCTCAGCGGCAACGTCGTCTACTCGAACAACATCGTGTGGGGTACGAACATCGTCTGGGGCACCACCCAGGTCAATGGGGCCAACATCGTGTGGGGCACCAACGTATTCGTCACGGCCTCGAACATCGTGTGGGGTACCAACATCGTCTGGGGCACCAACATCGTGTGGGGCACGCGCGTCATCGGACAGATGGACGGCGACAACATCGTCTGGGGCACGCTCGACGGCGACAACATCGTCTGGGGCACGCTCGACGGCGACAACATCGTCTGGGGCACGTGGGACGGCGACAACATCGTCTGGGGCACGTGGGACGGCGACAACATCGTGTGGGGCACGTCGCGCGACGACAACATCGTCTGGGGCACGTCGGCCGCCGACAACATCGTCTGGGGCACGTCGGCTGCCGACAACATCGTCTGGGGCACGAGCTTCGCGACCGGCAAGCCGGGTGGAACCTTCTAGTGGAGAAGATGCCGTACGCGGCACACGCTGATGCCGCGGTCGTATCGACGGTCCCGCTCGCTGAGCCGGCGCCGCGCGCGAACGACTGGCGCAGCGGCCTACCGACGCTGACCGGGACGCTCGTCACGCTGCGCGAGCTGCGCGTCAGCGACGCGGCGTCGCTCTGTTCGGCGCTCACGACGGAGGAGGTCACGCGGTTCATCTCGCCGCCGCCGACGACGGTCGTGGGCTTCGAGCGGTTCATCGCGTGGACACACCGGCAGCGCGCAGCCGGCCAGTACGTCTGCTTCGCGATCACGGCGCGCGGCACGGACACGGCCATCGGGCTGTTTCAGGTACGGTCGCTCGAGCCCGCCTTCGGCACGGCCGAGTGGGGATTCGCGCTCGCGTCCGACTTCTGGGGCACCGGATTTTTCATCGACGGCGCGCAACTCGTGATCGATTTTGCGTTCGACACCATCGGGACGCACCGTCTCGAAGCGCGAGCGGCGCTCAGGAACGGCCGGGGCAATGGGGCGCTCCGCAAGATCGGCGCGGTGCGGGAAGGCGTGTTGCGCAAGTCGTTCCTGCGCGATGGCGAGTATCTCGATCAGGCGCTTTGGACGATTCTGCAGGACGAGTGGCACGAGACGAAGTCGGTTTCGTGGTCGAGCGTCGTCGTCCACTAGGCGCGCGGCCGAGCGCGCGCGGTAACATGCACTCCGGATGGACGTCCGCGAGTTCGACTTCGACCTTCCGCCCGAACTGATCGCGCAGGAGCCGCCGCTGGAACGGAGTGCGGCGCGCTTGCTGTGTCTAGACCGCGCCAGCGGATCGCTGACCCATACCCATGTCGCCGCGCTTCCAGGTCTTTTGCGGGCGGGCGATCTCCTCGTCGTCAACAACACGCGCGTCTTTCCGGCGCGGCTGCTCGGTCGTCGGGTCCCCAGCGGCGGCGCCGTCGAGTGCCTGCTCATTGGTCGCCTGGGTGATCCCGTCCCCGCCTCCGTCCCCGACTCTGTCCCCGACTCTGTCCCCGGTCCCGGCCCCACTGCGGACCCCCGTCTGACCCCAGGCGAAGTCTGGGAAGCGTTGATGCACCCTGGGCAGAAATTGCAGCCAGGGGCACGCGTGGTGTTTGACGGGACGCACACCATTCACGGCGAGGTCCTCGAGCGGCGATTCTTCGGCCGACGAGTCATCCGTCTCTGGACCGACGCCGGCACGACGGTGGAGCAGGCGGTTGACGCCATCGGCCACGTGCCGCTCCCGCCCTACATCAAACGCGAGGATCGGACCGATGACCGCGACCGCTACCAGACCGTCTTCGCGCGCGCGCGCGGCTCGGTCGCCGCGCCGACCGCCGGCCTGCACTTCAGCCCGCCGCTGATTGCGGGGCTGACCGCGCGCGGCGTCCAGATGACCGAGATCACGCTCCACGTCGGCTACGGCACGTTTCAGCCCGTCCGCGTCGATCGCGTCGAAGACCACCGCATGGAAGCCGAGCGCTACGAGATTGGCGTCTCGGCGGCCGCGGCGATCGAGAGCGCTCTCGCCGAGGGCCGGCGCATCGTCGCCGTCGGCACGACGACGACCCGCACGCTCGAGGCGGTCGCGCGCGCCCACGACGGGCACATCGTCGCCGGCAGCGGATCGACCGACCTGTTCATCTATCCCGGCTTCGAGTTCCGGGTCGTCGGCGGACTGCTGACGAACTTCCACCTGCCGCGGTCCTCCCTCCTCATGCTCGTGTCGGCGTTCGCGGGCCTCGATCGCGTCAGAATTGCGTATCATGCGGCGATCGTGGAGCGTTATCGCTTCTACAGCTACGGCGATGCCATGCTGATAGTGTGAGAATTGGTAAATTGGTGAATTGGTAAATTGGTGAGTTGGTGATTTGCCAGCTTGCTGATTTCAACTCTCCAACTCAGCAATTCACCAATTCACCAACTTACCAACCTACCAACTTACCAACTATGCCATTCACCTATGACGATTTCGATTTGTCGGACATCAAGACGTACCCGCTGAAATCACGCGCGAGCAAAGCGCGGGCGGAAGACTTCGCGCGACCGGCCGATCCGGGCGCGTCGGTCGGCGCGTTCGTCGATTCGCTGCCGAACATCCTCGCGGCGGCCGACTTCAAGGCCGTCGTGCGCGCCATCGCCGCAGCGAGACGCGCGGAAGCGGGCGTCGTCTGGGGACTGGGCGCCCACGTCATCAAAACCGGCCTCGGCCCCGTGCTGATCGACCTGATGGAACGCGGCTTCGTCTCGGCGATTGCGACCAACGGCGCCGCGGTCATTCACGACTTCGAGGTCGCGCTCGTCGGCGCCACCTCCGAGGACGTCGACGAGTCGCTCGGTCCGGGCCGCTTCGGCATGGCCGAGGAAACGGGGCGGTTGCTGAACGGCGCCATCAACGACGGGGTCGGCGCCGGGCTCGGCATCGGTCAGGCCGTGACGCGCTTCCTCGCGGCGAAGCAGCCGCAGTTCGCGCGCAGCAGCGTGCTCTCTGCCGCCGCCCGCCTCGACATTCCCGTCACCGTGCACATCGCGATTGGCACCGACATCATCCACATGCACCCGGCGGCGTCGGGCGCCTCGCTTGGCGAGGGCAGCCTCCGCGACTTCCGCTACTTCGTGTCGAACGTCGCGCGGCTGGAGCGGGGCGTGTACCTGAATTGCGGATCCGCGGTCGTGCTGCCCGAGGTGTTCCTGAAAGCGGTGGCCCTCGCGCGCAATCGCGGCATCGCGCTCGCGGAGCTGACGACGGTGAATCTCGATTTCCTCCGCTCCTACCGCCCGCAGACCAACGTCGTCGCGCGTCCGACGGCCGGCACCGGCCGCGGCTACTCGCTCGTCGGCCATCACGAGATCATGATTCCGCTCCTCGCGGCCGCGCTGAAAGAGTCGTAAAAGATGTCGTGCTAAAATCATCGATTCCAGTGGTGCCCGCCGGAGTAGCTCAGTTGGTTGAGAGCACGCGTCTCATAAGCGCGGGGTCGGCGGTTCGAGTCCGCCCTCCGGCACCATCTTTGGTCAGGTTGGTGGGTTGGGTGGGCCGGGTGGGCCGAGTGGGTCGGGTGGGCCGGGTAGGGCGGGGGGG
>Ga0082335_1003411_pt1 | contig 26249 bp, 30 predicted proteins | sample Subgrocontami58m_FD_72375 | JGI IMG/M metagenome (GOLD analysis project Ga0082335, IMG submission 72375) | Subsurface groundwater microbial communities from S. Glens Falls, New York, USA - GMW37 contaminated, 5.8 m (SPADES assembly) (version 2) ...
AATTTGGTTTGCATAGCGCATAATTTACAGAAAATATTCAATCTAAGAGCAGCCAATGGCTGCTGAAATTATTTTTTCTTCAAAGTTTTATGTTTGATAAATTAATTGTGGGACAGCGTCCTTTATTATGTGACAATGAAAATCATTTCATATTTTTATTTTTTCTGTGAGATTAAACGAAGGCAGCAGCTAAAAGAATTTACGGTTCACCGGCAACTTTATCGACGGCAACTCAAAAATTGATTTTAACACCTGTTTACCGACGTTTTAATGTTGGTAAACAGGAATGTGATTTATTTTCATACGTAAACTGACCACTGGACACTGGACATTCGCTGGCGTAAGGTATATAAACTAAAATCAATCACAAATATGTTATGAATGATTTCAAAATATTTATTGACGAGATGAAGGTAAGGGGTTTCAGCAGGCGCACAATAGCTGGATACTGCTATATTAATTCAAAATTCCTTCAATTTATTAAGAAATCGCCAAGGGATGTAGCCAAGAATGATGTTGAAAGCTATCTTGTCTACCTCTATGACAGAAATAAGTCATCTGCCACAAGGCATCTTGTTTGCGCGGCATTAAAGTTCTATTACGAAATTGTTTTGAAAAGAAAGTTTAACTTGAGATATCCAAAAAAGTCAAGCAAGCTTCCGATAGTTCTCAGCAAAGATGAAGTATTAAAAATGATTGATTCATTGAAAAATCCAAAACACAAATTGCTCCTTGAGCTTATGTACGGCTCTGGATTACGAGTTGGGGAGGCAATAAAAGTAAAAATAGGTGATTTTGATGTCAATGGCAAAACACTCCATGTAAAAAACGGAAAAGGAAGCAAAGACAGGATTGTGAATTTGTCGGAAAGGTTTATTGGTAATTTTGCAAAATTCGTAAATGGCAAAAGTTCAGGCTATTTGTTTGAGTCGGCTCATAGAATTGGAAACCATATAAGCAGCAGGACAGCGGAAAAAATTGTGAAAAATTCATTAAGAAAAGCCAATATAACAAAAAAAGCCCATCCGCATACCTTAAGGACAAGTTTTGCAACACATCTGATAGAAAATGGCATTGATATTTCTTATGTGCAGAATCTTTTGGGGCATTCAAGGATAAGCACAACGCAAACTTATTTGAGGCTGAGCCAAAGCTCAATCAGAAGCATAAAAAGCCCGCTGGACTAATTTTTAAAACCAAAGAAAATCAGTGAGATGCGAGTGAGCTTCGTTTGCGAACTCGCTCACAACTGTCTGATTTTCGAGGTATTTGAAATCCTAAGATTTCAAAACCATTAACTATAAATATAACCTTTCCAATAAAATAATTGCAAAGAGGTTTCAAAAATGCAATTTAATTCTGGCTACTATTCCCACCATCCAATGGTGGATTACTTTAATGCAATGGACCCTCAAACATATGGTGAAACTCCGCCTCCTTATGGCGCTGATTTAGGAATCAAAGACATCGGCATGAGCGTGCCAATGGGCATTTCAGCTTCAAACGTTGCAGGCATATACTCAAAAATAAGGATGGGCGCAGGCAATATAGAAATACAATTTCCTGGGTACAGGACAGGCTCAAGGAATGCGCAGACTCCTGAAATGCTTGGCGAGGACCAAAGGCAGGCAATAAGAGAGCTTTCAATGGCAAATGAGGTTAAGTTCACAACACATGCCTCTTTCCAGCTGATGGGAATGATGGGCAGGGATGAAAGAGGTAACTTCTCCCTTTATAATGCAACACAAGACCTATTCGAGCTGAAAAGAGCCATTGATTTTCAGGCTGATGTTGGCGGAGGCTCTGTTGTTATACACTCAGGCGAGTTTGAAAGGCCAATGACGGACATGTACCTTGATGATGAGACAGGACGCTTGAATCTTGCCCGCGACCCAAGCGGCAGGCTGCTGTTCAGGCAAGCACACACCCAAGAGGTTGATGCACGCTTTGAGGTGCTTGATGACAGGACATCCCAAAAATTTGAGACAGTGCAGAAAGACAGGCTTGTCGCATTTCCAGAATGGCGCAGGGAAAAAATAGGCAGATTGGGCATTGACCAAAAGGGCAACAGAACTTATATCGAAAAAAATGACTACATTGATTATGATGGAATAAAAATAAATGACCCTTACGACGCATTAAAGGGCCGTGTTCCGGAATATGATACAGCAAAAGGCAGATTCAAAGTTGAGCTAAGAGCTTTTGATTATTTCAGACGAGAAGCTGATGAATTTAACAAATGGTTTGAAAAAAAGAATGGCAGAAAGCCGAATTACTACGAAAAGATATACCCAGAGGAGGCGTTTTTCCATTCTACTCTTGAAACACAGGAAGCTAATTCGAGAGGCTGGGCTCTTTACTATGGCAAAGATGCTGAGCGCGACCTGCAGGTGATGAAGAAACTCGAGGAAGCAAAGAAATTTTACGAGCAGCTTGATAAAAGCATTCCTGATGAAGAAAAATGGAAGATATTAAGGCAGGATACGGAGTTTGCGCAGATGACAAAAGGTATATTACCCACAGAAACAAAGCATCCATTAAAAATAATAGAGGAGCAGTTGGTGGAATCCAGCAAAAGGCTTGAATATGCAAGGCAAACCTCAATGTCGCAGGAACAGCAAGCTCTGGACACTAGGGAAACAAAAGAGCATTTGGTTACTCCCATAAAAAGGCTTGAGAAGCATGGCGCAAGGATGTATGCAGAAGCAGGGATACACGCTTTAAGAAAAACAAGAGACCCTAACAACCCTGTTACAGTTGCCGTTGAGCACATATTCCCGGAAAGATTCGGAGGCCATCTGGAAGAGCTGAAGTGGATTATTAAAAAATCAAGGGAAAAAATGGCAGATATGCTGACAAATCCGGAAATTGAGTATGGAGCGAGCTTATCCCCGCAGGAAATAGACAAAAAGAAATTAGAGGAAGGAATAATGCAGCCGAATCCTTATTACATGGGCGTAAGCAGGGAAGAAGCCGAGAAATTGGCAGAGAGGCATATAAAGGCAACCCTTGACACAGGGCATATCAACCTATGGCGCAAGTACTGGCAGGAAGACCCAAGAAAAACACGCGAGCAGAATGATGACGCTTTCAAGAAATGGGTGCTTGATCAGGTTGAGAGCCTGGCAAAGGAAAAGATGGTTGGCAATGTGCACCTTGCAGATAATTTTGGCTATCATGATGACCATCTGGCGCCCGGGCAAGGCAACAGCCCTATAAAAGAGATAATGGCAATTGTTAAAAAGTACGGTTATGACAAAGCTATTACAGTCGAGCCTGGCGCAGATGCATCAACAGATCTGAGCGACTTTCACGGCTTGATGAAGACATGGCGCTTTTTTGGCAGCCCTGTTTACGGAATGGGCTTCAGGGGCAGCGGGGTCCCTCAAACTTGGTCAGATGTCCAATACTCTTTCTTCGGGCAGAACAAGCCGCCTTACTATATCTTTGGAGGCTATGCGCCTTCAAATGACTGGACGCTCTGGAGCGCAGTTCCGTTGGAATAATAATTTAAGATAAACATTTCAATTCTTTAAACAAGGTGTCTATTAAGATAGTCATCAACTAATTCTAACCTATGCTTTAATCTCTTCACAGGGGTTGTAGCAATGATATAAGAAAGCACTTTGTGGTCTAAGTCTTTTTTTGCAATTTTTTGTGCCAATTCTACAGATACTTTTATATCTTTTATTAATTTTTTATATCCATCAATTAATTTTTGCTCATTATCCAAAATAAATTGAGAAGGATTTAATTGTTTTAATCTTTCATATCTTTGTAGAGCAACTTCTAACGATTCTTGAGCCCTATTAACATCTTTAAGCAGATTATGTTGTGTTTCTATTTCTTGTCCACCAGCAAAAAGAGATGCAGAAAGTTCACGTGCGTATGGAAGCCCTAGTAATCCATCAAGTACATGTTTTAATTCGTGTTGTTTTACTACATATTTTCTTCGTTCTGTTGCATATTTTTTTACATCATGCTTAGGAAATAATACTTGTAATATTTTATCAGTAGGTTCTTTTAGTTGTTTAACAGGTAGTCTTCTATAATTAACTTTAAAACTTAATGCAGTTGGATTAAATTTTTGTTCTTTTTTATAAAAAGATCTTTGAAATTGATTCAATACAAAAGGCTCATCAGGCGTAGCACCTAAAGTATTTTCGTCGAAATATCTCGTAGGGAGATAAAAACCAATCGCAAAAGAGAATGGTTTAGCTGAAAAAATTTCTTTTGGTGGCTTCTCACCGTAAATTTCTCTGTATAAACCATTTTTATTTCGAAAAGTACCTTGCCTAGTTACGCCATACTTATCTTTTAAATAATCAACTATCTCTGTTGCTTTTGTTACTCTTGAAGTAACCCTTCCTAGTTTTCTCTTCTGATTTTCAGTTAAATTATATTTTGTAGATACTTCCTTTACTACTTCTTTTGGGTTTGCAGAAGGCTCTTTAATGAGGCTACCAAAAAATTCATTGAGTACTCTGGCACCATCAATTAATCTCTCGACTAAATAATCTCGCTTTGCTTTATAATTTGTCATGCTAATATTGTTTATTGTGGAGTTTATAAATCTTTCGTTAGTAACTACTACTAAGATGTAACATTTTGTAAAATTCTATTTATTATTTTTCTATATTGAAAATAATTGTCATACATTTCTTAATTAGAAAAATTTATATACATCTGTATAATTTTCTATACGTATGTATGAAAAAATAGACATTTTAAGGGCATTTTTTGAAGAGCCAAATAGGGAATTTCATATAAGGGAATTAGCTAGAATCCTGCAAATTAACCAAATGACAGCTAAAAAATACCTTGAGCAATTGAAAAAAGAAGGTTTTCTTCTAGAAACAGAAAGCAAGTACGTCAAAAATTATAAAGCCAACATAGACAATGAAAAATTTAGAGAATATAAAAGATTTTTCAATATGCAAAATTTAGTTGATTCTGAACTTATCAATCTTTTAGACAGGGAATTTGCTTATCCTGCAATTGTTGTTTTTGGCTCGTTTGAGAAGGGAGAAGACTCGATAAACAGCGACATAGACATATTTATATTATCAGAAACTAAAAAAGAGCTGAATTTAGGGCAATTTGGAAAAAAGTTAAAAAGAAAGATACAGTTGCATGTTTTCTCAGAAAAGGAATATGAAAAATTGAAAAAAGCCAACCCACATCTGGTCAATAACATAGCTAATGGCAGAGTTTTGCGAGGACATTTTTACGTATTAAAAACCACCTAATCAAAAAGTAATGCATATAAAAGCTTAAATAATATATTCAATGGTTTTTAAGATGCTCAAAAATAATTTAATATTTTTGACATGCTGAAATGAATTTTAAAGATTTTATAAGGAGAGGTTTGGTAAGAAAAGCAACTTCTGATGTAGAATTAGCTAAATCGTTGATTGCAGAATCAGGCAAAATACTAGCAGTTATAAAAGAATTAAAACCAAATGATACTAATTCAACACTGTTAATGAGGGAGTGCTATGAATCCTTTAGGCAAATATGCGAGGCAATTGCTGTTTATAAAGGTTACAGGACTTATTCCCATGAAGCGATAACTGCCTTTATTGCTGAAATATTAAATGAAAAGGAAATTGCCAACTCGTTTGATAGATATAGAAAAATAAGAAATTCTATTAATTATTATGGTACGCCAATTAGCTTAGCAGAGACGCAAAAGGCTTTGGCAGAAATCCCAAAATTTATAGAAAATCTAAAGAAAGAACATTTGTTTGATGTTTTGAGATAACAGAATAAATTGATTAGATTCTTACAAAGGTTTAAATAAAATAGAGCATAAATCTGTTAGGATTAGGGATATTATTATTTTTTGAAATTAATGGCAGAAATAAATATTGCGTTATGCAAGCTAATAACCTATAAAATTAAACATTAATTTCAGATTAATAAAAACATTAAATAAAATAGTAATGAAAAATAAATAAAAAACCAATAAACATGGCACTCAACAAAAAGGAAATTGCAAAGCTGTCTCCTGAAGAAAGGATAAAGAAGCTGAAATTGATGGAGGATGAACGTAAAAAAGAAGTAGTGGAAATAGAGGAATTAATAAAAAAATCAATGCAGGAATTAAAAACAGACAAGATTGCAGAAGAAATAGCTCCTGAGCAGAAGCCTGTTGACATTTCAAGGCTTTTTGCAGCATCCGGCGAAAATCTGGAAAGGACTGCAAGGGAAGGGAGCATAGGGGCAGCTTTAACCAAAGGCTCGAAGGAATACCAGATCTTTGCGCAGGCATACAATGACTACTCAAGCCTGAAGAAAATTATGGGGTACGCTGCAGCTGGCTCTTTAAATGAAGAGCATCAGGCAGTAATTGATGAAATTAATGAAAGATTGGACAAGACAAAATACCAGTCTATAGGCGCAGAATTAGCCAACATCCTTGTTGCAAGCAAGGCTACTTTGCATAAGATAAGAAAATATGCGGGAATGTAATCACAAAGTCTGCATTTTTAAGTTAAACTCAACATAGCTGACAAGTTTCCATATCTTGAATTTCTCCCAGTCAGCAGAGTTTATTTTGCCTGTTGGGACTGCCTGCTCTCCCAGAAGTGCGCCGTGGGTAAAATACTTTATGCTTCTGACGCCGTCATCCCTGACCTCATTGTCAATAAGATAAAACTTATTGCCTTGCTCAACAATCTTATTGATTCTTTCAACTGGACTGTCGCCTGCAAAATTTTCGAATGAGCTTTGCGCTTTGAATTTGCCTAAATAACTAAATAATTTTCCATAGTCTAAATAGGAAGTATGGGGAGATGCTCCATAGCGCCTGGAAGAAGTTTCGTAGCCTTCGAAGCCTATTTTTGCATCCTCTTTTGATATTGCATATATTTTGTTTTCCTCAACTCCGCTTTTTTCTTTCCCCTCTTTTTTGGCATTCTCAACTGCGGTTTTTATCAGAATGTCAATAATAGATGAAACAGGAATTTTATCGTCTTTTGCCGCTGTTGCAATTTTCTTTGGCTTTGAAACATTCTTTTTCCTTATATCAAGCTTAGGAACTTTAACAGAAGTATTCTTTATCTTAATCGTGGAGAAACCTTTCAGTCTATCAATTAATGTTTTTTTGATGCAAACCACCTGTTGGATATAATATCCAACAGAAATTCTAGGTTATATTTATAGTTTTCGGAAATTTTAGTTTTAATTTTATTAAGAAAGATTTCTAACTGTTACCATTCCTTATAATGTCTATGGCCTGGTTTATATATCGTAATTATATAGGTTGGTGCTAAAATTTTTACATCATCAGACACTAATCTGTCTAGTGAATCTCGTGTATTCTCGTCTTTGTTTTCGTCTAAAAATCTTATTAGGGCAGCCACTTGGGGTTCACTTCCCATCTCCTCTACTGTCACACCTACAAAACGTCCTATGATACCTGCGATGTCTGTAAAAGTTTGGTAAATACTATTTGGATTTTCAAGATTAAAAGAAGGAAGCCTAGTATGCTCTATTGCTTTCCAATCCAATAGTTTATCACGAGCTTCTTCAAATGGGATTTTAATGACAGAATTGTCAAGCCCCCGTGTTCCTCCTGTTTGGTATACTGCATTATAACCATTTATTTCTTTCTCTAACTCATATCTTACTATATGCGGCTGCATAACAATTCCCTTGACTGCCATTTTTGACCTCCCGTCACCTTATAATTATATTTTAAAATTTTATTACTAAATAGTAATTGTCTACTGATATATTAATATTATTCTTCAATTTTTAAATAAAATAACAAAATTTATATATAAATTGTCATTATATCCAAATTATGTACAAATTAGATAAAAAAGATAAAGAAATCCTTTATCAATTAGATATTAACAGCAGGCAATCTGACAGCCAAATAGCCAAGAAAGTGAGGCTCAATAAGAATACAGTATGGTACAGGATAAACAGGCTTGTTGAAACAAGAATAATCCAAAAATTTGTTACACTAATAAATCCTATAAAGTTTGGTAAATCAATCTATAAGCTTTATATCAGATTGCAGGATGTTACTGATGAAACGTGGGAGAGCATAAAAAAATACTTAATTTCTCATAAGCAAGTATTTTGGGTTGTTAGATGTGAAGGTATATGGGACGTCATTACAGCGGTATGGGTTAGGGACCCTTATGAGTTTTACGTTTTTTACATTGATTTCTCCACAAGATTTAACAAGTATATTCTTGAAAAAGCAGTTACAAATCAAATTGAAGTTCCATTCTATTCAAGAAGTTATTTTGTTGAGAAAGAAGGGGTAATAAAATGCACATGGGGTGGTGAAGTTGTACCTGCAAAAATTGACCAAATCGACTATAAACTGCTTCAAATTCTCACAATTAATGCAAGAATACCATCAACAGAATTGGCTAAAAAATTAAATACTACACCAAGAATTGTCAGTTACCGGATTAAGGAATTAATAAAAAAGAATGTTATAGGCGCATTTTCTATATTGCCAAACAGAGACGCATTAGGATTGGATTATTATAAAGTTATTTTTTACCTTAAAAATTTAACCAAGCATAGAGAAAATGCTTTTATTGATTATTGCAGGCGACAAGGCAATGTGCTTTACTACATAAAAACATTAGGTCCTTGGGAATTAGAGTTAGAACTGGAAGTTAGAGACCATAAACATCTTAACCAAATTACGAATTTGATAAGAAAAGAATTTAATGATATCATAAGAAATTACGAAACTATTTTAATAACCGAAGAATATAAAGGAGAATATAATACCTTACAATAAAAATGAACGACTTGCTTTTCCATCAAATAAAAACAGAGTATGATGATTTTTACAGGAATATACTGAGAAAAGGCAGGCTCCCAATGTGGAGCACCTCAAAAGGCTTCTGGAATGCATCAATTTCCGACGAGATTTACGAAGCTTTCAGAAGAATAAATCTGGAACAATTCAATGCTTTTTTGGACATTGGAAGCGGAGACGGAAAGATTGTTTTGATTGCCTCATTGTTCTGCAAAAATGCCGAAGGCGTTGAAATAGATAAATTTCTGCACAGCAAAGCCATAGAAATGCAGAGAAAAATCAGCATAGGCAATGCGCAGTTCCACAACAAGGATTTTTTCCAGCACGATTTTTCAAAATATGACATATTGTTTTTAAGCCCCGACGCGCCTTTGGAAAGGGGCATTGAAAATAAATTGCTCAGAGAGATGAAAGGCAAGCTTATCCATTACGGGCATCATTTCCAGCCGAGATTTTTGAAGAAAGAGGAAAGCTTTTTTGTGAATGGGAATCTGGTGGGGGTGTATTCTAACCGAAAACCATAACCCCGAACTTGTCTCCGCCTATATTAACACCATTCACAACAAAATTATTCTTGTCAATTATTTTTAATTCCTTGTTTGAAGACAGCAGGTAATACAATTTGCTTTTTGTTGTTGTCATAACATCGCCATAAATAATATCATTGTTAATTTTTTCGTATTTTCTCAGCAAAAATATTCCTTCTTTCATTGTGTAAATAACAACTCCTTGCAAAATCCCAGAAAACATTGTTGCAAGCTGCGGCGAATATTTTTGTATTGTTTTTAAATTGTTTTTTGCAATTTCTATTGAAGGCTTGCAATCAAAGGAATGCGGAAAATGACCAAGCAGAGCAACGTCAAAATGCCTTGCTGCAATATTTGTGTAGAATGGAAATCCACAACCATCCGAGTTGTTCAATGTTTTTAATGTCAAATCTGTGCTATTTTCATCAAAATTTTTTTCAAAAAATTCGCAGCAGCACTTTGGATAGCCGAGCAATAATCCAAATTCCTTATGCTTATTCCTCTCTTCCAATAATCCTGCCTTTTCCGCTGTCTCCTTATCTTTCGACAAATAAGCAAAAAAATATCCTTTCTGCGCAGAAATTTTATCAATTTTTATCGACTTATCGGAATAAAATTCGCTTTGGGTATTCTGCTTTAAAACCTTAAAATTTGAAATTGCCGCATGAATATTATTTTCATACAAAAAATCAACAGCTTTGTTTAGCTCATCTTCAAAAACAAGAATTCTTGCGCAAGGCTTAATGCCTTCTATAACATGCAGAACTTCCAATGATTTAATGATTGAATGGAATGTCTGCTGGAGTTGGGGAATCATACTCCAAAAGAATTAGTTTTGTTTTTATAATATTTTGGTTTATGCTGCAAGTTTGTATGGTCTTTCAAGTTTTTGTTCGAGACTCTCATCTGAAGTATGGGGTAATTTGTATTGTCTTTTTTGAGAGCTATTTTTGGATTTCAATCTAGGGTTATAATTTTGATTATTGCCCATTCTTAACTCCTTTAATAAATCATTAACCCATCCATATTGTTTTTTTCTCGATGGTTTTGAATATGCCTTTGGTTTATACTTAGAGTAAGAGTAGCCTGTTTGATGATTTTTGCTAGATTTTGGATTTAGCCTTAAAACAGGAGTCACTTTTTTAATTGGCAATTCGTCTCTTACTTGTTCAGCAAGTTCTAACGCTTCATTAGCAACGCTGTACTCTGGGAAATAATTTGCCAAAGATGGATATTGACTTAATGCCTTTGCAGCCTCTGTTCGAGCCTCATGTCCCAAAAGGCCATTTATTGCTTTATATAACATCAATTCTTCTTTTGTTTTTATCGTTGCAGGAATTCTCGATGGGGTTCCTTGATAAGGCTCAGATTGATGACTAGCGAGAGAAGCAGTTTGTACAATTTTCGATATATCTTTGTATAACTCCTGCTTTTTCACAGCTTGCGCATATCTCGATATTTCAATAATATTATCCATATTGCAATAGTGTGATTCATCTATTTTTAAACTTTTATGTCACTACAATAAGAAAACAACAAAACCTTTTAAACGTCGGAATTCCACCATTTCTTTGAATGGTGGTTTCGTAAACTCAACCACAAATCTATCGTGGAATTCCGAGCGTGCTCAAAAACCACGAAGCAGATTTGCGATAAGCAATATGCCACCAGTCTATGACTGATGGTTTTTGACATCTGCAGCAATAATTATTTAAACTATCATAATAAAATACAATAAAAAAGAGGTTTATAATGAAATTTGATATTCCTAAGAAAGAGCATCCAAGCCTTGAGCGCTATTATAAAGAGGACATTGACACTGCCTACAAGTTTGCCAATGAAATATACAAGGAGCTTGGCAGTTTAATAAGAGCAGTTGTCATATTCGGCTCAACTGCAAGAAGAACAAAGACTCCAGGCGGCGACATAGACGTTCTTGTAATCATAGACGATTTGATAATGAGCATGTCGCCTGAAGTTGTCGAGGCTTACCGAATAATTGTCCAAAACGCAATTGTCAGGATTTCCACAAAGCTTCATGTGACAACTATGCGCTTTACCTCATTCTGGGAGTACATGCGCAACGGCGACCCAATTGCAATTAATCTTTTGAGGGACGGAGTTGCTTTGATTGACTCCGGATTTTTTGACCCAATGCAGGCGCTGCTCAAAAGGGGCAAGATAAGGCCAACGCAGGAAAGCATCTGGACTTACTATGCAAGGGCCCCGAACACATTGCACAATTCAAAATGGCATCTGCTGCAGGCAGTTATTGACCTGTACTGGGCGGTTGTTGATTCCGCGCATGCAGCTTTGATGAAGGTAGGCGAAATTCCCCCAACTCCAGAGCATGTCGCTGATTTAATGGAGCAGAAGCTTGTCAAAAGAAAAATGCTTGAGCACAAATATGTCATAATAATGAGGAACTTCTACAGATTGATGAAGATGGTGACTCACAGAGAAATTGTTGAAATCAGAGGAGAAGAATTTGATAGATATTACAAAATTGCAGAAGACTTTGTGCACAGGATGAGAAGATTGATAGAGCATGGGAAGTGAAGATTTTGGTTTTTGATTTCCTCAATTATCCTTGTTAACCCCCAATCACTTTGGCTCCTCCTAATAATTTCAAATGTTATCTAAAACTTAACAAACAAAACAATCGCTGTAAACACAAAAAACATTGTGAATACAAAAGTGCTTATCAAAAGCAATTGCATGTTGCTGCTAGCGTCTGCAGAAGAAGATTTTACTGCTGTTTTTTGAATTAGGGTCTTTATTGGTTGGATATTGTCAATTTGCGCACTTTTGTCTTTGGTTTCAGAGCCCAGCAATAAAACAACCTCGTCTCCTGCAGCTTTTGTCTTGACGCAATCAACAACCTTTACCTGCAATGTCTTTGTGTCCTGTAATTTCCCGTCATCAGAATATACATTTGCTATTGCTTGATAATCTCCATTTTCAACGATGTTATTCAGCCTGAAATTCGCAGATTTGGAAAATATGTTGTCTTCTGCCCCTTCACCAATGGAAATGCTTTTCTGCGCAAAGTTCAATCCCAGGCTGTCGCTTTTTATTTCCAAAACAGCGTTTTCCTCGTCTTCCTGCCCAAGATTTATTATTTTGTACCTTGCGCTTATTACCCTGGCGCAGCTGACTATTGCTGGGCTTAGCTCAAACTGCTGGAATCTCAAGTCATGCTTCTCCTTCTTAACCTCGAGTTCTATCTTGAATTCACGTTCATAAACGTTGCCGTTTTCGTCCTCGCCTTCAGCACGTATCACAGCATCGTAATCATCTTCTTCAATATTCAGAGGAAGCTTGAATTTAATTGTCACAGTTTTATCATCTTGCTCATTCAAATCAAATTCATTGGATTCCTCTTCTAAATCAGCGCCATCATCTATGCCTTCAATTGTAGTTTCAACCCTTATGCCCTCAATTTTAATATTATCGCTTTCCAAAAAATTATTCTTAACCTTTATTTTGAATTCAACATCAGAACCGGGCTTGGCTTCTTTGCTTATCTTTGAGTTTTCTCTTACATTGCTGCTTTTCTTGCCGTCAACCTTGGCATCAACATCTGTAATTTTTAAGGGATTTCCAAGTTCAACTGCTAAAACATACGACTGGTTTGCTGTCTCTATCAAGTCAGTTACGCTGGCATTAACCTCAAAAACCCCGACTGATGACGGGGTGAATGTTATTAATCCTGTATTGGAATTTATCGACATGCCGCTTGCATTTGTTTTTAAGGAAAACCTTAATATGTCATTGTCTTCGTCAGCAGCGTCTAAGTCATAGCTGTAAAGCTCGTCTACAGCTCCAGATGCTGATGGAGAAGATATTATTGTTGGAGCTTTGTTTCCTTCAGCATTAACAGTTATTGTTATAACTTTAGAGTCTGTTAAAGAGCCATCGCTTGCTGTGAAGTTTACAGTATGAATGCCTAAATCAAGGTTTGTAGGCTTCCAAGATACTGTTGCTAAGGAATTGTTGATTTTCGATATTGCAATGCTTGAATGATTGCTTGAAAATGTTAAGGCATCATTGTCTATATCGCTTGCAGTGATGTTAAAGCTAAGATTGGTGTTTTTGGAAATTGCTTTGTCTGCTATCTGTTCCAGTATTGGAGCCCTGTTGAAATTAGTAACTGCAACAGTCCATTTTAAAGATACCTGGTTAGATAAAGGGTCTTTTATTGTAACGTTTATCGTGTGTGTTCCACTATCATCAAAATCAGGATTATAATTAAACGTAGCCGTATCACTTGCGTTTAACACATTATCCAAAAACCATGAAATATTCAAAAAGTTATCATCAGGATCAGAAGCATTAATAATAAATGTTAAAGTAGAACCCTCTTCCAAAACCTGGTTCAAATTTGATGGTGAAAAATTAATTATAAAAGGGCTGTTGTTTACAGTTATATTAAATAAAGTGTCAAAACCTTTTTCGCCATTGCTGTCATTAAAGGAAACAGTTAGATTGTATTGTTTTTGGACGTTCAGGCTTGTATTCCACAAAAATGTCCATAAGTCATTATTATTTGTCATTGAGAAATCTGTGCCGTTAAAATTTACCAAAACAGAACTTACATTTGTAACATCAGTTATATTAACACTTATATTAAACAAACCGCTAATTAATGAATTATTTTTGCTGGGGGCTATCCACTTATTAAAATCAGGCGCAAATTGGTCGTTACTTGCTCCCGGTGTCCCATTAATAAAAGCGCTTTCTGTAAAATTTCCCTTGTAGAAAATTAAGGTTTTTCCATTGCCATTTGCCAGGCTTAAGAAAGGAGTATAATTTACAAGTTGAGCATATGTTCCATTTGATAAATTAATAATATCTGCTGGAGCGGTATTTCCCAATGCAAAATTCCCGTCTACAGCTGTGTAACCCGCATCTGTAGAATTCCAAATACTATCATTATTTCCATAATACGCTTCAAAGCTAATCAAATCACTATCTGCACCATCTATCAACTCCCTCGCAACAATAACAAGACCGCCAGCAGCTATATTTGCATCTTCAAAATTGTTTCCATTTATTGTAAAATTTTCAAGATTTATTGTTTGATGTCCATTATTGAAAAGTTCAATCCATTCTAAATCTGAATCATCGCCTTGAGCAGTACTGGGGTTATACATAATTTCATTAATCAGAACTGCAGAATAAGCGTTTGATGGCAAAACTAATAAAAAAACTATCAATAAACCCAAAACCACTGCCTTTTTTAAAACCATGCCCCCACTATTAAATGGTTATGGAGTTGATATATAAATCTTATTATGGTTTAGCCCTGTATCCAATAACAATCAGTACAGCTAATACTATAACAGCAAAGCCGCCTAAAAGCATAGCCAGCATGGGAGAGCTCAAAATTGTTATCTCTTGTGTAGATGTAGTAACTGGTTCCTCTATTGTTTGCTCTTCTTTTTCATCTTTTGGTTCAATTATTGTCACAGGTTCTTTTTCTTCCTCAACCACTTGTTTCGGTTCTAATTTAGAGCTTCCAGATACACAATCTTTAACAACCAAATCGACTGTTTTCTGGTCAAACAAAACAAAATTCTTCCAGTAAAGGTTTATCAAAATTGGAAATGTTCCTGCCCTGAAGAAAGATGGCACTTCTATGTTTAATGTTTTAGTATACCTTTTTTCTTCCTCGCTTGCTTCGTCTGAAGACATCAAAGATACATCCTTGTCATAAGAATTTATCCCAAGGCTGGTGGCTTTGAATTCCAAAGCAACTTCGTTTTCTACATTTGAGCCTGCATTAACTATCTCTGCAGTGAGCTTTGCTTTTCTGTCGCAATCAACCACACTTGGAGTCAACAAAAATTTTGTGATTCTTATGTCATGGCTCATTTTTTTAACTTCAAGCTTTAAGTTAACCTTTGTGTTGTATGGCGTTTCATTTCTGTCTTCGCCTTCCGCTTCCATAACCACATTATAAGCGCCTGCGTCAACATCAAGAGGGATGGCAAATTTTACATCCACCCTGCTATCGTCTCCAGGCTCTAGGTCAAAGTCTATGCTTTCCTCCTCCAAATCAGCGCCATCATCTATTTCTTCTATATTTATTGTGGCAAACACACCCCTTAACTCAGGATTTTCGCCTTGGAATGTGTTTTCAACCCTTACTGTAAAAGTTACAGTTGAGCCTGGCAGTATATCTGCATCTATTTTTGAGTTATTGGCTACAGGCACAGTAGTAGAATCTATCCTATTCCTGTTTTCAACCCTGTAAGTGTAAGCATCATCATACTCTACATGCACATCTATTTCAGTTATTTGCAGTCCTGCAGCCAGTATATCCGAGGCTAACAAAATCGCAAACACCAGCAAAAAAGTTACTAGTTTCATTTTGTAATTATTCTATAGTAGTCATTTTATCTATATAAATGTATCGAAAATGGATTCTGTTGCGTCTATGGGATATTCAAAGACTTGTTGCGTTCAGGGATACGCACAAGTTATTATATTCACCAAGAGGGAGGCTCTTTTCCGTCCTTTAAAAGTATCGGATAGATAAACCTCTATTGGCTTAAAATCAACCTTAAAGGGTTAGCTTCCCATAAAAACCTTATGGGGCGTGGTAGGCTCTTTTTTAAATAAGGGGGTATAGTTATCGTTGGTAGTTGGTAAAGCTTTGGCTATAAAGTGGTTATAAAATAAAAGAAAAAATTTATATATAACCTATTATAGGATTATGTTAAAAAGGTGAGCACGTTGTCCAAAAGAGGTAACTTTTTAAATCATAAAGTCTTTCTAAATGCACTAGGGGGTTGGCAAAATACTATTTAAAAAAAACGAAAGCTAAATATACCTGTCTAAGAATTAATAATTGGAGGTAATAAAATGGATTCAAAACAAGATTTGGAGTTACTTAATGAATCAAATATCTCACTAGAGTATTATCGTAAACATATAGAGAAACTAACAGAAGATTTTAATAATCAGTTCGTAGCAATAAAAGGGAAAAATCTTATTGACCATGGAAAGACAATGGAGGAATTAATAGCAAAATTAGCTAAGAAAGGAGAAGAATCGGCAAAATTATTTATAGGCTTTGTGTCAAAGAATATAATGATTCTTTAGTTCTCAAAGATGAAAGTACCATTATTAATTCTAGAAAGAAGAATCCAAATAGTAAGTATTTTTTCGTGCCCAAGAATTCGCGTTCATGGACAAATCAAATTTATTGTAGATACTGGAAGTCCTTTAACTATCCTATCGGAAGGAGATGCATTAAGACTACATATTCCTCTAAACAGCCTTAGAGATGTACCTGACGAAAAAAAACATATATACATGGGTGGGTCGGTATCCGAACTCAAATTGATTCCAAAGGAGGTTAAATTAGGATTTAGAAATGATAAAAATGAAATGGAATATATAACTTTACCAAACTTTTGTGTTGCGGTCGGAACTAAAAAAGACGAAAAATACAAGCAAATTTCTCAAGGTTCCCCATCTATTCTTGGTTTAGATTTTTTTGAGCAACAAAAATTTTTATTACATATTGACACATCAAAAAATAATATGTTTTTTGAGAATTCTTAAGTTTTATTGAATTATCTTTATAAAAAGCTATTTCTCTTTATAAACCAACTCGAACGATGACACTATCTATGACCATTAATCTTTTTTGATGAATTAGTTTATAGCCAAAGCCGATTTAGTCGAAAAACATCTAATCAGGTTTTGAGCTGATTAGATTTACTCAGGGAGCCTTAGCGCATATGCGAAAAGAATAAATAAAAGCTCTTAATTATGAATTGCTCTTTGAACGATGGTGATTGTATGAAAAGAATTTTGCTGATAGCCTTGATTTTTATCATTGGATGCGCGCAAACAAATGACTTTGGTTATGGAGTCAAGAAAATTAATGCTATTAATTCCAAATACAATACCACCATGGAAACATACCCAAAGAGCATAAACAAGATTAATTTGATGCTTAAGGAATACGAAGAGCTGAAAAAAATCCAACTGCAGGCGGGACAGGAACCATTCAATTACCTTGTCAATTACAGAACCTTGAACCTTGAAGCTGAAAAGATGTACATGCAGGGGCAGGAATATGGATTATCGGGCACAACCAAGGAGGGCTTTGGCTGCAAGTCAAGGCCGCTGATTATTGAATCAGTGTCCTTAAGAAACGCCTCAGCTTTAAAAGGCTTTGAAGCTGTTGATTTGATGAGGGAATTTGCTGGCAAATACCCCGAAGACGCCAAATCAGTTGGCTTATCAGCGAAAAATGCATTGTTCCTTAACGCAACTTTCTATCAGATATCGCAGGATGCAAGGCGTGACAGCAATGTCATAAACCGCTTTTGCCCGAAGAATGTGACATTGGAACTCTATCAACAGGAATTGAGGAAAAAAACAAACCTTAGCGAGGATTTTATAAACAACTTAGGCTATGAGGAAGCAGTGCCTATCTGGAAGAAAATAAGAGGCATAAGCTAAAACATGGCGTTAAACAAACCAGGCAGCGTGGAAGAGTGCATATATTTTACTAATCGCATAATCGATTCTGGAAGAGCAATGGCTTGGGTTTTCAGGAAAGAATGCCCAAAGTGCAAAAAAGGAATTATGGGAAAGCCTGTCAAGAAAGGAGGCAAAATTGACAAGAAAGCAGACCATTATGTTTGTTATTCCTGCGGTTACCAAGAAAGTAACGAGCAGGTTGAAAATAGCCTAGTGCTTAACGTCGAGTACAAGTGCCCGCACTGCGGCAATGAAGGGGGGGCCACAACAGAGTACAAGAGGAAAAATTTTGAAGGAGTGCCTTCCTATGTTTTTGAGTGCCAGAACTGTCATAAAAAAATCGGATTGACAAAAAAGTTGAAGGAAAAGAAGAAGAAAGTCAAGGAAGATTCTAACGAGTAAAACAGTAAATTTTAAATACTGCACAAACAATTAAGAGCTATGAACACAACCTCAAGAGCAATCATCTTTTCTTTAGTGTCAATTATTGCAATTGCTATAGCAAATGCATTTGGCTACTTTAGAAAAGACTCCGATGTATTCGGCTTTATGGGCATGCCCAATTTTGGGATTTTTGCAGGGCTTGGGATTGTTGTGATGTTTGCCTTGCTGTTCCTTCTGGTATTCTGGCTGTGGATGCTGATTGACTGCCTGAAAAGAGACTTCAAAAGGGACATCGACAAAGTAGTGTGGATTCTTGTCCTTATCTTCCTTCACTTGCTTGGTGCAATAGTTTATTATTTTGTGGTGAAGATTCAAGATAAGAGTGCAACTGTTGTGAAGAAGAAGCGATAAAAAGATTTAAAAATAGAATATTGATTCTTTAGTATATGAAACGTGAACAATACGATCCTACGAATATTAATTGGATGAGGCAATATCCCGGTTTGAATGAAATTCTAACGGAATTAAATATAGGAGTCTTGGGCCAAAAAGTTCCAGGCTATCTTGCCGTATACCTAATGCCATCGCATAGAAGAAGTCTGTTGGCTGAAAGAACTGCTGTTGAATCAACAGACCCGTCTGTCAAAAAATTAATTTCCGATTTAAAGGAAGCAGATGGGATTGCTGAAAGATTAGCCCTTAACGCTTCTTTTTGAAGTTAGTACTTTTTAAATAATTCCTCAACCTGTTTCCAATTTATTACGTTGAAAAATGCAGCTAAGTAATCCGCTCGCTTGTTCATATAGCGTAAATAATAACTATGTTCCCAAACATCCACGCCTAAAATAGGAACTTTTCCTTCGATTAATGGGCTGTCTTGATTAGGTGTGCTTATCACAGCAAGCTTTTCATTGTCAGCGACAAGCCAAGCCCATCCTGAGCCGAATCTGTTTATTCCTGCATTAGTAAATTCTTCCTTAAATTTGTCAAAGCTGCCAAAAGTGCTTTCTATTGCGTTTGCAACATCCCCGCTTGGCTCACCACCAGCATTTGGAGCCATCACCTGCCAGAAGAATGAATGATTTGAATGTCCCCCGCCATGATTTCTCACAATAGTCCTTATGTTTTCAGGCACGTCATTTATCTTCTTTAGGACTTCATTGACATCCATATTTTCAAATTTTGTGCCTTTTACAGCACCATTCAATTTGTCAATATAGGCTTGATGATGTTTTGTATGATGAATAGTCATTGTCAATTCATCGATGTAAGGCTCAAGCGCATTGTAATCATACTGTAACTTTGGCAAAGTATGCATTATAACCACCTCATCAATTTCATTGTATTTAATTAACAATTGTTAAGAAGGATATTGGAGTGGTATAAATAGTTTTTGATATTAAACTGTAACTTTTGGACCTCTATCTCTTATTGGCTGTTTTCTTTCTATATCTTTTTCATTTTTTTGTGGTCCCTTTTTCATTTCTTTTTCCCTTTTTTCCAGCTCTTTGGCATTTTTGTAAATATCTTCCCATACACGTCTCGAATAACCTCTTTTATCTATACAACTAGTTTCAATTTTATTATAGTCTATCCAATTACCATTAAAGTCATGGCTATAGTAAAGCACCACATCATTGCCTTTTTCTTTGAAATAAGTCAGACTGTATAATTGGATTTTATTTTCCTTTTTTGTGTGATAAATAAAACCTGCGACAATTTCATCATTTTGGTTTAATTTAATAATGAACTGCACTAAGCCAAAATCTTTGTCGTGGCCAAAAATAGATACTGTACGGCTGCCATCAATCTCTTTTCTCATCTCTTCAAATAAATTTTTATTATCGAAATTTTCACATACTTCCTCATTTCCCAATTGGTTTTGTACAAGCATTTCCAATCCTCTTTGGGGCCTATAATCTTCAACAATAGCCGGTCGATCCAATAATCTATAGTCAAAATCAATAGGGATCATTTAATTAACCTCGATTTTGCCCTTCAATTTCTCCAAATAAACACATGCATTGCAAACCTCATTTGCAGCAGGTTCGCTGCATTTGGCGCAAATATTTATTGTTCCACCTTTAAATTTTTCCTTGAGCATGGGCAAAACCTGCAAAAATGAATTAACTACGGAATATTTTGTGCCGGGATTCTTTTGCTCTATTTCATTCAGCATATCCCTTACATTTGCCCTGAAAGCCTGCGGCGCATTGGGGCATTCATTGAAGCTGTCAAGCAAGCCATTTATGAAAGCATAAGTTGTAACTTCTTTTTCTGTGCATAAATATAATGGCTTGATTCTTTGCACAAACAAGTTTTCATTTTGTATAATGCCTGTTTTCGGACCCAATCTTGCGCTTGCGGCTATATCATTTCTCATCTGGTTCATCAAAATGGACTGACATTCATCATCCAGATTATGTCCTGTGGCTAATTTTGTCAATTTTAATTCCTTTGACTTTTTGTTCAGCAGATATCGCCTGAAAATGCCGCAAATTGAGCATGGCTTTACATCCAAAATTTTAAGCATCTCATCAAGGGTTAATCCAAATTCTTCTTTATAAGAGAAAATATGCAGTTGAATATTATTTTTTTCACAAAATCCAATTGCTGTTTTTAATGTTTTATCCCTGTAACCTTGTATGCCTTCGTCAATTGCAATCGCATTTATCTTTATTTTTGGATTTTGTTTTGATAATTTATTTAGAATATGCAAAGTGGTTAAAGAGTCCTTGCCGCCAGACAAAGCAACTCCAAGATTTTCTTCTTTGCCAACTAATTCAAACTGCCTTATTGTCTTGAAAACCTTGCTTTCAAAATATTCAATAAAATGGCTCTTGCACAGTTTCTCGCCAGCATACAGTTCAATTATTGGCTTTGAGCTGCAGCAGTTCATTTTATTGTTTTATTTAATTTGTTATTACGTTTTTGTTAAAGTTATCCTTTAGTTAATGTTTTTGTGCTCCTTGCCTTTGACAATAAGGCATTTCATTGAAAATTAAATTTTTCAATAACTATCTTAAAATAAAATGTCGGAAATTTTCCACTAGTTTGTAACTAGTGGCTGGAAGCCAATTTGCAGGTGTATTGTGCAAAATTTCCGAGCATGCTCAAAAACCACCTGTCAATATTCGTGCAACATACGCTTCCGCTACATTCCACCAGTCTCTGACTGGTGGTTTTTGACAAATACTATCCGCCTGAAATCACGCTTAAAATCTTAATCTTGTCATTGTTATTCAATTTCTCTTCTTCTAAAATCAATTCATTGTTTCTTGAAACTATGACTGTGACTGGATTTATGTTTAAGCTCTTTAACAAATCAGAAACTATTGAATTATTATCTAATTCAAGTATCTTGTTTAAATTGTTTCTGTCAACAAAAACATTGACTTTTATCCTACCCATATCTCAAAGAAATAAACATCAATTAATAAATATTATCAAATCTATCCAACAGAATGCCCGCATCCGCAGCTCGTTTTTACGTTTGGGTTGTTGATTTTGAATCCAGCGTTTGTCAATGCGTCAATGTAGTCAACAGTTGAACCTTTCATGAAGGCAACACTCGCTGGGTTGATGAATACCTTAACGCCTTTTTCCTCGATAACAATATCATCTTGCTTTGGCTCTTTTTCCAAGCCGATGTCGTACATATAGCTTGAGCAGCCTCCTGAAACAATTCCAACTCTTAATCCATATCCCTGCTTGTTTTCCTTCTCGAGCAATGCCTTTACTTTGCTTGCCGCTTTGTCGGTCAAGCTTACAATGAGTTCTTTGGTTTGCTGTTGCATTTTGATTGTTTATTGTGAGGCTAATTTAAATAGCTTTTCATTTTATACTCACTCGCATAATTAATTGAGTAATACATGCTCGTTCGTAATAAGCAAAGAACATTATTCATTGCTCAATTATTTGTGTTCTTTGCTATATTTGCTAATGTTGATTGCCTCAGATTATAAATTTTTCTTTTATCGTAAATTGCGGTGATTAGTATAATAAATAGCCGCAATTTACGAGATAGACAATTGCGTACAAATCAAATAACCAACGCAATTGTCTATATCTGTACTTAATGTGACATTTAAACCCACACATTTTTACTATATAGCAAATAATTATTATCTGCTTTATTTTACCTATATAAAAACGAAAGCTTTATATAGAAGTAATAGATATTTTAAGCTATTAATATACATTTTCGTATACCAATATAGAAAATAACGTGAAAAGACGTTGGGACATAGATATAGTCATCTATTTGTCCATAATTTCAAATGGCAACTGAACTTATCAGCTTAGGAATACTCTTCTTGTGCGCTATAATAGGCGGCATAATAGCAACGAGATTCAAGCAGCCGGCTGTATTTGGCTTGCTGTTGGTTGGCGCTGTAATCGGTCCAAATTCCCTAGGCCTTGTCCGGGACGGCAATATGATTAAAATAATGGCGGAATTCGGCGCAATATTAATACTTTTCATAATCGGGCTTGAGTTTGATGTTTCAAAGCTGATGAAGCTTGGCGCAAGATCCATTCTAATCGGGCTTTTAAAATTTGCAATAGTTTTGTTTTTTGGCTATGAAACCACTTTGCTTTTGGGTTTCAGCGTGAATGTTGCGCTGTTTGTCGGCGTAATACTATCCTTCAGCAGCACTGTTGTTGTTGTCAAGGTTCTTGAGCAGAAAGACATGTTCAGCAGGAAAGAGGTGCCTCTGCTTGTTGCAGTGCTAATAATAGAGGACATAATTGCTGTATTGGCTCTCACATTTTTTTCCGGAGTAAAAAATTCAAGCGCAAGCCTGATATCGACATTCGAGCATATTGTGTTTTCAATAGCCATGCTGATATTTGCGTATTTCATAATGATGAAAATTTTGAGGTTTGGGATAAACATAATACTCAACAACAACAGCGACGAATCTGTTTTAACTTTCCTTTCATTGGGCATAGGAGCCTTGTTCAGCTATTTTGCATTTTATCTTGGATTAACGCCTTCTGCAGGAGCATTCTTAGCAGGCAGCTTAATCGCTTCATTGCCGAATGCAAGAGAATACGGAAGGGCTATACACCCGTATGCGATGATTTTTACGTCGATATTTTTCATTTCAATGGGCACCCTTGTTGATTTCAGGGCTATTGAGTCAAATATCGCTTTGATTGCAGCCTTGATATTCACAATACTTGTCTCAAGGTTCATTGCAATAGGATTTCTGACATTCCTGCTGGCAAATTTTAAGAACGAGCAGCTGTTTTTTTCAAGCATTGCAATGATGTCAATAGGCGAGTTTTCACTGCTTGTCGCAAAAGAGAGCCAGAAATTTGCAGTTGGCATAGACTTGGTTACAATTACAGCCGCAATCGTCTTCATCAGCGCCATATTGATGTCTATTGGCATAAGCTACAGCGAAAACTTGCATAACGCGCTTAATTCCAGAATGCCGCTGAAGACAAAGCTGAAGCTCGATAGGCTCTCAAACTACATGCGAAAGTTTTTTGACCAGATGGAAATAGAAACATTCTTCACAAAGAAACTGAAGTCGGAGTCAAGGCTCGCTTTCATATTAACAGTAATAACCTTATTCACCTTTTTCATTTTGAGAAGAATATCACTGCTGATTAAGCTTAATTATAACAACTTGGCATTGTACGCCTTTTATTCTGTCAGCGCAGCATTGATGCTCTATCTGTTTAGCCTCATCTATAAGAAATTAAAGTCTGTGCATAACACACTGGCAGTTGTTTTAACAAATGTAGACAGCTCAAGAAACCTGAAAAAATGCATTAAAATATTAAACAATTTATTGCTTGCACTGCTGCTGCTTTTCTCAGCGATGCTGTTTCCTTTTGCAATGTTTGCCTTAAACCTGAATATGTGGACCAACATGATACCATTCGCCCTTGTAATAATAACATTTTATTGCATAAAAAATTCAGTGGTGCTGATTGACGGCTCTCACTATGCGCCAAGCTACAGCGCAAGCGCTTCTGCTGCGAAAATTTAAGGCATAAACCAGCGGAAAACTTTTAGTTATACGCAATTTTTGAGTCGGACTATTTTGTAATTGGGCAGGAATTGTAACTACTCATAAAAGACTATAAAGCGAAAGATTTATAAATAGTAATACTTCTCTGATTAAACTATAGATAGGTAAAAAATGCCAGCAACAAAACCGATTGAAGAAATCTTGAATAATTTTTATAGACAAGCGGATGAGGTTGTAGGGGTATTAAGTGTAATTGGAGTACCTAAAGAAGACACCTACACTAGAAGCAGAATTAGCGATTTTGTTGGGGCTGTTAGAAGAAGTTTTGATGCATTAAGAACTCAAGGATATTCTACAGCTTGGAAAGACCTTGAAGAAGCAAGTGCAGGATTCATAGGACTATGTAGGTACAAAGATCAGAAATTTTCTAATGTTAATGTAGATTTAAGCAGAAAATGTTCGGAAGCATATTTGGCTCTTCCTGAACCAACAGAGGCACCCATTAGTTTAGATGCTTCTTTAATTGATGAGAATAACGTAAAAAGAATGGAAAGAACTTACAAAGGAATAACAGGTGAGCCTATGGCTTTACTATCTGGTCAACCTATGGATGTTACACCACTTACTGAAGAACAGTTTGAAGCTTTGCAAGTTGGGACACCAATTTTAGTCAGGAACAAATTTGGAGGAGACCCAAATTGGTACACTGCTGAAGTTACTAGAGGAATTTCACCAGAATCTATTGCTCCAGCAATCAATTTTAAAATTACAGACTCTGATCCACATATCGGAGCAGGCTTAGGCGGTTTTACTAAAAATGCTTTATTCATTTATTACTTTTCTGATGCAAAACATGTTGCATATCAAAAAACACCGATTGCTAAATAAATATTTTTAAAAACAATTCTTGCCATTTATTCTTTTACTTTAATGAAATTCGTTCTTGATTTATGCCGACTCAAAAACTTTGCTTTCAGCAACCACGTTGCACTTTCACATTCGCTCAGGACGTATAATATGCGATTAAGAGTTCATGTCGCTCACTTGCATGCCGCTGGATTCCAAAACTATTTAAATAAACCTTTTTTTCTATTTGTAATAATTATGGGAGGTGCAACATATGGCAAGCTTTAAACTGTGCATTTCGGATTCATCCGGAAAAACTTACCAAAAGGAAGTAAAGGACAGCTTTGCAAGGCCTTTTATAGGCTTGAACATAGGCGAGACAGTAAAAGGCGACAGTTTTGAGATGAACGGCTACGAATTCCAGATTACAGGCGGCTCGGATTATTGCGGTTTTCCGATGAGGAAAGGCATTCTCGGCTTGAGGAAAAAGCTTGTTGCATATGGCGGTGTAGGCTTCAGGGGGGGTGCAAAGGGCATCAAGCGCAGAAAAACAGTCTGCGGGCATAAAATTCATGAAAGAATATCGCAAATAAACCTGAAAGTCGTAAAGCAGGGTCATAAAAAGCTTGCCGAAGCTCTCGGTGTGGCTGAAGCAAAAAAGGAAGAGAAGGCAGAAGCAAAGGAAGAGAAGAAGCACGAAGTCAAGGAAAAGAAAGAGGAAAAACAAGCTAAAGAAATCAAAGAAGAAGCAGAAGAGAAGCAAGCAAAAGAACATAAAGAAGAAAAGAAAGAATAAAATGTCAAAAACACTACGCACTAAAGTACGTAGCGTGTTTTTGAGCATGTTCGGAATTGCTGGCTTCCCTGAGCTCAAACAATAGAGATTGTGCCTTAGCAATTCCGACATTTCAATATTTAAACATTAATGCAATAAAAAATAATTCCAATAACTAATAAATACAAAAAAACAATTCAATAAATATATTAAAAATAAACAATCACGAGAGCGACTTTGCGCTGTAAAGCAGTGACCTGTGAGCGAGTTCACTTCGCTCACTCGCATGCCACAGAAAGTAATCCGTTTTTAATGTTCATTGAATACCTCGATAAATGCGAAGCATTTTCGATGGCACTCGAAAATTTTCAATTTTAGATGACTAGGCGAAGCCGAGCAAATGCACCAACACGGAGGCTGAGAACAAG
>Ga0082335_1003413_pt1 | contig 26237 bp, 27 predicted proteins | sample Subgrocontami58m_FD_72375 | JGI IMG/M metagenome (GOLD analysis project Ga0082335, IMG submission 72375) | Subsurface groundwater microbial communities from S. Glens Falls, New York, USA - GMW37 contaminated, 5.8 m (SPADES assembly) (version 2) ...
GACGTGGTGGGGAAGACGAAGACCGTGCCGACAGATTTCGACCTGCTGCTGACGGCGAAAGCGCTCGGCGTCACTTTTGGTGACTGACCGCTGACCGCTGACAGCTCTCAGCTATCAGCTATGACGTCGAGATACTTCAACGCGCCGCCGGTGTTGAAGAGCACCACCGACTCGTGCGGCTTGATCGTGCCCTTCGCCGCCAAGCGCTCGATCGCCGCGAGCGCGGCGCCCCCTTCGGGCGCGGCGCTCACGCCGGCGTGTTTGCCGATGGCGAGCATGCCGTTCACCATCGAAGCGTCCGAAACCGCGAGCGCCGTTCCGCCGCTTTCGCGGACGGCGCGCAGGATGAGGAAGTCGCCAATGGCGCGCGGCACGCGCAGGCCGTCCGCCAGGGTCGACGCGCCTTCCCAGGGCTGCGCTCTTTCCGTGCCCTGCTCGAAGGCGCGCACGATCGGCGCGCAGTGCTCGGCCTGGACCGACACCATCCGCGGACGTTTCCCCCGCCTCACCCAGCCGATGCGCTCGACTTCCTCCATCGCCTTCCACATGCCGACCATGCCGGTGCCCCCGCCGGTCGGGTAGACGATCCAGTCCGGCCACTGCCAGTCCATCTGCTCGGCCAGCTCGTACGCCATCGTCTTCTTGCCCTCGATGCGATACGGCTCTTTGAGCGTCGAGACGTCGTACCAGCCGAGCGGCCCGCCCTTGTCGGCAGCCATCCGGCCGGCATCGGTGATCAGCCCGTCGACGAGCGTGACGTTCGCGCCGTAGAGCCGGCACTCATCGATGAAGGGCCGTTTGGCGTCTTTGGGAATGAACACTTCGCACGCGAGCCCGGCCGCTGCGGCGTACGCGGCCGCGGCGTTGCCCGCGTTCCCGGCGGTCGGGAGCGCGATCGTCGTTTCCCCGAGGTATTTCGCGCGCGTGATCGCGGCCGACTGCCCGCGCGCCTTGAACGAGTTCGTCGGGTTCAGCGATTCGTCCTTGATGTAGAGCCGATCGAGGCCGAGCGTCGCGCCGAGCGAGCGGGCATGGACGAGCGGCGTGAGCCCCTCGCCGAGCGTCACCGGCTGCTCGCCGTCGAGGAGCGGCATCAGCTCGCGGTAGCGCCACAGGTTCGGCTCGCGGCCCTTCAGGCTGTCGCGCGACCACGCGCGGGCCGCGTCGAGATCGTAGCGGGCGAGCAGGGGCGCGCCGCAGGCGCAGAGATGGTGGCGTCCGCGCGGATCGAGCGTCGGCGCTCCGCACGGGACGGAGCATTCGAGATGGGTGAAAAGAGACATCCTACTTTCCGAGAAGCTCCCCGTCCTTCTTCGCCTGCAGGTCGTCGATTTTCTTGATGTGGAGGTCGGTGAGCTTCTGGACCTCGTCGAGGCCCTTCTTCTCGTCGTCTTCGGCGATCTTGTGATCCTTGAAGAGCTTCTTCAGTCGTTCGTTGGCGTCGCGGCGCACCTGGCGGATGCTGTTGCGCGCTTCTTCGCTCAGCTTGTGGACGAGTTTGGAGAGCTCCCTCCGACGCTCCTCGGTGAGCGTCGGGAGCGGGATGCGCACGACTTTGCCGTCGTTGGCCGGGTTCAGTCCGAGTCCGGCCGAGCGGATGGCCTTCTCGATTGCCCCGAGTTGCGACGGGTCGAACGGCTGGGCGAGGATGAGCGTCGGCTCGGGGATCGACAACCCGGCGATCTGATTGAGCGGCATCTTTGATCCGTAGGCCTCGACATGCACGCCGTCGAGGATTGTCACCGACGCGCGTCCGGTCCGGACGCCGGCGAACTCGTGTAGTGCGTGCTCGATCGCGGCGTCCATTCGCTTGCTGACTTCCGCGTACAACCCTTTCAGGTCATTCACGTCCATGAGAGTGGCTCCAGGTTCAGGCGGTGACGAGCGAGCCGATGGGCTCGCCGGCGATCGCGCGCTTGATGTTGCCGGGTGTCCGGAGGTTGAACACCACAATCGGCAGCCGGTTGTCCATGCAGAGGGAAATGGCCGTCGCGTCCATCACCTTCAGCCCCTGCTCGAGCACCTGCAGATAGGAGATGCGCTCGAAGCGCGTCGCGTCGGCCTTCACCATCGGGTCGGCGTCGAAGATGCCGTCCACCTTCGTCCCCTTCAGGATGACGTCAGCCTTGATTTCCATCGCGCGCAGCGCGGCCGCCGTGTCGGTGCTGAAGTAGGGGTTCCCGGTGCCGGCGCCGAAGACGACGACGCGGCCTTTTTCGAGGTGGCGGATGGCGCGACGGCGGATGAACGGCTCGGCGACCGCCCGCATCTCGATGGCGGTCACGACGCGGGTGACCACGTTCTGCTGCTCGAGGGCATCCTGGAGCGCCAGCGCGTTGATCACGGTGGCCAGCATGCCCATGTAGTCCGCGGTCGCGCGGTCCATGCCGCGCGCGCTGGCGGCCACGCCGCGGAAGATGTTGCCGCCGCCGATGACGATGGCGGTCTCGACCCCCATGCCTTGAATCTCGGCGACGTCCCGTGCGATTTGCGTGGCGACGGCCGGGTCGATGCCGTACGTCTGCTCGCCCATCAGGGCTTCGCCGGAGAGTTTCAGGAGGATACGTTTGTAAGCGGGGCGGGGCGGGGAGGTCACGAAGAGAGATTATAGATCGTGGTGAGGACCAGGGCTGTGGGGTTAGGGCTTAGGGCTTAGGGCTGAGGGCTGAGGGCTGAGGGCTGAGGGCTGAGGGTTGATGAAAACGTCCATCCGCCCATAGCCCTCAGCCCTTCCGTTAGCCCTCAGCCCTCAGCCCTCAGCCCTCAGCCCTTAGCCCTTAGCCTTAAGCCCTGCCTATGGCGCCGCCTCCCCGACCTTGAGTCGCGCGAAGCGCGTGACCGACACCGAGGCGCCCATGGCGTTGTTGGCCGCCGCGAGCACGTCTTTGACCGTCATCTTCGGGTCGCGAATCGACGGCTGGTCCGGCAGGACGACCTGGCCGTAGAAGCTCCCGAGCTTGCCCTCGACAATCTTATCGATCACCTTGGCTGGCTTGCCCGAGCGCTCCATCTGCGCGCGGTAGATGGCTCTTTCCTTGTCCACGACCTGCGCGGGAATCGATTCGCGCGAGACGTAGCCCGGGCCGGCGGCCGCGATCTGCATCGCGATCTCCTTGACCAGCGTCGTGAGCTCGTCGCGCGCCGCGATCGCGGGGGTGACGCCGCCCAGCTCCACCTGGACGCCGATCTTGCCGCCCATGTGGATGTACTGGCCGACATACCCCTGGCCCGCGTACCGCACGAAGCGGGAGACGGCCATGTTCTCCCCGAGCTTCGCGATCTTCACGGCCACCAGCTTGTACACGGGACCGTTGGGGTCCTTCAGCCAGGCGTCGTCGGCCGCGCTGCCGGCCCGTTCGATCTCGCCGAGCACCTCCTGCATCAGCTGCTGGAAGTCGGGCGTGCGCGCCACGAAGTCGGACTCGCAGTTGATCTCGACCAGGGTCCCGGCCGAGTGATCCGCCGACACGCGGCTGCCGATCAGCCCTTCGCTCGCCGCGCGCCCGGCCCTTTTCGCCGCGCTGGCGAGACCGCGCTTGCGCAGGATCGTGTTCGCCTCGTCGAAGTCGCCGTTCGCCTCCGTCAAGGCGGTCTTGCACTCCATCATGCCCGCACCGGTCTGGTCGCGGAGCTTCTTCACCTGCTCGGCCGTAATCGCCATCGTGCACCTGTGGCGCAGGACTTGCGGTCCTGCGTACGAAAAAACGCCGGCCCGTGGGAGCCGGCAGGAAAGGGCTGAGGGCTCATGGCTGAGGGCTCATGGCTGAGGGCTCATGGCTGAGGGCTCATGGCTGAGGGCTGCCAGGCGGAAAGCCCTGAGCCCTTAGCCATCGGCCATGACTCGGTTCTATGCCGAGGCCGATGCGGCTTCCCGCGCGCGGCGCGCCGGACGCGCGGCCTGCCGGCGTCCGGCGTCGTCGCCGCCGCCTTCGTCGCGCGACTCCTGCGAGGATTCCGCGTCGACCGACTGCTTCATGTCGCGGCCCGAGATCACGGCGTCGGCGATCCGCGAGGCGAACAGCCGAATCGACCGCAGCGCGTCGTCGTTGCCCGGGATGACGAAGTCGACTTCGTCGGGGTCGCAGTTCGTGTCGACGATGCCGATGACCGGAATCTTCAGCTTGCGGGCTTCGTCGACCGCAATCTTTTCCTTCCTCGTGTCGACCACGAACACCGCGTCGGGCAGCCGCGACATGCCGCGGATGCCGTCGAGATTTCTCGCCAGCTTGCGGCGCTCTTTCTCGTTGCGCGCGATTTCCTTCTTCGACAGCGTGTCGAACCGGCCGTCGGTGGCCATCGCTTCGAGATCGCGGAGCCGGCCGAGGCTGCGCTGAATCGTCGCGAAGTTGGTGAGGAGTCCGCCGAGCCAGCGCTCGTTGACGTGGAACATCCCGCAGCGCTGCGCTTCCTCGGCAATCACGTCCTGCGCCTGCCGCTTGGTGCCGACAAACAGAATCGTGCGGCCTTCGGCGGCGAGGCGGCTCACGAATTCCTCGGCCGTGCGAAACAGCTTCACCGTCTTCCCCAGGTCGAGGATGTAGATGCCGTTGCGTTCGCCGAAGATGTACTCCTTCATCTTCGGGTTCCAGCGCTTCGTCTGGTGGCCGAAGTGTACCCCCGCCTCCAGCAGATCCTTCATCGCGATCGCGGCCAAACTCATCCTCCTCAGAAGCTTTCGGCTCTCGGCTTTCGGCTATCAGCTGATAGCTGAAAGCTGTGAGCTGATAGCTGTCTCACCGTTTGCTGAACTGGAAGCGCTTGCGTGCGCCCGCCATTCCGTACTTCTTGCGTTCCTTGGCGCGCGCGTCGCGCGTCAGGAGACCGTCGTCCTTCAGCCGCTTGCGCAGCTCGAGGTTGTATTCGACCAGCGCGCGCGCGATGCCGAGCCGGACGGCGCCCGCCTGCCCGGAGACGCCGCCCCCGGCGACGGTCGCCAGGATGTCGAACTTGTCGGCGGTCTCGGTGAGCACGAGCGGGGTGCGAATCTGGGTGCGGAGCGCTTCCCGCGGGAAGAAGGCTTCGAAGGCCCGGCGGTTGACGCTGATGGTCCCGGTGCCGGGGCGGAGGAACACGCGGGCGGTCGATGTCTTGCGACGGCCCGTTCCGTAATACTCTACTGCTGCCACGTTACGCGACCTCGAGCTTGGAGGGTTTTTGCGCCGCGTGCGGATGATCCGGACCGGCGTAGACTTTCAACTTGCGGTACATCGCCGCGCCCATCTTCGTCTTGGGCAGCATGCCGTGCACCGCGTCTTCGACCAGTTTGTGCGGCTTGCGCGCGCGCACCAGGCGTGCGCGCTCTTCGCGCAGCCCGCCTTCGTAGCCGCTGTGCTGGCGATAGATCTTCTGATCTTCCTTGCGGCCCGTCAGCCTGACCTTCGCCGCATTCACGATGACGACGTGGTCGCCGGTGTCGATGAACGGGGTATAAGTCGGCTTGTTCTTGCCCTGGAGCAACCGCGCCGCGACGGTGGCGATGCGCCCGAGCACCCGGCCATCCGCGTCGATAATGTGCCAGCGGGCGTCGGCGGCCGCCGAGTCGGCACTGGCCATGAACGTAGACATCCCTGAAACAACCCTTTCGAGAACCCGCGAACCGATGTTGGGGGATTTCCCGCCCGGACAAGCAACCAGCCGGGCAGGTCCAGGCAACGGTAAACCCAAATCATACGAGCCTTTCTGGGCACTGTCAAGAGTTGACGGGACCGCTGATGGGCCCGTGCACTCGTGCCGATAAACCTGACCGCAAGGTTATCGGTTTGGTCAGTTCCGCTTCTGTAATCGGCTGACGAAACGGTAATCGAAAGAGCCAGTAGGACTTAGGCCTTGATCGCAGATTTCGCACGCCGACGCCGGAATTTGGTGCCCGTCGCCGGTGGTCGAGGTCTGGTACCAGCTTTGCGGCAGTGGATCCGGCTACAGGGCAGTGAGGACATAACCACGTGTTTGGTCTGCGAAAAACCAGAGCGGCCGTCGGACTCGACATCGGCTCGAGCGCCGTCAAAGCGGTCGAGCTGAAGGCGTCCGGCAAGGGCTTCAAGGTGGTGGCCTTCGCCGTCGAGGCCATTCCGCCCGACAGCATCGTGGATGGCGCCATCATCGACGGCGCGGCCGTCGCGGACGCGATCCGCCGCCTGTTCGAGAACAAGGCGTTCAAGAGCAAGGAGGTGGCGGCGTCGCTCTCGGGCAACGCGGTCATCGTGAAGAAGATCAATCTTCCCGTGATGACCGAGGCGGAGCTCGCCGAGTCGATATACTGGGAAGCGGAGCAGTACATCCCGTTCGACATCCAGGACGTCAACCTCGATTACCAGATTCTCAACGCGGGCACCGGGGGCGACTCGACGGGGACGATGGACGTGCTCCTCGTGGCGGCGAAGAAGGAGAAGATCGCCGACTACACGGGCGTCATCTCCCAGGCGGGCCGCGTGCCCGTGGTGGTCGACGTCGACGCCTTCGCGCTGCAGAACGCGTACGAAGTGAACTACGGCCTCGAGGCGGAGACGGTGGTCGTCCTGCTGAACGCGGGCGCGAGCGCCATCAACATCAACATCCTGGCAGGCACCCAGTCGCTGTTCACGCGCGACATCTCGATTGGCGGCAACGCCTACACCGAAGCGGTGCAGAAAGAGCTGAACCTGCCCTTCGAGAGCGCCGAGCAGCTGAAGAAAGGACAGCCGGTCGAGGGCGTCTCCTTCGACGATGTCCGGCCGGTGCTCCAGGCGATGACCGAGAATGTGCTGCTCGAAATCCAGAAGACCTTCGACTTCTTCAAGGCGACGGCGACCTCCGATCACATCGACCGCATCGTGCTGAGCGGCGGGGCGTCGCGCGTCGAGGGCTTTGCCACGGCGCTGCAGGAGCGCTTCGGGACGACCGTCGAGATGTTCGATCCGTTCAAGAAGATTGCCTTCGAGCCCGGGCGCCTCGGGATCACCGACGCCGAGGCGCTCACGCCGAGCGTGGCCGTGGCGGTCGGCCTCGCGCTCAGACGGGCGGGCGACCGATGATTCGCATCAACCTGCTCGCCGCCGAGCGCGCCTCGAAGAAGAAGGCGGTTGGGCTCCAGGTCGGTCAGAAGCTGACCATCGGCTGCAGCCTGATCCTGGTCCTCGCCGGCCTGTTCATCGGCTGGCGCTACTGGGCGGTGACGCACGCCTCGGCCCAGCTCGACGCCGAAATCGCGGCGGCGCAGCAGGAGACGACGCGCCTGCACTCGATCATTCAGCAGGTGCAGCAGTTCGAACAGCGCAAGGCGCAGCTGCAGCAGCGCGTCGTGCTGATCGAGCAGCTCCGCAAGGGGCAGACCGGTCCGGTGCACCTGCTCGATCAGATCAGCCGCGCGCTCCCGCCGATGCTGTGGCTCACCGAGCTGAAGCAGGTCGGCACCGGCAGCGACGTCGCCATCGAGGGCAAGTGCACGACGCTGACCGGCATCTCCGATTTCGTGGTGAACCTGGAGGCGTCCGGCTACTTCAAACGCTCGGTCGAGATCGTGAGCACGACGACCGAGCCGCTGCCGCAGCCGCCGGGCGAGTTGATCAAGTTCAGTCTGAAGGCGGTCTTCCAGACGCCGGCGGATGAGAAACCGGCGGCCGCCGCGGTCGCGAGGCCGGGCGGGTAGCAGTTAAAGCCGGTGGGAGTAGACCCCGATACGGCTCAGTAGCGAAGGGCAGATGCAACTCAGTCTCACGACATTGCCGTGGTACGCGCAGGTTGGCGCCTTCGTCGCGCTCGCGGTGGGCGGCTGCGGCGCGTTCTACTACTACTACGAGATGCCGGTGCGCGCCGAGATGCACTCGCGCGAGTCGGAGCTCGCCACGTTGCGCACCGACATCACCAGAGGCCTCACGACCGCGAAGAAGCTGCCCGAATTCCGGCAGCAGGTGACGGATCTGGAAGGACGGCTGACGAACCTCAAGGCGGTCCTGCCCGAGGAAAAGGACGCCGCCGATCTGCTGCGCCGCATGCAGGTCGTGGCGACCCAGTCCAATCTCGAGATCAAGAGCTTCAAGCCGAGCGCGACCGTCACCCAGCAGCTGCACGCCGAGTGGCCGATTCACCTCGAGCTCTCGGGGACGTATCACAACCTCGCCGTGTTCTTCGATCGCGTCGGGAAGTTCACGCGCATCGTCAACATCAGCGGCCTCGACGTGAAGGGCCGGGACCGCGCCGATCAGGGCGCGTCGATTACCGCGACGTGCGTGGCGACGACATTCGTGCTGCTCGATCCGTCGGCGGCACCCAAGCCCAAGCCGGGCGCGAAACCGGCGGCGCCTCCCGTGAAGAAGTCCTAGCCGTGCGGACCGTCATGATGCTCACTGGCGTCCTCACGCTCCTCGTCGGGCACGCCGCGGGCGCGCAGGCGCCGCCGCCGCCGGCGCCTGCACGGGGCGCGGGCCCGGGCGCCGGACAGGCGGCGCCGCCGCCGGCGCCGTCCGCGGCGAATCAGCCGCCCGCCCCCGAGAACTACACGTATCAGCCGGAGGGGCGGCGCGATCCGTTCTTGAATCTGGTGGGCTCCGGCGCCGAGCCGCGCGGTGCCGTGTCGCGCAAGGGGGACGGACCGTCCGGCATGAGCGTGAACGAGATCTCCGTGCGCGGCGTCATGCAGAGCCGCGGCGCGCTCGTCGCGATGGTCCAGGGGCCGGACAACAAGACCTACATCGTGCACCAGGGCGACAAGTTCCTCGACGGGACGATCAAATCCATCACGCCGCAGGGGCTCATCGTCATTCAGGCAGTCAACGATCCGCTGTCGCTCGTCAAACAGCGGGAGGTTCGCAAATTGCTGCGATCGGTCGAGGACGTCAAGGAATGACTGTTACCAGGGGCTTCGCCCTGTTTCTCACCGTGGCCGCGGCCGGCGCGCTCGTCAACGCGTCGGGGCCGGGCACCTCCAGCGTGGGACGGCTGAAAGCCATCACCGCGCGCTCGAGCGCGAAGGGCGCCCAGCTCGTGATTGAAGCGAACGCGCCGCTCGCCTACGTCGCGACGCGACCCGATCCGCTCACCGTCGTCCTCGATTTCCGCAACGTGGCGGCCGAGGGCGTGGCCCATTCGGTCGCGGCCAACGCCAAGGGAACGATCGCCTCCATTTCGGTCGAGGCGGCCGAGTCGATGGGCGCACCGGTCTCTCGCGTCCGGATCGCGCTCGCGCAGCCGGTCGCGCATCGGATCCGCAGCGAGCGGAACACGGTGGTCGTCGATTTCGACAAGCCGGCCGCGAGGGCGCCCTACGTCCTGCCGCCGGTCGCGAAATCCCCGCCCGACGCGATGATGGCCCTGCAGCAGGGGACCGAGGCGCCCGGCGTCGATCCGATCAGCGCGCTCGGCCTGGATACTGTCGCGAGCGGACCGTCGCCAGCCTCCGCCGCCGCCCGACCGGCGGGCCGCGCGGCGCTGCCGACGCTGCAGCGAGAGACGCCGCAGGCCGTGCAGGCACCCACGCCGGCGCAGGCGCTCGCACCGGCGCAGCCGCCCGCCGCGCCCGCGCCCGCGCCTGCGACGTTTGGCGCCCCGCAGCGTACCGACCGGCAGTTCTCGGGCCATGCGATCAGCCTCGATTTCCAGGGCGCCGACCTGCGCGCCGTGCTGCGCACGTTCGCCGAGATCAGCGGCCTCAACATCGTCATCGACCCGATGGTGACCGGGACGGTGGATGTCGCCCTGCGCGACGTGCCCTGGGATCAGGCGCTCGACATCATCCTGCGCGCCAACAAACTGGGCTACCTCATCGACGGCACCATCGTGCGCATCGCGCCGCTCACCGTGCTGGCCGAGGAAGAAACGCAGCGCCGGAAGCTCGGTGAAGAGCGCGCGCTCGCGGGGCAGCTCGAGGTGATGACCCAGACGCTGAGCTACGCGAAGGCGGAAGAGCTGCGGGTCCTGCTGACGAAGAGCTCGCTCTCGTCGCGCGGCAGCGTGGAAGTCGATCCCCGGACCAACACGCTCATCATCACGGACCTGAGCGACAACATCACCCGCGCGCGCGATCTCATCACGACGCTCGACCGCGCGCAGCCGCAGGTCGAGATCGAAGCGCGCATCGTCCAGACGAACAAGAGCTACGCGCGGGCGCTCGGCGTGCAGTGGGGCTTCGGCGGGCGCGTGGACCCGTCGCTCGGCAACACGACCGGGCTCGCGTTTCCCAACAACGGCAACCTGACCGGTCGAACGGGTGGCACGCAGGGCACGGCTGCCGGCGTGGTGGGGCAGCAGCCGACGGCCGTGAACCTGGGCGCGATCGGCGCGAGCAGCGCCGTGGGCCTCGCGCTCGGCTCGATCAACGGCGCGTTCAACCTCGACGTGGCGCTGAGCGCGCTCGAGTCCAGCGGCAACGGCCGGCTGCTCTCGACGCCGCGCGTCACGACCCAGAACAACGTCGCGGCGGAAATGACGCAGGGCGTGCAGATTCCGATTCAGACCGTCGCGAACAACACCGTGACGGTGAGCTTCAAGGACGCCGCGCTGACGCTGAAGGTGACGCCGCAGATCACGGCCGCCAACACCGTGATCATGCTGATCAACCTCGAGAACGCGACGCCGGATTTCAGCCGGCAGGTGAACAACATCCCGCCGATCAACACGCAGCGTGCCGTCACGCAAGTGCTCGTCAGCGACGGGCAGACGACGGTCATCGGCGGCATCTACGTGAGCACGTCCACCGCGACCAACGATCGCACGCCCGGGTTGGGGCGGATTCCGCTGCTGAAGTGGCTGTTCAAGCGCGACTCGGTGACGGATCAGAACACCGAGCTCCTCGTCTTCATCACGCCGCGGATCATCAAGAGCTGACGGCAAAGGATGACTGGCATGCGCAGTATGCATCGACTGTTCGGACTCGTGGCGCTCGCCGCCGCGACGACGTCGTGTGGCGACGTCGTGCGGACCGGGCGCTCGCCCGCCTACCTGGTGATCGATGCGCTCAACGGGATCCAGGGCAAGGCGACCGCCGGGACGCCCGCGTCCACGCTGACCTCGGACGTCATCACGAACATCACCTCGCCGGCGCCGTGTACGCCCACGGCGCCGTGTCCGACGGTGTTCGGCGACTCAGGCCAGGCGTCCGTCCACATCGCGCTGAAAGACGCCGGCTCGGGGACGACCGCGCCGTCGCCGACCGAGGTGAACGCCATCACGATCGATCGCGTGCACGTCGACTACACGCGCGCCGACGGGCGCAACAAGCCAGGCGTCGATGTGCCGTATGCGTTCGACGGCGCCATCACGGTGACGGTCACGGCGAGCCCGACGACGTTTGGATTCCCGCTGGTGCGCGTCGTGGCCAAGGAAGAGTCGCCGCTCGTGCAGCTCCAGAACAGCAGCTCGATCATCACTGCGATCGCCACCGTGACGTTTTACGGTCGCGACCAGGCCGGAAACGCCGTGAGCGTCTCGGGCAAGATCCAGATTGACTTCGGCAACTTTGGGGATTTCTAGTCCAATGAAGCCTTTCACTGCCGTTGCGGTCACGCTGGCCACGCTCGCGCTCGTCGGGTGCGGCGTGCACCAGACTGAAGCGCCGCCCCTGACCGGTCCCTCCGATTTCGCGGTGTCGATCTCGGTCGTGGCCGAGCCCGACAGCATCAGCCAGGACGGCGGATCGCAGTCGAGAATCAGGGTGACGGCCTTCGGGCCCAACGGCAAGGCACAATCGGACGTGGCGATCCGCCTGGACATGCGCGTGAACGGCGTGGCGCAGGACTACGGCACGTTGTCGGCACGCAACCTCGTGACGAAGGCAGATGGGTCCGCGGACGCTGTGGTCTATACCGCGCCCCCCAGCCCGGCCGGCGGTGAGTTCGGCACGTGTGGCTCGCTGCCGGGCACGTGCGTCGAGATCGTCGCGACCTACAGCGCGAGCGGATCGGCCTTTCAAACCTCGGTGTCGCAGTCGGTACTGATTCGGCTCGTCCCGCCCGGTGTGATCCTGCCGCCGGCGGACACGCCCGTGCCGGCGTTTGTCTTCTCCCCGACGACGGTCACGACGAACACGCCGGTCACCTTCGACGCCTCGAGCAGCTGCGGCGGCCCGCTCGTCAACAACGCGTGCCCGACGAGCGCCAGCGCCATCACGTCGTACGCGTGGACCTTCGGCGACGCCACGTCCGGGTCGGGACAGACGACGACCCACACCTACACCACGGCGAGCTCGTTCACCGCCACATTGACCGTGACCAACGCGCGCGGCGTCGCGGCGTCGACCAGCCAGGTGCTGGCGATTGCTCAGTCGCAGGCACCGACCGCATCGTTCGTGTTCTCTCCGGGCTCGCCGGCGGCTGGACAGACAGTGGTGTTCAACGCTGACGCATCCCGGGCGGCGACCGGACGCACCATCACGCAATACAGCTGGATCTTCGGCGACGGCACCAGCGCGAGCGGCTTCCTCGTGTCGCACGTGTTCACGGCCGCCGGAACCTACAACGTGACCCTCTCCGTGCTCGACGACGCCGGACAGAAGACGACGACGTCGCAGGCGGTGTCGGTGAGCAGTGGCGGCGGCGGAGGCGGTGGTGGTGGCGCAACGACTGCGTCATTCGTCGCCTCGCCGACGGCGCCCGTCGTGGGCCAGGTCGTCTTCTTCAACGCGTCAGGGTCGAGTGCCGCGACTGGCCGTACGCTGACCACGTATGCCTGGGACTTCGGCGACGGGACGTCGTTCTCCGGCACGACCGCCTCGACCAACCACACGTTCACGACCGCGGGCACGTTCACGGTGGCATTGGTTGTCACCGACGACACCGGCCAGACCGCGAGGTTTGCGAATGGAGTGACCGTGGCGGCGGCGGGCGCCGTCGCGCCGACCGCGAGGTTCACCTCTTCGCCGTTGGCGCCGGGCGTGAACCAGGACGTCTTCTTCAACGCCTCCTCGTCGACTCCGGGGGCTGGTCATACGCTGTCCGCGTATGCTTGGGACTTCGGCGACGGGTCTACTGGGACGGGCGTGACGGTCTCGCATCCGTACACCCGCGCCGGCACCTTCACCGTGACCCTGGTCGTGACCGATGAGGCCAGCCAGACCGGGACGGTCAGCGCTGGGGTGACCGTCACCGCCGCCTCGTCGCAAATCGTGGCGGCCTTCGGTTTCTCGCCGTCAGCGCCGGATATTTCCGATGGCACGAACGCCGTGCACTTCGACGCGACACCTTCCACTCCGTCTAGTGGCCAGTCGATTACGACGTACGACTGGACCTGGGGCGACGGTACCGCCGCCACGCCGAATGGTGGCAAGCTGCTGAACCACACGTTCGCCGTGGCGGGGACCTACACCGTGCGGCTCACGGTAACCGACACCGCTGGTCGTTCGGCGACGACGACGTTGACCGTGCCAGTCGTCCCGTAGTCAGGGCGAACCGTTGCCCGACAGCAGCCGCATCGACGATCTTCGACGCCGGGTCCAGAAGGACCCGGCGTCGATCGCCTTCGCCCAGCTCGCGGAAGAATGCCGGCGGGCGGGCGAGCTGCAGGAAGCCGTCGATGTCTGCCGCGCCGGCCTCGCCATCCACCCCGGTTACCTCTCGGCGCACGTCACGCTCGGACGGGCGCTCCTCGAGCTCAATCAGCTGGACGAAGCCCAGACCGAGCTCGAACACGTCCTCAAAAGCGCGCCGGAAAACCTGGCCGCGCTGCGCGCCCTGGCCGAGACGCTCCATCGCCGGGGCTCGCTCGGCGACGCGCTCACGCAATACCGCGCCGCGCTGTCGCTCGCGCGCAACGATCCCGATCTGCAGCAGACCGTGACCGAGCTCGCGCACAAGGTCGAGCCGGCGCCGCCACCCACGGCGGCCGACGGGCTCTCCTTCGAACAGGCCGCGCGCGAGTTCCTGCTTCACGCGCCACCGCCGCATCCATCGCGCGGCTCTTCCGACCACGCAGGAGCGGAGCTTGCTCCGCCGAAGGCCGACCAAGCCCTGCCGTCCGCGGACGATCCGACGCGGGCTCACGCGACGCGAACGATCGCCGCGCTGGAGCAGTGGCTCGACGCCGTGCATGTCGCCCGCACCCAGCGCCGCGCTTAGCCGCAGGCATCAGGCGGTCGGCCGGGGGCTGGAGGCGCGCGGGCTCGACGCGCTCGTCGTCACCTCGCCCGCGAACATCCTCTATCTCACCAACTTCACCGGCAGCTCGGCGACCGTGGTCCTCACTGGCGATCGCCTCGACTTCATCACCGACTTTCGGTACCTCACCGGCCTGGCGGACACGCGCGGCACCGCGCACGAATGCCCGGGGCTCGACCTTGTCACCGTCGACGGGTCCTACGACGGGACGCTCGCCGGCGTCCTCACGTCGCGGCGGGCGACGCGCATCGGGTTCGAAGCCGCCCACCTTTCCGTCAGCCGCTACAACTGGCTCGCGGCCACGCTGAGGGCCACGGGGCCGGCCGAGCTCGTCCCGACCGACAATCTCGTCGAGGGCTTACGGGTCTGCAAGGACGACTACGAGATTGCCACGCTGCGCGAAGCGGCCCGACGGCTGTCGCAGGTCGCGGTCACACTGATGGCGGCGGTCCGGCGAGGCCGCACGGAGCGGGACCTCGCCCTGGCGATCGACTGCCGGATCCGGCAAGCCGGGTTCGATCGGTCCGCGTTTGATACGATTGTGGCCAGCGGACCGAATGCCGCGTTGCCTCACGCTCGTCCCGGAGGGCGAACAATTACCGAAGGTGACCTGGTCGTGCTGGACTTTGGCGGCGTCTACGACTCATACTGCGTCGACCTGACCCGGACGGTCTCGGTCGGGACCGCGAGCCGCCGGGCGCGCGAGATCTACGACGCCGTTCGAGAGGCCCACGATCGCGCGATTGCGGCCGTCGGGCCTGGCCGATCGCGGTTCGACATCGACGCCGCGGCGCGAGACACTCTCGCCGGCCACGGGTTGGGCGAGGTCTTCGGACATGGCACCGGCCACGGCCTCGGCATCGAAGTGCACGAGGATCCGCGAATTGCCCGCCGGCGGCCGGACGTGGACACCGAGGACGAAGCGGTCGCCGCCCGGATGGTGTTCACGATAGAACCCGGCGCCTATCTGCCCGGGTGGGGCGGAGTCCGAATCGAGGACGACGTGCTCGTGACCGACACCGGAGTAGAAGTGCTCACGGACGTGATGACGGAGCTGATCGAAGTCTGATGGACCTGCAGCAAATCAAGCAAATCCTCGAGCTGGTGCGCGAACACGATCTCTCTGAATTCGAGATCGAGCACGAAGGGCTGCGTCTGAAGGTCCGCAAGGACGCCAACGGCGGCCACCTGGTTGCGCAGCCGGCGCCAGCGGTCCCCGCTGCGGCGCCCTCCGCCAGCGTGGTGGCCGTGCCCTCCGCGGCGGCGAGCGCCGCGACGGCGGCGGCCGAGGCGGCGGCCGACGCGGCAGCCGAAGCGGAGGTCGAGCTCGCGGTCGTCAAGTCGCCGATCGTCGGCACGTTCTACCGGTCGCCGGAGCCGGCCGCGCCCTCCTTCGTCGACATCGGGTCGACGGTGAAGAAGGGCGACGTGCTCTGCATCATCGAGGCGATGAAGCTGATGAACGAGATCGACTCGGAGTACGACGGCGAAATCGTGAACATCTACGTCGAGAACGGCCAGCCGGTCCAGTACGGCGAGCGCCTGTTTGCGATTCGCACGAAATAGTGCAGGCCTTCAGAGCCTGTGAAGAAAGGCGACGTTTGAACGCAGAGCTCGCAGAGCACGCTGAGAAATCCTTGGGCATTTCTTCTCTGCGGCCTCTGCGGTCTCTGCGTTGAATGTGATTTGTTCACAAGCGCTTCAGCCAGCTCCTTATGTTCAAGAAGATCCTGATCGCGAACCGCGGAGAAGTGGCGCTGCGCGTCATCTACGCGTGCCGTGAGCTCGGCATCAAGACCGTCGCTGTGTATTCGGAGGCGGACGAGAACCAGCTGCACGTGAAGTTCGCCGACGAGGACATCTGCATCGGCCCGGCGCGCAGCGCCGACAGCTACCTGAACGTGCCGGCCGTGATCAGCGCGGCGGAAATCACCGGCGCCGACGCGATTCACCCCGGCTACGGCTTCCTCGCCGAGAGCGCGTATCTGGCCGAAGTCTGCGAGGCGTGCCACATCAAGTTCATCGGCCCGGATCCGCAGGTGATCCGGCTGATGGGGGACAAGGCCCGGGCGCGCCGCGTGATGAAGAAGGCCGGCGTGCCGATCCTACCGGGCAGCGACGGTCCGCTCGACAACGAGGAGAAGGCGCTCAAGCTCGCCAGGGACATCGGATATCCGGTCATCGTCAAGGCGACGGCGGGGGGCGGCGGACGCGGCATGCGCGTGGTGCGGGCGCCGGCGGAGCTGTCGCACGCGGTGAAGACCGCGCAGCGCGAAGCCGAGGCGGCGTTCGGCGTCGCCGACGTCTACATCGAGAAGTTCGTCGAGTCGCCGCGGCACATCGAGTTCCAGATCCTGGGCGACCATCACGGCTCGGTCGTCCACCTGGGCGAGCGCGAGTGCTCGATCCAGCGGCGGCATCAGAAGCTCATCGAGGAATCGCCCTCGCCCGCGCTCAGCGAGAAGATGCGCCGCAGGATGGGCAGCATCGTCATCGACGCCGCGAAGGCCGTGCAGTACACCAACGCCGGCACGTTCGAGTTCCTGATGGATCCCGACGGCCGCTTCTACTTCATGGAAGCGAACACGCGGCTCCAGGTCGAGCACCCGGTCACGGAAATGGTGACCGGCATCGACATCGTCAAGGAGCAGATCCGGATCGCGGCCGGCGAGCGCCTGGCGTTCAAGCAGAGCGAGGTGACCTTCACCGGGCATTCCATCGAGTGCCGCGTCAACGCCGAGGACCCCGAGACGTTCGTGCCCTCGCCCGGCGTCATCCACGTCTTCAGCGTGCCGGGCGGCCCAGGCGTGCGTGTCGAGACCTTCGCCCATTCGGAGTGCACGATCTCGCCGTACTACGATTCGCTGTTCGCGAAGATCATCGTGCACGGTCGCGATCGTCCGGAGGCCATCGCGCGGATGAAGCGGACGCTGGAGATGACCACCATCGAAGGCATCAAGACCTCGATCCCGCTGCACCTGCGCATCCTGGCCGATCCCGAGTTCGTCGCCGGGAAGCTGAGCACGTCCTTCATGGAGCGCTTTCTCGCCCGCGCCAACGCCGGCGGCGGCCGGCTCGCCGAAGCGGTGTGACACCTGACGGGATTCGGGATTCGGGGTTTGGGATTCGAATCCCGCAGTCCGAGCGAATCCCGCAGTCCGAGCGAATCCCAAATCCCAAATCCCAAATCCCGCAGTCCGAGCAAATCCCGCAGTCCGAGCAAATTCCGCAGTCCGAGCGAATCCCGAATCCCAAATCCCGAATCCCGACACTCCCGCCGCTGAACGCGATCGTAGACGTCGAGGTCGCCGCGCGAGCCGGCTGGCGGCCGATTGACGTGGCGCGAGCGTTCCTGAACGGCGGCGCGCGCTTTTTGCAGCTTCGCGCGAAGGCCATGCCGGGCGCCGAACTGCTCGCGACCGCGTCCGCCGTCGTGCAGCTGGCCCATCAGCGTCACGCCTATGTCATGGTCAACGATCGGGCGGATGTTGCGCGGCTCGCCGGCGCCGATGGCGTCCATGTCGGCCAGGAGGATCTGGCGCCCCGCGCCGTGCGCGCGATTGTCGGCGACGCGGTCATGGTCGGCTTGTCCACCCACACGATGGAGCAGCTGGACGCCGCCCTTCGCGAGCCGGTCAGCTACGTGGCCATCGGACCGGTGTTCGGGACGAGGACCAAGGCCACAGGATTTGAGGCGGTCGGCCTCGAGACGGTCCGCGAGGCGGCCCGGCGCGCCGGCGCTCGCGGCCTGCCGCTCGTCGCGATCGGAGGAATCACACTCGAGAACGCCGTTTCTGTGATCGAGGCCGGCGCCGCCTCGGTCGCGGTGATCAGCGACCTCTTGAGCACGCGCGATCCCGAGACGCGCGTCCGGGACTACCTGAAAGCCCTTAGCCCTTAGCCCTCAGCCCTTAGCCCTCAGCCCTTAGCCCTCAGCCCTCAGCCCTCAGCCCTCAGCCCTCGTCATGTATAATCCCGCCGCCAGCCACTTATTTCACTGAGGATGTGCAAATGTCGATTTTCGCCACGAAGTCGATTGAGCAGTTGAAGGCCGAGGCGGCCGAGACGGGTGGGCACTCACTCAAGCGCGTTCTGGGACCGGTCAACCTGGTCACGCTCGGTATCGGCGCCATCATCGGCACCGGCATTTTCGTGCTGACAGGCGAGGCGGCGGCGCAGTATGCCGGGCCGGGGATCGTGCTCTCCATGGTGCTGGCCGGGTTCGCGAGCGCCCTGGCCGGATTGTGCTATGCGGAGTTTGCGTCGACGGTGCCCATCGCGGGTTCCGCGTACACGTACGGCTACGCGACCCTCGGCGAGTTCATCGCGTGGATCATCGGCTGGGACTTGATCCTGGAGTACGCGCTGGGCGCGGCCACGGTGGCGGTTGGGTGGTCCGGCCACCTGACCGCGTTCCTCCACGATTTCGTCGGCATCAGCTTTCCGGCATCGCTCGCGGCGGCGCCGTGCACCTTGATCAACGCGCCCGGCTGCAGCCCGGACGCGATCTTCAACCTGCCAGCGGTGCTCATCACGATTGCCGTGACGATTCTGATCACGATCGGCGTGAAGGAATCGGCCAACGTCAACACGGTCATCGTGACCGTGAAAGTCGCGGTCGTCCTGATCGTGATCATCGGCGGGGCCGCGTATATCAATATGGCGAACTGGCAGCCGTTCATCCCGGAAAACACCGGCACCTTCGGCGAGTACGGGTACAGCGGTATCCTCCGCGGGGCCGGCGTGATCTTCTTCGCCTACATCGGGTTCGACGCCGTGTCGGTCGCCGCGCAGGAAGCGAAGAACCCGCAGAAGGACATGCCGATCGGCATTCTCGGGTCGCTGGTCGTCTGCACGATTCTCTACATCCTCGTGTCGGGCGTGATGGTCGGGCTCGTGCCGTACAAGGAGATGCTCGGTTCGTCGGCGCCGATGGTGGTGGCGATTCGCGCCGCGGAAACGGCCTCGGGCGGCAGTTCGCTCCTGCACATGATGACGATGCTCGTCGAGCTCGGCGCGATTGCGGGGTTGAGCTCGGTGATGGTCGTCATGATGATGGCGCAGCCGCGCATCTTCTACTCGATGGCGAAGGACGGCCTGCTGCCTCCCTTCGCCAAGAAGATCCATCCGAAGTTCCGCACGCCGCATATCACCAGCATGATCACCGGCGTCGTCGTCGCGGTCGCCTCCGGGTTCACGCCGATCGGCGTGCTCGGTTCGCTCGTCAGCATCGGCACCCTGATGGCGTTCGTCATCGTCTCGGTCGGCATCATCTTCCTGCGGTACCAGCGGCCCGAGCTCGAGCGGCCCTTCAAGGTGCCGATGGTGCCGTTCATTCCGGCGCTGTCGGCGCTCGTGAGCCTTGGGCTGATGGCCGGGTTGCCCTGGTCGACGTGGGAGCGGCTGATCATCTGGATGGCGATCGGCATCGCGATCTACTTCGCGTACGGCTACAGCCACAGCGAGGTCCGTCACCGCGACGACGCGCTCGCCGCGACCGGCGGGACGCGCCGCCGCTGACGCGCACGCAGTGACGCAGATCAAGGGCGACCACTGGTTTCGGGCACAGGGCCCGGGATTCGCGGTCGCCCTTCTTGCTGTGATCGTCGCCGGTGGAACGGCCGGTTACTCTGTGATCGAAGGGTGGAACGTGTGGGATGCGTTCTACATGACGATCACCACGGTGACGACGGTCGGCTACGGGGAGGTCCACCCGCTCTCACGCCCCGGCCAGGCGTTCACCGTCGTGCTGCTCGTTGGCGGCGTCGGCGCGGCGCTCTACACCTTCACGCTGCTCGCGACGGCGGTCGTCGAGGGCGGGCTGCCCAAACGCCTTCAGCGGAGGCGTCAACAACGTATGCTCGAGACCATCTCGGACCATTTCATCATCTGCGGCTACGGCCGCATTGGCAGCATCGTCGCCCACCAGTTCCGGCGGCAGCAGATCCCCTACGTCGTCGTCGAGCGCGACGTGGAGCGCGTGCAGGCCGCGATCGAGGACGGCGCGCTCGCGGTCGAGGCCGATGCCAGCCGCGAGGACGTGCTGAAGCGCGTGGGCATCGCGCGCGCGCGCGGGCTGATTGCGGCGGTCGGCACCGACGCCGAGAACGTCTACGCGGTGCTGAGCGCGCGGGTCATGCGCCCGGATCTGTACATCATCGGCCGTGCGGAAACCGAGGATGCGACGGCGAAGCTGAGGCGCGCGGGCGCCGATCGCGTAATCTCGCCGTATCAGATCGGCGCCGTGCAGATCGCGCAAACCGCGCTCCGGCCGGCGGTCGTCGACTTCTTCGAGCTGGCGACGAGCTCCGACAACCTCGAGCTCGCGATGGAGGAGATCATGATCGCCCCGCAGTCCGCGCTCGCGAGCCAGTCGATTCTGGACGCGAACCTGCGGCAGCGGTACGGCGTGATCGTGGTCGGCATCCAGCGACAGGACCGGCGGATGGAGTTCAACCCCGAGCCGGACACCGCGATCCGGGCGGGCGACAAGCTGGTGGTGCTCGGCCGGCCTGAGTCGCTCAAGCGTCTGGAGATCGAGGCGGCGCGCTGATGCCGGCTCGCGTCCTTGACGGCGCCGAGGTCGCCAGCCGGATCCGCGCGGAGGTGGCCCCGGCGGTGGCCGCGTTCACGGCGCGCGCGGGCCGGCCGCCCGGGCTCGGCATCGTGCTGGTCGGTGACGACCCGGCGTCGGAAATCTACGTGCGCGGCAAGCTGAAGTCGGCGGGGGAGGCCGGTCTGCGCGCCGACCTCGAGCGGCTGCCGGCGACCGCGTCGCTCGCGGAGCTGGTCGCGACGGTCGAGCGGCTGAATCGCAGCAACGCCCATGACGGCATCCTCGTGCAGTCGCCGCTGCCCGCAGGGATGGGCGCCGATGCCGAGCGACGGGTCTTCGACCTCATCCGTCCGGACAAGGACGTCGACGGGTTCACTCCCGTGAACGTCGGGTACCTTGTGCAGAACCGCGCGACGCTGGTCGCCTGCACGCCGTCCGGCGTCATCGAGCTGCTCGAACGCTCGAACGTCACGATCGCCGGCGCGCGCGCCGTTGTCATCGGACGGAGCGAGATCGTCGGCAAACCGATGGCGCTGTTGCTGCTGCACCGTCACGCGACGGTCACCATCTGCCACTCGCGCACGGTCGATCTGCCGCGCGTGGCGGCCGACGCGGACATTCTGGTCGCGGCGATCGGCCGGCCCGGGTTCGTCACGCGGTCGTTCGTCAAACCGGGGGCGACGGTCGTGGACGTGGGGACGACCCAGGTGGCCGACCGCGCGATCGTCGAGCGGTTGTTTCCGGCCGGCTCGAGACGCCGCGAGGTGTTCGAGCGCCGCGGCTCGATCGTAGTCGGGGATGTGCATCCCGATGTGGGGGAGGTTGCCGGCGCGCTCTCGCCGGTGCCGGGCGGCGTCGGTCCCCTGACGATCGCCATGCTGCTCAAGAACACGCTCACGGCGGCGCAGGCGAGGGAAGGCTCGGAGCCGTACGTGGTGTCCGGCTTCAGCCGGACCTGAGCCGGTACGTGGTGCGTGTTACGTGGTGTCCGGCTTCAGAGCCTGTGAAGAAGGCGACGTTTGAACGCAGAGCTCGCAGAGCACGCTGAGAAATCCTCGGGTATTTCTTCTCTGCGGCCTCTGCGGTCTCTGCGTTGAATGTGATTTGTTCACAAGATCTCTTCACCGGGACTCTGAGATGCTGAAAGTCGCGTTAACGGGCGGCATCGCAAGCGGCAAGAGCCACGTCCTGGAGCAGTTCCGGCGGCGCGGGATCCCGTGCCTCGATGCGGACGTGCTCGCCCACGGCGTCACGGCGGCGGGCACCGAAGCGACCGCCGCGATTGCCGCCAGGTTCGGGGCCGACATGCTGACCGCGGACGGCGCCGTGGACCGCGCGAAGCTGGGACGGGTGGTCTTCGCGGACCCGGCGGCGCGAGGCGAGCTCGAGGCGATCGTGCACCCGGCGGTCTACCGGGCGATTGCCGCGGGGCTGCGCGCCTTCGAGCTCGTCGGCGACGGCCGCTTCGCCGTCGTGGACGTGCCGCTGCTGTATGAGACGGGGGCGGAGAAGACCTTCGATCGCGTGATCGCCACGACGTGCGCGCCGGCGCTGCAGATCGCGCGCCTCGTCGAGCGCGGGATGACCGACGCCGACGCCCGGCGGCGCCTCGACGCGCAGTGGCCCAGCGAGCAGAAAGCCTCGCGCGCGGATTTCGTGATCAGGACGGACGGAACGTTCGAGGACACCGACAGGCAAGTCGACGAGATCTTCCAGATCCTCGGATCCTGAGAGCCTGTGAGAAAAGGCGACGTTTGAACGCAGAGCTCGCAGAGCACGCGGAGAAATCCCTGGGTATTTCTTCTCTGCGGGCTCAGCGATCTCTGCGTTGAATGTGATTTGTCCACAAGCTCTGAGATCCTCAGATCCTCAGACTTCCACTTCCGTCGCGTCCTGGGCGGGCGCGATGCGCTCCTCGACGAACGTGTTCCAGTCGTGACAGTGCGGGCACTGCCAGAGCAGCTCCGTACTGCGATAGCGGCAGCGCATGCAGACGTGGGGGTCGAGGTAGAAGACCGCGTGCTCGGTGAGCTCGCCGTAGCGATCGACCAGGGCCGCCGGATGGTGCAACTGGCCGAGCGCGCGCCAGATCGCCTGGTGAATGCCGAGCGCGTGCGGGTTCTGCACGAGGGCGGCGAAGAGCAGATCGAGCGCCTCGCGCGGCTGGCCGCTCGCCGCCAGGTGGCGCGAGAGCGCGAGCCGGGCGCGCCAGTCCTGCGCCGTCTCCTCGATGAGCCTGCGGCACAAACGCGTGAAGCGCTCAGGGTTGCCGGCGCGGATCGCCAGCGCCTCGAGCCGATCGAAGGCGAGGTAGGCGCGATCGGGCGCGACCTCGACGAGCTTCTCCCAGATCGCCGCCGCTTCCCGCTCGTTGCCCTGAGCCACCCGCACGTCGCCGAGGTTGAGATAGGCCGGCACCGCGCGAGCGTCGAGGTCGATGGCGGCGTCGAACCGGCGAATCGCTTCGGCGTAATCCTTCCGGCGCATCGCCTCGAGGCCGATTTCGTTTTCGAGGAACGCGAGAATCGCCTGGCTCTGCGGCCGCGCCTCGGTATCCGCCAGCTTCGACAGGCGGCGGCGCGTGTCGTAGGCCTCGATCCACTGATGCTGGTTCTCGTGGAGCTTCTGCAGGTTGAGCAGGGCGTACTCGTTCTTCGGATCGAGCCGCAGCACTTCGTTGAAGGCCTCGAGGGCGCGGTCGACGAAGCCGCCGCGCTTGTAGTCGAGGCCGAGGCACAGCAGCACGTAGGCGTGCTCCAGCTTGCTGAGCGCCGGCCGCTGCAACAGGTTCTGGTGGACCGTGATCGCCTTGCCCACCTGTCCTTTCTCGCGATACAGGTTGCCCAGGATCATGTGCACTTCGAGCGCGTCGGCGTCGAGGCTTGCGGCGCGGCTCAGTTCTTCGATCGCAAGGTCGATCTGGTTCGCGACGAGAAAGTTCAAGCCGAGGATGTAGTGCGGGGACTCGCGCGCGCGGCGGCGATCGATCCACTTCCCGTCGCGCAGCTTGTACCGCTCCCAGGCCTTGCCGATCGTGAGGCCGACCAGCAGCGCGACCAGCGCGGCGAGCAGCGGCGCGTACGAGCTCATGCGCGCTGGTCCTCGGCCGCGGCCAGGTACGTCGCGAGGATCGAATCCCACCGGTCCTGCGCGCGCAGCACCATTTCGATCAGCTCGCGTGCCGCGCCGGCCCCGCCCATCTTCTGGCTGACCCAGTGCACACGCGCCCGCACGTCGTCGGCGGCGTCGGCGGGCGCGGTCGACAGCCCGACGCGGCTGAGCACCGGCAGATCGAGGATGTCGTCCCCCATGTAGGCGATCTGCTCGTCGTCGAGCAGGAGCTCGTCGGCGATCTGCTCGTAGGTTTCGAGCTTGCTCGCCACGCCCTGGTGCAGCAGGGTGATGCCCAGCTGGGCGGCCCGCCGGCTCGTGGCCGCGGACGTGCGTGCCGAGAGGAAGCCGACGGTGAGTCCCAGACGCTGCGCCCAGACGAGCGCCGTGCCGTCCTTGATGTCGAACTGCTTGCTCTCGGTGCCGTCGGCGTGCAGCAGGATCTTGCCGTCGGTCAGCACGCCGTCGACGTCGAACAGCAGCAGCTTGATTTTCGAGGCTTTGGGGGTGATCACATGCCTTTTTCCGGGTTCCACGTTCAGCGTTCAGGGTTCAGGGTTCGTTCTCGTTCTGGGTTCGGGGTTCGGGGTTCGGGCACCAGAACGAACGAACGCTGAACCCTGCACCCTGAACCCCGAACCGGTTCTAGAACATCTCCATGCGCCACAGGTCGTGCAGGTGGAGGACGCCCGCGATCCGCGTCGGCCGATCGTCCTCGGCCACCACGATCGAGGTGATCTTCCGCTGTTCCATGATGTTCAGCGCTTCGGCCGCCAGCGTCGCGCGCTTCACGGATACCGGGTGGCGCGTCATCACGTCGCCGGCCCGCAAGTCGAGGATCTCGCCGCCGTGTTCCATCCGCCGCCGCAGGTCGCCGTCGGTGATGATGCCGAGCAGCGACTCGTGGTCGTCCACGACGCACGTCATGCCGAGCCCCTTGCTCGACATCTCGTAGATGACGTCGCGCATCCGCGTGTCGGCGCGCACGACGGGGCAGAGCTTGCCGCTGTGCATCAGCCCGTCGACGTGCATCAGCCGCTTGCCCAGCTTGCCGCCGGGATGCAGGCTCGCGAAGTCCTCCTGCCGGAATCCTTTTTCGACCATCAGCGTCATCGCGAGCGCGTCGCCGATGGCGAGCGCCGCGGTGGTGCTGGCGGTCGGCACCAGGTTCATCGGGCAGGCCTCCTCCGCGACGCTGCAATCGAGCGCGACGTCCGCCGCCTGCGCCAGCGTGGATGTCGGACCGCCCGTGATCACGATCAGCCTGGCGCCGAGCCGGCGAATCGTCTCGAGGAGATGCAACAGCTCGTCGGTCTCGCCGCTGTAGGACAGCGCGACGACGACATCGTCACCCTGAATCACGCCGAGGTCGCCGTGAATGGCTTCCGCCGGATGGAGAAAGAAGGCCGGCGTCCCCGTGCTGGTGAGCGTCGCGGCGATCTTGTGGCAGATGATGCCGGACTTGCCCATGCCCGTCAGGATCACGCGGCCCTTGCACTGCCGGAGGAGCTGTACGGCGCAGTCGAACCGCTCGTCGAGGCGGTCGAGGAGCGCGAGGATCGCTCCGGCCTCGGTTTCGAGGACCTTGCGCGCCAGGGAGCGATCAGCCATGGAGCGGTGCCTCGGCCTGCTTCGCGATTGCGTCGATCGCCAGGAGACGGTGGAGCAGCGGCTCCAGTTTGCCGAGACCCAGCGCGTTCTGCGCGTCGCTCTTCGCGCGCGAGGGCTCCTCGTGGACTTCGAGAAACACGCCGTCGACGCCCGCCGCCACGCCGGCCGACGCGAGCGTCTCGATGTACTCCGCCTGGCCCGCCGTCACGCCGTCGCCGCCGCCCGGCAGCTGCAGGCTGTGCGTGACGTCGAACACGACCGGCACGCCCTGCGCCCGCATCATCGGAAACGCGCGCATGTCGACGACGAGGTTGTGATACCCGAAGCTGGTGCCGCGCTCGGTGACGATGACGCGCCGATTGCCGGCGGCCACCACCTTGGCGACCGCGTGCTTCATGTCGTCTGGCGCGAGAAACTGGCCCTTCTTGATGTTGACGATGCGTCCGGTTCTGGCCGCGGCGACCAGCAGATCGGTCTGCCGCGAGAGGAACGCGGGAATCTGCAGCACGTCGGCGACCTCGGCCGCGGGACGCGCCTGCGCGGGCTCGTGGATGTCGGTGAGGATCGGCACACCGACGCGCGACTTGATGCCGGCCAGGATGCGCAGGCCCTCGTCGAGTCCCGGTCCGCGGAACGAATCGCCCGACGTCCGGTTCGCCTTGTCGTACGACGCCTTGAAGATGAACGGCACGCCAAGGCGCCGCGCGATCTCGGCGAGGCGGCCGGCGAGATCGGTCGCGTGCGTTTCGCTTTCGATGACGCAGGGGCCCGCGACGAGCACGAACGCGCTTCCCCCGCCGATCGTGATGTCGCCGAGCTTGAGCGGGGTCACAGGGGCATTATATCGGCCGGGTAGGTCGGGTAGGCCGGGTAGGCCGGGTAGGCCGGGTAGGCCGGGT
>Ga0082335_1003414_pt1 | contig 26234 bp, 39 predicted proteins | sample Subgrocontami58m_FD_72375 | JGI IMG/M metagenome (GOLD analysis project Ga0082335, IMG submission 72375) | Subsurface groundwater microbial communities from S. Glens Falls, New York, USA - GMW37 contaminated, 5.8 m (SPADES assembly) (version 2) ...
GAGGCGGGAGGGGGAGGTCTTGACCCACGGGGGGGTGTTCCCCCCCCCGTAGTCAAGCACCTTGCCTCGGTCGTGGGCGACAGCAGCCATGAACAGGACCCTCTCGTCAATCTGGTGGCCCCAAAACTGGCCGTGCCGTGCGCCAGCCATGCACAGCGTGACCACCTCGTAGGTGTGCTTCAGGAGGCCGCCCTCCCCGTAGTGGTGCCGGTTGTCCACACTGCCCGACCACGTCGTGAAGCCGGGATAGGTGAGGACACGCTCGGTCATGGTGGCGATGTCATCGTCACAACTGGCGGCGATGGCACGGATTGAGCTAAGGTACGCCTCGGGGGATAGGGGCGTCATACGGTCAGTCCTGCCAATCGCTTCCATTCGCTGAAGCTAAACCGGTCACTGTGCAGATGGTCGCGCTTGGGTTCATCAAACGTGCCTCCCATGCCATCAGCAACCATGGTCACGTAGGCCTTCATCCAGCTGCTGTCGGGGTAGTACACTGTCTTGCAGGGCACCACCTGCGCGGCCAGCTCGGGGTCGGTAGCTACGTACCGATCCAAGGCTGCATCCAGTAGGCTCGCGAAAGGTAGGCCACTGTCAACCTCACGAAACAGCCAAGGCTTCACGGGTGGGTCCGGCGTTATCTGTGCAAACGTCAACGTGTTGCGGGCTAAGGGAGAGGAGAAGAACGGCCAAACCATCAGCAGGTTCTCGGTCCACAGCTCCTTGAGGGTGTGCCAATCAATCCTCCCATAGGCCAGCTCCTCGCCGGCCACCCTGTAGGTGACGTGGCCCTCGTGACCCCAAGCTCGGTTCCAGATGCGGATGAGGTCGCTGTACCCTTGGGGTAGGTAGGCCTCGTTCAGCGGCCCACCCTTGATCATCACGATCACCTTGCTCTCCGACCGGCGCGTGCTGATATCCTTATCCTTCATGTCGGAGACTACGACCAGCTTGATGCCGTAGCAGAGCTTGATGTCCAAGCGGGTCGCCACTTTATAGGCAGGTATGAAGCTGTCGATGCGCGAGTCGCAGAGCACAACCTCCTTGAGTCCAACGCTTTGTGAAAGGTCGAAGACGCTGACGGGGTTACCCGCTTTGGCTTTGCCGGCCTCCTCCAGCGTCAACAGAGACTCCGCGAGGCTGTAGTGGGAGACGAAGACGGGGGTTATCTCGGAGGGTGTCATGGTGATACGGCGGCCAACGCTTTGCTGGTGAGGTAAGCATCCAAGCCCAAGTCTATGCCCAATTCCTGCACTCTATCAGCCAAGCCCTCCACCGCTATCCAGTCATCCTCCACTATGGCTAGCCCGATACGGTCAGCCAGCTCGGTCAGCTCCTGCTGGGCGCGGCACATGCGCTCCAAGCGGCCGGCCAAGGTGATGGTATCCTCGCTCATGTGTAGAGGGCGTCACGGCTACCGTCCCACTTGAAGAACCCGAGGCCGACAACCTCCTCGTACAGCTGGGCCATCTCGATCAGCAGAATCTCGCGCTCTTGGGGCGTCACGCCACACGCAATGAGCGTGTCACTGCCATCAGGTTGGGTTGGACGATCGATGCCATAGTCGTGCCTCCTCCTCGTCGCCATACTGACCAGCAGGGCGCGAGGCGGAACGATGGGGATCGTGATGGTATCAGGAGGGGTCATGGATTGACGCTTATCGCTCATAGGGTGCAATGGATAGGTTAGCAGGATAAACTGAACGGTACGCCCCACCTGACCCAGAACCCACCCTCAGTCCGCTGCCCAACCCATTGCCAGCAGCCCCCCATGTGGTGGATAAGCCCAGAAGCTAGGCACCAGCCGGCGCGCGGGGCGTTCGCGGCCAAGGTGGCGCGGTCTTCCTCGGTCAGGGCTAGGGCGTTGGGGGAGTGGACCTTAGGCTCGGTCTGGGTTGACATAGGTAGGCGGGAGCACGGGGATATGGTCGGGGCCAACCACCTTGTGGAGGTGGTAGAAACGGAGCGCGCGGGCTAGGAGGACCCGGACGGTGGCTTCCTCTTCGGCGGCGAACGCCTTGATGACCTCCTGCTCACTGGGCTTGAAGCCTAGGGATGTCAGGATGTCGGCGTCGGACGGGGCAATAATGGGGGTCATGATAAGGCGGTCTCCTGCTGTTCGGTTACCGATAGGGAGGCTTCGGCATAGGGGAGGACGTTGCACTCCTCCACCTCCATCTCCTCGTGGTTGTTCAGGCGGCGCAGGTCCCACTGAACGGGACACACCTCCAGCAGAACGTGGGCCTTGGACTGGCTGAGGTAGGGAGGGTCGGAGTCATCCTCGGGACCCCAGCCGCTGCGGCCCGGCACGCGCTTGCCCGTATAGACCACCCGCTTACCCATCACCTCGCAGGTCGCGCCGCGGAGACCCTCAATGAGGATGGTGTGGATGGTCCGTTCGGGGCCGCCAAACCGCTTCGCCCTCAACCAAGAATAGGCTAATGCCCGGGCGACGCCGTTGTCCCAGATGGTTGGAGAGGTGTCAAGCCAGAGGTCGCGGGCCGATGGAGGCGAGATGATGCCCATCTTGACCAGCAAGGCGTTGATGTCGGCGGCATACGCCTCAACGTGCTTGAGGCCATCGGCCACGCCGAGGGGGTAGCCAACACGGTGGACCACGAGGGGTTCCACGATGGTCACGCGGTCAAAGCGGTGGAAGACGTGCTTGCGCGGCTTAGCCATGGTTGGTCAATAGGAGGTTGGCCCAATCGCGCGCGCCATAGCATCGCCAGATCAGGTGACAGAAGGTTTGCCGGTCTGGTATCAGACCGGTGTACACCACGCGTTCGCGTCTACCATCGAACGGCAGATACCAGAGAACCCAATCCTCGGGCAGTGACCCCCTCCCACTGAACGCCTCCAACCTCACCTCCTCCCACGAGACGTCCCCATCCCGAACCTCCGGGTTAGCCGTCAGCTTGCCATCCTGTATAGCTACCGCCCAAACCGATCCATCAGGCGTCCATGCGGTCAGGGGATGGACGATGGCAGCAAACCGGGCTTGATCGGCGGGGCTCATGCGCCGACTTCTCGTAGGAGGGAGATGACCTCGTCAAGGGTGGCGATCTCCTCATCGTAGGTCCAACCGTGGGAGGCTTTGGCTAGCTCGGTCAGCCGGGCAAGGTGATCGCGCAGGTTTTGGAGGCGGTCGGAGAGGGAGGTCATGAAGCAGTGTTCTGGTTGGGGTTCCATCGCAACGCGCACCCTTTGTGCCGCCGCTCGGACACGGTTGACCCATTGCCCCGACTGTAGCAGGCCTTCTGTGCTTCCGTCAAGGACAAATGCGCCGACAATGGCGATAATCCCTGCGGATCATCAGCTCCACACACGATCCAATAGGTGAACGGACGCAGGAACGAGCACTTGAACTGGCAGTAGCCGGTGTCAGTCGAGGCATTCGCGTAGGCGTCCTCAAGACTGAACGCATTCACTCGCGAATAGGTTGCGTCGATGTAGGCCTCCAGACCGGCAAGGGCGGCAGCAGACGGGGCATCAACCCTCTGGACGTGCTTGTCAGGGGTACGAGACGTTGGTCCGTGGCGAACCATGATGAACTCAACCGCTGGTATCAGGCCCGTCTCACGAGACGTAACCATCTGATACATCGCGGCTTGCACGTTGTTGGGCAGCTCAGCTCTCGTCATCTTGGCTGCCTGACTCTTGAGGTCAATGACCAGCGCGCGGTCAGGCCACACCAGCAGGAGGTCGATGAAGCCGCTGATGACGGCCCCACTGGACAGCGTGATCTGGAACCGATGCTCGTTGACGAAACGGGGCGGCGGGGTATACAGGGTCTCCCCCTTGGGGCCGCGAGACGTGAAGTAGGGACGGATACCGAGGAACGCCACGTTGAGCATGTCCACGATGTCCTCGACGGTCGCCTGCATGATATCCTCGCGCTGGCGGTACCAGTTGATGTAGCGGAGGACGGCGGGGTGCTCCTCGATCCGGAAGACCCCTTCGACCATGATGCGCTCGAACGTGGCGCGGCGGCGCGGGTGCATGAGGCACTCGAAGACGGAGTGCAAGCAGGACCCGGTCCTCGTTTTCCAATGGGAGGAGGACGGTAGACGCTCGATCTCTTGGTAGTGGAATTTTAGTGAACAGTCCCAAAGGGTCTTGAGGCGGGAGGCGGAGATGCGGATGGGGCGACTCATTGGTCCCAATCCTCCTCCGTGCGCAGCACATACAGGATATCCCTGTGGTCATCGATGCTGGGGTACCACGAGGTGATGCGCGCACGATCTGTGCCGCAGACACAGCAGATGATCTCAACCGCGCAATAGGGGGTGCCCGCATCGGTACCGCGATTGTTCCACGCGATGTCGCCCCAACCAATGGCATGATCACACTCGGGATTGCGGCAGCGTTCGCAGCTGTGTTGAGTCAGAAGGTCGAGTAGGTGCTCGTCTTCGTCGGAGGTAGGGGGTGGTCTCATGGTGTGAGAGAGGAGAGGTTTGTAGCGTGGTATACGCGCATATGAGTATGACCTTCTCCGTAAATTTCTCCTCTCTTGCTTAGGCGTCCTAACATTTTACCGATTGTCCCGTTACAAATGTCAAAGTGACGTACAATTCTTCTCCGATTCAATCGCCCACTATATCTACGAATTATAGTTAGAAGATCACTATCGGTTTTGATAAAAACAGAAGATTCGGTTATTTCAATATGATTCATTGCATAAACCCGGTTCCATTCTTGACTTATTTCTTTCCATACTTGATATTTGCGATATAAACCGATATTATCTTCTGGATATCCACTATAAAGGTAAAGACCAATCAGTACAATATCTTCGCGTTTACAACAAGACACCACACTATTATTACCATAAGAACGTTTATTCCGATAAATCTGCCCAGTTGCTCCTAACCTGTTAATTAAATGTAAATGTTCTGTCCAATCTTGATTAAAAGAACCACAAAATACTAATTTACCACCCCATTTTCTTTCTCTAGAGATACTGCCGTCCCCATCGAAGTAGCCACGCCACCAATAGTGTTTCAAGTGATCTGGGATGGTCGATAAAATCTTAGTAGGAGCAACTACCGATTTAATATGATAGTCCTTGGCAACGAGATACTCGACCAAGGGTTTACACCCCAAACACGCCGTCGTGGCAGCCTTCCATGATATTCTTCGAGGCCTGCGAGCGTCTATGCGCCATCTACCCAATTTATTTAACACAGGACGTATTACATCGAAATCAGTTTGTATAAGAGTAAACTCAAAACGATAAGCTCTTCCATTGATACGAACGTAACCATCTGCCCAAACAAGTCCTAAAATATAAGCCGCCTCGGGTGTAGTTACATCAATGAATTGAATGGGATTGACTGGATAAGTATCAAAAGGACGTTCGTAGCCTTGTTTTTGAATAATGATTCGTTGTTCCATTGTTATGGTCAAATTCATACGCCGAGCCTTATCATGGATAGAAGAGATGGGACGTCCAAGACGCCGTCCGCAGTATCTCGCTCCATAAATAGGATAATATTCACGGATAAACCGTTCATCATCAAGAGTAAAATAAGCCATATTTGTAATAATTACACCCGAGTTTTCAACTATTCATTGGCTTTCAAAAGCGGGTCTCGTGTTTTGTTCTAGCTCTCGCTTGAAATCTAATAATTCCCCTGTCCCATCGGTGTGGGCAGCATTCCAATCCTTCCTCGTCTGAGGTAGCCTAATCCTCACCCGACCTTCACCTAGATAGGGGACCAGCCTATCCCTCACCTTGAGTGCCGCAGTATTCCCCTCGTCCTTAGGCTTCCCTGTCTGTGGATTGATGGTGAGAGCATCGTTATTGGTGCTGATGACCACCTCGGCTGGGTTGAGGGCGACCAGCTTGCCCAGTATGCGGCTGTTGAGGTTGAGACCGAAAAGGATGAACCAATTCCACATACCAAAGGTGGCCCACGTTAGGGCGTCGGCTCCACCTTCGGTCAGGAGCACGCGCCCCGTCCGCTTGATCTCGGGAGCCGCGATGGCATAGGGATACACAGCGCGCGAGGTTCGCACAAGGTGCTTATGCTTAGGCCCAAACGAGGCTTCGTCAACCAGCCGCGACCACCACCCTATAATGCGCCCCTCCTCGCGCACGGGGAAGGTGTAGTAGCCGGATAGCTTGCTCGGCGGGCTGCTGGGGACCCGGCCGCCCTCAAGCCTTCTCAAAACGTCTTCAGATATCCCGCGCCCAATCCAGTAGCTGTGATCTGGGACCAACCTTGTCAGCATGCTCTCAGGGTAAACGGTATCGGCTTCCAGCTTGGGTTCCGGATCAGCGATCTGGACATCGAGTGAGGCGAGGATGGCTCCATCGGTGATACCTTCGTACAGGAAGGCTCGAATCTGGCGATTGTGGCCAGAATCGCTCCCATACTTGGAGCAGTTAAAAGCGTGGCTGTGACGCCAGACCTTCAGATGGACACCTTGGCGATCGTGGCCTTCAAGCTGGCAGATCGGGCACGCCGCCTGCCACCCATCCGGGACAGTGCGCAGGTTGGCTAGTCGGCTACCGAGGAGGTCGGCGAAGGAGGACATGGGTCAGTTGACGATGACCTCCGCGCTGCCGACCATCATGGTGTCAGATGGTGTATAGCACCGTAACCAACCCATGAAACCTCCTACCCAATCACCCCCTCCACGTCTCAACCTACAACTGGCCGCCCCGATAGACGCCATGCTACGCGAGATGGCCGCGGCCACTGACCTCAAGCTGGTGACCATCATATCCCACGGCATCAAGGCGGAGTATAGCCGATGGAAGGAGGGGAAGAGATGAGCACAAGGCCTAGGCGAGTGCGCCTTCCATGGACACCCGAACAGGAGGATAAGCTGGCGGCACTGCTCAACAGTCCCGCTCCTCCCTCCTACAAGGAGATCGCGCGTCTTATCGGCCGTACCCCTCAGTCGGTGTGTTCCCGTCTCGCCGCTCGGCCCCAGCTGGAAGCTCATAAGCAGGAGGTTATAGCCGACTATCTCGCCGCAACGATGCCCGTCATCCACATAGCGGCCAAATATGGGGTATCGAATGACACGGTGACAACCCAGCTCAAACGATGGGGAGTATACGATCCAAACCGCGAGTTCACGTTCATCAACCGCAAAAACCAGTACGACTGCTGGGTCGAAACGTTGGGACGGGAAGGTGCGGACGTCCGTTACGCCGCATACTGCGAAAGCCACAAGCGCGGGGCGCGCAAAGGACCAGCCTCTCCGCAATACGGCAAACCCCCTCCCAATGGCACGGGCAATGGCTGGAAGGGGTGGTACCGTGAACAGTTCTTCCGCTCCCTTCGCGAGGCCTGCTTCATGATCGAGATGGAGGGGGTAGGTACCATCTGGGCAACGGGGGAGACCCTCCACATCCCCTATGTCTTCAATGGGAAGGACTGCACATACCGCCCCGACTTCCTGATCGGCAACCGAGTGATCGAGATCAAACCAGCTCGTTTGCACAGTAGCCCGCGGGTCAGTGCCAAGCATGATGCTGCCACGGCCTATTGCGAAGCACGAGGACTGACGTACGAGCTGATAGACGTTGCGATAGACGCCCGAGCACTGCTGGAGGCGCTGAACGATGGCCGCCTGCGGTTTGATCGCGACTACCGCGACCGATTCATGCGATACATCGGTCATAACGGTGTCACGGGGGCGGAACCTCCCGGCTTGGAGACATCAACGGCCGCCTGACCGATGCGCTCCATCATCTCCTTGAGTGTCCCTTTATCGCTGTACCAGAAGCCTTTGGTGTCAAGATTTACATAATTTTGCACGAACTGCCCCTTCGGCAGCTTGACTGGGATGATCATATCCTGATATCGTTCACCCAGTAGCTGGCGCTTCTTGAGGGGAGTCAATCGCAGGTTACCGAACAGATGCATCTCGCGCATCAGCTCCTCGGTCACCTTGGGGCGCATTGAAAACGAGTGGGTGGATTGCTGGAGGATGCGGTCGGACAAGCTGAAGGCCTCCTCGCTATCGTTGATCTCGGTCTCCTTCTTGCCGGTCGTCACCCCCATCCGATTATTCTGGACCGACGTCCACACGCTGGCGATGATCTCATCAGTGATCAGGGTCTTCTGGTCGCCGACGTAGTGACCGATGGCCTGATACTCCTGCGTGTTGCGGCCCAACGCCTCCACCCCCTTGAGGTAGTCATCGTGAACCAAGAGGTGGTTGCCACGCCCCACCTTGTTGTAGTAAAACCGGCGCAGAAACGATATGCGTTCCTTGGGACTCATCGCTCCAACGTTCTTGAAGGACATGCGATCCTGCATCGCCCGCACGCGGGGCCATATCTCTCCACGGATGAGGTCGCGCCACTCCTTGTTCTGCTCCCACTGGCCACGGTACACGGCCCAATAGGGGATCTTGCCCTCGGATAGGCAGCAGACCGCGCGCCAGCACAGCTCCTCGAAGGTCATCTCGGCCGCATCAAGGTGGAGAAGGTGGACGTCGGGGTTGTGCTCCAGCAGGTAGGTTTGGTAAAACCATCCAAGAGAGGACTTTCCCACAGACGACCTCGCACCTATGACCGTGTACGACCCACGATACGTCAACGGACCAATGGTGTTGTTGATGGAGGGGAATGGCCCGAGGAAGCCCACATCCTCTGCCTTGAGGGGCTTTGCGGCGCGCTGCTCAACCACCTCGATGAGGGAGCCCATGACCTCGGTCGTCTCCTCCTTGTGATAAGCCGTCGTCACACTCGACAGCCCCTTCTCGACCATCCCGGTCATCTCCTCAAAACTGGCATTAGGAGCTTCAACTAGCTTGCGGGTAGTGGCCTGAGACTCAGCAATGAGGTCGCGCCTAACCCTCAACCTCTTCAACTCGCGCGCATACTGCGCCGCGTTGGCCGGGTCAACGTACCGGTTGGTCAAGCCTTCTACATAATCGAATATAGCAAACCCGCCTTCGAGTTGGCTTACGCCGCTAGCCCTCATTCTCTCGCTCAGAAGCAGTGGGTCAAGCGAGAGCTGAGGCGTTTGATCGAGGGCCAACTTGATGTGGTCAAATATCGGGCGATGCGCCGCACTCCAGTCCTGCCTATCGTTAAGGTGAAACTCCCCCCAAACGGCGGGGTCTTTCAGCAATAGGGCGAGAGCTGAAGCTTCAACCTCGGGTGCATAGAGTGCTTGGGGGCTGGACATCAGGTTGAGCTGTAAACACCAACGCCTATGAGGATTAGCTGGATAGTTACCCAGCCAGCGACGACAGCCACTACACCCCAACCTATGTTGCCGGCTACGTCAGCGGGGCAAGAGGTACGTTCAGTGGCACGAGCCACACACATTATCGTCAGTACGATCATCGCCGCCGTGACAACGTGAAGCCCGGGTAAGGCGCTCATGTTGTCTCCTCCACTCTCCGGACGAACACGTGCTTTGGCCGCAGGTTCTCGGTGTCCCAAACGCGCTTGCCAGACCAATCGTCCGTCCCCTTCCCAGCTACCCGCTTACAGGTGTACCCCTTGGTCTGTCCTACCAGCGTCCAGCTGTCTCGCTTGTAGCACTCTCCGGTGCGGGGTAGCTCTACCAGAGACTCGAAGCCGATGACATCGTCCCCATATCGGGTACGCCAATCGTTGACAACGGTCTCGCGGAACGCCGCCAAGACCTTCGCGGTAAACCAGCGACAAGGATAGCGGCCGTCAACCTTCTCCACGTGGTAGAAGATGTTGTTGACGATGCGGTTAAGCATGGCTGTACGCGCCCCCCCCTCAAGAGCTTCCATACCGAAGAACACATCGCGGCCGGCAAGGTGGAGTGTTGATGACCCTCCGACAATCGTGCCGTAAAAGACGCCCGCAGCCAAGATGGCATAGCAAATATTGCGACCCACGAACCCTCGGGGCTGACTGTAGTGGATAGCCATGTTGGCGAGGATACGGGGATCGGTGCGCTTGATGGGCTCAAGGATGATCATCGGTTGCCATCCTCCGGCCACCGCCAGTTCCAGCGGTCCACATGGACCTCGCGCTCAACCACCCACTGCATATCCAGCCTCTTCTCCCAATCGGTTGGAACACTGACCTCTACCAGAAGCGGGCGGCGCGGGCCGTCACCCAAGGGGGGGAGGCTCGGGTTGGGCGTGATTGGGGCGTAACCATAGGGAACCTTGACCGTACCGAGCCGGTTGAAGACCTCGGCGAAGCGCGCGACGTTGGGACCCACGTAGGTCAATACCGATCCCTTGGTGACCCCCCGATATACGGTACCATCAGGCAGCAGATAGTTGATCCTCTTGTGTGGCTGGCAGACGGGGTAAGCCGCCAGCGGCTGGAACCAACCCTCCGATAGCGAGGCAAACGTGATGGTGATAGCCTCCTTGTAGCGACCAGCCTCGTGCTCCCCAACCAGATGGCTGATCCAGTGGCGCATCCCGGGCAGCGGCGCGGCGGTGTGCCACCCCCGCTTCCGACATCGGACCTTGGTGCAGCCGGGCTTGCAAGCCGAGTCGGGCGTCCCGAACGGTGCGTTCAGCCATAAGGTCTCGGCGTTCCACGAGCGGTTGAGTGCTCCCCAGTCTACATAGCGGCGAATCGGGGCTCCATCGTGCTCCATGCGGCCGACAACCTCATAGGCCGACTCGGTCCAGAACGTTTCGGCGCGCACTCGCTCGTTGGCGGCGGCAGAGCTGGCTGGATCGAGGCTGATGGTGCCCCCGAACACCTCGCGGACCATATCGAGGATCTCGGGCGGTGTGTGCAGATCAGTATCGAAGCTGGTCTGGTTGCAGAGCTGGTGGGAAGCGGGAGATGGCATAGAGTAGGTAGCGTTAGGGTCCTCACCTCGGGCGCGCCGGGCGGCGGCCAGCTGGGCGAGATACTCCCGGTCGCTGAGAGGTGTTATGGTGGGCATACAGCCCACAGTTTAGCCGCCTTGGGGGCGGTCAGTCAAGCGCGACGCGGCCATCTGCCGGTGTATAGTACCCATGAGTCCCTCCAAACCATGAGCATCATACGACGACCTATCACCGAAGACGAATACACGACCTTCCTGCGCCGCGCACCCGAGGTCGGCATGTGCCAAGCAGCTCGGGAGCTTGGTCGGCAGCCTCAGTCCTTCTGTTACCGACTCAATCAGGAAGAACGCACCATCGTGCGTCTTCCCTCGTCTTATCGGCTGAACCCAGAACGTTTCGAGACAGTGACAACCCCAGAGGTGGCATACGTGCTTGGATTGCTCTGGGCAGATGGTTACCTTCGTAAGACGTACTACACCATCACCATCGAGCTGCAACTGACCGACATGCTCGTGGTCAAGCCTACGTTCGACAAGGTCGGCGACTGGCACTATCACGAGCGTACGCGTAAAGGTCGTACGCGACCGGTAGCACGCCTGAACGTGGCGAACCAGCGTGTCCATGAGCTGCTGTGTAGCTGGGATTACCTTGAGAAGTCCCTCCTGTCGCCCACCAAGGTCTTGACACATATCCCCTCGTCGCTACAACCCCTGTTCTGGCGAGGGTATATCGACGGAGACGGCAGCTTCTACCAGAAAGGAGGAATGTGTCAAATGTCCTTGGCGGGCTCGTTCGATCAGGATTGGTCTGCGCAGCTTGCCATGTGTGAAGCACTCGGTGTGAAGGCCACCGTCCAACACTGCACGAGCAAGCTGGGACATCGGTCATCGTGTGTGCGTATCACCTCGCGCTTTGGCATCGAGCGTATCGGGGATTGGGTCTACCAGACGTACAAGGAGGACCAGATTGGATTGGCTCGTAAACATGCCAAGTTTCTCCTCATCAAGGACCGCTGCAACGCCTCACGCGTTGGACGTTATGCGCGGAAATACAGTGTGGCAATCATCCCCCCCTCGGGGTCGTACACGAAGCCCTCGGCAGCCTGATCGTTCCCGATGAACCCCTTGGATGCCATCCACTCGTCAGCCGGACACAAGCTAGGCAACCAGCGAATCTTGACCCCCACATCCTCCGTGAGGATCTCTCGGTGCAGATGACCGAGGTGCCAGTGGTGATGTTGAGTCGCGGCCCACAGGTCCGGCCTCTCTTTGGCCATGATGCCGGGCAGCCGCGCCGGGCTCTCCTCGTGGCCATGAGTGTAGCCGATCAGGGTCGTCCCGAATCGGTGGTACTTCCGCTGGGTAGGGCTGTTGTCCACCGTCACATTGGGGTGGGAGTGGAACCATCCCTTGACGTAGTGACCGAGGTAGAACGACCGTTCGTGGTCATGGTTGCCCCCAACCACCACCACATCAACCGGGTACTGGGTGGCAAGCTGCTCGATCACCTCCACGATGAGATCGCACGCCGTCATGTAGGCCTTCTTCCATCGGCCATCCTCGGACTGCGCCTGAGGCGTACCGCCCGTGGTGGTGCCGGCGGCATTGTCGCTGTTGAGCAGGTCGTTTCCGATAGGAAGTAGGATGCGTGACACCCCCATCGCCGAGGCAGACTGTACCAGCGAGGTGACGGCTTCCCGATACAGGCGCGAGGCAATCGCGATGTCGTAGTCGCGGAAGCCCGTTTCCTGCTTCCAGCAGAGCTTGGCAAGGTGCAGATCGGGCACCGCTATCTCAAGCAACCGATCCGTTGGCTTCGTCTTGATGGGCTTGACGCTCTTGAAGGATGGCGCATGCTGAGTCGCTCGCTCGATGAAGGCTTGCAGCATCCCCTCCACATCTACCGTCCCCTTCTTGCGCACAAACCGCGCCGACCATGCGAACCCCTTGGCCCCGCGGCGCACATTGAAGCCCTTGGCCTCGTACTGGTCCGTATCCACACCGCAGAGGGCTATAACCTCCTCAACGGTGGCCGCCTTGGACAACTCCACATCCTCAGTGAAGGCGTCGCCCGCGCGCCCCGCCGCCACAACCGCCGCCTTGGGTTCCCAGATGGGTACACCATTGCTCTCCAACCGTTTGCAAAGCCTCGTGATCGTATCGGGGTGGCGATCGAGATGGGCGGCCAGCTTGCCGCGCGCTTCCAACCACGTCGTGCAGCCGGCCACAACCTTGCGGCACTCTGCTATGGCTCGGGTTTCGTCAGGTGAGATCGTGGGGGTAGGCATAGGTTAGGAGGACTCGAACAGGGCGCGGATATCGGCCACTCGCTTGGCATCAGCGGGACCAAAAGGGGGTATACGGACGATGTGGAGAGTGCCAGATCGACTAATGGTGAAGGTCACACCACATTCAATCAGATGACGCTGGGCCTTGTGTACCCGCGTGCGCGGCCAGCGACACTCGTAGTCGAGACCATCCGAGGATAGGGTCAGGCGACACGGCACCCTCTTGGGTCCACCGCGGCCCGTGAAATGGCCGATAGCGATGGGGCTCTTCATAGCACAACCCCAAACCTATCCTTGAATAGGCGGGGCGTTAGCTCGGCGGCGAGGTCCTCCTCGACCAGCTCACAGTAGGTGATACCGTTCAACAGACACCAATCCTGCTTGGCAACCTCGCGCTTGAGGGCGGCACGATATCCACTGACCGATCGGTGGAAGAAGGGGTTGTAGGCACCGTGCGAGCCGGCGGGTGAGACCTCAACCACAACCGCTTTGACCACGTTGTATAGGTCAATGCGAGACCTCCGACCGCCCGGATAGGGGAACTCCTCCAACACCGTGTCGTTGCGCCAGTAGGGATGCAGGAACCGCTTAACCCTCAGCTGCGGGCCACTGACCTTACGGTTCCAATCGATCAGATAGTGACCTAGCTTGACGTCGCGCGCTCGTCCGTTGAGGGTCTTGAACACCATGTGGGTCTGCCTCAGATACACTTGGGCGCGCACTGGAGAATACAATGTGCGAGGGTATAACGATGGGGCATGATGCACATCTCCTCGGCTAACCGAACGATCTCGGGCGCATAGTGGCTAGCGCAATCAGACCCACCACCGCCCTGAATACCGAAGGCGTGGCAGAAAGCATCGTAGTCAAGGTCGGTCCAGAGTGGATTGCTTTGGACGTAGTAGAGATACTGATGGGCCTTGATGATAGCGGCGGCGGTCATTGATTGGGAGACTCGTCATCATCGTCCCACACCTCATCAGGCTCCTCCAAGCCATCCCGCAAGGTGACGTCCCAAGCGGCCGCATCCTCGAACGCCTCCTTGTAGGCGACGCGCTCAGTCTCGGTGAGAGAGCACTCATCCACCTTCCCCGATCCCCAACATCGCTCACACTGGATCTGTTCGGGCGGATCTCCGTTGGCTGGATAGCTGGCCCACCAGCCGCGACCACCACAGTCGGGACAGACGGCATGGAGGTCGGAAGGGTCCACGGAATCCATGAGGTCGTCTAGGTTGAGGGGGAACATAACCCAACGTGGAAACCCGTGGTCACTCCGGGCTTCAGGTCCTTGCGGATGTATCGGTAGCTGTAGGGTTTACGGCCTAGTAGGACGGTAACCTTGCGGAACAGGTGGTCGATGGCGAGGACTGGTGTACCGATGAACCTGCCATCAGAACTGGGGATGTACACGCGGTCGTTGACCTTGAGATTCTGGAAGGCGGTGGAGGTCATAGCTTAGGCCAGCAACAGGCGGAAAGCGTCGCACTCCAGCCGTGCGCCAGTGAGAGCGTTGTGAGGCTTGGGCTCGGACGTCAGCCCTAGTGCCCCAAGGATACCATCCAAAGAGAGCGAGCGACCCAGCTTCGCATAGGCTACACTGTGCAGGTCAACCGATCGATGGCCAAATGGCCACGTCGGCACGATACCTAGATCGCGGTCGTTGGCGATAGCCTTGATGAAGGGAATGTCAAAGGCTCCCACCTGTTGGGCTGCCAATAGCGGCTCGCGCTTGGTATCGATGATCGCCCACCGGAGGAACCCCATATACAGGGCATAGGGTAGCTGCTTGGTGGAGTCGGTACATTGCTCTACGGTGAAGCCGTTGACAGCTAAAGCGGCGGGGTCCAGCTCGCGGCCATAGTGGGCGCGGCACTCGCCGTAAAACTCCTCCCCCGTGTCGTAGTCAACTGCCCCAAGGCTGAGCATGGAGTGCTTGGCTGGATTTAGGCCACTAGTCTCGATGTCGATGATGATCATAATGGGGGTTTAGGCCGCCGCTGGCGACGCAGTGGTTGTGCCGGCGATCATGTCGCGGAATCTGCGATAAAGGTACTGGGTAACATCTCGGCGCTCTTCCAACAGGGCGTATAGCTGGTTGAGACCTTGGATCTTCTCGGGCAACGGCTCCATCCCCTGTTGGGCCAGCTCGGCGGCCAATTGGGGCGAGACGTACAGCCAGCTACCCCCCTTCTTGGGCTCTGCCGGCGCGGCCCCCTCCTTCACCTTGCTCGGGTTCGTCTTGGAGATGAGCTGCCAGCCCAGCATCTGGTCACCAACCTCTCGCTCACACCAGATGGCCGAGCCTTCGTTGACCCCATAACGGATGGGGATCTCCACGGTGACGTACCGCTTCTCGCTGCTGCTCTTCTGGATCTTGACCTTCAAGATGTGACCCAAGGCAGGGTTGGTGATACGGTTGAGCCGCTCGTCCGGGTTCTTGAGGATGAGGTCGCCCTCGTACCAGTTGAGGAACTCAAGGGTCTCGTTGGCGTTGTGGGCGATGCTGTTGCCACCACTGCTGCTACCCTGCCGCGGCGGCGTCTTGTCGTAAGGGTTGAGCTTGATCTCGGCCGTCACTTGGCTGAGGAAGAACGCGATATGACCCAACTCGTTGAGTGCCTGCCCCATACGCTGGAACATCTGGCTGGTAAGCATCGGTGCTCCCGCCACGCGGCTAGCCTCATCAGTAGGCTTCGACCGATCGTTCCGCAGGATCATGTTGTTGAGGGAGTCGGTGACGAACGCATAACGGCAACCCGTAGGGTTGTTCATCACGAGATCCCGCATCATATCGATCCACGCCTCGTAGACATTGTTCTTGAAGATGAGGATGGTGCCGGCCACCCAGTCGTCAGAGCTGATGACCAGAGGGTGGCGGGCGCGCGCCATGTTGCGCTCGCTGAACCGTCCCTCCGCTTTGCACCACACCGCGCGGCTACCCGGCACCTCGTCGAGGAACGTATCGATCACGTTGAGGGTGAAAGGGGTCTTACCTAATGCTGGTCCGCCAACTACCCGATGTGCCCCTTGCGAGAACCCGAGGATCTCCATATCGAGGTTAAGGGAGCCTGTAGAGATGCGGAAGGGCGGCACCGTTTTGGTCAGGTTGTAGTGGTCATCCTTCGTGCGGTTGAGGTACTTGGCCATCTGGACGCGCGGGTCAGTCTCGGTCGTGGGCTCTAGGACCTCATCCTTAGGAGTGGTCTTGGCTTTGGGCTTGGTGCTCATGTGGTAGAGGTAGGTTTGGTGGTCAGCATTTCGGCCACCGTTCGCGGCCGCCGCGGGACTACCTGAGGGGATGATAGCTGGGTTGGGGGGGTGTCGTCAAGGGTTGGGGCGGGTTCTGGAGGCGGTGGGATATAGTGGAACAGGCGATAGGCCCTGTCTAGCTCTGCCGGCCCCTCGCCTCGTTCAAACCATCCGAGCATATTCAGGCTATTGTTTCCAAACGGTAGCTCATAAGCCTCCCAGAAAGCTAGGGATGGGTAGAGGCGATAGAGGCGATAGAAGGTTGGCAATTCACGAGACCACAGTGGGGTCACTGTAGGCTTGAGGAAACGGCGAATGATGGCACAGCAGACCGCGCGGGGCGGTAGCTTAGGATCGGAAGACTCGGCGGCCGTTTTGGTGTGCCGCACCTTCTTGGCCTTAGGCGCAACGAGGGCCGCGAAGGGATCAGCCGCCGCGGGCTCAGCGTTATCGGGGGTCACTTCATCACCAGCAAGCTGGTGCCACCCACGAGCAGGCGGTTTACACTCTGACTCTGGAGTAAGATTGAAAACTCGGGGTGCGCCGCCGGCTCGACCTTGACCTCGTGGTCAGGCAAGCCCAACATCTGGCGCGCCGCCGCGCCCGCGTAGACCTTGCCGGTCAGCTTGTGCTGGATGCAGATCTGCTTGCCGGCTTGGACCTTCTCGGGCTTGCACAACGTGTGGTAGGCACTCCCAATCCGGTACGGCTCCTTCGTCCAGCCTTCCACGAAGTCCTTGATGGACCGCTTCTTGTTGTCGGTCGGGATGGGGAAGATGCTGTACTGTGTGGGGCTCAGCTCAATCAACGCACTCCTGACCGCGGCCGACGTCACGTTGGCGGTGTTCAGGTTGAAGAGGTTCTTGGTGCCCCGAACGCCCGCCGCGCGACCACGGGTAAAGCCGTCGATTGCCTGCCTCATTACGGTACCCGCAGCCTCGGCTCCACGGACGGTGGTATCCCAGACAGAGACGTTCTCATCCGAGAACCCGGCCCGCTTGCACTCCATCTTGGCGATCTGGTTGGGGACCATCGCGGCGACCGTCCAATTGGAGGGGAGACCATTGATGGTGCTGCTGAGCAGCGGGGCGAGATGGGGGTTTCGGTTGTTCTCGCCATCCGAGAGCAGGATGACAAGGTAGGCGTGGTCGCCATATCGCTCGCTGGTATCCTTGAGGTCCTCGATGGCCTTGAGGACCGTATCGATCAGGGCGGTGTTGCCTTGCGGGTGGTAGTGCTCGCGCAAGCTGGGCAGGCGCAGGACGTCGCGGTCGAACAGGAGGCAGGTGGGCTGATCTGCGAAGGTATAGATGGTGACGCGCGTTTCCTGCTGAAGCTCACGATCGCGTTGCGCGAGGTAGGCTATCTGGGCATCCATTACCTTGGCGATCGTATCGGTGAGGCCGTACTGGGCGATGCTGCCAGAGGAGTCTACGAGCAGCGCCACGTGATTGATGATATTGGGGAGCATATGATGGAGGGATCTATTGGTTGAACGTGTGATGGAATGGGGCTTTAGCCCCGGACCTATGGACGGGGCATATACACCAGATGGGGCTACGGATACAGAGCAAAAACGTCAGGGCGCGTCGGCTTGTTGCCCGTGGACTCAAGGATGTAATCGTGCTCACACATCAACCGGACGTGGTCAGTGAATGGCATACGGTCTGGCCTCCAGCCGAGCTTCTCCTTCGCCTTAGATGGATTGCCAAGCAGCTTGACCACCTCGTTGGGACGCAGTCGTGCGGGATCTAGCTTGACGTAATCTTGCCATCGCAAATTGAAGTGACCGAAGGCCGCATCGAGGAACTGCTCGCCATGGAAGCACTCGCCGCGACAGACGACAAACGTCTCAGGAACGTCAAGCTGCAACATCTTCCACATCATCTCGCAGCCATAGTCGGCCCAGTGCTCGTCACGGTAGAAATCTAGGTTACCGAGGGGTAGGTCAGTCTGTTTACCTAGTGCGATGCGCGCGGCCCCATTGGTTACGGTTCTAATGTAGAAGGAGCGATGGCGCGACGTATTGCTGTGATTGAAAAGCAAAGCATAGGTCGCGAACATCCCGAACGACTGGCGGTAATACTTGACCCAGCGCGTCCCCAGCTCCTTCCCAATCGAGTAGGGTGAGCGGCATTCGTACTCACTGGTCTCGTCAAAGGGGCAGCGGGAGGGGTCGCCCCCTAGCAGTTCGCTGGTTGCAGCAAAGTACGTCCGTGTCTTGGGTGACATCTGCTTCAGTCCTTCAAGGAAGTGGAAGACACTCATGCCGTCCGTGAGGACGGTGCTCTCAGCGGAGGTGAAAGACATCCCTACGTGGGACTGCGCCGCAAGGAGGTAGACCTCATCAAGGCGACCGTGCTTCTCCAACACGTTGGTCAGCAACGTCTTGACGGAGCCGCCATCCGTGATGTCACAGTGCTCCAAGTGTAGGCGCGGGTGGTCGCCGTGATCGCGTCGAATGGTATCAAGGTTGAGGGTGGCCGTCTTGCGGTAGGTACCGATGACGGTGTAGCCCTTACGGAGGAGGATGGAGGTTAAGGCTTCACCATCCATGCCCGTTATACCTGTGACGAGAGCGGTCTTGGTCATGTGGTGAAAACGGGTCCTCGCGACGCGCGCCGGCAATCCTTCTTGGGCACCTTGACCGTATAGCTACCAAACGATGAGGCCCAAACGCCCCGATAGTGGGTCTTGAGGGTAGCGTCCACCCAAATGCCGGAGCCTTCAGGTAGGCCGGCGGTTTCCTTGATGGTGTGGACGAGAAAGGGGGTCCGGTGGCGGATCATGTGTTGGCCTCGGCTTCGGTTATGATAGGTAGGTCTCGCCAGACGGAACGACCCGCAACACCGTTAACCATGGTACCGTCCATGGTTCCCATAACCATTGGGGTATCGGTCGCAAGCCCGTCGAACACCAGCCACTTACGCTGCACCCGATAGTGCCGGTCCGTCGTCGTCACGACCAAAACCTGTCTCAGATCGTCGGTAGGTCGTTCAAGTGGGGCAATGGTCATCCCCCTATTCTAGCCCCCTTACCCCCCCATCGTCAAGCCCCGAAAGGTGCGCGGCTAGTCGTGATGTATGGCTTGAGAGCCTCGAAACAGGAGAGGGTCATGCGCGGGCGGCCAAAGGGCGGCTTAGATCCACTAGCCTTCTGCTTTGAAGCCCGAGCACACGCGAAGGTCAGGCGGCGCAGGAGGGCGTCGCGGTTGAGGGCACCGACATAATCGGCCGCGCCCGAGGCCGCCGCTTGCACCAAGACGCCGCCATCAGTTTGCGCGCTGAGGACCACGACGGGGAGGCCGTAGGGGGTTAGGATGGTGACCGCATCAACCCCATCTGCGTCGGGCAGGCGCAGATCGGTCAGGATGACATCATAGGTTGCCCCGGCGAGGCGTTCGCGCGCCGCCGCCAGTGACTCAACACTGTCCACGTCTGCCTCGCCGCTCAGGATGAGTGAGACTAGGTCCCGAATATCCGGGTCGTCCTCAACGTGTAGGACGTGCATTGGGCTTAGCCCCCGTTGAGAGCCTTGTATACCGTGATGAGGAACGAGATGACGCCAGCAGCCCCCACCGCGATGGCCGTTAGCAGCTTCCAACCGCTCAAGACCGCCTTGCGATCCTCCTGAAGGCCCTTGATGGAGGCCTCGGCGCGGAGTAAGCGTCCATTCGTCGCCCTGACCTGTTCATGTGTTCGGATCGCTGCCTCCACCAGCCACCTATCATACTGGCTCCCAATGGATAGCGTGTGCATGATGTGCTTGTCCTGCTCGCTCGCGTCTACCAGCAGATGCGCGGGTATCTGGCTCGTATACTCGGGCGGCGGGTGTAGTGGAGGGTAGGACGATTCGGCGGGGGTGTCGTCGGGCATGGCCTAGAATATACACCCACCCTTCCCAACCTTGAAGGTGGGCTGATAGGGGGTTTCATCATAAGGTACCGTGATGGTCTCCTTGGTGGGCCAGACTAAGGCGGTCAGGTTACCAAAGCCGCGCTTACCGTAGGCCGCCCCAGTGTCGATATAGGCAAACCTTTCCTTCACAACAGGTTGCTTGATCGGAGTGTGACCCAGTGGTCTGAACCATCCATCGTCCACCTCCTCCCCCTTGTCATTGGTCGCAAACGGTCCGTCGTCGAGAGGGTGGCGGCCCCACAACGCTTGGAACCATCCCCCAGACGTCCCCTCGTCGGCACTCAAGCCATAGCCCGTATGCGAGCAAAGCAGGCGGCGGCCGCGATCGTCGCGCGGAGCATCAGGCACAATGTAGGCGGGCAGGTTCTGCATCCAGCCTAACACCTCGTCTGGGATGTATTCCCCATCACGGAAGGGTACGCCTTGGTCTTCGGTGGCGCGGTGATGAGGCCAATTGGCGAGGGTTTCCTCGCCCCCATTGTAGAGCCAGATATCCTGCTCGTAGTAGGAGGAGCAGCGAGCCCTGTACCCGCGGCGGGCGTGGGCCGAGAAGGCTAAACAGAGATCGATGTGGTTGGATTGAACCGAGGGGATCTCGTTGCTCATCATGAACTCGACCACTTGGCGTGAGTGGGGGCCTCGGTCTATCTCGTCGCCCAACGAGATGAGATGCGCGCCGGGGTGCTGCACCGCCACCTGATTCAAGAGCCTAATCATCGTGTAGAAGCAGCCATGCACGTCAGTGAGCACGATAATCGGGGTATTGGTGGGTGTATAGATACTCATGAGATCATGTCTTCCTCCTACCCCACTTGCAATGCTGACCGATCTGACCGACAAGCGCACCATTTATCTGCTCGGGCTGCTTTGGGCGGATGCCCATTTCGTCTTTTCTGGTTCGGGGGGCAGTATTGCTATCGCCTGTGTTAACGACGACTCCGACACCGTCAAGCGTATCTGTGCCTCTCACGGTTTGGTGCATTGGAAAACCAGACAGGCGATGCGTAACGGCAAAGCGTGGGGGCGACTCCAGTTTACCATGCGGTTGGTGATGGGAGATGCTCGTGCGTCTTTGTCCTCTTGGGGCTTTGATACCAAGGAGTCTCCCAGTACCCTGCTTAACCAGATCTCCCCTCACCTTCGTCATTACTGGTGGCGGGGGTATTTCGATGGGGACGGATGCTTCTACGCGGGATGGCGCAAGACTGAGGTCGCGTTCTGGTCTACCATCGACCAAGACTGGACTTTCGTCTATCACCTGTTTGCGGAGCTGGGGCATGGTGATGCCGTTCACACAACCCAGTATAACCGAAAGGGAGGGCGTCATTGTTCGTCTGCAACCCTCGTATGGCAACAGGCGGCCATCCGCGCCTTCCTTCGCTACATCTACACTGGCGACGACATCGCTCAACTGGGCTTCCTGCGTAAGCACACCAAAGCTCAGCCCCTGCTGTCTAACCCCTCGGACCACATGGCTCAAGGGAAGCGCCCCAAGCGATCGAAATACCGCTACGTCACGTGGCAAGGGGCCAAACGCAAATGGCGCGGGTTCATCTGGCGCTTGGGCAAGGTCGATCTTGGTCTGTTTGCCACCGAAGAAGAAGCTAACGAAGCCGTCCAGCACTATCTCGGTGTGCACGACAAGGCTCCGGCCAAGTCCCGCAATCACTCCTACACTCTCGACAAGTGACTCCACTACCACGCGCGAGCTTGGTCCGCGATCGATCAGGTCACCAAGCAGGATGAGGTTGGATGGCCGCGGGCAGCGGTCTAGGAGACGCAGGAGGGTGTTATGGCTTCCATGGACATCCGAGATGATGGTGGTTAGGGTAGTCATCTAACCTCACACTGCCCCCCTCCACATACCTGTTCAACCATCATCTGGGTCTCGTCATCCTCCTCGGTCAAGCCGGTGTAGTCCACCGTCTTCCACGCATCCACAAGTGCCGCCCAACGCGCCTCATCTTCAGGCGTAACCACCGCCTCGTTGGGAGCCTGCTTGTAGAGCTTGTCACCGATTGCGGGTAGGAGAGATACCGCCGCGAAGAACATCCGGTTATCGTAGAGGTAGTCGATGACTCCCTGCCACTCTTCATCCTTCACCGTCACAGTGCAGCTAACGTTGTGCTCGATAGGCTTGGTATTGGCTGACGTGGTGCCGGGAATGACCCAGTTCTGTTGAGTGGATCGGATATATTCAAGGTGTTTGAGAGCACTGAGGTCCGCCTTGATCATAGCTCGCTCGGGGATCGTGAGCGGGAACGTCACTACATCGTCTGTCTTGGTTGCCGACCATAGACCCTCCTCTACTGCATGAGGATTGACCTTGCGAAAGTGACGAAACACGTTGTCGGTTCGGTTGCACTGGATGCGTCGGAAGTATCGCCGTGCATGATGGGGATGGATGCCCGAAGACGTCTTGAGGACCAAAGAGGTGGTCCCCTCGGGCTTGACACACGTAATCCGAGCGGCGGGATTGATGCCCACCTTGACTGCCCAAGCCTTGTTTACCTCCACCGCATACGCCGCCATCTCGCGTTGGAGAACTGGATCGAGAAGGATATCCGGGTTCTCCATTATACCAGTGATGGACACCCCGAGAAGAGCCTCCTGTTCAGTAAGCTTGCGGGCCGCCGGAGAGAGGTAGGGAAAGTCGGTGTAGGCTGCCTGAAGGGTACCAATGATGGTAGCCGCTTTGGTGGCGTCACGGAACCTCTCTTTGGAGGTGATCTGCCTCCCATTTTGTGTGGTTAGATTGCACATCTGAACCCCGCAAACCCCATCTAGAGTGTTGGGGATGAACGAGATCTCGAAGCATTGTCCCGTCAAAACCTCGTTTACAACGATGCGATGACGCAGCGGCTCGTTGCAGCAGTACACATCAGCGCTCTCGCCCTCGTCCACAACATCTTCAACAACACACTCTCCGATATCGCCATTCGGATAGCGGAACGTCTCTAGCTTATCACCACGACGCAACTGGCACGCCTCAACCGCAGATCCGTCTGCTAGATAGAATCGATGGTAGGGGGTCACGTAAAGCGTAGACCGTTGGAAGTTGACGTTGGTAGGAGCAACGCGACGCCGATGTATCTGCACCTTGAGAAGAGGCTGATTGACGCCGGTCTTCACGATGGTCGTCTTGGACCATACCTCACCATTCCAGACCTCAACTTCCCGCCCTTCTAGCCCGGCAATAGGTAGCTGTAACGCCTGACCACTCTGACGCACCTGCAAGAGGGTATCCCCTCGCAGGCACGGATTGTACAGGGTATCAGGATGGCTGGCGAACACAAACCCCGGCTCCCCAAACTGCCGAGTCTTCTCCACGATAGCCGCAAATTGCTCCTTGGTAACCTTGTCGCGCAACAGAAGGACACTATTGTTGGAGCGCGCGCGCTGTGGCTCGATGGGAGACCATCCGATCTTGCCCTCGACTTTGAGATAGCTGTACTCCTTTTCGCTGATAACCACGTCATAGACGCGCTTACGGATGACCACTTGCCCATGGTATTGTCCCGTCTCGTCATCCTTGGCAAAGCGACGAACCTTGTCCACCTTGAAGAAGGTCTTGGCCGTCATCATATCCTCGTCATCAGGATCAAACACCACAGAAGTGGCCGATCGACGAATGCCTCCACTGAGTACCGCATCGGCTGCGTGCATTAGGATGTCATAGGCGTTGATCGTCTTCAAGCGTCGCTGATTCTCCTCCTCGATCACGTAGTCAAGGACCCCTTTGATACGCTGGTGAGCCTGCTTGAGACCCTTGTAACCCGGAGCCTTCCCACCACCTGTTTTGAGAGGGGCACCCTTCTTGCGAATCTTGCTATAGTCGAACACAACCTTGCGCCCAGTATAAGGGGTGTTCTTGAAGTAGCACATCAAGAGAGCCTCAACCGAATCGGCCCACCCCTCAATCGTATCACTGATGACATAGGTGACGACTGTCCCGCTCTTGTCGTCGGCATCTACAAGGTCTGGCAACCGGTCGAGGAAACGGTTAGATAAACCGATACCCACGCCGGAGCCGCAAAGCAGCAAGTAGAACACCTCGGCAAACGCGCGCAAGGAATCGATGTGGCGAACCGAACAGTTGTAGCAACGAACATGATGTGCCTCAATCCCCTTACCGCCGAACTGAAGGGAGCGCATGGATGGTGCCACCAGCTTGGCTCGTACCTGATCAAATGCCCAACGGACCTCGGTTACATCCTCCTTCGACAGGTAGGAGAACCGCTTGAGATGCATCCGTTCCAACCTCGCTACCGTCTCCTCCCACGTCTCTCTGCGCTTTTCCTTCTCGTTGTACCGGGCATACTTACTGGTGAACGTGAAGTTAGCGATCTCTTCGAGGAAGTCGATCTGTTGAGAGGGAGATGATGGAGGAAGATCTTTACGTGGCATGGAGAAAGAAGGATGAGGAGTCCGGTATACACGCCAGTTATGGCGCATATCTTGGTCCCCAAAGGAGGGTCCCGCAGGTGTACTGCCGGCTCCTTTAGCCTACCCTGCTTGGGGTGCCGCCGTCAAGATTTCACTAGCTGGCGGAGGTGTTCCCAGAGGGCTACTATCCAGTGCCCCTCCTTGGGTTCAACCACCTTACCACCGTAGACGTAGTAGTGCCGAAAGGGTAGGACGGATTCGGCCAACCGATAGCGGATAGACGGATGGAGGATGAGCTTGGTGGTCATGGCGACAGCTATGCGGAGCCGGAAGTCGGCCGCAGTGTCGCCACCCTTGACCCAGTCAACGCCGCGCAGCTCGCGGCCCAAAGCTTTGGCCTGCCAGCCAACCGCCTCCTTCAGTTCGCCGCGCCGCGGTTCATCTGGACTAACGGCCAGCCAGTACCAGTAACCCTCGATGGACGCGAAAGTTCCGTCGATGGTGATGACCTTGTGGGAGGAGAAGTTGGACAACGCGCGGCCCAGCTCGGTCGCGCCTTTGCTGTAGATATTGATCCACTCGAACCCGTCGCCGGTCATAGGCTCACAACCTCAGGTAGAGGCAACCCACGCGCCGCGTAGTAGGCCTCGTTGAACGCGAGACCGGTCTCGTCGTTCCACTTGAACGAGCACTCCCAACCACGGGCTTTGATCTGGTATTCAACCTTTTGCTTCGACCTCAAATTTGAAATCCACGTTTCGTGCGGTACCCAAGCCGCCTCTTTGGGGACAGTTAGGCTAGCCAGATCAATGTCCCGCTTCGTGTGGTCGGGGTGCTTCAGGCTGGTGTACACGACGTTGTTGTCGTCCCAAAAGCCCGAGGCCCGGTACCCTCCCGCGGCCACCCGGTGAATGCGGGGGGGAGTGAAGGGTTCAGCGAGGTAGTGCTGGCGGTCGAACACGATCTGCTTGTAGGGTATGCGGAACCACGTCACCCAAGGGTTGGACTCGACGAAGGAGAGGGTGGCAGCAATCTGCGCCTCGGTCCAAAACTCATCTGCGTCCACCATAACCGTGGCATCAACCCCCTGCTCAACAAGCCACCTCAAGACTGTCCCGCGCGCCTCGGTCTCCTTCATCGGGGTTGGTGGGCTAATCAGGCGGTCGATGCGTCCCTCGGCTAGGGCGTCGTACAGCAGATCCTGTGTTCCGTCCAACGGTGTACCACCGTGGTCAAAGCCCTCGAAGGGGACCGAGACGGCGCAGATGATGAAGGCGTGGTTGCCTAGCTTGGCGGCGCGCGCGGCCACCCACGGCGCGAGCGAGCGCGGCACGAGGTCCTCGGCTTGATACGCACAGTATATCACGCCGTACGTGCTCATGGGTTATCCCTCTTGACCCGATAGATCCCATCCACCAGTCCCACATACCTATCCTCGGTCACGCGGTAGCCCGCCTCGGTGTGGAGGTCCTGTCCATTAGCCGCGATATCCGGCCTCACGTTATCCCCGGAAGCCAGCCAACCATACTGATCCTTGGTGCGCAGCCGGTGGGTGACCGGCGCGGCGGGGTACCATTCGGCGCGGTAGGTGACAATCTGTCCGGCCTTGAGGGAGGCGTACGGAGCGCGCGCTGGCGGGGCC
>Ga0082335_1003415_pt1 | contig 26232 bp, 22 predicted proteins | sample Subgrocontami58m_FD_72375 | JGI IMG/M metagenome (GOLD analysis project Ga0082335, IMG submission 72375) | Subsurface groundwater microbial communities from S. Glens Falls, New York, USA - GMW37 contaminated, 5.8 m (SPADES assembly) (version 2) ...
GAAGCGGCCAAACAAATGAATTCATCCCCGCCCTGGCGGCTGCTCCGTTTATTGTCAAGTTTGCGTGCCTTTGAGTCGCTCCGCTATCGGGACTACCGTTTACTCTGGTACGGTCAGACCTTCTCGTCCATGGGGCAATGGATGGATGAAGTCACCCGTGGTTGGCTCATGTATCAGCTAACAAACTCGGCGGTTCAGCTTGGGTTGGTGCTCGGAATACAGGCCATCCCCATTCTTTTGTTGTCCCCGCTGGCAGGCACTACCGCCGACCGCTATTCCCGCAAGTCTCAAGTGGTATGGGCCCAACTCTTGAGTGGGATGCTATATGTCGTGACCGCACTGCTGGTTTATTCAGGCTGGATCAGGCCGTGGCATCTCTACTTAACTGCTTTTTTGATGGCAGTCGTCCAAACCTTTATCCAGCCGGCACGGACGGCGATGATCTCCGATACCGTACCGCTCAACTGCCTGACCAACGCCATCGCGCTCAATTCGCTGGTCTGGAACCTGGCGCGCAGCACTGGACCGGCATTGGCCGGCATACTCATCGGCGCGTTTGGAACAGGCAATGCGTACTTTGTTCAAGCAGTTTTTTTCTCGCTGGCAACTTATATGACAGTAAAGCTTAATCCGGCGCTTTCCTTTTCGGCCAACCCCTCCTATGGACGCTCCGGTCAGCGGGAATCATTCGGTCAGAGTATCATTGAAGGATGGAAGTTCAGTTGGCAGAACGAGGCGGTTCGTATCGGGCTTTTAACGGTGCTGGTTGCATCTTTCTTCATGATTCCCTTCAGGGCACTCTTGCCCGTCTTTGCGCGCGACATTCTGAAAATTGGGGCCACTGGACAGGGGTTGCTCCTTACCGCCATGGGTATTGGCGCACTATTTAGCTCGGTGCTGATCGCCGCCGCCGGCGACAGGCTGCCAAGAGGCAAACTCATGCTGGGTTCCGTGATACTGTATGGTTTTATCTTAGTGATCTTTGCTGCTTCGCCCTGGTTTCAATTATCGCTGGTCATGATGGCTATGACCGGTGTCTGCAACGTACTCTCACACTCCTTGATTCAAACTGTTATCCAATCCTACTCTACCCCCGAATTTCGTGGCCGTACGACGGCAATCTTCGGCATGGGTCAGGTGGCGGTGACGATCGGCAGTATACTTATTGGTGCACTATCCTCGCTCTGGGGAGCCCGTTACGCTGTAGCTTCGATGGCTACAGTTGGTGCACTGACCATGATCGTCGCTTATATAACGATCCCACGCGCACGGCTTATCCGTTAGGACAGTCAAACTCTGTTCAATGTATCCCTCAATATGCGGTGGCCCCACTAAATGTTGAGGCCACAGGAATCGTTTCAGACTTTTCGCGATTCTCTCTATTAAGATAACAAACTGTTATTAAAGGAATAATAAATAATTTTTCTTTTCCCAATTGTTGGCAAGACATTTGCATTCAGTATTCGACCGGTATGATGACGCGATAGCCAACATGGCATCAGCAATCAGGAAGGAGGATCAAATGTTGTGGACGATTACTGTCATGCTCATGATGCTATGGCTGTCGGGACTGGTGACCGGTTATGCGACGGGTTATCTTATTCATGTTCCGCTGTTTTTTGCCATCATCGCCATGCTGATTAAAATTGAAGCTGATTGTAGCTACTATGGCGCCGGCTATAGGAGGAAGAGGGATTTGAAAAGGCAATTGGTCAACGGGTCCGGAAAGATTTTGCAAAAACTTGCTATATTGCCGGCAGAACAGGTTATACAACCAATAATTTCACGACCAACTTACAAAAAGGAGTAACCGTAATGAAAAAGAGAAATATCATTGTCTATTGTTTAGCGTTCCTGATGCTGATCGTCACCTTTGCTGCTGCCGCACCGCAAGGCACTTATGGAAGTGCCGGTGACGTCATCGACGATTCGGTCATCACAACCAAGGTCAAGGCTCTGCTGGCGAAGGATGCTTTCCTTAAGTCATTCCAGATCAGTGTCGAAACCTACCAGGGTGCCGTTCAACTGAGCGGCTTTGTCAATTCTCAAAAGGCCGTCGACAAAGCGGGCACAATCACCAAGGGCGTCAAAGGGGTAAAATCCATTAAGAATGATCTGATCGTAAAATAGGCGCAGGAGTCACACCATGAAATCCAGGACGCAAGACCAATCGGCAGGAACGTTTCACGGCAGAAAAGGTTGAAATAAATGGGTACCATACTGATAGTTATTTTGATACTCGCCTTGATCGGCGCAATACCCACTTGGCCTCACAGTAAAGGCTGGGGCTACTATCCCAGCGGTGGAGTCGGATTGATTATTCTGATTTTAATCATCCTGCTGCTGACGGGGCGGATCTGAGGCAGCTTTATAGTATGCCGGTGTAAACAGGACATGGTAAAAGAGCTCAAATAATAAGAGTCTTTTCAAACTGTACCGCGATTAGGTAGTGTCCTAATTTGCCCCCCAAATTAGGACACTACCCGCGATTAAGATAAGCTGAAAGAACGACGCTCAGAATTACTTTTTTTGTGGGCTGATGCAAGGAGTGAACGATATGAGTTGGTTAGGATGGCTTGGCCTCGTCGTAATCATCACCGGTATTGCGGCCGTCACCGGGATCAAACCGAAGGGTACGCGACATGTTGCTCACACGCGTTTGATGGGAATGGCAAGGCTCGTACTCCTGGCAGCCATCATCATCGTTAGCTACCTGGCGTTCCGATCCTGATCCGGCGGCCGGTTTTGTCGCGCACAGCCTGATACTTTGGCCGGCGCAGGGGGCGCCGCTGCCATAATGATGAAGATTGAAACACAGCTTAAGGCGGCGAGCGCCAGCCAAGCGATCCGGTAACTATGCCAGTGATCGAACATCCAACCGGCCAGCGGGGCGCCGATGATGCTTCCCACGGTCATCAGGCCGATGGCAATGCCCAGAATGCTGCCGAAACTCTCCCGGCCGAAGTACCGGTTCAACAGAACGGTACGCATGGTAACGTTTCCCCCGAAACCGATGCCGAAAATTATGAGGAAAGGCGCCAGCAGCCACAGCCCGAGCGTATCGATATAGGCAAAAAGGATTAGCCCTAATGCCAACAGAACGAACCCGGCGGCCGCTACTCTCCTCATTTCCAGTTTATCCCCGAGCCAGCCGAAACTTAGCCGCCCTAAGATGCTCGCTACCGGAATGGCCGTGGCCACGACGCTGGAGATTCCCCGGGAGATGCCGATGCTGCTTAAATAAGGCATTACATGGGTCAATATGGCGCTCATGATCAGGGCATGCAGGGACATCGCTACGGCGATATGCCAGAAGGCCCGATTTTTTAGTGCCTCCCCGGCGGTGAAGTTCAGATCGACACGCCGGGCCGGCTTCGCCGGGCTGTCTGCGGTAACCGCCGTTTCCCGGTTGTCACCGTCAGGCAGATAACCATACTTTTCCGGATTGTCCCGCACCAGGAGCGACAGCGGCAGACAGATAACCCAGGTGCCGAGACCGAGGAAAAACAAGGCCGTCCGCCACCCCAAACCGTCGATCAGGATAACAATGACCGGTATCAGGATGCCGCCCAGAGCAGCGCCGCTGGCCATGATTCCGGAAGCCATGGCCAGCCGCCGGCGGAACCAATTGGATACTGCCGACATCGTAACGGTATGGCTGGTGAAGCTGCCCCCGATGGAAATTATGATAAAGGCGCCGTAGAACATCAGCAAGGAATTAACCTGGCTGAGCAATATCAGACCGAGGCCGGTGACGGAACAGCCAAAGAAAATCAATTTCTTCGGTCCCCAGCGATCAACGAGCAGGCCCACAACCGGGGCCAGTAGGCCCGTTTCCAGGCCGCGCAAGGAAGCAGCCAGCGAAATCTGTGTATAGCTCCAGCCGAATTCGTCGGCTATGGGCTCGAACACGGCCGTGAAGCCGAAGTGAACGATGCCGCTTGTATAGAGCATCACCGCGGAGGTGGAAAAGACGATCCACCAGCCGTAAAATATTTGCGGACGCTGCCGGTCGATATGCATCGTGTGATAAGTACCTTCTGAAGTTGCCGCGTGTATCGCACATATCGACTAAAAATCCAAGACATAACCCCATTTTTGCTTCACCTTATTTATCAGATCGGGGCTCGGCTGGATTGCCCGGGGAAATTCATCCCGCCATTCATAGGGCCTGCAGGCATCGATCAGCGCCCGGGAATTGAAATACTCCTTGGCCGGTTTGCGGGCTATGGGGTCCAGGGGGTTGCCCCTGGCCCGGCGGATGATGTCGATATCCTTCTCCGGGTCGGACCGGGTGCAGAGGGCCCAGATCACATCCTGGACATTGGTGGGATCGATATCCTCGTCGACAATAACAACGTAGCGGCCGAGATTGGCGCCTACCCGGCTCTGGGAAACGAAGAGGGCGGCTTCCTTGACATGTCCCGGATACATCTGTTTCAGGGAAACGGCGATAAACATCTGCTTGCCCACTTCGTGCAGCCAAACGCCCTTGATCCCGGGGATATGGCTTTTCATGAATTCGCTGTAGAGCATGGCGCTGCCCGTGAGGACCTGGTAATAGCCGGAATCGCCGATGCGGCCGGGAGGGGAACCCAGCAGGATCGGGTCGTTGCGGTAATAGATCCGCTCCACCTCAACAATGGGGGCCGGTCCCGGGGAAGCGGCATAATAGCCGGTAAATTCACCGAAGGGGCCTTCAGCCCTGGTCTTATCCGGTGGACACCAGCCGGCGATGACGATCTCGCTCGCCGCTGGAATGGGGAGGCCGGTGATCTCCTCTTTTATTACCTGGACGGCTTGGCCGGAAATTGCCCCCAGATACTGATATTCCGATCCCGGCGGTAGTTCACGGCAGGCCATGCGAAAGACCAGGGGGTGATGACCCAGCGATACCGCGATGGGGCAGCGTTTTCCCCGGGCATGATATTTCTCGTAATGAAATCGCCCATGCTGGGCGGGGATAATTTTGAGGCCGCAGGTTTTCTGGTCATGGACCTCCATGCGGTAGGCGCCGAGGTTCACCTCACCGGTGTCAGGATCCTGCGTGATTACCGCGTCGCCCGTGCCGATGTACCTGCCCCCGTCCCCTGCGTGCCACTGGGGAACGGGGAATTTGAACAGGTCCACTTCCTCTCCCGACAGAACATTTTCCAGAATGGGGCCGGCTGCGACGACCTCCGGGGGGAATTTTTCCCGCCCGGCATCCCACACCGGCAATTTCTCCTGCAGGGCCTGAAGCAGTTCAAGATCGGAATCGGTGGGCGGCAGATCCATGCTGAGCGCCAACCGGCCCGGGGTCGTGGTAGAACAGGTCAAAACCCGGAAGCCGGCAGGATAGCCGGGAATCTTGTCGAAGAGGAGGGCGGGGCCGTTCTTTCTCGGAATATTGAGTTCCGTCACACAGCCTATTTCCAGATGCCAGTCCGCCCCTTCAACGGTCCGGAGTTCCCCCCGGCGGTCCACTTTTTCGAGCCAATCTCTCAGGTCTTTCATGCGTCTTCCTCGATCATTGAATCATTGCAGCAAGGGTTTGAAGACCTGCTTCGCTATCTCTCGCCGGCCCGGCACGCCGGCCCACCATTCCTCACTTACCGTCGAGATGAGTCTCTCCCCTTCTTGCGGGATGAAGGCCGGATCGATAGCGGTCATATCCATATCCGCCCTGGTGCTGGGAGTACCATAGGATTTCTGGAACAAGGTCTGACCTTCTTTCGATAACAGCCAGTTAATGAAAACCAGGGACGCATTGGGATGGGCTGCCCGTTTCAGCAGGGCGAGACAACCGCCGCCGGCCGTACTGGCGCTTCCTTCACTGAGCTTGATTTCCGCAATGGGCGCCCCCTTAGACCTGAACTCGCTGTAAGTCTGGAGGTCTGGCCCCACGGCTATGGGGTACTTGCCTCTCGCCACCCATTCCACGACCAGGCGCTTGTCCCGGAGCAAGACTACATCGTGTTTGACCATTTGCTGCAGGTATTCCTTGCCCTTTTCGGGGCCGAAAAGAACCAGCATCAACTGACTCCACTGGTCGGCGGCGCCGGTGACCGTGGGGTCGTCCATGACGATTTTACCCTTCCATTTCGGGTCCAAGAGCTCGCGATATGATTTGATGTCCCCCGGTTTGACGGTTTCGAGGTTTACTGCCACATGGCTGGCCGTCTGATTGATAAAGGCGATGATCTGGTGGGCCTTGTCCTGGAAAGGGAGCTTCTTCCCCTGCCACCGGGCAGGTTCGGCCACCTCGGGCAGGATAAGGGCGGAATCGAGGGGTGCCATGTTGCCGGTGGGCTTCAGGTTCTGGGTAAGTGTGGGAATGCCGGCCAGCACCAGGTCGCCCAGATAGAGACCGGCCCGGTTCTCCGTAACGATGCGCTGTACCAACTCCTCCCCCCGGCCGATGATAAAATCAACGGTAATGCCGTATTTGTCTTTAAAGGCCTTGGAAACCGCCGCCTTCGTCGCGGGGTTGGCCGTAGCGTAGACAACGACGGCGCCTTCCCCTTTTGCCGCCTGCAGTACCGTCTCCCAGTGGGCTGCCGGGGCCGCCTTTTTCGGCTGTTCAGCCGCCCCGCCCACGGGGGCAAGGGCGAGGATGAGGCCGATGATCAAGCCCGGTAAACTTGCCTGCTTCTGCATTTTCATGGTGCTTTCCCCCTTTGATTACTATTATTGCTCCGCCAATTAAACATGTCTGCGTAGTCATGCCGGACTGGATCCGGCATCCAGAAATACACTGGACCCGGCTTTCGCCAAGGTGACGATAGAGGAGAATGGCTTGTCACATATAAATGCCAGCGGAGTGACCGCCGGGCAAGGCAAGCCCTGCCTCTACCTCAGCCAGACGCTTTTGAAGTAGGTACCGCTCTCGCTGTAGGTATGGCCCGGAGGAGGGCCGTAGCCGCGCACTTTTTCCCCCATTCCGAGATAGCGGATTTCAAATAAAAGCGGCACATCCGCCACATCCTTTTGGACCACGCCGGCCAGTTCCCGGAAAATTGCCAGGCGTTTCTTTTCGTCGAATTCCTTATCGAATTTGTCGAACAGTTGATCGGTCTTGGGATTGCTGTAACTGCCCTTTTCCACCTTGTTGGTATAATAATAGGAAACCAGGGCGATCACGGGATCGACGTCGGTGGTAGCGCCGCCGACCTGTAAATCAAACTTTCCCGCGCCCACCCGCTCTCTCATCACCCCCGCTTCCAGGATTTCAAGTTTAACCTTGATTCCTGCTTCGCTCAGCATCCTCTGTACCGATTCCAGGAGCGGGGTCGCCGAATTGCGCCCCACCCAGACCAGTTCCTGGCCGTTATAGCCGGCCGCTTTCAGCAGCACCCTGGCCTCTGCCAGGTCGCGTTTATGCCGCGGCAGCTTGGCCGCTTTGGACCAAATCCCTTGCGGGTCCATCATCAGTTCCGCCGGCTGGGCGGCCCCGAAAAAGGCCTCATCCACCAACCGCTGCTTGTCGATGGCGCAGGCAAGCGCCTGGCGCATCTCGCGTTTCTGCAAGAGCGGACTGTCATAGTTAAAGATCAGCCGTTGAAATCCACCCAGCGGTTCTTCCAGAAGGGCAATCCCTTTGACGTCTCCCTTTTTGACGCGCATGGCATCCAGCGCGGCCAACCGGTCCGCCATCTGTACGTCACCTGTCCGCAGGGCATTAAAACGGTTAGCGTTATCGGTTATCGGCCGGAACATTATCTTGTCCAGGTAGGCAGGCTTACCCCAGTAATCCGGGGCTTTCTTCACCACCGTATCAAACCCCGGCTGAAACTGTTCAAACATGAAAGCCCCCGTGCCGGGGACAAACACGTTTTTTTCCAGTTTCGTCTGGCCCGGCTGGAGTGAATTCTCCGGGACGATGGGCAGGATGCGGATCGTGGCCAGATTGGCAAGAAAGGCGGCGGAGGGTTTGCCCAGGGTAAACTTTACGACATGGCTATCCATCTTCTCGACGGATTTCACATCGTTCAGCCGGTTTTGGCCAAAGGCCCCGTTCTTCGGGTCTTTGACATGGTTGGTCGACCATACCACGTCCTCGGCCCGGAGCTCCTTGCCGTTATGAAATTTCACGCCTTTGCGGAGATGAAGGGTAAATTGCGTTCCACCGGCGGCAACATCATACTTTTCCGCGAGGTTCGGGACGATTCTTCCCTCGTCGTCCTGAATTAAAAGGGATTCATAGGACGTATCCTTGACAAACTGGTTGGTGGACATGGTCTGGAAAAAAGGATTCGGATTCCCGGTCTCTTTCCCCAGTCCGACAACCAGCGTACCCCCCATCCGGGGTTGTTCCTGGGGGGCGGTTTTTTTCGGTTGGCCTTTGGGCGCGGCCCCGCTTTCCAGAGCGATGCCGAAGAGAAAGATGAAAATGCCAATGAGCCGCCATATTATCTTCTTTTGGTGCATGGTGCTTTCCCCCTTTCTTTGACAAACTAAAATCCTAACTTATCCCCCCACTTTTGCTTTACCTTCGCGACCAGCTCCGGGCTGGCCCGTATCTCTTTGGGAAATTCATCCATCCATTCAAAGGGCTTGCAGGCTTCGATGACGGCCCGGGAATTCACGAAAGCGCCTGCGGAATTGGGGATGATGGTATCCAAAGGGCTGCTCCAGGCCCGGCGAATGATGTCGATGCTTTTTTCCGGGTCCGACCGGGTGCAGAGGGCCCAGATCACATCCTGAATGTTGGTCGGATCGATATCGTCGTCCACGGCGATGACATATTTGCCGATGGGAACCAGCCGGCTCTGACAGGCCAGGACCGCTGCCTGCTTGGCATGACCCGGGTACTTTTGCTTTACGGAGATGATCACCAATTGCTGCTGGCCGGTGTCGTCCATCCAGACCGCTTTGATGTCCGGGATGCCCAGGCCGGCTAACTGGTTATGCAGCATGGCGCTCCTGATGATGGCAATAAAGTAACTGCAGTCGCTGGGGGGACGGTTGGGAGGGGCGCCGAGAATGATGGGTTGGTTGCGGTAGTAAACCCTTTCCACTTCGATGACGGGGTGCAGCTTTTTGCGGCCGTAGTAGCCCAGAAATTCCCCAAAGGGGCCTTCGATCATTTCCCGGTCCGGAGGGCTGAAGCCGGCGATCACGATCTCGGCGTTTGCCGGGATGGGCAGGCCGGTTACTTCTTCTTCGATAACGTCGACCGGTTTATTCAGGAGGGCGCCGGCAAAATGGTACTCCGAGAGGCCTTCATGCGGCACCTCCACCCCGCCTAGCGCCAGAATAAGGGGATGTTGTCCGATCGTTATGGCCACCGGCGCCCGCTCCCCTCTGGTATGGTATTTCTTGTAATCGAGCTGGCCGTGCTTGCCGGCGGAAATCTGCAGGGCCACCGTCTTTTTGTCATGAATCATCACCCGGTAAGTCCCCAGATTAACCGCCTCCGTATCGGGGTCTCTGGTGATAATGGCGCAACCGGTGCCAATGTATCTTCCCCCGTCCAGTTCATTCCATCTCGGGGCCGGGAACTTGTAAAGATCAATCTGGTCGCCCTGGTCCACATTTTCCAGGATGGGTCCCCCACTTACCACCTGGGGCGCGTAAACCAGTGCGTCCTTTTCGCAAGCGGGAAGTTTTGCCTTCAGCAGGTCCAATAACTCTCGCGTCGAGCCGGTATAAGGGAAGCCCAGCGCCAGGGAAAGCCGGCCGGGCCGGTTCAGGGCGCCGGTCAATATCCGGTATCCTTCCGGGTAATCCTTGATGTTATCGAACAGGATAGCGGGGCAGCTTTTGCTTTTGGTATCCAGGGCGGCGATGCAACCGATCTCCAGGTCCCAATCCGCCCCGTCTATTCTTTTCAGTTCACCCCGGTTTTCGACTTCTTCCATCCACTGCCTTAGGTCTTGCATAGTCACCTCTTTATTGGATCTCCGCTAACAACTCATCGATGGATATTACCGTTCCAAAAGCGTGCGCCAGCGTGGACAGCACGACTTTTTGCACCACTTCCTTGGGAATGGGACCCCACCCCATATCCGGCATGTCCCGGCAAACAGTGCCATCGCTGAGCACAATCACCCGGTAATCCCTGATTGCGGCATCCCGGGCCGTGGATTCACAGCCCACATTAGTGGCGGCGCCCGTGATGATCAGGGTGTCGATCCCCTTGGTTTTGAGGACCATTTCCAGGTCCGTGCCATAAAAGGCGCTATACCGGCACTTCTCAATAACAACATCTCCATCCTGGGGGGCGATTTCCGCGTATACCTGCACGCCCTCCGTTCCCTTGATGAGGGCGCGTTTTTCACGGACGCTGGGCCACCTGTCCACCATCAGGCCCACGTCGCTGCCGTCCGGACGGTGGGCATGGGATGTATAAATGATGGTAATGCCTTGGGCGCGGCAGGCCGGGATCATCTGTTTCAGGCGGGGAAGCAGGATTTCCCGCACGTCGACATTCTCCAAGGGTGCGCCGGGCTTGATGAAATCGTTTAACATATCGAACACCAGGAGGGCCGTCTTGGGGGGGGCGATTTTATAATTGAGCATTAAAGCACCTCCTCAGCCCTTGACCTGGATATCCCATAACAGAGGTGCGCCTTGGAGCGCAATTTCGGTACCCAGCAGAATGGCGCAATCGGGACAGCAAAACTGCCGGAAAACGAATCTTCCGCCGCCGATGTTATAAGGATTGACAAAAGGTCCCGCCTCGCTCAGGGGGGATTCCTTCTTCAGGGTATGTTCTTTATAGTTATTTGTCACCGGGCCTAAAACATGGCCGCAGCGGCACTGGATAAGCTTCTGGGCATCCTTTTCAATCACTTCGAGGTCTTCATTTATCCGTTGCAATTCTCCCTCCTTCGTCCGCTCTTTTTGTCAAACCAGCCAGCTCTTCCTCGTCTGCCTGATTTCCAGCCGGCGGCTTGCGGTTTTTTCCTGGTCTACCCGAGCCGCAGCCGGATCGATGACCACGCCATAGATCTCCGCTGCGCAGCGCCGGGAAACGAGATTATTGGCCACGTCTTTCCTGACCAGTTCCGGGTCGCGGAGGACGGGGTCTCCGTATCCGCCGCCGCCCATGCCGATCCCGGTGTAGACGTCTCCCCTCTGGAAATGGGTGTCCACGAGTTGCGGGGGAATTTCCAATTCCCCGCTCACCTCTTCCAGGCCTTGCGGCAGCTTTCCCGCCTTCAGGCTGGCGAGAATGTCGGAGTTCCTCTTGAAGGCGACCTGGTTGGTGCTGCCGGGATAGCCACCTTCCACACCCACGGATTCCGGCTGCTGCATCCCCAGGCCGTGGAGGATCTTGTGGGGGATTTCCTCCACGTCGTGGGTGATATACATGGTGCCGATGGCGACCCCTCCCCGGAACTTGCCCGGCCCGCCCGTATCCGGTTCCTGCCTCCGGTACAGATAAAGGATCGGATAGCGGAGTTCCGCCGTTTCCACGTTGGCAATACCGCAGGCCGGAGAATGGAGGAAACCGCCGGTATCGATGCCGTCCTTATAGCTCCGGGCGCCTCCTCCCCCGGCCATGAAATCCAGGATCGTGGCCCCGAAAACCTGTCCCCGCTGGTTGGTGCCGAACAGTTCTTCCACGATGGAAGAACCTTTCCAGGCGGCCATTACCCGATGCTTGTATTTTTCGCTGGCATCGAGCATTTTTGCCAGACAGACGCTGACCAGGTCAATGATGGCGTAACCCGAAGCAGTGGTGGATTTGCAGACGCCGGCCGGCCACTCAGCATGCAGGACCGTCCCCGGTTGGGAGATCAGGTTGATCGTCCTCATGACTCCCGCGGGAGACCAGGGCATGTCGTAGCAGAGGTAGGCCAGGATTGCCGCCAGGGCATGGGCTCTCAGGGTAGGGTAGGTGCAGTTGATAACGGCCGGGGCCTGGGCCGCCGTGCCGGTAAAGTCGAGGCTCATGGTATCGCCTTCTTTGGTCATCTGCAGGTGGCAGGGATAGATTTTGTCCCCGTAGTCGATATAGGAGATATGGCGCCAGGTGCCGTCGGGGAGTTCCCGCAGCCTCCCTTGCAGCCGCGTCTCGGTGTAGTCGGTGATCCCCTCGATCACCGCCTTCACCGTCTCCACCCCGTATTTTCCCGCCAGCTCGATCAGGCGTCTCTTGGCCACATTGTTCGAGGCGATCATGGACCGCAAATCCAGGCCGAGCAATTCGGGCAGCCGCGATCGCCGCAGATATTCCGCTTCGATGTCCTTGCGCGTTTTCCCGCCTTCTACGATCTTCAAGGGGGGCATCACTGGCGCCTCTTCGTAGATGGAAGTAGCGCCGATGCTTACCTGGCCCCGGCCCGGACCGCCCACATCGATTTGATGAATCGCCGCCCCCGTCCAGGCGATCAACTCGCCCTGCCAATGGACTGGAGCGACCAAAAGCACGTCGTTTTGATGCACCGCGCCTACATAGGGATCGTTGCAGATGAACATGTCGTCTTCATTGATGCCCGGGTTTTCCCGGTACTCCTGCAGGATGTGCTTTACGACCGTCTCCAGGGAAACGGCATGGATGGAAATATAGACCCCGATGGTAAATACTTCGCCGGCGGCATTAAGCAGCGCCGTATTGAAATCGTAGGTTTCATTGGCCACCGGCGAGCCGGAAACCAACTGGAGCGTGGCGGCCGCTTCGCCGTTTAAGGCCGACATCCGGTGCCGGAGAATTTCAAAAGTTACAGGATCGACATCCTTTCGGTTAGCCATCGCAATGCTCCTTTTAGTGAGTTAGAACTCATATTCTGCGTATTTTTGCAGAATGTGATTTCATTAACACGCTTATCCCGTTTATCGGTGATCAGAATAACTCAATAATAATGTTCATGTATTCATCGATCCGGGCAATTTGTCCCGGGTGGATCAGCGCCGTAGTGTCACTGGCCTCGATGACGGCCGGTCCTTCCACGACATTTCCGGCCTTCAGGAGGTCCCGGTTGTATACCGACGTCGGATGGAAGCCACTGTATTCTTTGAAATATACTTCCCTTGTCCCCTTGAGTGCCCGGGCAGGGTCCGCCGTTTCCAGCACATATCTGTTCAATGTCGGTTTCGGTATCTTCCCCACAGCGCTGATCCGGTATGTTACGGCCTCAATACCGGCCGCCCGGTAAGCGGTGCCCCGGCCGTATTTGTCTTCATAGGCCTTTTCAAATTCCCTGATAATCAGTTCCATATCATTCGGCTGCAGCTCCTTGGCCGGCACCGGCGTGCGCACCTCGTGCACCTGCCCCCGGTATCGGACGTCCATGGTGCGGGTCATAACGATATTTCCTTCGGCGATCTCGTCTCTGGCGAATTCATTCTGCACATCCTGGAGCAGCTTCTCATAGATGGCGTTTAACCTTTTCGTATCCAGCGGAAAGGTCTTGGGGTCCGAGGTCTCCTTGATGTGGACCACGTCGGAGTTGGCAATGCCGAAAGCGGAAAATACGGAGGCGAAATAGGGCACGACGGCATACTTGACCCCGACATCCAGCCCGTAGGCGCCCACGTGGCTCGGTCCGGCGCCGCCAAAGGCGAAAAGGACAAAATCTCTGGGGTCATAGCCCCTGCCGATGGTGACCTTTCTCAGCAGATCGGCCATCTGGGCATCCACGATGTCCACAACCCCCATGGCGGCCGCGGCCACCTCCATCTGCAAAGGCTGCGCTATCCTTTCCCTCATGACGGCCAGTGATGTTTCCCGGTTGATCTTCATTTTTCCGCCCAAAAAGAAGTCGGGGTCGTAACGGTTTAAGATGAGGTCGGCGTCGGTGACCGTGGGCTCGACGCCGCCCAGGTCATAGCAGGCGGGCCCCGGTTCCGCACCCGCGCTTTGGGGCCCCACTTTCAGGAGCCCGGTGCCGGGCTCCAGCCAGGCGATGCTGCCGCCGCCAGCGCCGATGGAGACGATGTCCACCATGGGAGCGGAAATACTGTGTTGGACAAAAACCGGTGCCGCCGCAAACTCGGTTTCTCCCCGCACTACCAGGCCCACGTCAAAGCTAGTGCCCCCCACATCGGAAGTAATGATATTCTTGTAGCCCATGGCGCCGCCCAAGATCTTGGCGCCGATGACGCCGCCCACGGGGCCGGACGAGAGCTGGGCAATGGGTTTCTGGCAGGCCTCCGCGGCGGACATGAAGCCGCCCAGGGCCTGCATGACCATGAGGGGGGTCTGTAAGCCGGAATCCTTTAGTTTTTTGTCCAGAACGGAGATGTAATTAAAGGTTACTTTTCCCAGGTTGGCATTGATGCAGGTGGTGGCGGTGCGTTCATATTCCTTGATCACCGGCGCCAGTTCACAGGAAACCGAGACAAACATGTCCGGATAGAGCTCCCGGATCATCTTTTTGACGGCCAGTTCATGGAGGGGATTCATAAAGGACCAGAGAAAAACCACTGCAATCGCCTCCACGCCCTCAGCGGCCAGTCTTCTGAGCGCTTTTTCCGTTTCCGCGCGATCCAGGGGGACGACAATTTCACCCTTGTAATCCACCCGTTCCGTAACTCCTTGAATCAGGGAACGGGGAACGATAGGGTCCGCCTTGTCGAGCTCCGCCACATTGATGATTTCGTCTTCGTTCAGGCCGGCTACTTTTTGATGTATCCGGCCGATACCTAAGGTGTCTTCGAACCCTTTGGTGGTGATCAGACCCGTTTTGGAGCCCCGGCGGGTGAGCAGGGCATTGATGGCCACGGTGCTGCCATGGCCGAAGATCGACGTGTTCTGCAAAAGCTCCGATGTCGGCCGGTTGACCAGCTTCGCCAGCCCTTCAACCCCTTTCATGACCCCTAGGGAGAAGTCCTGGGGAGTGGAAGGGACCTTGTTGCTGACCGTTTCTCCTTGCTCATTTACAAACACATAGTCGGTAAATGTTCCCCCCGTATCGCCTGCCACGATCAACCCCATTATTACCCTCCCTGCTAAGATTGACGGTCTCGTGAAAAGTCACATGTTCTCTATTTCTGTCATTCCCGCCTTCGCGGGAATGACAGACTTTCGGACGCCTTACGAACCCGTCAAGATGATGTTATCTCCTGTGCCAATATGCCTTCCAGGCCTGAATCTTTGATCCGCCGCCCGGCCGCTTCCGGGTCGGGACTATAAAGCCCCAGTTCTTTCATCCTTTCAAAGTAGACGTCATGGCCGGCAGAATATCCCCGGTTTAGTCCACCTTCTTTCTCCATCATCTCGCCGGTATAGGAAATGAAGTCACCGATCGCGGTGGTCCGGGGCAGGATCAGGGCTTCCCGGCCCGCGCCGGCCCGCGCCGCATTGTGGCCCGCCATAATCCCGGTGCATAGGCATTCCGCGATGCCGGTGCCCGGCCCCGCCTTTTCGCCGGCCACAAAAAGATTGGTGAAGCCCTGCACCCTAAGCGCGTCGTTCCGGGGGGCCATGGATACTTTGCCCACTTTATTGAATTTCCCGCCGCCCAGTGGTTCTTCGATCATAGCCATTTCCAGGCCCGGCAAACGCCGGAGAGCGGACAGGGACAGATAACCCAGGCCCACGCACTTGGCCGCCATGCCGATATCCACCAGATTGACGTATTCCATTTGCGACCGGCTGCGGATGCCGCCAATTCGCTGCTGCTTGGAGTAATCGACGAGGTCCGGGGGCAGGGGGATGCTGACGGCCCCTTCTTTTTCCAGGCGGGCGCGCAGTTCGGGCTTTAGAGTCGACTTGTGGATGGTGATGGCCGCGCCGATGGCGCCCGGGGTGCCATCGGGCCGGATACGCATGAGTTCCGGCGCTCCCGCCTTGGTGGCGATACTCACCCGGTTCCCGAAGACGGGGCAGCGGTAAGTGGCGCACATGGCGCAACCGTCGCCGTAGCGGGTGCAGATATCGACGCCGCCCGTGTTGCCGCTGCAATCGATGAACACGTCGCCGGCCACCTTCTCACCGCCTGCCAGCATCACGGCGGTAAGCGCCCCATCGTTCTTTTCCACGTCGATCACCCGGCATTCCAGGCGCAAGGTTACGCCCGCCGCTTCCACCGCCCGCCGTACAACCGGCTCGACACGCGCCGTGTCATAAATATAGGTGTGCTTTTCCTCAACGATATTGCCCCGGTGCAAAATGATGGATTCCAGGGCTTGAAAGACCTCTCCCCCGCCCAGCGCCTTGGCCTCTTCCGCCAGAACCAGCTTTCCGTTAAAGTTCATGCGCCCCGCCCTGATTCCGGCCGCCGTAAGGATGTCCGTGCGCTCCAGCAGGGTGACCCGAGCGCCGGCTTTCGCCGCCGCAATGGCGGCCGCGCACCCGGAAAATCCCCCCCCGGCAACGATAACGTCAGGCTTTGTCATATCAGCACTCCTTTTCCGCTATTGCATCTGCTGCTTGAAAACCTGCCTGGCTATCTCGGCGGAATGGGCCTTAGTGGCGTACCACTCCTCGCTCATATTGGAGATCAGCCTTTCGCCCTCCTGAGGTATGAAGGCCGGGTCAATGCCGGTCATGTCAACGTCCAGCCTGGCGCTGGGCGTGCCGTAGGCCTTCTGGAAGATCGTCTGCCCTTCCTTGGACAGCAGCCAGTTGATGAAGACCAGCGCAGCATTGGGATGGGCCGCCCGTTTGAGCATGGCCAGGCAGCCTCCCCCGGCCGTAACGCCGACGCCTTCGCTTAACTTCATATAGGTAATGGGGGCGCCGTTCCCCTTGAACTCGGTGAAGGTCTGAAGATCAGGCCCGAGGGCGATTGCGTACTTGTTCCGGGAGAGCCATTCCATGAGTAGGCGTTTATCCCTGATTATGGCAGGCTCCTGTTTGGCTATTTGCCGCAGAAATTCCATGCCTTTTTCCTGACCGAAAAGGACAATAAAAAAGAGCGGCAATTCTTCGGCGGCGCCCGAAACTGTGGGGTCGGCCATAACGATCTTTCCCTTCCATTTCGGATCGATGATGTCGCGATAGGATTTTATGTCACCCGGCTTAACGGCATCGCTGTTTACCGCCACACGGCCGTTGGTCTGGCTGATAAAGGCGATCACCTGGCGCTCCTTGTCCAGGAAGGGGAGTTTTTTGCCGCGCCACATGGCCGGGTCGGCAACCTCGGGCAAGATGAGGGCCGACTCCAGAGAGGCGGTCATCCCCGTAGGCTTCAAATTCGCCAGGAGCGTTGTGCCGCCGTACAACATCAGGTCGCCCAGGTAAAGGCCCGCCCGGTTCTCGGTGGCGACGCGCTGGATCTGCTCCTCGCCCCTGCCTACCATGAAGTCGACGGCGATGCCGTATCGGTCTTTCAACGCCTTGGTCAGTGCCTGTTTCGTTGCCGGATTGACGGAAGAGTAAACGATCAGGGTACCCTCGGCTTTTGCCGCCTGGAGGACCGTATCCCAGCGGGACGCCGGGGGCGCTTTCGCCGGTTGGGCGGCCTTCCGGGGTTGCTCTTTAGGTGCTGCCCCGCTCTCAGGCGTAACGCTGAAAGAGATGACCAGGCCAAGGACCAGGATCAATAAAATCAACCTCTTATTCATCATGTTTCCCCCCTTCTTGCTTGACGGTTACTAAAACTTTGTACTATCCAATTGATATTCAAAAAGAAAATAACTGCGTCAACTCGATACAACCTGGTTTGTCTTCGGTAGCGTCCCTCCGGGAACTCCGGAGGAGATATCAACGGTCCCCCAATTATGAAGCGAGGGTATTGTCCGGGCAAGAAAATCGAGACTAATAGAATAATGCGACCGGATCTTAACTGGGAGGAGTATAGGAAACCGTGTTCCGTGTGTCAAGAAAAAAGACAGAAAGGCAAATATTCCCTTGACACACTCGGTGCTTTTGCCTAAACTCGCCGCATCGAAATAAGTATATAGGAAGGAGTGGGCAATGCAGCAGTTGGAATGTGATGTGTTGGTGATCGGGGCCGGGCTTGCCGGGGTCTGGGCCGCAGCCAGGGCGAAGGAACTGGCCCCCAGAGTCATTCTCGTGGATATCGCCAAAGTCGGTAAAAGCGGCAAGAGCGCCTTTTCCGGCGCCGGGATACTTTGTCCCGATGCCTCCGACGACCTGGATGTCTGGCATAAAGAGATCAGCGAAAAGGGGCAGTATCTGGGTGACCAGGACTGGATCCGATTGATGCTCGAAGAACATCCGAAAAGATTGAAAGACATGGAGGACTGGGGACTTACCTTTGAACGGGACAAGGACGGTAAAATCCACCGCCACGTCGGTCTTAACCATGTGAATACGCGTATTACCTCTGTTTCCAGCCTGGAGATGCTGGATGTCATGAGAAAAAGGGTGGAGGGAAGCGGGGTGACTTTGCTGGAGCGGGTGATGATTACCGGTCTTCTGACCTCCGACGGCGCTCTCCCCACCGGCGGCTCGGTGGTGGGAGCAGTGGGGCTGCAAACCCGCACGGGCGAGGACGTTGTAATCAACGCCGGGGCTACGGTCATGGCCTCTGGCAGTACGGGCATGTTTATGGGGGCGGGCGAGGGCATTACCCAAGGCTTTACCGCCGGGGCCGATGTCAGAAACATGGAATTTTCCCGCTGTTTCGACGAAATGGGCTTTGAAGACCGGTATCTCGGCGTCCATCTCAATACCTACCAGCGATTGGGAATGAAACTGGTGAACGCCAAAGGCGAAAGATTCATGGAGAAGTACCTGCCGGATTTGATGGAGCGGGGCCGGAGGGAAGATCTGGGCCTGGCCATTGTCTCGGAGGGCCTGCAGGGCAGGGCGCCCATCTACATGGATTTGCGGCACCTGGACGAAGACAGCATGAACAAGCTGCACACCATGCCGACTACCCGCCTGATTGTCAACGCCATGAAGGAAGAGGGGATTGATTTCCGGAAACGGCCGATCAAGTACGTCGTAACTTCCGGTCCCATGTATATCCGGTGCGGGGGGATGAGCACCAACATCTACGGCGAAACCACGCTGCCCGGTCTCTATGCCGCCGGCGAGTCCAGCGGGTTCCCGGCTCATGGCACCTATTCCGTGGGCGGGGTTAATCTCGCTTCCTGCTGCGTCGGGGGATATAGGGCCGGAGAATATGCCGCCAAGTATGCCGCCGAGAATGGCCGCCAGCCGGCAGTGAAAAGCCAGACCCAAAGTCTCCTCCGGAAGCAGGCGGGGCCGCTGAAGGCCAAATCCGGTTTGCGGCCGGATGATTTTTTTGACCAGTTTCATGAATATCTGAGCGTGGCCAAGATATCCGTCTTCCGGTCCGCCCAGAGTATCAAGGAATTGTTGCAGCACATCAAGGAGTGGAAGACGAGGATCAAGACCCTCAAAGCGGAGGACCCCCATGAGTTGGTGAAAGCCAACCGGGTGGCCCCTTACCTGCAGTGCGCCGAGCTGATCTTTCATAGCAGCCTCATCAGGGAAGAAACCAGGGCCAACAACATGAGAATCGATTTCCCCTATAAGGACAATATCAACTGGTTACAGTGGCTAGTGCAGGCGACCGATGGCCGCGGCGGCATCCGGACCAGGAAGGTGCCGGTGCCGTTGTACCGCTATCCGGTAAAACCGAAAGAATATACCAAGATTCCGGTCAACCTGCCGATCAAGATGGAGACAAAGGGAGTTTAATATGGGTATCAAGAAATTCGATCAGGAAAGTTGCGTCGCCGGATGCGGCATCTGCATTGACGATTGTCCGATGGATGTTTTTTCCCTGGACCCGGAAACTGGAAAAGCGCAGGCGGCTTATCCTCAGGATTGCTATGAGTGCCTCCTCTGCGAGGAGGAATGTCCGGCCAAGGCCATCAAGATTTCACCCGCCGTGGTGCGCAAGGTCTGGTATCCCTATAAAAATACGTGACATCCGGGGAAGCAGGTACAATGTTGCTACGGTGATCCGGGAAAATTTGCCGGGGCGATTCAGGAATCGCCCCGGCATTGTTTACTGTTGCAGCCGAATCACTTGCCTTGGGAGCCTCCGCCCCGGTGTTGGTGGATTTCCGTGATATAGCTGAGCACGGCTTCGGAAGACCGAAGTTTGGAGCTGTCGTACGTTTCGCTATGGACGATCTCCTCAAGATCGCGCCGGAAGCCGGGACGTGGTTCTTGGGCCGCCTGGCCGAGGGCGGCCAGCAAAGGGAGGCGGTACAATGCAGGCACACCCAGCAGGTTTTTCAGGGATTCTTCCCAAAGCGGACCCACGCTGACCCACTCGGAGTTCAGACCGGCGGCCGTAGCGGCCAGGTGCATAACCATGGCGACGTTGGCCATGCCATGATGGAACGTCTCCCTTTCCCCCGTAAAAATAGTGGCGGACACTACCGACGTCATCAACGTTCGCGGGTCGCCCAAAATAGCGATCAGCACCGGCGCAACCGTAAAGGGTGGTGGTCCGGCACTGCGGCCCATGCCGCCCGGATGCCGGAACGCCGGAGCACGGGATTCCTCCAGCGGACTGGTCCATTGCCGGGTCGCCGATTGCAGCGCGCCGATTTGGAGGCGCCGGTCCCGGTCTTTGATAACAATGAATTCCCAGGGTTGGGAATTCCCGCCGGACATCGCCCAGTGTCCCGTGTCCAATATCTGGCGCACGGCTTCATCGGCTATGGGATCAGGTCTGAAGTTTCTGGTGCTTCGTCTTTTCTTTACAATCTGCATGAAGGTATCGAGGTCGCTCATATCCTATCTCCTTTCATTTCCCTCACAATTCATTGGGAATTAACCATTTTTGGTCCAGGGCAGTATAAAAAACCGGGCCATGTGTGTCAAGGAATAAAAAAATTAACTTGAAATAAGTGTGTTGAAAAGGGTATGGTTTTGATCCCGAGGGTTATCGTGCTCGAAGCGTTCGGCAAGGAAAAAGGCGAAAAATATATGCGCGCCCTGGCGCTTCAGGAGCCCGTAATCACCAGGGACCAGCGCCAGCAGGTGGAGTGGGTCGCCCGGGGCAAACATGCCGTCGGTCTGGGGCTGACGCAATCGGAAGTGGTTAAAATGGCAGGAGTAGGCGCTCCCATCAAATTCGTCAATCCCAAGGAGGGCTTGCCTTTAACCTCCGGTCCCATGAATATCATGGTTTTGGACAAAGCGCCGCATCCCAACGCCACGAAAGTCTTCGTTAACTGGCTGTTGACCGATGAAGGCGGTAGATTGGCCTCCCAGGGTTCCGGCTATCCCTCGGAAAGGGTCGCGGTATCGAACAGGAATTTCGATCCGATTACGGTGCCGGGTCCGAAAGACGTGCTTCCCGGCGAAGAATACAAACTGGCGCAGAATGACATGATCAAGCTGGCACGGAAGATTTTTGCTTTACAATAACCCAGGGTGCGTCACCACAGCAAATGAGGCAACGGGGCGGATGCCGAATTCGCCCTGGCCATTATCATGGCGGCAGGCGATTTCTGGCCGCCGCCAAAGGTGAAGGGAAAACCCTTCAATCTAAAAAGCTGCATAAATTTCGTTTATTAAACCACCTGGTTGATATTTTTGCTATTTCAACTGAAGGGAAACCCTGACAAAAGATTAGTACCGGTAATTTTCCCTTTCCTAAATTCCCTTGGTAATCAATAGCTTCCTTTAACCAACTTTATTGGCATCCATGTTGCTTTGGTTGTCTTGGCACCCATATTGATTTGGCCGGGAGGGCAGGCACGATGATACCCTGGCCCCTCCCCTTTTAACAAAGGAGTAAAAAATGAAAAAAAACACATTAAATTTAGTCTTTTTTGTAATTGGCGCGGTAACGATTGCCTCTTTTTGCTTCCCCACCCCGGGCAAGACAGACGTCGGCATCAGTGTTGGCATCAATATCCCCCTGCCCGCCCTGGTGTTTCATGAACCGCCGCCCGTCGTTCCCATACAGGGAAGTTATGTATACTACGTCCCGGAAATTGATGTGGATATTCTATTCCATCGCGGTTACTGGTACCGCCCCCATCAAGGACACTGGTACCGGGCCAATTCCTACGATCGACGCTGGGCCTACGTTCCCACCGCCCGCGTCCCTCGTGCCGTGATCGCTTTGCCTCACGATTATCGCCGTCATGCGCCGGTACATCGCAAGGTATCCCATGGAGAAGTTAAACGGAAATGGCGACAGTGGGAGAAGGAGAAATACTGGGATAGAGAGGAAAGACGTCGCGGCGGCAGAGGCGAGGAACGGCAGGAGGGAAGAGGACGAGGCGGTAGATAGATGAGATGATGCTTCGCACCTCCTTATCTGAGAGCTCTAAGTCGTCACCCCGGTGAACCCGGATCGGAGTCTTTCCCTTTCTTCATAGACGCACCGCAGGTTTTGCCGTTTCAGGATCGCCGCCAGACATTCGTTGCAGGAAATGCAAGTTGCGCGGCGGCGGCGGCCCCTTTTCCACTCCTGGACCAGACCGGGCTGTCTGATGAAAGGCCGGCATAAGGATATGAAATCCGCCTCCCCCTTCTCGACTATTTCTTCCATGAGACCGACAGATCTCAGGCCGCCCACCATCATGACAGGCACGTTCACCTGCTGCTTTATCTCCCGGCACCAATCCCGGAAGTAACCCTCACGGTCCAAGCTGTTGATTTTTGACTTGAATTCCGTCTCTTCAAAATATTTTCCCCTCAGCCCCTGGCTGATCTCCAGGGCATCGAAACCCCACTGGGCCAGCAATTTTGCCGCCTCCTTGCCCTCGCTGAAGTCCAGGCCGCCGGCGAATCCGTCCTGGACCGCCGTTTTTATGATCACTGGATAGTCTTCCCCTACCTTTCCCCTGATGTCCTTGTAGATTTCGTGATGAAGGCGCAGCCGCTTTTCCAATGTGCCGCCCCATTCATCATCACGACGGTTGGTAAAGGGCGAAAGAAACTGACTGAGCAGGTAGGCATGGGCGCCATGAAGCTGGACCGCATCGAAACCAGCCTCCCTCGCCCTCGCTGCGGCATCGCCGAAGGCGCTGATGATCTCGCCGATTTCCTGCCCGCTCAAGGCGCAATATGCTTCCGTAAAATAGGGATCATATTCGATAACCGACGGTCCCTTGGGCACCCTGCCCGTTTCTTTGAAGAAGGGTGCACTTTCCCGCCCGCCATGGAATAATTGGGCGGCAATTTTGGCTCCCCGGTCGTGAACGGTTCTGGTCAGTCTTTTGAGGCCCGGTATGCAGTCATCGCCGGCCAGGGAAAGCTGGGTCGGTGAAATCTGGCCGGAGGGATGCACATAAATAACGCCGGTAATGATGAGGCCGATCCCTCCGGCCGCCAGGTCGGCGAAAAGTTGGAGATGCTTCTCCGTCACCTCTCCTGCGCTATTCGAGCAGGCGTCACCGGTGGCCGACCGGACGAACCGGTTCGGCAACTCCAGGTTTTTTATCTTTATCGGTTCAAATAAGACACTCACAACCACATCCCCCCACAGGAAATGGGGACGGTTCTAATTTATTTCTAATTTATTTGCAAGTCGAAGATTCTGCGCAAACGGCTAAGAATAAATTAGAACCGTCCCCATTAGCCACCCATTAGCCAATAGCCTTATGTGTAATCGGCATTCTCACCCTGGTGGGTGAGTGAGAGCCCCAGGTTGTCCATCGCCAGCCGGGTATTAATACTCAGAATCCGCAAAGGCTCGGTGCCCGTATTGAAATACTGGTGCCATTGAAAGACGGGAATCGAAAGAACGTCAAGGGTGTCGAAATCGTACTCGTGATCCTCCACAATGACCTTGCCGCGCCCGCCAACGACGAGATCGATCTCATCGTAGAGGTGGCGGTGCGCTCCCGAGCGCTTGCCCGCCGGTATTTCCGCCATCACCACGCCTAAGGCCTTGCTGTGAAAGCCGATACGCGGGTCAACCACATAGGCGAGGCTGCCCATGGCTGTTGGTTCAAAAACGAGGTCCTGCTGCTTGACGAGCACCTTGCTCTGGCGCCGCAATTGCTCCTCCTGCATGGCGAAGGCAACCTGCTCGGCGTACATCGCGCCCGCCCGGCTCTTGATCACTTTCGCGCTATCGGCCTGTCCGCCCCCTCCGGGAATGAGGGTCTTCCGGAAATCCTCTCCTTCCTGGGCATAAACCCAGAATTCCGGATATCGCTCGTCCTCGTATAAAGCCTGGCCCAAGGCCAGCGACAACGGTCCGGTGGTCGAAGCGATGCGCAACACCGGCTCGTCGCCGTCGTTAATGTGCCGGTGCCAGGAGAACATGGGCACGCTCAATAGATCACCGGGCCCCCAATCATAACGTACACCGTCGATGATACTGTGCCCTTTGCCTTTGAGAAAATAGATGATCGCCTCAACGGTATGGCGATGTCCCAGGGTCTTCCATTCCTGGCCGCCTTCTTCACTATGCGGGGGAATGACATCGTACCACAAGCGATGGGTGTGGTTATTCGAACCCAGCCGCGCATCGACGACGTAAATATGCTTGTGCTCGCCGAGTTTCTTCTCAATATCCGACCATTTGAAGAGCACCTCCTGTTTCTTGCGGCGCCCCTGTTCATCTTTGGCAAAGCGCACGCTCTGCATGGTCAGTTCATTATGGAGTTCCTTAACCGATTCTTGCTTCATCATTTTCTCCCTTTCTTAATCCCGCTCACACCACCAAGCTGATGAACCCGTAAAAATAAGATCAGTTCGCGGGTGTGACGAGTATAAGAAAAAGTCCCCGGTGTCAAGATAAATGGGGACCGTCAATCCGGTAAAACGGCGGTGCAGCCGACCTCGACAAGCATATCTTTGTGTGCCAGGCCGGCCACTCCCACCAGGTCAAAAGGCGGGGGGTTTTTATCGAAGGCCATTTCCGGACAGTTCTCCCTGAAAAATTGGTGGAGCACATCCCGGCGGTAATTGGGAGAGAAGGCAACTCCTTCAGGAAAGGGCCCCACAACATAGATGGTCATGTGCAGGATATTCTCCATCGTAGTGCCCATCTCTTCCAATCTGTCCTTCATCTTCTGCAGGGCTACCCGCATCTGAGCATCGGCGCCCGCGGCAACGGCACCCCCTTTAAACATGTTCTGCGTCGGGTCCTGCCCCTCGCAACCGGCCACAAAAACGAATCCCTTCGCCCCTTTAACGACGCTGCCCTTACCCCAGGGCATCAATGTTTCCCCATGATAAAGCCTGAAATTCTTCTTCTCCATTTTTCGTCCTCCCAATAGGGTTTTTGTAACCTTTCCTTAACTTTTCCCGGTTCTTTTTGATGATTGTAAGGTCCCGTTTTCAGTCGATAAAGTTTAAGGAAAGGTCCGGCCCCTGTCAAGACAAATGATCGTGTTAACATTGTTGACAACACACTTTATTTCTGCTAACCCGCCCTTACATGACCTTTTCAAAGGAGTTACGGATATGTCCAGGCCAACCAGATACACACAAGAGATGATGGATGAATACCTGAGCAAAGGGTACTGGGAACAGACAACCTGGCCGGAAGTCTGGGACCGGAATGCGCGGGACTATCCCGGCCGGGAGGCGATTGTCGATTCCCGGACCAGGCTGACCTGGGCGCAGGCCAAGAAGTTGATAGACCGGCTGGCCCTGGGTTTGCTGCGTTTAGGTTTCAAAAGAGACGACTTGCTCGCTCTCCAGTTGCCCAACAGCGTCGAGGTCGCCCTGCTCCGGATAGCCTGCGAAAAGGCTGGCATCCTTTGTTTGCCTGCGCTCACCGCCCTCAGGCAAAGAGAGTTGGAATATATTTTGCGGCATGTGGAGGCAGCGGGTATCGTTATCCCCCGGGAGTTTCGAAATTTCAATCACTTCGAAATGATATCGGAAATGCGCCCGCGGCTGCCCCAGTTGAGGCATGTCTTTGTGACCGGCGATGAAGTGCCCGAGGGGGCAATTTCGATCAAGGCGCTGCTCGCTCAACCGCTGGAGGACGAATACCCCCCGGATTATCTGCGGGAACGGGGCTTTCCGGCCACCGAGATCTCCTGGATCAGCCATACGTCGGGATCGACCGGTTTCCCTAAATTCGTGGAAATTGCCACTGCTGCCCGCATGAATATGTGCAAGGCCTTTGCCGAAGATTGGCATCTTACGGGAAAGGATATTGTCGCGGCCCTCTCGCCCCACACCGGCGGACCGAACGTTATCGCTTACTGGAGCGCCGCCCTGGTGGGCGCCAAGCTGGTCATGATGGAGAACTTCGAGGCCGAGGAAGCGCTGAAGCTCATTGAAAGGGAAAAGGTGACGGCCTTCGGCTTTGTTCCCACTCAGCTGCTCATGATGATGAACCATCCTAATTTCTCCCGGTACGATCTGACATCGGCGCGCCTCTGGATCTGCGCCGCCGGCGCACCGCCTTACGACCTGTGCCGCCGGGTGGAGGAAGAAATTGGCGGTCGCGTAGTGCAAATATTTGGCGCCGTGGACTG
>Ga0082335_1003417_pt1 | contig 26200 bp, 20 predicted proteins | sample Subgrocontami58m_FD_72375 | JGI IMG/M metagenome (GOLD analysis project Ga0082335, IMG submission 72375) | Subsurface groundwater microbial communities from S. Glens Falls, New York, USA - GMW37 contaminated, 5.8 m (SPADES assembly) (version 2) ...
GCGTAAAATTGTATCCTTCAAAACAACCTTGAAAACATAACGCTGCATAGCAGCACCCAAAAAAGAAAAGCGTAAACCATCCCGCTTTGCGGGACACAGATTCTCACAGATTTTTTGTGTTGAATTCGTCGAGTCCGCCTGAGGCGGATCATACCCTAAATCAGTCTGTGTCAATCCGTGTAATCTGTGGTTCAAAAAGCTTTATTGCGTAACGTGAGTCAGTAATCCGTTTTCAATTCGTCAACGCCCACACAACTATGTTCGCACCAAACTTCAGCGCTTCCTGTCGTTTCGGCTCCGGGTCGTTGTGAACTTCGGGATCTGCCCAGCCATCGCTTGGGTTTGTCTCGAATGTATAATAGACGACCAGACGACCGCTGTGAAAGAGTCCGAAGCCTTGCGCAGGCTTGCCGTCGTGCTCGTGCGTCTTCGGCGGACCGTTGGGAAAATCGAACTGGCAATGATAGATGCCGTGACTGAACGGAAGCTCGGCAAGTTCCTGTCCCGGAAAAATCTTTTTTGTTTCGCGGCGGAACGCTTTGTCCATGCCGTAGTCGTCGTCGGCGTAGAGGAAGCCGCCGTTTTCCAAGTACGTGCGCAAACGCTTCACTTCGTTTTCGCTGAAAACGATGTTGCCGTGTCCCGTGATGAACAGGAACGGATACGTGAAAAGCTGTTCGCTGTTCACATCTACGAATTCATACGTCGGCTCGACGTTAATGTTCGTGTTGTCGCGAACAAATCTCAGAAGATTCACTTCCGCTGATGGGTCGTTGTACCAATCGCCGCCGCCGGAGTATTTGAGGCGCGCAATTTTGAAGGCGCTGGAGACGCGGGGAGGTTGCGCGAGCGCGGCATCACAACACAACAATAGAACGATTAGGAGTATGAGTGATTTGGTTTGCAAGGATGAGTTCTCTGCTGTAATGTATTGAATGACTGGCGAATTACCAATTGCTCCTGTTGGGAAACCGTTAAAACGGTTTGAGTATTTCTCTTATCTCATTAACACCCAACAAGCAAGCCAACCGCTTAAGCGGTTATCAGTTTCGCTCCACAGTGTGGAGCGTTTTCAACCAGTAGGGCGACGAGGCTCGTCGCCCTACTGCGCTATTTCTTCCTCAACACAATCTGCCTCGTATCCTCCTTCAACGCATCGTTGTAAAACTTCTTGTACGCAGCAAACTCGTCAGGTTGAACGATGTTCTTCTTCTGAACAAACTCACGCGTTGCAACGAGTGAACTGCCGGAGAGTTTGTACGTTACCGAATAGTCTGCAACGGGCGATGTGTACCTCACCTTCGGAGCTAAATCCTCAGCCACATAACCTTTCGGCAACCTCACAACGAGTTGTTCGCTCAGCGTGTCTTCATGCGCGTAATTTACGATTGGGTACATACGCTTTTCGTTGGCGAGTGCTTCGTTCGGCTCGAGTTTGTCCGCCCATGGCAGTTTCAAAAATTTGAACTTGCCTGATTGCGATACGTACTCGGGAACATCAAACTCAACTTCTGTCGAAACCGCGTTCGTTACCGTGTCGAGTCCGGTAAAGTCCAGCGTCTTCAGGGAGGCGTTCGGGAAATCCCTGCTGAGTCCTTGCAGATACACTTTCTCGCGGTCAGCCTGACTCTTCTCGCGATAGTAATACCGAACGGCAGCGGACTCGGCGCCGGTCCGCTTCGACGTGTGCTTCACGTTGATGCTGTTGTCATTTGCAATCGTCACCGTTGTGTTGCGATACACGTTGTTCGACGTGAAATCCTTCTTCACAAGATAGTTCGGCTTGTTCGTTCCGTCCTTTATCAACAACGAAAACGCATTCACATCCGGCGGCGGTGCGGAGCCGAACGGGAAGTTGTTTGCAGTCAAATCCAGATACATTAAACCCTTCTTCGTCTCGACAGCAGCAATTGCATGATTGAACGAGATTGTCGGCAGAATGTTTTCGTTCGACCCTTGGTCTGCAGTGTTCACAAGAACATGATGCGCCGTAATGCCGACCTCGCGCAACATCGCAATGCAGAGCGTTGCAACATCTTTGCAATCGCCGATGCGGTTCACCAAAACATCACGCGCTGTCTGCGGCACGAGCGGCGACTGGCGGAACGGCACGCTGCTATAGCGGATGTTTTCCGTGATGAAGTTATACACCGTTCGTATCTTTTCTTCTTCGGAAAGCTCCTTCTTACCATCAAAGAGTTTTGCCACTTCTTCTTTTATCTCGAACGAGCTTCTCGTTTTCGTGCGCGCAAGATCGGTGTACCAATCCACAAGGTAATTCCACGACTCAATGCTTGAGATATACAACGCCTTCACGACATCGGTCAGCGGCGGCATGCCTGCTTCGTACACGATTGCGGGTTCGTTGGTCAACGTCCATTCATACAGCACGCCATTTTCCGTGGTGCGCTTCGTTGGCTCATCGGGCATGTTCTGTGTGCGGTGGTTGAATTTCAACTGCTCGGGCACAAGCAGCGCATAACGTGCAAACACAACAGGATAGCCGCCATTGAAATAGTTTTCATCCCAAAATTGATTTGAGAGTCTGCCGTTGTAATAGTTCTTCGTCTTCCATTTCACGTATACGCATTCATTCTCTTCGAGTTGTTTGAAGACGATTGCATTCCTCGCTACATCAGCCTTCACTTCTGAGCCGTCTTTTTTAACGGTAACGGCATTCTCGATGACAAGCGTTTCCGTGTATGGGTTGTACGGAATGACGAACTCTTTGTACTGGTCGATGCCGGTTTTGTTGAAGACCTTCACAAGCAGCTCGCGCTGCGACATCGATGTTCCCTTGTTGAACACAACGCGCTTCGTGTCATCAAGCAGCACGACGCCGTTGTCGTTCGGATAGTCACTCGACTTCCCCGCCTTCGGCGGGTTCGGCGCAGCCTTAATCGCGCTGTCGATGTTTGCAGTTGAGAATTGTGTGAAGATGGATTTCTTCCCCTGCAGCTCGCGAAGCTTTTCTCTCGCGTCATAGTTCGCCGGATTGTAGCTCAATGCAGTCTGATACGCCGGCATCGCACGCAGATTATCTTTCTGAATGCGATACAACTCGCCCAGCTCAGCCCAGTACGAATCACTGTTCGGACAAATCGCAATTGCCTTCCTCAGCGCCTGCTCGGCTTTGTTGTATTCTTCAAGCGACGTGTACACCTTCGCCATCCTGTAGTGATAACCGGGAGCGTTCGGTTCAAGCTCTATCATCTTCGCGTAAGAGGATTCCCAGTCAGCAAGGCTTGATGTAAGCGCATAATCGGCAAGCGTGGCTAATGCGTTTACGTTGTAGTTGTTCTTGAGATACTGCCCGACGATTTCCTTTGCACGGTCGGTGTTGCGTTGCTTCGATTGCGCCAACGAGGCTTCGAGATACACAAAGTCCCACACGTTCGGATGTTTTGCATAAGCCTCTTTGTTGAGGGCGATAATCTTTTCGTTCTGTTTTTTCTTTCGGTACAACGCCATCTCTTGTCGGAAGACATTTTCGGACATCGGCTGAATGGTTTTCAGTTGCTTCAGGGATTCTTCTGCGGTGTCGAAATCCTCGGCGTCGATGGCGCGTTGAATTTTGTAGAGAAGAGCCGTGGGTAAGTTCGGGTCTGTAGAAAGAAGTTTCTCCAACGTCTGCGAGACTTCATCAAACTTTTCACCACGAACGTATGCTTCGAGCATTTTGTTCAGCACAATTGTGTTGTTGGGTGAGAGCTTCAATGCATCGCGCAGCGTGAGTTCCGCCTCCACAGCTTTATCGTTCATCAAGTACACTTGAGCAAGAAGAACATAATTCTCCAATCGCTCAGGATATTTGTTGATTTGGTCTTTGAAGAATGCTTCAGCAAAATTCTCGACGAATCGTTTCGATGAGCCGGGTTTGGTTTTGCATGATTGGTTTGTGATGGAAATCTTCAGTCCGTCAATCTGTTCTCCCTGTGCATCTGTAATTCTCACCATGAAATTGCAGCGGGTGATTTCGGAATACCCGCATTTGATGAGCAGGCGGTTCCAGCCTTCCTGCAATTCAGTTTCGACAATATACGTGTCGAGGTCGTTGTTGTTCTCATCGAAGTATTGAATGATTTCTTCATCATTCAAGAATGCTTTCAACGAGCCGGATGTGCCGATACGGATTTGCACTTGCTGCTTCTTCGGCGAGTAGATGAAGTTGTTCGCGTAGAAGACTGATTGCTGAAACGCGAAGTAGCGAGTGAAGTCCACCCAGCGGTCGAGTCGCATGTCTTGAGGCTCAAACCATTTTGCGGGAATTCCGTTCTTCCCTTCGTACGTTTTTGTCGTATCAAATTCTTTTTCCGGAGGAAATGGTTTGTCGAAGCCGGAAGCGGAGATGTTATCGAACGGACCGATAACCATCCAGTTTGTAATCGCATTCATCTTGCTGAACCAGCCGCGAGCCTGGGGCAAATCGCCGCGGTTCATGTAATGCGTGCCGAGCTGTTCGCTTGCTTGCGCTTTGATAATGCCGTCGGGATCCGCTTTGCTGCTCAGCGTTTTCAGCAAGTCGACAATGCCGGAAGTTAGTGACGTACGCAATTTCTCGTCCCACGTGAACCGCCATTGAGCGGACAAGTATGGATAATAACCCGCCTGCGTCCCGCCTTGCGGGACTTCGGCCGGCAGGTTCCGTTCCGTGTTTAGAACCTTTTTGAACACGTCCCACGCCTCTGCTTTGCGATCCTGCAAATCATACAAAAGAGAAAGTCCGAGGTATGCACGAGTGTTATTCTTGTCCGCAGCGATTGCGGCTTTGAAATTCTTCTCAGCGTCGGCTTGTCCCCTGCCCGCTCGACGAGTCGAGTCGTCGACCGAAGCTGAAGCTTCGGCGGGTAAACCTTCCAACGCTTTCCACGCTTTTGCGACAAGCTCGTCTCCCGCAGAAGCGAACGTGAGTGTTCTGAAAAAGAGAATTGCTGTTGCGAGAATGAGTGTGCGAATATTGTTCACGAGTGAATTCCCTCTAAGACTGTTTATGCTCAATATTGTACTGATTCATTCTACCCAAATGGTGAGTGAGTTTCAACATTACAGCAAATGAAAAAGGGCGAGCCGTGTGGCTCGCCCTTCAATGTCATTCGTGCGTAGAGACGTTGCACCGCAACGTCTCCACAGTTGTCAGACAGCAGCCCGCTTCGCACTAAACTCAATCGCAGGCACGGAGATCCGGCGGGCTTTTGAAATCCGTTTCGAGTCTTCAAGCAGCTCACCAACGCACAGCCCGATCAATTTCTTCTCCACAATTGGGAGACACCCCCGCTGGCACGTTCCCAACAAAAATCAACTTCCCTCATATCCAGAGACCCGTGAGGTCTCGCATCGCTGTCAAGGGAAGACCTCACGGGTCTTTGCTCATGAATGGCAGAGAATTGTAACGCGCTTTGCCAGCCAATGGTCAGTCTTCGTACGTATTGTACTCACCAAAACCGTGAGGAAGGGGAATCAAATCAACAAAAGTTAACAAAGGCCGTCCGTGTTGCTTAACTTCTTACTTTTACTTAACTTAATCACCCATCCCGATGGGATGTTACGGGTTCTTTGTCCTACTTCTCCTGTTTGGCGATGTTTGAAGATCTGAGTCAGAAATTAGATGGAGTGCTGAAGCGGCTGCGGGGTCAGGGAAAGATTTCAGAGGCAAACGTCGCTGAAACTCTCCGTGAAATCCGCCGCGTGCTGCTCGATGCCGACGTCAACTACAAAGTTGCGAAGCAATTCATAGACGACGTTCAGAAGAGGGCTCTTGGTGCGGAAGTTCTTTCCAGCATCACGCCTGGACAACTCATTGTCAAGATTATTTACGATGAGCTGGTGAAGTTGTTGGGAGAGCAAAAGGTCGAGCTCTCGTTCTCCGCAATGCCGCCGTCGGTAATTATGGTGGCGGGATTGCAGGGATCGGGTAAGACGACGTTTTGCGGAAAGCTTGCCAATCATCTGAAGAGTCAGGGTCGAAGCCCGTTGTTGGTTGCTGCTGATGTTCAAAGACCTGCCGCTATTGACCAACTGATTATGCTTGGCGGTCAAATTCAAGTTCCTGTCTACTCGGAACGAGATTCAACCGCAGTAACGATTGCGAAAAATTCTGTTGAGCATGCACGAAAGAATGCCCGCGATGTTGTCATCATCGACACCGCCGGACGGTTGCACGTTGATGAAGAGATGATGAGGGAAGTCGAGGAGATTAAGTCCTCGACGAAGCCGAATGAAATTCTGTTCGTCGTCGATGCAATGACGGGACAGGATGCGGTGAACACGGCAAAAGCATTCAACGACCGCTTGAATTTCGACGGCGCTGTGTTGACGAAGATGGATGGCGATGCACGCGGCGGTGCGGCGATTTCTCTGCGCGCAACTGTCGGCAAGCCGATCAAGTTCATCAGCACCGGTGAGAAGCTGGATGCGCTGGAGAAGTTTCATCCCGAACGTCTTGCGGGCCGCATTCTCGGCATGGGCGATATCGTTACGCTCGTCGAGAAGGCGCAACAGAATTTTGACCAGGATAAAGCGGTTAAGCTTGAGCAAAAACTTCGCAAGTCGCAGTTTACGTTCGAAGATTTTCTCGACCAGCTTCAAGAGATCAAGAAGATGGGTCCGCTCAGTCAGGTGATGGGGATGCTGCCGGGAATGAACAAGCTTCCCAAAGATGTGAATGTTGACGACAAAGAGTTAGTGCGGGTTGAAGCCATCATTCAATCGATGACAAAGAAGGAGCGGATGAATCCGAATCTTCTCAACGGCACCAGACGGAAACGCATTGCAACGGGAAGCGGGACTTCTGTGCAAGAAGTGAACAAGCTGCTAAAGCAGTTCGAGCAGATGCAGAAGATGATGAAGAGCTTTGGCAGAGGGGGCGGAAAGTTTAAGATGGCGCAGAGGGTGAAGGCGGCTATGTAACCCTGTCCGAAGGACTCCCTTGGAGAGCGCTTTTTGCGAAGGGTCTCGCAGCAATTGAATTCTAACAGACAATAACAAGAACAATCTATCGGCGGGCAGATTCTTCGCTTCGCTCAGAATTTAGAAACAACATAGGAGGAACCATTGGCAGTACGATTAAGATTGCGACGTATCGGCAAGAAGAAAATGCCGCAGTACCACATCGTCGCAGCGGATTCGCGTGCAGCCCGTAACGGCAAGTTCTTGGAAGTCGTTGGCCGCTACGAGCCGTTGCAGAATCCGATGCTCATTGAAACAAAGGAAGATCGGTTGATGTATTGGCTGAAGACAGGCGCTCGACCGACGGATACATTGCGCAGCTTGTTGCAGCGCAATGGCATGTGGCTGAAGTGGAGTCTGATGAAGAAGAAGACGGATGCAGCCACCATCGCGAGCGAAATGGAAAAGTGGCAGATGGCGCAAGCAGAAAAGCGCCAGCGCGACGAAGCGCGCAAGGTACGTCGCCTTGCCGCACGAAGAAAGGCTAAGAAAAGTGCTGGCGGCGAGCCAGCACCGGCAGAGGCACCAGCTCCTGCCGCAGCCTAATCAGGCCCGACAGAAGCGGGCAGGCTTCTCGCCTGGCAACATTATTGGATGAATGTGGACGTTGCCGCATAGATGTCAGATCTTAAAAGCCAAGTGCCATCAGGGTGGCATTGTGGTTTTAGGACAGGGTAAGATCTCACAACAATCACAAGAGGCGCGCTATGCGAGAATTCGTTACGTTCATTGCAAAACATCTCGTCGATAATCCCGAGCAAGTCATTCTCGACCAGGAAGAGAAAGACGGCAAGGTGATTTTCAAGCTCCAGGTTGGACAGGCGGATGTTGGCAAAGTTATCGGACGAAAAGGTAGAACGGCGCAAGCTATGCGTACACTGCTTGCGGCAGTTGCAGCAAAAGAAGGTAAGCGAGCAATTCTCGAAATTGCGGACTAACAGACAGAAGGAAGTTGTTGCGAGGCTCGCAATGACAAAACAAGAAGCTGATTCGCTTGAGCAATCGTTCACTTGTAGCAATTGGCAAAATTGTAAAAGCCTTTGGCATTCGCGGTGACGTCGTCATCCTCCCAATGACGGACAACATTGCCCGCTTCAAGAAACTGAAACGAGTGTTTGTTGGAGCGAGCGGCACTGCCGCTCTCGAAATGCAAATTGTGTCGATGCAGATTGAACAGCGCGGTGTGCGGCTGCGCTTTGCAAACGCTCCCGACAGAACTGCAGCCGAAAAGCTTGTCGGCTCGCTTCTTTTTGTAGATGAAAAAGACGCGGTTCGTCTTCCGAAAGGAACATTCTTCGTTCATCACATTGTCGGATTGAATGTTATAGATGAAGATGGAGAACCAATCGGGGTTGTGAAAGATGTTCTCAAGTATCCGGCGAACGACGTGTACGTGGTAGAGAGCAAGGGCAAAGAACTGCTGCTCCCGGCGGTAAAAGAGTTCGTCAAGAAGATTGACATCGAAGCGAAGACGATGAGAGTGAAACTCGTTGACGGGATGTTAGATCAATCGGATGCTGAGAGGGACGAGTGAGTTGGTAGTGCCATAGAACTTCAGCATTCAATACTCCTTGTTCAATATTCGATATTTCATTTCGAATATTGAACACTGAACAAGAAATGGTGAATGAAGAATGGGTTGAGTAACAATGCGGATTGATGTCGTCACCGGATTTCCGAAGCTGATGCACAGTCCGCTGAGCGAAAGCATCGTCAAGCGGGCACAGGCGAAAGGGTTGGTGGAGATTGAGCTGCATGACCTGCGCGACTTCACAACGGACAAGCACAAGACGATTGACGATACGCCCTACGGCGGAGGCGCGGGCATGATACTGAAACCCGAGCCGGTGTTTGCGTCCATCGAATCGCTGCAGAGCAAGCGTCGGTACGATGAAGTAATTTATCTGAGCGCCGATGGCGAGCGGCTGACGCAGAAGTTAGCAAACGAGCTTTCGCTCAAGAAGAATTTGTTATTGCTCTGCGGTCACTACAAAGGAATCGACGAGCGCATCCGTGAAGCACTCATCACAAAAGAAATCTCCATCGGCGATTACGTGCTCACAGGCGGCGAGCTTCCCGCTCTGGTGTTAATAGATGCAGTTGTTCGTTTGATTCCCGGAGTAATCAGCGACGGTGAGTCTCTGCTCACAGATTCGTTTCAATCCGCCGCAGGCGGACTCGACGGTCCGCAGTACACGCGACCCGAAGAGTTTAGAGGAATGAAGGTGCCTGATGTTTTGCTCTCAGGCAACCACAAAGAAATAGCGGCGTGGCGCGCCGGGCAACAACTGAAACGAACCACCGAACGCAGAAAAGATTTGTTAGAATAATAAAAATAGACTTGTCATTCTGAGCGAAGCGAATTCCGAAGGAATCCCTTTGGGAGAATCCATTGTTGCTTCAACCCGCAATCGACAATTCGCAATCCGAAATTAAAGGAGAACTCATCATGGATAAGCTAAAACTCGTAGAAGCAACGCAGATGAAGAGCGACATTCCACAGTTCGCCCCCGGCGACACGCTCAACGTTCACGTCAAAGTCGTTGAAGGCGACAAGGAACGCATCCAGCAATTTCAAGGGGTCGTCCTCGGGCGCCACGGCGCAGGCACGAACGCCACGTTCACCGTCCGCAAAATCTCCGACGGCGTCGGCGTCGAGCGCATCTTCCCTCTCCACTCGCCCCGCATCGCAAAGATTGAGAAAGTGAAAGAAGGCTCCGTGCGCCGTGCAAAGCTGTACTACCTGCGCGACATTACTGCAAAACAGATTCGTCAGAAGACGTCGTAAGCAGACGGTCATTTCTCCTGACTTTGCCGCCTTCCCAGCTTTCGCGAGAGAGCGGAGAAGGCGGTTTCGTTTTCACATGTCATTCTGAGGACACTGAGCGAGCGAAGCGAGTCGAAGTGGACGAAGAATCCAGACTTTGCAAACGTGGATTCTTCGGCACGATGGAAAGCGTCGTGCCTCAGAATGACAAATCAAGAAGACAATATGAATCCCAAACTCCTCGGCATCCCAACACAACTCTTCACGAAGCCGCTCACGCAAGCGCTCCGGACAAATACATCATTTCAACTCGTAGAAGACTCACGTCCGAACATTGCAAAACAACTGCGCGAGCAAGAACTCAGCGCCGCACTTGTCTCTCCTCTCGAGTACGCAAAGGATAGTTCGGACTACCGCATCGTTCCAAATGTCGGGGTCATTTCTGCACAAGCCGACAGTTCCATCGTCGTTCGTTTTCGCGAAGGGGTGAAAAACATCAAGACACTCGCCGTTGATCCATCGTTCGCATCCGAAATCATTATCACAAGAATTGTTCTCGCGGAAGAGTTCGGCATCGAGCCGAGGATACTTCCGATGATCGCTTCTGTAGAGTCTATGCTGCAAAAAGCTGATGCCGCACTTCTTGCCGGCGACGCTGCCTTTCGCAATGGAAAGGATTCTGAAGACATCATCGACATTGTCGAAGAGTGGAACGAAATGACGGGACTTCCCCTCGTCCACGCAATCTGGTGCGGACGCGAACAGGATTTGACGAAGGAAGACATTCAACAACTTCAGGATGCAATGATGAGAGGCGTTGCCGGCATCACTGATATCGCGCATGAGTTTCCAAAAGACACGCGAGAAGATGTTCAGCAATACCTTGAATCCTTTTCGTACGACTTGAGTGACGAAGCAAAGCAAGGCATTGCAGAGTTCATGAAGTATTTGTACTGCCACGGCATTACACCCGATGTCTCAGAGCTGAACTTCTACAGTACGGAAGAAGCAAATGACAATTTGCTTTCCGACGTTTCTTCCAACTAAAAGAAATTCACCACGAATGAACACGGAAGAAGCGCGGATGTTCACGAATGCTGTTGAGTGTCATTGCGGGATTTAACAAATGAAACCTATCCGTGAAGATTCGTGTATGTTTCCGCGCTAATTCGTGGTGAATGCTCTTACTCTTCGCATCAACAATGCGTAATTCTTCAACTGGAATCTCTCACCCCCCTTTCGTAGATTGACTTCGGTTTTCCGAATGGATCCCTTTGGGACAATCAAATTTCCCTCATGCTCAAATCCATCTTCATCAAAAACTACGCACTCATTGATGGGCTGGCTGTTCAGCTCTCCAATGGGCTTGTCATTATCACCGGCGAAACCGGCGCTGGAAAGTCCATCATTATTGATGCGCTTGGGCTTGTCATCGGCGAGCGGGCGAGCACGGAAGTTGTGCGGGCTGGAGCGGAAAAAGCAATTGTCGAGGGAACGTTTGAGATTTCGGGGAACAAGAAGCTTCACACTCTTCTCAAAGAGAATGAGCTTGAGTTTACGGATGAGCTGATTGTACGCCGCGAGATTTCCGCAAAGGGAACAAACCGTTGCCTTGTGAATGATTCAGCGATAAATCTAAGTTTGCTGAAGAAGATTGGCGAGTTGCTTGTTGATTTGCATGGACAGCACGAGCATCAGTCGTTGTTGCGGACTGAAACGCACATTGACATGCTTGATGAGTTCGGCGGACTTGAGGGAATGGTGGAAGAATTTCGTGGCGCGTACAAAAAACTCAGAGATGCTTCGACTCAACTTCACGACCTCAAGCAACGTGAAGCGCAACTCAAAGAAAAGTTAGAGCTCTACACATTCCAGATTCAAGAGATTGACGCCGTCGCTCCGCAAGCCGGAGAAGAAGAACAGATTGAATCTGAGCTGAAAATATTGGAAAACTCCGAGAAACTCGTTAGTGCGACGGGGAAGTTGTACGGGATGTTATACGAAGGCGAGAAATCGGTTCACGACCTGCTCGGCATGGCGCACAAGCAACTGAGCGAGCTTGCTACAATTGATAAGCAGTTTGAAGAGCCGACGAACGAATGCAAGTCTGCTGAAGCGATTGTGAATGAGCTGGCGAAATTCATTCAGCATTACAATCGCTCGGTCGAATTCAATCCTGAGCGATTGGAAGAATTGCGCCAGCGGCTTGCGAAGCTCATTGGATTACGAAAGAAATATGGCGGCACCCTTGAAGCAACGCTTGCCCATCGCGAGCGAATTGGAGGCGAAGTTACGGTTGCAGAGAACTTCGATGCGACAATCCAAAAGCTGACGAATGAAGTCGAAGCACAGCGCAAAGAATGCGGCAGACTTGCGCAACAGCTTTCCGCAAAGCGTCAGGATGTCGCAAAGAAGATGGACAAAGAAATTCTCGACGAGCTTGCGAAACTGGGAATTCAGAATGCGAAGTTCGTAACACAGATTCGCCAGTCCCGCCATGCGGGACCGAGTCATAGCAATGTGGACGGTGAGTTTGTGCATATCGGAAAACAGTTCGTTCGTGCTCATGCAAACGGTGCTGATGAGGTTGAGTTCTTCATCTCAACAAATCTTGGCGAGGAGGTGAAGCCGCTGGTGAAGGTTGCGTCGGGAGGAGAAGTTTCGCGCATTATGCTTGCGCTAAAAAGCATACTCGCAAAGTCGGATAAGCTGCCTGTCCTCATCTTCGATGAGATTGACACGGGTGTCAGCGGACGCGTTGCCCAAGCAGTCGGCTTGAGTCTGAAGAATCTCTCGAAGGTTCATCAGATTATCGCCATCACGCATTTGCCGCAGATTGCCGGTCTTGCTGATGCGCATTTTGTTGTGGAGAAGTTTGAAGATGGAAAGCCCCGAGGGGGCGGGCGCGCAACGACTTCAATTCGCAAGCTGACGATTGATGAACGCGTGCGCGAAGTCGCGAAGTTGATGAGCGGGGCGGAGGTGACGGAGGCGGGACTGCGGAGCGCGAAGGAGTTGATGGGAGTGAAATGAAATGTATTTCTTTTATGTAGATGAATCGGGCAATCGCAATCCATCTGCCGAACAAGACAGTCCGTTCGTTTTCGTTTCCTTAGCGATTCACGAGTTTCAATGGCGAAGGCTTGAAAGAAATATCAACGCCCGCAAACTCAAACTTATTGGAGATGTTCACGAACGTACGGGTTTGGAGTTTGACCTAAATGATGTCGAAGTCAAAGCGAACACACTCAGGATGCATGAGGAACGCGAGAAGCACCCGTTCTTCAAGCATCTTACGAAGGAAGAATTGCGCGCAATGACGGAGTTGATGTATGATCAACTACAGCTCTGCAACGTTTGTCTTCATGCGGTTGTGATTGACAAGAAGTGTCTCCGAGATTATCTCGATACCGAGAAGTTGAGCAAGAAAGCCTATGAACTTTTGCTTGAGCGAAGCGAGAGATTCATTGATGCTGAACATCCAAATCAGAATTGTGTCTTTATTCTGGACAATACGAGCCACCAGTTGAATCACTCGATGGCTCTCAAACACTCGTTCTTTCAGAGAAGTGGGACAAGTTCGGGACTAAAGTTACGTCATGTTGTTGAACTTCCGTTGTTTGTTGACAGCCGTCTTTCAAACGGAGTCCAGCTTGCTGACCTTTGCGCGTACAATGTGTTTCGAGTGTTCCGTGATCAAGATGAAACGTATTCTTATTTTCAAAAGGTTCTTCCGTTTGTGTACAAGAATCCAAACGGCGGCGCTCAACGATTGGAAGGTTTGAAAGTGTTTCCAGAGAACCATCGATGGCAGGAGTTGGTGGAACGGATCAAAAAAGAAAGAACCCGACTGCTCTCGCAATCGGGTTCTACTTGATGTCCAGCGTCCCAGCTTACGAACCCTTTCGGGTCCGACCTTTGGAACTATCGAGCCTCAATGAGGCACTGGACGAAAGAAACTTCGTATATAATATAATATATATTGCAGTGTAATACAATGTGCATATGAACACCTCTGCACGAAGGCTACGTTGGCATGTACGTCTGCGGACCGACGGTGTATGGTACTCGCATCTTGGCCACTGGAAAAGGTATGTTGCGAGGTTGGTTGGGGCTAAGGAGTTGATGGGGTTGAAATGAAGAAACAAACAAAAAAGGTTGTATTGGCAGAAAAGCGACCGAAACAGAAGAAAAAGAAAGCCACGTACTCAATTCCTCATTCAACCAAAATGGTTGTGCGCGACGAGCCTGTTCTGTTAACTTTCAAAGAAGCAAGTGAGTGGGCAACCAAGCACATTGGGAAAAATGTTACGCCTTCGAACGTTTCATATCTAGTTCAGTACGGAAGAGTAAAAAAGTATGGGGCGAATGGCAGTACAAGAGTAAGCAAAGATGAGTTGATAAAGTATTACGAATCGTATAACGGACATCGAGAAGTTTCGTGGAAGGAACAGTTAGGCGGTGATTTGAATTGGGCTTTGTCGTTTGACCAATACAAAGAAGCGGAAACCACAAAGCACGTTCATCGCCTGCATCCCTATAAAGGGAAGTTCATCCCTCAACTTGTTGAGTACTTTCTTGATAACCATACGGACAAATTCAAAAGGGATGTTTACTTCTCAAAAGGCGATATTATTCTTGACCCGTTCTGCGGGAGCGGAACAACTCTCGTCCAGAGTAGCGAACTTGGGCTTCATGCTATTGGAATAGATGTCTCAGCTTTTAATGCTCTAATGTCGAACGTCAAGATAGGCAGGCACGACCTCATAAAACTTCAGTTGAGCATCAATGAGATTACGAGGTCATTGAAGAGATTCTTGTCTAACAGTCATACGATTGATTTTGAGAACAGACTGCTGGAAGAGTTGTACAAATTCAACAATCTCTACTTCCCTGTTCCAGATTACAAGTACAGGTTGAAACGTAAAGAAGTCAATGAAGAAAAATACGGCGCTGAGAAAGAGAGAGAATTCTTACCAATCTTTGAAAAGCTGGTAAAGGAATACAGCGTTAAACTCAGACAAGATTCTTTAAAGAATTTCATAGACAAGTGGTATTTAGCACACGTACGAACAGAAATTGACCATGTCTTCGGCGAAATCAAGAAGATAGGGGACAAAGACACCAAGAAGATTCTTACTGTCATATTGAGCAGAACAATTCGTTCTTGCCGTGCTACGACACATGCAGACTTGGCGACACTTGTTGAGCCTATTACGTCAACATACTATTGCTCAAAGCATGGAAAGATGTGCAAACCCCTATTCTCTATTTTGAAGTGGTGGGAAACATACTCGAAGGATACTGTCCAGAGACTTGCGAGGTTTGATAAACTAAGAACTTCTACTCATCAAGCATGTTTGACTGGCGACAGTAGAACCGTGGATATCGTAAAAGGTCTTGAAGACAAGAATCCAGAACTTTCAAAGCTTGTGAAGAAGCAGGGAATCAACGGAATCTTCTCAAGTCCACCGTATGTTGGCTTGATTGATTATCACGAACAACACGCCTACGCATATGACTTATTCCAATTCGAACGAAGAGATGAGTTGGAAATAGGACGTTTGTATCATGGTCAAGGGAGAGTGGCAAGAGACTCCTATGTTCAAGGTGTCTCTGACGTTCTAATCAATTGCAAGAGATTCTTCGCCAAAGATTACAATGTCTTTCTTGTTGCAAACGATAAGTTCAATCTCTATCCGACTATTGCCGAAAAGAGTGGAATGCAAATCGTCAACCAATTCAAACGTCCGGTTCTAAATCGAACGGAAAAAGATAAAGGCGCGTACTCAGAAATAATTTTTCATTTGAAAGAACATTGATGTTGTCTGCTCGTCAAAAAGAACTGATTTCATTTGAAGTGATCAAAACGCTCAATTTGAAATTCGAAAACTTTCCGGCAGATGCCTCAGAGAATAGAAATGCTCCCTTCCATGAAGCGTTTCTGAAGGCATTTGCCGAAAAGCTGGACGATAAGGTCTCTGACGTTCCATACTTTGTGAGTTTAGCGAGTTGGCTTCACGGATTGAATACGAGCTTAGGGCAATCCTTCTTCGAAAAGGTTTCGCACATCCTTTCCAATGGAGCCAAACAAGAATTCAACAACTTGAAAATCTCTCCAGAGCAACAAACTGCAGTCTCTGATATCATTACTGAGTTGAAGAACGGAGTTCACGCGCCCAATCTTGACAGAGAAACCAGATTAATTTCTCAAAGGAATTCTCGCGTTGAAAAAGCAATTCCAAACTTTTCAGTAGATTGTTTCTATAAAGATGACGAGAGTATCGTCGCGATAGAATTAAAGACCGTGAAGCCTAACAGCGGAATCTTCAAAAGCGAGAAGGAAAAGATTCTCTTGGCGAAAGCCGCCCTGAAGGATATGTATCCGAACAAGGATGTGAGCTACTATTTGGGCTTTCCATTTGACCCCCTGAGTATGACATCTACAAGTTACGACAAGCTTGCATTTATGAATTACAGTGTGGAGTTCACGAAGTTCTTTGAACCAAGAGAGATTCTATTGTCCAGCGAACTGTGGGATTTCTTATCGGGACAAAGTAATACAATGGAACAACTCCTTCAGATAATCAATACTATTGCGACCCCGCAGTTTCTGGAAAAGTGTGAATTTTTGAACAATCCAAATAATCGGGACGACACAGCATACTCGTCGATTCTCGATGAATGGAATCTTATGTCTGAGAGGTACCTATTCGATAACGAAGAAAAGGTTAAATCGTTGTTGGAGAAGAAGAAGAAACTTGCAAGGGCTTACGACCAAGCCATCTTCAACAAGAAGGGTGAATACAATTCTGGGAGGTTTACACAATTGAGAGATGAACTACAATCATAGCATCATCCGTGAGATATTTTTTTTGGAAAGTACTTTTGAGAATGGAGCGTCAATATGAAAGACCCCGAAAGAATAGTATACGCACTCACAGTTGAAGACCTTCAGAACGTCGCACAGGAAGTTCTTGAGAGAGAACTTACTGAAAAAGAAATCTCTCAAGTTGAAGAGTCCCTTGGCGATTACATCACTTGGTTCGATGCAATAGAGTTTGCCATCAAAAAACACATCAAAGAAGAAATCGAAGAAGAATAATACTTCATGCCCTTACAACTCTACAACACATTGTCCCGACAAAAAGAAGAATTCAAACCTCTGCACGAAGGCTACGTTGGCATGTATGTGTGCGGACCGACGGTGTATGGTCACTCGCATCTCGGGCACGCAAAAAGCTATGTGTCGTTTGATGTCATCGTGCGCTACTTGCGCTACTGCGGATACAAAGTGCTGTACGTCCAAAACATTACGGACGTTGGGCACTTGTTGGGCGATACGGACGAAGGCGAGGACAGACTGCTGAAGGCGAGCCGCCTCGAACAAAAACACCCGATGGAGATTGCGGAGTTTTACACGCGCAGCTACTTCGAAGACATGGACGCTTTGAACCTGTTGCGGCCGGACATTTCGCCGCGGGCATCGGGACACATCGTTGAGCAGATTGAAATGGCGAAGGAGTTGATTGCAAAAGGGCTGGCGTACGAAGCGAACGGCTCGGTCTATTTTGATGTGCAGAAGTTTCATGGCTACGGAAAACTTTCCGGCAGAACAGTGGACGAGCTTGAATCGGGTCTACGACCTCGTAGAGGTGCACGTGTCGAAGTGAAATCGGAGAAGCGCCACCCGGCGGACTTTGCGCTCTGGAAAAAAGCGGAGCCGGAACATATTATGCGGTGGCAAAGTCCGTGGGGCGTTGGATTTCCCGGCTGGCACATCGAGTGCTCGGCGATGTCCATGAAATATTTGGGCGAGAGTTTTGATATTCACGGCGGCGGATTGGAGAATCAGTTTCCGCATCATGAGTGCGAGATTGCGCAGAGCGAAGCTGCAACGGGCAAGCAGTTCGTGAAGTACTGGCTGCACAACAATATGGTAACGGTGAACGCGCAGAAGATGGGAAAATCGCTGGGCAATTTTACGACGTTGAAGGATGCGTTCAAGAAGTGGAAGCCGGAGGTGATTCGGTTTTTTATTCTGCAAAGTCATTATCGCAGCACGCTCGACTTCAGCGACGAAGCGGTTGATGCCGCGGGTAAAGGTTTGGAAAAACTCAGCAACACCATCCGGAACTTGCGTGAGAGAATCAAAACTGCAAAGCCGGAAGGCAATGCGGTAAAGACTGACTTAGCAAAGTGTAAAGCTGATTTTCTTGCGGCGATGGATGATGATTTCAACACGCCACAAGCCGTTGCCGTGTTGTTTGATTTGAGTCGAGATGTGAATCAACAGCTTGCAACGGATAGTTCGTTGTCGCTCGGTTCACTTCAGGCGATTGATGAGTTGTATAAGGAGTTAGCGGGCACAATTCTCGGTCTCACTCTCGGCGACGATGCGCACTCAGGTTCACCGGATGCGAATGTTGTTGATGGTTTGATAAGTCTGATTATTGATGTACGAAACGATGTTCGCTCTCAAAAAATGTATGCACTTTCGGATAAGATTCGCGACTCGCTGAAAGCGGCTGGGATTGTGCTGGAAGATAAGAAAGATGGAACGAGCTGGAGGAAGGCGTAAAACAAAATCTCTTCGTATGAAGATGACTTCAAAAGCACCATGTTATGACTAAACCTACAATCATCGCCGACGGAATTGTTCTCACCTGCGACGCGACGAATCGTTGCGGGCGGTACAATATTTTAGTGAGCAACGGACGCATCCTCAGCATCTCTGAAAATCTCGACTCGCTTACCAAAGAACATCCCGACGCGACAATCATCGATGCAAAAGACAAGCTGATTGTGCCGGGCTTTGTGAACGCGCATTACCATGGCGAGAGTTTTCTTCTCCGTGCGCTGACAAAGGGGGCCCACTTCGGGTTGTGGGAAGAGGATGCACAACTTAGCCAAGCTAGGAACAAACTTCTTCATTCCTCGAGTTACGACGATGTTCGACGCATCTACCTCGCCGCATCTCTCGCTCATCTTAGATCTGGGACAACATGCGTTGGTGAGTTCCCGCCGCTGTTGGGTGAGGATGGGTTTGTGCAGATGCTTGACGCCATTGCATCAACAGGCGTGTTGGGTGTAGTAGCGCTCCAGAATTGGGACCAGATTCGTAAAGTGCAGTCCCTTCGGGAGAAGAAGCCGAAAGTTGCAGTCAGTTTGGGAAAAGAAAAAGACTTCACCGTGTACAGCATCGAAAAACTTTCTCAATCTGCAAAGGAACTTAAAGCACCGCTCCTTGCGCATATTGCTGAGCAACGTGAAGATGTTGAAGTAGTCCGAAACAATTTTCAAAAGGATATCCTCACGCTTCTAAACTCGTTTAACGCAATTCGCCGGAACACAATTCTCGTTCACGCAAATCACACTACAGAAGAGGAGGTGATGATGGTAAAAGAAGTCGGCGGGACGGTTGTTGTCTGCGCGCGTTCGACTGCTGCAAAGCAAACCGGCTATCCGGCTCTTCGCCATCTCGCGAAGCTTCATGTACGCCTCTGCCTCGGCACGGATTGGGGCAGCGTAGATATGATAGAAGAAATGCGCTTCATGAGTCAGTTGCCACTGATTGTTCCGGGCTTGCGTGTGTTCTCGTCGCTGGAAATTCTCCGGATGGCAACAATCAACGGTGCGATTGCGCTCGGTCTCCACAATGAACTCGGCTCTATTGAAGTGAGCAAGCATGCCAACCTGACGTTCTTCAATGTTGCCGATATCAGGCTGCCGCGGCTTCACTCGAATTCATCTGCGGAGGAGCTGGCTGAAGTTATCGTTCACGATCTCACGAGTGGTGGCGTTGCTGATGTGATGATTAACGGTGAGTTCAAAGTGTGCGATGGAAAAGTTGTGTCGCTCTCGGAACCTGACATTCTTAAGGAGTTTCAGTCAACCTACGAGAAATTCATTCCTGACACCGTTCCCTCTCGCGCTCAACCATTACAACCCCAAGCTGAACAAACGCTGAACGTTCTTCCATTCATTGCCGATGTCCGCTCGTCACAAGATGAGACGGAAGGATTCGAGGCTGGCTTCCCCGCAATTCCGAAGCAAGCCACCATTGTCGAGATTGCCGATACGCCTGTCAATCCACTTGTTAAGCGACCAAAGCCGAACAGCGACCCAATTAGGCCGGAGCTTCCCAAAAATACGCGACGCGTATTCGGGGATGATGAAGAACTCTAAACCCTGAGCGGAGCGAAGGGTCTCACTGTTTTCGGATAGCTGTCATTTAAGATAGGGTGATTCTCTCGGAGAACAACCAAATTCTGCATTTCGATAGAAGTCATCCTTTTTTTTGACGTTGAGATTCTTCGCTCCGCTCAGAATTGAAAAGATTGAAACAGAATCTTTTCCCCCAGAAAAGTGTTGTTAATTGTGAACGAGTTGTGTTCATGATTTAGAACAATAGATTGTGTAGAGAGATTGCGTAGCGTTGTTCAACACACGATTTCCACAAAACACCGTCGAAAATCAAACCACAGGAATGCAGCGCGTGTCCAATGGTTGGCATTGATGTTGTCATTCCATAAACAGTTAAATCAAAGGAGAAAGAGAGGGTTCGTTATGAAGAATCTTCTACTCACAATTGTGGCGCTGGCAGGTCTCGGGATTCTCTCCTCGGGCTGCTACACGCAGCTTGGGTCAACGCGCGATCAATCAAAGAAAGAGCCTGAGTACTCATATCAAGATGATGAACAGAACAGCGACGAGCAGCGTACCGACGATGAGTATTATGATGATTACCAATATCGCCGCGACCGTTTGTACTGGAATTATTATTATCCGGACGTCACTGTGTTGTATGGCGCGCCGGTGTATTACCCGTGGCGTTATCGTTGGGGATTGAGTTCCGCTTGGGGGTATGACCCGTGGTATTATTCGTCGTACTATCCATGGTGGGTGTGCGGAACGTATTACCCGACGATTTACGCGGGTTGGTACTCGCCGTGGTATGACCCGTGGTTTGGTTGGTACCAAAATTACGGATGGGGTTATGGATATGGGGGTGGTTACGCGAGCGGCTCGCGGGGCCACGGCGCGACGCGAACGATTGGCGTAACGCGCGGCGGCGATACTCGTAGTGGATATGGTCGCGGCGATTACGGGGGCGGCGGCAATTCGTTGCCTACAGGTTATCGAAGAGGAAGTGATAATGGCGGCAATCGCGGTGGCGGTTTGCCTTCAGGGTCGCGAGTATCGACAGGAAGAAGCGGAAGTGTCGATGCTGGACGCGGAGGTGAATCACGCGGCTCTCGTGGTGGAGAAGTAACTCGCGGTGGAAGCACACGCTCAAGAGGTGGTCGTGAGGGATCTCGTGGTGGAGAAGTAAGAACGCCTCCTCGTCCTCCGGTGTATGCCGATCCCCCGCGCAGCTCGGGCGGTCATGATGGGGGAGGTCGCAGTAGTGGCGGCCGTTCAGACGGTGGACGTTCTTATTCACCGCCAGCGCAATCAGCTCCGCCATCAAGTCCACCGCCAAGCGCGCCTGCACCAAGCGGCGGCGGACGGAATTCAGGCGGTAGAAGTGGTCGGTAAGTTACGTTGAAGTATTTTGGCGATGAGATGAAAACCGGGAGACAACGTGGTATGATGATAAAGGCGATGTTTGTTGGTCTGATTGTGTGTACGGCTGTTATGCAAAGTTTCGCACAGTTTCCGGACGATGCGCTTCGCTTCGCAACACCGGGCTTGGGTGTTGGCGCGCGGGCGTTGGGTATGGGCGGTGCGTACACGGGCGTTGCGAATGACTACAGTGCGTTGTACTGGAATCCGGCGGGACTAGCACAGCTTGAGCACACCGAGTTCTCGCTCGGACTTTCGCATCTGAACTTCAAAGATAACAGTAACTATTTTGGGAAGTCGAACCCTCTCAGCAACAATTCAACAACGCTGAATGGACTTGGGCTGGTGTTTCCTGTTCCCGTAAGTCGCGGCAGCTTGGTCGTTGCGTTCGGCTACAACCGAGAGAGTAATTTCACGACCGGTATCTCGTACGATCGCCTCTCTCCATTCAGCATTGCTCAGGAGTACGCTCAAGATGGAGCAATCGCTCCGAAGGACAATCGTGGAGCACTCCTGTATAACCTCGCATACGAAGCGTATCTTGCCGATACACTGAGGGGGAGATGGTTCAGTCCGCTCAAGAACAACCTGACCCAGTTCGAGAAAACTTTTGAAGGTGGCGGCATCAACAATTGGACAATTGGTGGAGCGGTTGATCTCGCGAAGAACGTATCTGCCGGCGTGAGTATCGTATATCAAAGCGGTACGTACAAATTCGATAGGAACTACACGGAGAAAGACGAGCGAAATTTTTATAGGAATGACACTCTGGAAATCAGTCCTCTTAACTTTCATAGTTTCGCAATTGATGACTTTGTGGAAAGCGATCTATCGGGGTTCAGCGCAAAGTTCGGCTTGATGGTTCGCCAGCCCGACCGTTTTCGCATTGGCATTGCAGCAAAGACGCCGACAGTCTATCGTGTAAAGGAGAAGTTCGGAACAACCTATACCACGACGCCGGATTACGGAACTGTCGCCACAATTAAAGCTGACCCACAATCCGGAGAATACGACGTCGCAACGCCATGGGTGTTAAGTGGAGGTGCTTCAATCATTCTGCGTGACCTGGTGTTGTCGGGCGATGTCGAATACACGGACTGGACGCAACTTGAGTTCCGCAATGCAAACGCTGATGTTCTCGCACTCAACAGAAAGTTCAAGGAGATTTTCCGCGCAACAGCAAAACTGCGCGCAGGCGCCGAGTATGACATCAAAGGGCAAGGTGTAAGGATTCGCGGCGGATTCATCTACAACACATCACCCTATGTTATCGATACAGAGAGTGCGTTCGACCAGAAGTACATTACCGGCGGTCTCGGCTTCTTGTTGAGCGAAAGCACGATGCTGGATTTGACGTATGCTTACGGCTGGTGGAAAACCACGAGGAACGATTATCGCGGCTTCAGTCAGGTGACGGAAGATGTGAAGACGAACAACTTCAACCTCACTTTCTCCTATCGCTATTGATTGCAACAGTATGAGTGAATGAATATATTAAGTCCGTCGCGTAGGCGGGCTTTTTTGTTTTCATCCCATTCGGAGCTTCTGTTGCCCACGAAAATCAAAGTCACCATCGGCATAGCCGGCGTGCTGGTTGTTACTGCCATTGCCGGCTATTTCTTCGTCCGCTATCAACTCCGCAAATCCTTTCCCGAAACTTCTGGCACAATCAGCGTTGCAGGGTTACAGCAGTCCGTTGAGATTACGCGCGATGAGTTTGGCGTGCCGCGCATTTCTGCACAGAACGAACATGACGTGATGTTTGCATTTGGTTACGTTCATGCACAAGACCGCCTGTGGCAAATGGATATGGCGCGTCGAATCGGTCAAGGGAGGTTGTCGGAATTACTCGGCACTGTCACTCTTCCATTCGACAGAATGTTCCGCATCGTCGGCATCGGGAGAATTGCAGAAGAAGTTGAGAAGAGAATTACGCCGGAGTCTCGCTCACGACTTCAAGCATATTCGGCAGGCGTGAATGCATTCATCGAATCTCATAAAGGAAAATATCCTGTCGAGTTTGATTTGCTGCGTTATGATCCTGAACCATGGCAACCCGTTCACAGTATCATGATCGCTCGATTGATGGCGTGGGAGCTAAATCTTTCGTGGTGGACGGACTTAACACTCGGCGGAATTATTGAGCGGGTAGGTTACGACAAAGCGAGGGACATCTTCCCCACATATCCAAACAATGTCGCGCCGATTGTTCCATCTGCTGAATGGCAGAAGACAATGAACGCTGCGCTCGCGTTTCTCGAAACAGCACAAGACTACTGCAACTTCAGAGGAATTGGCGGAACGCTCGGCGGCAGCAACGCGTGGGTCATCGCTCCACAGAAATCTCTCAACAATAGCGTCATTCTCGCGAACGATACGCATCTTCAGCTCACCAATCCCTCAAAGTGGTACGAAGTAAAGCTGAAAGCGCCGGGCTATGAGGTAATGGGCTATTCCGTTCCCGGCGTGCCGGGCGTCGTCGCCGGACACAACGCAAACATCGCATGGGGATTGACGAACGTAATGGCTGATGACGCTGACTTCTACATCGAGAAGATCGATTCAACAGACCCGAAGCGTTACATCTACGACGGACAATCTCTTCCTCTTACAAATCGTGAAGAAGAGATTCACGTCCGCGATGATACTACCCATTATGTCATAATTCGCTCAACGCACCACGGTCCGATCGTTACCGATATCAAAACGATGTTGAAGAAGGCGGACCATCCGTTTGTTGCGAGCATGAGATGGACAGGTGCAGAAGTAAGCGATCAGATTGAAGCGTTCTACAAAATCAATCGTGCAACGAATTGGGGTGAGTTCTCCGCCGGTGTGAAAGAGTTTTCCGGACCCGGACAAAATTTTGTGTACGGCGATGCGAAAGGAAACATCGGCTACCGGTGCGGTGTGAAGCTGCCGATTCGTGCACAGCAAAACAATACTACGCTCCCCCTCGCCGGCTGGGAAAAGTCAACGGAGTGGCAAGGCTTTGTTCCCTTCGAGCAGCTTCCGCATCTCTACAATCCACCCGAAGGATTTATTGCAACAGCGAACAACAAGATTGTCGATGATTCTTATCCCTATCATATTTCAGATTTATGGGAGCCGCCGTCTCGCATTCAACGCCTGAGAGAAGTTCTAAGCAAACACGAGAAATTTTCCGTCAGCGATTTCGAGCTTCTGCAAAACGACCAGTTCTCCTACTTCGCAAAAGAACTGACGCCGTATATCATCGCTGCATGCAAAGGGCATACTGAAATTCTGTATAACGATTTGGCGATGGAGTACCTTACAAACTGGAATTTCGTCTTCGCAAAAGAAGACATCGCCACAACAATCTACCAACAATTTCTCACTCGCTTCGTTCAGAACATCTATGAAGATGAGATGGGAAAGGAACTCTTTCACGACTATGTCGTTCTTGTGAATGTCCCCCTTCGTGTAACAATGCGTCTTGTGCAGGAAGGAAACTCCTCATGGTTTGATAACATCAGGACAACGCCGGCTGAAACGCGGGACGATATAATCCGTCAGAGCATGAAAGAAGCGCTGAACGCGTTACGAGAGAAGCTGGGTGATGAGACAAAGAACTGGCAATGGGGCAACTTACACACGCTCACGTTGCAGCATCCATTTGGATTGCAGAAGCCGTTGGACAAAGTGTTTAGCATTGGTCCGTTTCCGTACGGCGGCGGCTCAACAGCTATGACGAGCGGCGAATACAGTTTTAACGAAGCGCTTGAGCCGGGCGAAATGGGTAAGCCGTTCGGTGTAACGGTCGGCTCTTCGTTCCGACATATTGTTGATATGTCGAAGCCGCATGAATATCGCATGGTGCTGCCCTCGGGGCAATCGGGACAAGTCTTCAACAAACATTACGACGACCAAACGCCGTTGTATTTGAATGGTGCTTACAGAACTTCTCGCTCCGACGATGAATCTGCAGCAAACATGGAAGAGCAGCTAACGTTGCGTCCCATTCGATGAAATTCTCGGATAGACTTCTCTCAACACTTGCTCGTGCACGCAGCGTTGTTGCGTTCACCGGTGCCGGCATTTCAGCGGAAAGCGGCGTACCGACATTTCGCGGCAATCAAGGAGTGTGGTCGAAGTTCAAGCCGGAAGAGCTTGCAAACATCGCCGCGTTCATGCGCAACCCTGAGCTTGTGTGGCAATGGTACGCTCATCGCAAGAAAATCATCGCCGGCATTCAACCCAATCCAGGACATTATGCGCTCGCAGAGATGGAGAGGTTTTTCCCATCGTTTACAGTCATCACACAAAACATTGACAACCTGCATCGCCGCGCAGGCAGCAAAAACGTGTTCGAGCTTCACGGCAACATTGAACGCAACTATTGCATGACGTGCCGAACTCCTTACACGAACGAATATGTTCTCAGCGGAGACCCGGTTCCGCGTTGTACATGCGGCGGCATCATTCGTCCCGACGTTGTGTGGTTTGGAGAAATGCTGCCCGAAGACGAGTGGGAAGGCGCTGAGAATGCTTGCCGTTCTGCAGGTGTCTTGTTTTCAATTGGAACATCGGGCGTTGTCTATCCGGCGGCATCACTTCCGCTTGAAGCTGAGCGCAACGGGGCATTCATTATCGAGATCAATCCCGAACCGACGCCGTTGACGGGAATTGCTGATGAGTTTTTGCAAGGGAAAGCGGGGGAGATACTGCCCGATCTCTTGAAAAACATTCGCTCAGCAAACAAAGAGGCATGAACTGTCATCAAGGGTCTGCGACATATTTGTAGGCAACAGAGTGTAAAGCAATGCTGTCTCATAGAATCTGAATGCTCATGAAGATTCAGCCACGGTCAAGGTCTTGTCATTCTGAGGGAGCCCCGCTTGCAGCGGGATAAACTCCGCGACCGAAGAATCCACTTGAAGGCAACCTTCATCCGGGCAC
>Ga0082335_1001421_pt1 | contig 26193 bp, 25 predicted proteins | sample Subgrocontami58m_FD_72375 | JGI IMG/M metagenome (GOLD analysis project Ga0082335, IMG submission 72375) | Subsurface groundwater microbial communities from S. Glens Falls, New York, USA - GMW37 contaminated, 5.8 m (SPADES assembly) (version 2) ...
GGGTACCCCCGCGCGCCCGCCGGTCGAGCGCCGCCAGCGGCTCGTCGAGCAGCAGCACGCGCGGGCGCTTGACCAGGCAGCGGGCGAGCGCGACGCGCTGGCGCTGGCCGCCGGAAAGCTGGTGCGGCTTGCGCGCGCCCAATCCCTCCAGCTTCACCAGGGCGAGCATGTCACTGACCCGCACGGCGATCTCGTCCTTCGGCAGGCCGTCCTGGCGCAGGCCGAAGGCAATGTTGCCCTCCACAGTGAGATGCGGGAACAGCGCGTAGCTCTGGAACATCATATTGACCGGGCGCCGGTGGGGCGGAACGCCGGAGATATCCTCGCCATCGAGCAGGATGCGGCCCTCGTCCGGCATCTCGAATCCGGCGAGCAGGCGCAACAGCGTGGTCTTGCCGCAGCCGGAAGGCCCCAGCAGCGCGAAGAATTCGCCTTCATAAATATCGAGCGACAGGCGGTCGATGGCGGTGAATCCGGAAAAACGTTTGCTGACCGCCTCGAACCTCACCAGCGAGCGGGCCGCCGTGTCGCGCGAGATGGCCGATGCGCCGGCGCTGCCGTTCCTGGGGCGCTTGCTGGAAACCGCGTCGGCCGTCATCCCCATCCCTTAATGCCGGGGATGCGATCCTCATCCACGTCCGGCGCGCCGGGATGCTAGCGGCACGCGACCAGGCGCTCAACACGTGTATTGAGGCAAGGCCCGCAGAGCACGGCGCGGCTCACTGCCGCAATTCGGTGGGAGCCGGCGCGGCAATGTCTTCCAGCGGCTGCGTGGGATCGGGGTAGAATTTGCGCGGTTCGGGACCGTAATAGTCGCCAACCTGAACGATCGGCCGCGGCTTGGCGAGGATGGAAACGATCCGGTCGAGCAGCCCTTTGGCGGAGACCGGCTTGACCATGTATTCGTTGACGCCGAGGCGGACCGCCTCAACCACGCGCCAGCGTTCGCCGTGCGCGCTGAGCATGATGATGGGAAGGTCCGGCATGGGGAACACGCCCGGCGAGCGCACGATCCGCACCAATTCGGGACCGTTAAGCAGCGGCATTTCCCAATCGAGAATGACAAGGTCGGGCTGCACGGTGCGGATGGCCTCAAGCCCCGCAATGCCGTCGCCGGCTTCGAAGATCTTCTTGATGCCGACATTGACCAGCAGATTGCGCACGACCTTGCGCATGTACTGGTTGTCGTCCACCACCAGGATGCCGAGTGACTGGACCATCCCCTGGACGCTTTTCCAAAGGGTCGATTGCATGGCGCACGCTCGCAATGCGCAGCGGCTGCCGCTGCGGGGAAAGGAGCGCCATCACAGCATGGTTGGCGTTACGGTCCGGTAAGCCGTCATGGTTACCGGTGCGTTAACAGGCATGAACGCCCGGGGCGGCGCACATAGGCTTCAGCCAACGGGGGCGCCCGCGGTCCCGGCCATGAAGCGCGCGAGCGCCTGCCGCTCTTCTGGCGTGAAACGCAGGCCGAGCTTGGTGCGCCGCCACAACACATCTTCCTCGGTCTGCGCCCATTCTTGCCGCATGAGGTAGCGCACTTCCGCCTCGGTGAGGTCCGCGCCGAAGCGCGTTCCCAGGTCGTCCAGGCTTTTGGCGTTACCGAGCACACGCTCGATGCGCGTGCCGTAAGCGCACACCAGGCGGCGCGCGTGGTCCTCATCCAGAAACGGCCAGGCCTGTTGAGCTTGCGCCACCTGGGCGTCGAGGGCGTCATAGGCGAAGTCGCCGCCGGGCAGCGGCGCCTTCGCCGTCCAGGCCGGCAAGGCGTGGAAGAAATGCGACAGCTGGCGCATCGCCGCCTCGGCAAGCCGGCGATAGGTGGTGATCTTGCCGCCATAGATCGTGAGCAGCGGCGCTTCGCGAAAGCGCTCGTCGAGCATGAGATGGTAATCGCGCGTGGTGTCCTCGGGCTTCTTGGCGCCGTCGTCGTAGAGCGAGCGCACGCCGGCAAAGGCCCATTTCACGTCTTCCACTTGGATGGTGTCGCGGAAATAGGCGTTCGCGCTACGGCACAGATAAGTGATCTCCTCGCCGGTCGGCGCGGCCGCCGCGGGATCGCCGGCAAAATTCTCGTCGGTGGTGCCGATCAAGGTGAAGTCGCGCGCGAAGGGCAACGCGAAGATTACCCGGCGGTCGGAGGATTGCAGGATATAGCCGCGGTCGTGATGGAACAGCCGCCGCACCACGATGTGGCTGCCCTTGACCAGTCGCAGGCGGTTGGGACCCGGCACACGGATCACGTTCTCGGCAACAAACCCCGCCCAGGGGCCTGCGGCATTGACCAGCACGCGCGCCGTCACCACGTCGCGCCGGCCGTGGTCGCTCAAGATAAGGCGCCAGACATCCGTGCGTTCCGCGCGCAGGCAGCGCGTGCGCGTCCGGATCACAGCGCCGCGCTCGGCGGCGTCGATGGCGTTGAGCACCACCAGGCGGGCATCGTCCACCCAGCAATCGGAATATTCGAAGCCCACGCGGTAGCGGCGGTTGAGCGGGTGGCCGAGAAGGTGATGCGTCAGATCGAGCGTGCGCGTCGGCGGCAGGATTTTTCGGCCGCCTAAATGATCGTAAATGAAAAGCCCAAGCCGCATGAGCAGCGCCGAACGCGGCCCGGCGGAGGCCGGCAGCACGAAGCGCATGGGCCGGATGACGTGCGGCGCCATGCGCAGCAGGATTTCCCGCTCGGCCAGCGCCTCCCGCACCAGCCGGAAGGCGCCATGCTCGAGATAGCGCAAGCCGCCATGGATCAATTTCGAGGAGGCCGACGAGGTGCCGGAGGCGAGATCGCCCTGCTCGACCAAAAGAACGCGGAGCCCGCGGCCGGCCGCGTCCCGGGCGATCCCAGTCCCGTTGATGCCGCCGCCGATGATGGCAAGATCGAAGTCGGCCATGTCCGCTGATTCCCTCGCGCGGACAGGATGGCGCGGGAAAGTCTTGGCCGCAAAGGGGAATTGCGCAACACCCGGCTAGACCGGGAAAATGGCGCAGGAGCGTTGTCAAATTGTCCCGGCTTCGCCATACCAAGCTGGCTCAAAATGCTTATGTGAACCGGAATGGTCACTTCCCGTCCGAATCCCCCTGCCCGCCTCCTGGTGATCGAAGGCAACAACGCGGAAGGCCGCGCCCAGCAGCTCGCGGCAGGCGGCGGCATCGCGAGCCAGGGCTATGCCGAGCTTTTGCGGGGGCTGTTGCCGGGCGCGGAAATCGACATCTGCTATGCGGCCGACCCCGGCGCCGAGCTTCCCCGCGGCGCGGCGCTGGAAGGCTATGACGGCGCCGCGATCACCGGCTCGGCGCTGCATATCTACCAGGGCGGGCCCTCGGTCAGCCGGCAGATCGATCTCGCGCGCGCGATACTGGCCGCAGGCACTCCCATATTCGGAAGCTGCTGGGGCTTGCAGGTGCTCACTGTCGCGGCCGGCGGCGGCGTGCGGCGCAATCCGAAGGGCCGTGAGCTTGGCTTTGGCCGCGCCATCCGGCTCACCGAGGCCGGGCGCAAGCATCCCATGTATATCGGCAAGCCGGACGTGTTCAACGCGCCGACTGTCCATCTCGACGAGGTGGAAAGCCTGGCGCCGGGAACCGTGGTGCTCGCCACCAACGCCGTTTCCGACGTGCAGAGCGCGGAAATCCATTGCAACGGCACGGTGGCCTGGGGCGTGCAATATCATCCGGAATATCCGCTGCGGGAAATCGCCGCCATCGTGCGCCGCGTCGGAGGGCGGCTGATCGAGGAGGGTTTCTTTCTCGACGAGGCCGATATCAAGACGTTTGCCGCTGATCTCGATACGCTCGACCAGAATCCGGCGGACAAGCGTCTCGCCTGGCGGCACGGCATCAGCAAGAATGTGCTGGACACACGCCTGCGTGTCAGCGAAGTCGCCAATTGGATCGAGTATCACGTGCTGCCGAAACGCGCCAAGCGTGGACGGGGATAGCAGATCCCCCGCTCCCCGCTTACGGGGAGAGATTAAGGGAGGTCGAGATGGACTTTTCCGACCGCCATGTGGTGGTGACCGGCGGCACGGGCGCGCTTGGCATCGCCGTGGTCGGCGCGCTGATCGAGGCGGGCGCGGTCTGCCACGTTCCCTGGCACACCGAAAACGAAGCCGAGCATTTTCCTCATCGCGGCCACCGTCAGGTCGTGCTGGTCGGCAATGCCGACCTCACCGACGAAGCTTCCGTCGCGCGCCTGTTCGGCGGCGTGCAAGCGCTCTGGGCCTCGATCCATCTCGCCGGCGGATTTGCCGCTGCTCCGGTTGCCGAGACCGGCAAAGCTGCGTTGCTGCGGCAAGTCGAGATGAATTTCGTTACCTGCTTCCTTTGCTGCCGGACCGCGGTCATTCGCATGAAACTCGGCGGCGAAGGCGGCAGGATCGTCAATGTCGCCGCGCGGCCGGCGCTGGAATGGCGCAGCGGCGCGGGGATGGCGGCCTACACGGCGAGCAAGGCCGCCGTGGCGGCGCTCACCGTGGCGCTGGCGGAAGAAGTCACCAAAGACGGCATATTAGTGAACGCCGTCGCGCCTTCGATCATGGATACGCCGGCGAACCGCAAGGCCATGCCCAAGGCCACCCCTGCGGCCTGGCCGAAGGTGGAGGAAGTGGCGCAGACGATCTTGTTCCTCGCCTCGCCGGACAATCGCGTCACCCGCGGCGGCATCGTGCCGGTGTACGGGAAGGCGTGAAGGTCGTCAGGTGCCGGCAAATAAGGAGACTGAAGTGTTGAAGAATATCGCGTTAGGAATTGCCTTGCTCACGACCATGTGGGTTGTTCCCGTGGCTGCCCAGAGTGAAGCGCCAATTATCCGAACGCTGTGGGGTGTTCGCTACCAAATCCCCGCGGGATGGGAGTGGACGGAGTTTGACGGTTATAGCGCGACGATCCAGCACCTCGCGACGAAATCCGGCGAGAAAGGCAAGGAGTCGAGCCCGAACCAATTCAGCGTGAGCGGGCGCAAAACGCCCGACGATTCCTTCGACCGCGGCTGGGGCCGGCTTGACCGCGATCAGCGGCGCACGTTTCCGGGCGGCGTTGTGGCGCGCTGGAAAGCGGGTCCACGCTGGGGCGGCATCCATTATGTGTTTGCCGGCGAGGCGACGATCGGCTCCAAGGTGGTGAGCGTGTCCATTCTCGACACACGGACCCCACGCATCGACGTGAGGATCGTCGAGGCCGCCTTCCTGCGTATCGCCGAAACGCTGCGGGACGTTCCCGAATCGGCGGTGATCTACCATCCAAGCCTGCGGATCGCCGTCAATCAACTGAAGACAGAGTCCTGGTACAGCCAATTCGACGGCCGCTACATCGCGTTCCGCTGCTGGACCAATCCGAAAGGTTGCGGGGAAGGAAGCAACACCTGGGTCTACGCCTATCCGTCCTCCGTGGCGTTCCCCGACACCGGCAAGGCACTGGCGGACATTACGGGCTACTTCGAGAAGAACGCCAACCTGAAGATCGGCGAGGTGCGGCGCGCCGAAATTCCGGGAGGCGAGGTGCTCTGGACCGAGCAGCCGGGCAGTAACCAGCCGTTCCTCGCCGCCGTGCGGCGCGACGGACGCTATTTCTTCGTCAGAATCTACGCCGGGACGTCGATCACCCGCACGAACGACGCGCTGCGCGAGGATTTCCTCGCTGTCGCGAAAAACGTGCGCGCCTGGGACGGCAAGTGAATGCTGTGCAGGGAGAGGGAAAGAATCAGCGGTCGGCGGGAACCAGCTCCAGCGGCGCCGGGCGGGCGAGCCGCGTCACCGCACTCGAAGCAACCACGGTGCGATGCTCCGCATAAGCTTCGTGGTTCTTTTCAATATCGCCGAGGTCATAGAGATAGTTCACCATCAATCCGTGCGCCTGACGCAGCGCCTTGATCGAGGTGTCGGCCAGCCAATTGATCCGTTCCAACCGCGCGCCGTTGCCGAGATGGAAACGGGCGACGGAGTCGACGGGCACCCCGCGCGGGGTGCGCGCATGCAGGAAATAGAAGGCCGCCGCCCGCAACAGCGGCTCGCGAACTTTCTCCGCCAGTTCCGGGCTCTGCCTCCAATCCTCCCGGTCGAGAATGACGAGCATCGCCTTGTCCTCTGGCCGCAGCGCCACCGAGCTTTCCGCTAACCGCTCGCGCCGCAGCCATTCGGCGAAGTTCGTCACCGGCGAGAGCGTCACGAAAGTCGAGAGGCGCGGGTTCTCCCGGGAAATCTCCTCCACCACCTGCTTGATGAGAAAATTGCCGAAGGACACGCCGGCCAGTCCGCGCTGGCAGTTGGAGATGGAATAGAAGGTCGCCGTGTTCGCCCTTTCGGGATCCACCACGTCGCGCTTCGGCGCCAGGATCGGTTCGATCGCGGCCGGAATGTCGCGCGTGAGCGCGACTTCGACAAAGATCAACGGTTCATCGACCAGCGCCGGATGGAAAAAGGCGTAGCAGCGGCGGTCAGGCGGATCGATGCGCCGGCGCAGGTCGTCCCAATCATGGATCGTGTGCACCGCCTCATAGCGGATGATCTTTTCCAGGATAATCGCGGGCGTGGACCAGCCGATGCGCCGCAACACCAGGAAGCCGCGGTTGAACCAGGAGCTGAAAAGGTGGACGAAATCCGCGTCGACCACGGCGAGGTCGTCGCGGTGATCCATGGCCTCGATCAATTGCTCGCGCATCCGCACCAGCGCGGCCGTGCCATCGGGCGCCAGGTTGAGCCGGCGAAACAGTTCCTGCCGGCGAGGCTCGGCTGCGAGATGGACTTCCGCAGCCGTCGCGTCCGACGGCGCGCGCTGCCAGGCCGCGATGGCGGCATTGAGCCGCTCCGTGTCCGGGCCGAAGCGGGTGGCCAGCGCCTCGAAAAAGGCGATGCGCGGACCTATAGTCAGATCGTCGTAACGGGCGAGGATCTCGCGGGCCAGCGCCACGCCGGACGCCTCGCCGCGGCCCGACAGTAGTTCCTCGCACAGCTCGACAAAGCTTTCGGACCGCTCGGGACCGTCGCCGCGGCGCTCGCGCGCGCGGTCGAGCAGCGCGCGCCCCCGGTCGGAAATCGTCTGCAAAAGCTCGCCGAAAAACGAGGTATTCATCGTGTTCCAGATACCACTTGCCCCATGAGGTAGTCAGGGAGCCAAGTGGCGATTCCGGGGAAGATACACAAGATACCGGCCGAAATCCCACCTGCATTTAGGGGCCTTGTCCCTACTAACATCCCGATTATCGGGGCAAATGGCCTCCGCCCTGTCCTTCAACTATCGCGGAATGGCAGGCGGGTTCGCAATCGGCTATAGCTGCTCGGGGCCAAGAGCAACAACACGAGTACCGGGTGGAAGCGCAGTCTCAAACTATGTTCAGACCCACCGAAACCTCAGCGCCGCTGCTGGAGGTCGAGGATCTGCATGTGCACTTCGCCACGTCGCGCGGCATCGTGCGCGCGGTCGAGGGAATGAGCTTTCAAGTCGACCCTGGCGAGGTTGTCGCCATCGTCGGGGAGTCCGGGTCGGGCAAGTCCGTGTCGGCGCTGTCGATCATGCGATTGCTGCCGCGCCACACGGCCCGCATCCGGGGACGCATCATGTTCGAGGGCCGCTCGCTGCTCGATCTCGATGACGAGCAGATGCGCGAGATTCGCGGCCGCGACATCTCGATGATCTTCCAGGAGCCAATGACCTCGCTCAACCCGATCCTCACGATCGGGCTGCAGATCACCGAGCCGTTGCAAATCCATCTCGGCATGACCGACAAGGAAGCGCGGGCTCGCGCGGTCGAACTCCTCAACCTTGTCGGCATTACTGACCCTGAGCGGCGGCTCGATCAGTATCCGCATCAATTTTCCGGTGGCATGCGCCAGCGCGTGATGATCGCGATCGGGCTCGCCTGCAATCCAAAACTCATCATCGCCGACGAGCCGACGACCGCGCTCGACGTCACCATCCAGGCGCAGATCCTCGAACTAATGAAGAATCTTTCGCGCAAGCTCAACATTGCGCTCATCATCATCACGCACAACCTCGGCGTGGTAGCGCGCTACGCCGACCGCGTCGTCGTGATGTATGCGGCGCGGCGCATCGAGCAGGGGTCCGCCGAGGCGGTGTTCCACCGCCCGCGCCATCCTTACACCATGGGTCTGCTGCGCTCAGTGCCCCGGCTCGATCGCCCGCGCGGCGCCAAGCTCGAAACCATTGAAGGGCTGCCGCCAAACCTCGCTACCGCGCCGCCCGGCTGCCGCTTCGCGCCGCGCTGTCCTTACCGCATCCCCATTTGCGACCAGGAACCGCCGCTATTCCACACCGACACCGGAGGTCTCTCGCGCTGCCACCGGCACGAGGAGATCGCCGCCGGCAAGATCACCTGGACAGTGGCTAAAGGCGCTGTCCCAGCCCCGGCCACTCAGAGCGCACAACCGCTTCTATCCGTGCGCCATCTCAGCAAGCACTTTTCCGTTTCAGGAGGTCTGCGCGGCAAAAGAGGCACCGTGCGCGCGGTGGACGACATCAGCTTCGACCTCTTTCCCGGAGAGACGTTGGGACTTGTCGGCGAATCCGGCTGCGGCAAGACCACGGTTGGCCGGCTGATCCTGCGGCTGGAACAGCCCACCGCCGGCGAGATCACGTTCGAAGGCGCCAATCTCCTTACCGCCTCGCCGGTCGAGATGCACACGATCCGGCGCAAGATCCAGGTGATCTTCCAGGATCCCTACTCCTCGCTCAATCCACGCATGACGGTCGGCCAGATCGTCGGCGAGCCGTTGCACGTCTACAAGCTCACCGCCGATGCCAAAGCAACCGGCGAGCGCGTCGCGGAGCTGCTCAACCAGGTCGGCTTGCGTCCCGAGTTGGCGGAACGCTATCCGCACCAGCTCTCCGGCGGCCAGCGGCAGCGCGTCGGCATCGCGCGCGCGCTCGCCATGGAGCCGTCGTTCATCGTGTGCGACGAGGCGGTGTCCGCGCTCGACGTCTCGATCCAGGGCCAGATCATCAACCTGCTGGAAGACCTGCAGCGCCGGCTCGGACTTGCCTATCTTTTCATCGCCCACGACCTCGCCGTGGTCCGCCATATCTCGATGCGGGTGGTAGTGATGTATTTCGGCCGCGTCATGGAGGTGGCCGACCGCGACACAATCTATCGCGAGCCGCTGCACCCTTATACCAAAGTCTTGCTCGATGCCGCACCGGTTCCCGACCCTACCATCGAGAAAGGCCGCGAACCGCGCCTGGTCAAAGGGGAGCTTCCAAGCCATCTGGCGCCGCCATCGGGATGCGTCTTTAATACCCGCTGCCCGCTGGCGACCCAGGAATGCCGGGAGGTCGTGCCGCCGCTAGAGGAGAAGCGGCCGGGTCATTTTGCCGCGTGCATCAAGGTATGAGTTCGAGGACAATGAGAACAACCAAGGGAGGGAGCTATGCCAATCAAGATAAGGACACTTATCCTAATGGGCGCCGCGCTTGCCTTAGGGGCAAGCGTCACGCATGCGCAGACGCCAAAACGTGGGGGTAATTTGACCTTCGCGATCAGCGCCGAGGCGCCGCACTACGACCCGCATGCCAGCGATACCTACGCAACGCTGCATTTCGCCGGGCCGTTCTATTCGACGCTGCTGCGCTTCAATCTCTCGAAATTCCCCGAGGTCGAGGGCGATCTGGCGCAATCCTGGACGGTAGCGCCCGACCTGATGACCTACACGTTCAAGCTGCATCCGAACGTGAAATTCAGCGACGGCACGACACTCACTTCCGCCGACGTGAAAGCGACCTACGAGCGGCTGAGCAATCCGCCGCAGGGAGTGGTGTCCACCCGCAAGGCGACCTTCGCCGACATCGGCACGATCGAAACGCCCGATCCGCTCACCGTTGTCTTCAAAATGAAGAACGCGAACGCGTCGATGCTCGAGCACTTCGCCTCACCATGGAACGTGATCTATGCGGAGAAGGACATCGCCGCCGATCCCAACGCGCCGAAGACCAAGATCAATGGTACCGGTCCGTTCACCTTCGTCGAGCACGTCAAGGGCAGTCACGTCTCGGGCAAGAAGAACGACAATTACTTCAAGAAGGGCCTGCCCTATCTCGACGGCTGGAAGGGCGTGTTCACGCTGCAGGCCGCCGCCATGCTCAACGCGCTGCAGGGCGGACAGGTGCTGGCCGAGTTCCGCGGCATCTCGCCGGCCGAGCGCGACCGCCTAGTGGCAGCGATGGGCGACAATATCCGGATCGAGGAATCGAGCTGGACGCTCGCCCTCCTCATCGTCTTCAACACCGAGAAAAAACCGTTCGACGACGTGCGCGTACGCCGGGCGCTGCTCATGGCGGTCGACCGCTGGGGCGGCAGCCAAGGTCTCTCGCGCATCTCGACGCTGCGCTCGGTCGGCGGCGTGGTCCGTCCCGACTCGCCGTTTGCAACGCCGGAAGCCGAACTCGTCAAGCTGCCCGGCTTCTCCAAGGACATCGCCGCCTCGCGCGCCGAGGCCAAGAGGCTGCTGAAGGAAGCGGGCCAGGAAAACTTGAAGTTCACGCTCTGGAACCGCAACCTCGCCATGCCCTATACGCCGGCCGGCATCTTCCTGGTCGATCAATGGCGCCAGATCGGCGTCGAGGTCGAGCACAAGCAGTCCGACACCGCGCCCTATCTCGCGACCATGAACGCCGGCAACCATGACGTGGCGATCGACTTCACCAACCTGTTCATGGATGATACGAGCCTTGGCCTCGCCAAGTTCCTGTCGGTGACCCGTGCGCCGGAGAACCGCTCGCGCTCGAACGACCCCGAGCTCGACAAGCTCTATGACAACCATCTGCGCGAGCGCGATCCGGAGAAGCGCAAGACGCTGATCCGGGCGTTCGAGAAGCGGCTGTTCGAGCAGGCTTACCAGCAGCAACTGTTGTGGTGGCACCGCATCGTGCCGAGCCACAAGGTGGTGATGGGCTGGAAAATGTCGCCGAGCCACAACCTCGGCGCCGATCTCGCCGAGGTCTGGCTGAACCAGTGACGCACACAACCTTGGCCTCATCCTTCGAGAGGCCGCGCTCCGCGCGGCTCCTCAGGAGGCCGGAGATAGCGACCTCACCCTGAGGAGCGGCCGAAGGCCGTGTCTCGAAGGGTGGGGTCGCATCGCAAAGCTCCAAACGTAGAACCATGCTCCGCTACACCACCAACCGCATCCTGCTGATGATCCCGACGCTGATCGGCGTGGCGGTGCTGGTCTTCTTCTTGCTGCGCATCGTGCCGGGCGACATCGTGGAGGTGAAGCTGCGCGGCGACGGCGGCAGCGTCTCGCAAGAAACGATCGAGATGGAGCGCAAGCGGCTCGGCTTGGACAGGCCACTGGTCACCCAGTTCGGTGAGTGGATGGTCGGCATGGCAACGCTCGATTTCGGCAAGTCGATGTGGACCGAACGGCCGGTGATGGAAGAGATCGCCATCCGCCTCGAACTGTCGCTGCAGGTCGCTCTCATGGCGACGTTCATCGCCGTGCTGATCGCCATACCGTTGGGGACGCTCGCCGCGTTGTTCCGCGACAGCTGGATCGACTACCTGATGCGGGTCATCACGATTGGCGGCCTTTCGATTCCCTCGTTCTGGCTCGGCATGATGATCATGCTGACGCTGCTTGCACTGTTCAATTGGCTGCCGCCGATCACATTCACGCCGATCTACGTCGATCCGATCGCCAATCTCACGCAGCTCATATGGCCGGCCATGGCGGTGGGATACCGCTATTGCGCGGTGACTGCGCGGATGATCCGCTCATCGCTGCTCGAAGTGCTCAACGAGGATTATATCCGCACCGCCCGCGCCAAGGGTGTGTTCGAAAAGCTCGTGATCACACGCCATGCGTTGCGTAACGCCTTGCTGCCGGCGATCACCGTCATCGGGCTCGAATTTGCATTCCTGATCGGCGGCCTGGTGGTGACCGAACAGGTCTTCAATCTCAATGGCATCGGAATGTTGTTCGTGCAAAGCGTGTCGCGCAACGATTTCACACTGATCCAGGGCATGGTGATGCTGATCGCCGCGTTCTACGTCTTCGTCAATCTTGCCGTTGACCTGCTCTATGCGGTGTTCGACCCGCGCATCCGGTACGGAACCCCATGACGATCGCCGTACCCACCGCCCCCGCGCCCGCGATCCGCCAGCCAAGCGCGATCATGGATTTCTGCCGCCAGCAGCCGCTCGGCGCCGTCAGTTTTGTCATCATCTTCGTCATGATGTTTGCGGGCGTATTTTCGGGATTGGTTGCTCCCCACGATCCGCTCAGGATCGATTTTGGTTCGATCCTCGCGCGCCCCTCGGCGGAGCACTGGTTCGGCACCGACGCCTTCGGCCGCGATATTCTCTCGCGCATCATCTTCGGCTCGCGCACGGCGCTGGTGATCGGATTCACCGCGTCGTTCGTGGGCTCGACACTGGGCGCCATCCTCGGCGTCGCCTCGGCCTATTTCGGCGGCAAGATCGACGACTGGATCCAGCGCTTCGTCGACGTGCTGCTGGCCTTCCCGATCATCGTGCTGGCGCTCGTCGTCGTCGCCGCCTTTCGCAAGTTCCCCGTGGGCGGGATCGACGTGAACCTGATCATCGCCATCGCCATCCCGATCCTGCCGCGGGTGGAGCGCGTGGTGCGGGCGGCGGCGTTCTCCGTACGTGTGATGCCCTACGTGGATGCCGCGCGCGCCGCCGGTTATTCGCACACCCGCATCATCTTCCGCCACATGGCGCCCAACGTGGTCGCGCCCTATCTCATCATGCTCACCGCCTTCATCGCGCAGGCGATCCTGGCCGAGGCCTCGCTCTCCTTCCTCGGCCTCGGCGTGACCGAGCCGACCGCCGCCTGGGGCCTGATGCTGTCCGGCAATGCCACCGACTTCTACCGCGAAGCACCATGGATGATCCTGTTTCCGGGCGCCGCGATCAGCCTCGCGGTGTTTGCCTTCAACCTATTCGGGGACAGCCTGCGCGACTACCTCGACCCCCGCTTCAGGATTTGACGTCTGGAAAGCGGCCGGCGAAGCAACCTATAAATCCGCGCAATTTCTTCTCACTGGAGTAACTCATGGCAAAACCCCTGGCCGGCCTGCGTGTGCTTGAACTGGCCCGCATTTTGGCGGGGCCCTGGGCCGGGCAAGTGTTGGCCGATCTTGGCGCTGATGTCGTTAAAGTTGAACGCAAGGGTGCTGGAGACGACACTCGTGGCTGGGGACCGCCGTTCGTGCAGGGCACGAATGGCGTTCATTTGGGCGCGGCCTATTTTCACGCGGCGAACCGGGGCAAGCGCTCCATCGAGCTTGACTTCGAGAGCGAGGACGGCCGCCGCATCGTGCGCAAGCTCGCCGCGCGGTCGGACGTTTTGATCGAAAATTTCAAGGTCGGCAGCCTGGCCAAATTCGGGCTCGATTACAAAAGCCTCGCCCCGGAAAACCCCCGTCTGATCTATTGCTCGGTAACCGGCTTCGGTCAGGACGGCCCTTATGCGCCGCGCGCCGGCTACGATCTCATGGCGCAAGGCATGGCTGGCATGATGGATTTGACCGGCTACCCCGACGGGCCGCCGACGCGGGTCGGCGTCGCGATCTCCGATCTTCTTACCGGCTGCTATTCGGTGATCGGCATTCTCGCCGCGCTCGCGCAGCGCGAGAAGACGGGCAAAGGCTGTCACGTCGATACGGCGTTGGTCGATTCGACCGTCGGCGTTCTCTCAAATCAGGCGCTCAACTTCCTCGTCTCCGGAAAAATTCCCGGCCGCATCGGCAATTCCCATCCGAACATCGTGCCGTACCAGGAATTTCCCGTGGCCGACGGGCATGTCATCGTCGCCACCGGCAACGACAATCAATACATCAAGTTCTGCAATGTCCTTGGCGCACCCGAACTCGCGCAAAATCCGGATTACAAAGACAACGCTGGCCGACTGACACATCGCAGCGAACTGGCGGCCAAATTGTCTGCTTTAACGGCCCGCATGACGCGCGACGACCTTTTAGCGAAGCTTGAGGCGCAGGGCGTGCCCGCCGGGCCGATCAACAATCTCCAACAGGTCTTCGCCGATCCGCAGGTGATCGCGCGCGGCATGAAAATCGAGTTGCCGAGCGCGGCGGCGAAAGGCGGGAAAATTCCGGGCGTGCGGACGCCCATCAACCTCGACGGCTGGCCGGCGGCATCCGACCGGGCCTCGCCGCAGCTCGGCGAGCACACCGCCGAGATCCTGCGCGAAATCGGCGAGGGTTGAACCGTCGCAGAGCATTCAAGCGCGGCTTCGCGCCGGAGAGATTTTCAAGTGTGAAAAACGCCGGGAGCGCGCGAGCCAAGCCCGCGCTGATCGCAAACGTCAAGCCGCCGAGTCAGACAACGGGTGAGATGACGGATCGGCCGCAGCTGCATCATGAAATTGTGACTCGGCATGCGGCTAAAATCGCATGCGCCGGTCACCGCCGTTTGGAGACCCTGCTCTTGGCGACCTGGCGTGAATACCCGCCCTTGAGCGCGACGCCTGCCACAATGAGCAGCGACAAGATCAGGTATCTCAACGCCGAGCCCCAAGCATGGAACTGATTGAGAAGGCCGACGATCCAGCACGCAATGAGGATCGACAACAGGGCGGTTTTGGTCGTCGTCATTAAACTCTCCAAACTCTCCGGACAGTTCGAGGCGATGCTTTATGGGATGCAAGCAAACGATATGCCAAACACCTCAAACTGAACGGTGGTTCCGGCCAATATGTGGCAATGCCGCCTTCGCGGGTTCACATGTTGTGACGGAAGATTGCAGCGGCGGCCCGGAAGATCAGGCAGCCCGGGAATTGCAGGCGGGCTGGCGCGGGCGCGAAATTGGCGTGCGGGCCAAAACTTCATTCGCCCTGCGGGCAACGAAGGCGCGCTGGAGCCCGGTGAGGACGCCGGCACGAAACAGGCAGGCTGCCTTGAGTTTCATCAGGCGCGCGGAGGGCACGTCGGAGATCGGGAAAATTTGACCCATGTTGAACAGCATGGCGGCTCTCTCGCAGCAACCGGCAGAGGGGAGTTTTAGGATGCAACCAACCCATGTGCGCGGTCGTGACTCAACGCGGGGCAAGGCGAACGGTTCCCCGGCATGCCATTTACGGGCGTTTGGACCTGATCTTTTGCTATTCTGGACAGCCCGGAATCGAGCCTCTATAACCCCGGCGCGCTTCCCACCTCACCCCCGCCGCGGGGCCGGCGCCCAGGTAGCTCAGTTGGTAGAGCACGTGACTGAAAATCACGGTGTCGGTGGTTCGATCCCGCCCCTGGGCACCACACTTCTTTTGCAAACAAGATAGTGTGTGCCGGGGTGGGCGCCATGAAACTTGTCCTGTTCGATTCCCGCGATCGTTTCAGCGGCCTTGAGACGGAGCTGCGCGCGTTTCCCGGCGTCGCGCTCGCGCGCGCCCGCGACCCGGCGGCGCTTGCCGCGGTGTTGCCGCAGGCGGAAGTCCTCATCACCACCAACCGCCTCTATACGCCGGAGCATGCGGTGGTCATCCGCGCGCATGGCCAAGACTTACACTGGATTCAGTTCTCCACGTCGGGCATCGACAAAGCGGTGGCAAGCGGCCTGCCGTCCGGCGTAACCATCACCAACGCCGCGGGGCTGCGCGCTTTCGCGGTTGCGGAACACGCCATCGCGCTCATGCTCGGCCTGGTGCGCCATGTCGGTGCCACCGAGAGCGCGCGCCGTGAGGAAGTCTGGTCGCGCGACGCCATCACGCCGTCGATGGACAACCTTTCCGGCAAGCATCTCGTGCTGGTCGGCCTCGGCGCCATCGGCCAGGAGATCGCGCGCAAGGCCAAAGCCTTCGACATGCGGGTGACGGGGATTTCGCGCGCGACCGGGCCGATCGCCAATATCGATCGCATCCACCCGCGCAGCGGATTGCAGGCCGCAGCGGCTGAGGCCGATATTTTGCTGCTGTCGGTCAGCCACGACGAGACCACCGACAAGATATTGAGCCGCAGCGTTATCCAGGCGATGAAGCCGGCCGCCTATGTCGTCAACATCGCGCGCGGGCAATTGGTGGACGAGCCGGCGCTGATCGAGGTGCTCCAAGCGGGCAAGATCGCCGGCGCAGGTCTTGATGTGACGGTGACCGAACCGCTTCCGCCCGGCCATCCGTTCTGGGCGATGCCGAATGTGCTGCTCACGCCGCATGTCGGTGGCGCAGGCAGCACGGACGATGGCGCCGCCTTCCTCAAAATCTTTCTGGAAAATCTGCGCCGCTGGCGGCGCCAGGAGCCGCTGAAGAATGTGGTGATCGAGCGCACGCCGTGAGCTGACGCCCGCGACCACCTTTGCTCCGTCAGGCGCCGGGCTCGGCCGGCAGCAGGGCACGCCCGCGGATCATGTCCGAAGCCTTCTCCGCCATCATCAGCACGCAGGCATTGATATGGGCGGACACGAGATCGGGCATGGCCGAAGCATCGACCACGCGCAGCCGCTCCACCCCGCGCAGGCGCAGCTCCGGATCGAGCACGGCGTCCGCGCCCGTCCCCATGGGACAGGTGCCGCAAGGATGATGCGCAGTGATAGCCGTCTTCCTGATCCAGGCGTCAATCTCGGCGTCGGTCTTCACGCCGGGACCGGGCGCGGTCTCGGTGCCGCGATAGGGATCGAGCGGCGTCTGGTAGGCGACGTCCCGTGCGAGCTTGAAGCCTTGGCGCAGCGCCGGCAGATCGCCGGGCGCCGTGAAGAAATTATAGATAATGCGCACGGGGTCGCGCGGATCGGCCGAGCGTAGCAAGATTTCACCGCGGCTTTCCGGATGCAGCAGCGCCGGCCGGATGCCATAGCCGTCCGCGTAGGCGCGCTTCAAGCCGGGCAGCCACAGATGCGCGTGCGGCGGCAAGCCGCGAAACATGAATTCGATATCGGGCACGGCGAGTTCCGGCCGCGTCTTGATGAAGGCGTGCAGCCCGCCCGGCACCACGGTCCCCGGCCCGCTGCCGAACAGATAGGCGCGGACCATGCTGACCGCCATGCGGTCGAAGCGCATCTCGTTGCGGAAGGGACCTACCTCCCGCCGCCGCCATAGCAACAGCACCGCCAGATGGTCCTGAAGATTCCTGCCGACCGGCAGATCAATGACCGGCTTGATGCCGACGCGATGCAGATGTGCCGCCGGTCCGATGCCTGAAAGCATGAGAAGCTGCGGCGTATTGAAGACCCCGCCGGCGAGAATCACCTCGCGCGCCGCTTCGACCCGCAGCGTTTTGCCTTTCCTCACATATTCGACACCGGTCGCGCGCGCGCCTTGCATCAGGATGCGGGTCGCATGCGCGCCCGTTTCGACCGTGAGGTTTGCCCGCTTCATGGCCGGCTTCAGATAAGCGGCGGAAGCGGAGGCACGCCAGCCGCTGCGAATGGTATATTGGCTGCGGCCGAAGCCTTCCTGCTGCCGGCCGTTGTAGTCCTCGGTGTAGGGAATGCCGGCTGCCTGGGCGGCTTCGATCCACGCCGTGTAAAGCGGGTCCCGCGTCTTCGCCCATTCGACGCCCACCGGCCCGCTGTCGCCGCGCCAAGTGTTCTCGCCGCCTTCCCAGCTTTCGCCGCGCTTGAAGTAGGGCAGCACGTCCGCATAGGACCAGCCGCGCGCGCCGTTCTGCGCCCAGCGGTCATAATCCCCGCGGTTGCCGCGGGTATAGGCCATGACGTTGATGGATGACGAGCCGCCCAGCACCTTGCCGCGCGTGGCTTCCATGACGCGGCTGTTCAGGTTGGGCTCGGGCTCGGTGCGGTAGCCCCAGTCATGCATGCCGTATTGGTGCATCTTGCCGAGGCCGAGCGGGATGTGGATCAGGGGATTCCAATCCCGCCCGCCCGCTTCCAGCAACAGCACGCGCGCGGCGCCGTCTTCGCTCAGGCGGCTGGCAAGCACGCAGCCGGCCGAACCGGCGCCGACGATGACGTAGTCGTAGCCCTGGTTGCTCAAACCGGCCGCGCCATCCCTTGCACGGTGGTGCGCAGCATCAGCCGGCGCTCGGTGGAGGGAAAGTCGGTACGCGCGTGCGATGAGCAACGGTTGTCCCAGAGCAGCAGATCGCCCACGCGCCACACATGCTCGTAGATGAATTCCTTCTTCTCGGCGTGGTCATAGACCGCGTTCAGCAGCCGCTCGCTCTCCTCCCGCGGCATGTCGAGGACCTTCACCGTCATCAGGCGGTTGACGTAGACCGCCTTCTTCTTGGTGTCCTCGTGGGTGCGGAAGACCGGATGCACGCATTCGGCAAAAGCTTCGGTGCCCTTGTTGTCGCCCTTTTGCGTCGAGCCGTAATTGTAGTGGTGCAGCGCTTTGCGGCCTTCCAGCTTGTTGCGGATCGCGGGATCGAGCGTGTCATAGGCGGCATAGCCGCTGGCGAACAAGGTATTGCCGCCGGTGGAGGGAATTTCAACGGAATAAAGCAGGGTCGCCTTGCTGGGAATTTCGGCGTGGATCATGTCGTGGTGGAACATCATCTCGCCGTCCGGCAGCGCGCCGATCGGCTCGCCGTTCTCGCGGATGTTGGAGATCATCATGATGCCGGGCAGCAGGCTGGAATAGCCTTTGGGAAAAAATTTCGGCGGCCGGTGCAGCTTGCCGATCTCGCCGAAATAGCCGGTGACGCGCACCAGATCTTCCTGCGACAGATTCTGTCCGGGGAAGATGATGACGAGATGGTCGAGCCAGGCCTGGTAGATGGCGTGGATGGTATCGTCGTCGGGTTTTTCGCGCAGATTGATGCCGCGCAGCTCCGCCCCGACATGCCTGGTCAGGGGGACGATTTCGAACTTCGTTTTCGTTCTGACTTTAGGGACGGCGTTCATGACGCTACCTCTCTCGCTACTCATTTTTGCTCGCTCTTTTTGGTTTTAGCAGAGTAAGGCAGGCCGCGCTCCTTCCGCAACGTCCGTCTGCGCGAGCCTTGCTCAGTCGGGGTCCTTATCGGGCAAGACCGGCCGCTCTTCCTCGCCTTCCGGCGCCTCGGCCGTGGGGATCGCATAGACGCCCGACAGCCAGCGGTTGAGATCGACGTCGGCGCACCGCCGCGAACAGAACGGCAGGAAGGGCGCGGCGGCGGGCTTGCCGCAGATCGCGCAATTCTTGCTTGGTGCCGTGGCGAGGGGCTTGGACATGATGCGCAGATATTCCCGGCGGCAACGGGATCAAGACCGGTGCTGGCTCACATCATACCGCGTTGAGCCATCCGAAGCGCACCGGAAATCCTTCGCCCGCCAGCAGCGCCACCGTTTCATAGAGCGGCAAGCCTACGATATTTGTATAAGAGCCGACGATCTTGACCATGAAGGCGGCGGCGATCCCTTGCGCGGCATAGCCGCCGGCCTTGCCGCGCCATTCGCCGGAGGCGAGATAGGCCTCGATGTCCTCCTCCGAAAGACGCTTGAAGCGCACGCGCGTTTCCACCAGGCGCTGGCGGAAAGATTCCTTCGGCGTCACCAGGCAGACGCCGGAATAGACGCGGTGGTTGCGACCTGACAACAGACGCAGGCATTGCGCCGCTTCATCGAGCAATTCCGCCTTGGGCATAATGCGCCGGCCAACCGCCACCACGGTATCGGCGGCCAGGATATAGGAGCCGCGCAATTCCTCATCGAGCCGCACCGCATTCAAGGCCGCTTCGGCCTTGGCGCGCGCCAGCCGGGTGGCGAGTGCCCGCGGCAGCTCGCCTCGCTTCGGAATTTCGTCGATGTCGGCGGGACGCAGCGCGTCGGGCTCGATGCCCGCCTGATTGATGAGGCTCAGGCGGCGGGGGGAGCCGGAAGCGAGCACGAGTTTGGGCCGGCCTAGCATTTGCATGAAAACTGATCTCTATCCTTGCCGTTGCCGGGCTCTACCCGGCAATCTGTCCCCCTGACACGAATATTAAGACGGATGCCCGGGTCAAGCGCGGGCATGACAACTTGATTAATTGAACCGGTAGGTGATGCGGTCCTTGAAACGTAGCGGAATGGCCGTCCTTCCACAACTAGCACTCAAAGCCCCCGCCCCATGCGGGACCATGTCGTTCACTGCCCGCATCCGCGCCGAGGCGCGGCCATAGGCTCATCCCTTCCAGTGCAGCACGTAGATCAAAGTGAACAGGCGCCGCGCGGTACTGAAATCCACCTTCACCTTGCGCTTGAGCCGCTCCATCAGCAATTGCGACCCCTCGTCGTGGATGCCGCGCCGGCCCATGTCGAGCGCCTCGATGCGATCGGGGGTGGCCGTGCGGATGGCCTGGTAATAGCTGTCGCAGATCATGAAATAGTCCTTCACGATCCGCCGGAACGGCGTCAGCGAGAGCAGATGCGCGATGACCGGCTCGCCCTCGGCGGTCTTGATGTCGAACACCAGGCGATTCTCGGCCATGCTGAGATGCAGCGTGTAAGGCCCGCCTTCGTGCCCCTCGGGCGCAAAAGTGTTCTGCTCGATCAGATCGTAGATGGCCACTTTCCGCTCGTGCTCGATGTCCGGATTCGAGCGGCCGATTGAGTTCTCGTCGAGCGTGACCGCGACCAGCCGCTGCGCCTTGGCCTTGGCTGAAGCGGCGTGGCTCATCGCGGGTTGAGGCGCATCGCCACCGAGCGGGCGTGGCCGTCGAGCCCTTCCGCTTCGCCCAGCGCAATTGCGGCAGGCGCCAGTGCGCGCAGCTGCTCGGGGCCGCATTTCAGGATCGAGGTGCGCTTCATGAAGTCGAGTACGCCGAGCCCGGAAGAGAAGCGCGCCGAACGCGCCGTCGGCAGCACATGGTTGGAGCCCGCCACATAATCGCCGATCGCCTCGGGCGTGTGCGCGCCGAGGAAGATCGCTCCGGTATTGCGGATGCGCGCGGCCAGCCGCTCGGCATCGGAGGCAACGATCTCCAAGTGCTCGGGCGCGATCGCATCAACAAGAGGAACGGCCTCGTCGAGACTGCGCACGAGAATGATGGCGCCGAAATCTCGCCAGGATGCGCCGGCGACCTTCTGGCGCGGCAGCACGGCAAGCTGGCGTTCGATCTCCTTCGTGACCGCGTCCGCAAGCTCCGCGTCGTCGGTGACGAGGATGGATTGCGCGCTGGCATCGTGTTCGGCCTGCGCCAGGAGATCGGCGGCGATCCAGTCCGGGTGACCGTCACGATCCGCCAGGATCAGCACCTCGGATGGCCCGGCGATCATGTCGATGCCGACCTTGCCGAAAACGAGCCGCTTGGCGACCGCCACATAAGCATTGCCCGGTCCGACGATCTTCGCCACCGGCGCGATGCTCTGCGTGCCGTAGGCAAGCGCCGCGACCGCCTGGGCGCCGCCGACCCGGTAGATTTCATCCACGCCCGCGAGCTTCGCCGCCGCCAGCACCAGCGGATTGAGCTTTCCCTCCGGCGTGGGTACCACCATGACCAGGCGCGGCACGCCCGCCACCTTTGCCGGCACCGCATTCATCAGCACGGAAGACGGATAGGCCGCGGTGCCGCCGGGCACGTAAAGCCCCACCGCCTCGATGGCGGTCCAGCGCGAGCCAAGCTCAACGCCCGCGGCATCGGTGAAGCGCTCGTCCTTGGGCACTTGCCGGCGGTGATAGGCCTCGATGCGCTCGCGCGCGAGCTTGAGGGCGTCGAGCGCCGCGCGATCACACTTCGCCGCCGCGGCGTCGATCTCGGCCTGCGGCACGCGCAGGCCGGTTTTCGCGAGATCGACGCGGTCGAATTTTTTGCTCAGCTCGATCAGAGCCCGGTCGCCGCGCTGGCGCACATCGTCGATGATGGCGCGCACGGCCTGCTCCACGTCCTGCGCTGCCTCTCGCTTGGTATCGAGAAATGCGCGGAAACGTTGAGCAAAATCAGCTGCTTGGGCGTCCAGGCGGATCGGCATGAGCATGTCCCTGCCAGGGAGGCGGCGGGCATCCCGGCCACAGGTCAATGACGTGAGGGCAAGGGCGCGTCAACCCGGCGTGGCGCGGTTTTCGGCGCTTCAATGGTTGGCGTGAACGGCGAGGTCTTCGGAATGTTCCGGACACTCGCAGCCCCAACTGGGCCCGAGGTCCGCGATTTCGGCTTCCAGGCATTCCACTTCAAGCCGCAAGGCCGCGCCGCCCGCAAAGGCCAAAGTCACGACTCCGGCGGGAGCATCATTTTCGGCGAAATCGACCGCCAGCAGGGTCAGCACGGCGTTCTTGTCAGCCGGGCTGATGCTGCGGCATTTGCAGGAAAACACCCGCTCGAAGCGGAGCCCGGTGCGGCACCGGTGGAACTCCGGTTTGGCTCCGTTGGCAGCCAGCCAATCGAACCGGTCGAGGCCGAGCACGAGGCGCTTTTCCTGCGGCAGCCAGATAATGTCCGCCACCTTGACGGAAGCGTCCTGCAGGTGGGCGGAAACAACCTCCAGGTCGTCCCGGTCTAGCGCGACGAGCTTCAACGGGTCCATGACCGCGCCTGTGTTCTTGTTGGCGTCAGCGCCGTAGTTAGGCAGAGCGCAAGCCCGGCGCAAGCCCGTGTCGCACCTTAGACTCGCATTCTGGCCTGCCGGAGGCGCTCCAGGTTTAGCCGCTAGTGTGGCGGTTCAGAAGTTCCCCATTCCTTGCGGCCGGCTCGGGAGGGAACTTCTGAACCAAAGCCACACGAGCAACGCTATGATTTCTAGTGTCCCTTTGAATCCGAAGTTCGCAAGAGCGTTCGCAGCACGGTGTATGCGAACTTCGGATTCAAAGGGACACTAGCGAGCCGCGGAAGAACGTCCGAAATGCTAACGTTCACGCCGTTTCCGGGTCAGCGGAACACTATTCATAGAAGGTTGAGGAAAATGTCAGCCAAGCGAGTTTTTCTTCTAGTCGCCGTAACACTCTGCCTTGCTATCACGGCCGCGCTCGGACAGCCGAAGGGGTCGCGTGAAAAAACGATGGGTGGGGACGCGCGAGGGCCAAAGGGCACAACGGCGACCAATTGCGAGCAGGAATCATCTGCTACGAGAGCTTTCTCTCCGCGCTGTGCAACCCTGTCCGATCTGCGAGCGCACGGGCTTGTTTCTTCCGGCCTGCGCCCCGCCTATCCGCAGGACGCAAGCTGCCCAACGATCGAATCCTTCTTCGCCGACCGCACACGCAATGACGGCAGCCAGCGTGCTTTCATATTTTTCGCCGGGCTGCATGGCGGGATAGACATCGCGGTGCCGGAGGGCACGCCGGTCCTCGCCATGGCCAACGGAACCGTAGTCGACAACAAAACCGGCAGTGGCATCGGCGGGATCGGAATCATTTTGCAACATGCGCCTGGCGATACCGGCCTCCCATTGTGGACTTACACAGAATACAAGCATCTGCGCGAGACGCCGAAGCTTGGGATCGGCGCTCGCGTGAAGATGGGCGATGTGGTCGCTATTTCCGGCAAGACAGGTACAGAGGGCCCACACTATGGACCTGCGGGACACCCGCATCTGCACGTCAGCGCATGGCAAGCGCCCGGCAGCGGTTACCACCGCGCCGAGGCGTTCTTCGCTCCAAGCGGCGGGCGATGGATGGATCCGCTGGCGTTCTTTGCGAATGGCGCCATTGCCTACCGTACCAGCGACGGCCGCACCACACCCGCAGGGAGCAAGGTCGTATGGCCTTTGTATTGCAAGGCGAAGGGAGGAGCCTGAGCAGTACCAAACAACGATGATTGCAGTTCAGGCGCTGATCCGCTGGATAGTCGCCCCGCAGGCGGCGAGCTTGTCCTCCAGCCGCTCGAATCCCCGGTCGAGATGGTAGACGCGGTTGACCATGGTCTCGCCCTCGGCGGCAAGCGCGGCGATCACCAGCGACACCGAGGCGCGCAGGTCGGTCGCCATCACCGGCGCGCCCTTCAGCCGCTCCACCCCTTCAATGGTGGCGGTCTGGCCGTCGAGATGGATGTTTGCGCCGAACCGCACCAATTCCTGCACATGCATGAAGCGGTTCTCGAAGATGGTCTCGGTGACGCGTGAGGTGCCCTTGGCCCGCGTCATCAGGGCGATGAGCTGCGCCTGAAGGTCGGTGGGGAAGCCCGGGAAAGGCGCCGTCGTGACCTCCACCGGCGCGATGCCGGCACCGTTGCGGGTGACGCGAATACCTTTGTTGGTCGCGGAGATGGTCGCTCCCGCCTGCGCCACGATGTCCAGCGCCGTTTGCAGCAATTCCGGCCGCGCGCCTTCCAGCAGCACGTCGCCGCCGGTCATCGCCACCGCCATGGCATAGGTGCCGGTCTCGATGCGGTCGGGCAGCACCCTGTGGCGCGCGCCGCCAAGCTTGGCCACGCCTTCGACCACGATGCGCGAGGTGCCGGCACCGGAAATTTTGGCGCCCATCTTGTTGAGGCAATCGGCGACATCCGCGATTTCCGGCTCGCGCGCGGCGTTTTCAATCAAGGTCGTGCCGCGGGCAAGCGACGCCGCCATCAGGGCGGTGTGGGTGCCGCCCACCGTCACCTTGGGAAAGATAATTTCGCCGCCGCGCAGCCCATTGGGCGCGTAGGCGAGGACATAGCCGGCGTCGATCTCGATCTTCGCGCCGAGCCGTTCGAGCGCCATGATGAGCAGATCGACCGGCCGCGTGCCGATGGCGCAGCCGCCAGGGAGCGACACTTTCGCCTGGCCCATGCGCGCCAGCAGCGGCGCGATAACCCAAAAGCTCGCGCGCATTTTGGAAACGAGTTCGTAAGGCGCGGTGGTGTCGACGATGCGAGCGGCGGAGATATGCAGCGTCTGCCCGTCATAGGGCGCGTCGCCCGGGCGCTTGCCTCCGAGCATGACATCGACGCCGTGATTGACCAGGATGCGTTGCAGCAGGCCCACATCGGCAAGCCGCGGGACATTCTCAAGGATCAAGGGCTGATCGGTGAGCAGGCTCGCGATCATCAGCGGCAGCGCGGCATTCTTCGCCCCCGAAATCGGGATCGAACCGTGCAGCTTCGGGCCGCCGACGATGCGTATGCGATCCATGGTCACTCCGAGAAATTGCCGAGCCTGTGCCGCGCACCAGACACGGCCCGATTGCGGCGAAAGTCAGACTTTGATCCTGGCGGCCGTCAGGACTCTCTTTTCTCTCCTGTAGGGGTCTTTTCCGCAGCCCCCCGGCCGCGCGCCTGGGCCTTGCGGCGGCGAAGATTAGCCCGCAGCGCCGCCGCCAAACGTTCGGACCGGCCCGGCTTGCGCGCCTTCCGCTGTGGTGTCTCTTGCTTCGAGCCTGGCATGCGATCCCTTAGAGCGGCGGCGCGCTGACTGTCGACTCCCTCCCCCTGAAAGGGGGAGGGGTGGGGTGGGGTGGGGGTCGTTCATTGACCCCCACCCGATTTGCTACGCAAATCGACCTCCCCCTTTCAGGGGGAGGTAAGAAAGAACGAACTCGGCGACTATGGTCACAACGACATCGCTCTAGCGGCAGCACCATCCCAAGCGCAAGGGCGAGGCGCTCCTAAGGTTAGCGATCCGCGGCTTTTGCACGCCGCCGGCGCCCGTCCTTGCGAAGGTGGAACCCTTGTGGCAGTTTCCGCCGCGTTCGCGCACCCCTTCCGCGCGCCTCTTCGCTGCCGTAGCTCAGTGGTAGAGCACCCCCTTGGTAAGGGGGAGGTCGATAGTTCAATCCTATCCGGCAGCACCAGAAAAAAGCGCCGGAACGTGCCTGCATACGTTCCGGCGCTGCAATTTCCAACTTCCTTATTTCTTCACGGCCTTATCGTGATAGCTCACGTCGATGTATTTCTTTGCATCGGCCGCCGGCCCCTTTGAGTCCCCGTAGACGCTGCGCAGCTTCAGCACGTTGTCCACGCCCTTGACGCTGAGCGCGGCGCGCTTGTTCAGTCCGCCCGGTCCGACCAGCCGGTCATAGATCTTAGCGGCACCCTCATCGGTCAACTCCGGCAAATTCTTCTTCAGCACTTCGATCGTGCCGGCCTTGTTGGAAAAGACGAAGTCGTTCGAAGCCACGATGGCGCGCACGAAGCCTTCGACCACCTTCGGGTTGGCCTTGGCGTAGCTCTTGCGCACGACAAAGGTGCTGCCCTGATAGGCGCCGAGGTCTACGGCCACATCGCCGAGACGGTTAAAACCTTGCTCCATCAGTTCCGTGTCGTTGGGCGTGGAAACGATGGCGGCCACCGCCGTCTTTTCTTTCAACGCCTTGACGCGGTCACGCGTGCCGCCCACGACGGCCATTTTATAATCCTTGTCCTGCACCAGTCCCGATTTGTCCTTGATGATCTGGTAGAGCGCCGTGGAATAACCCGAGGTCGCGGAGTCGACGGCAACCGCCT
>Ga0082335_1003419_pt1 | contig 26187 bp, 33 predicted proteins | sample Subgrocontami58m_FD_72375 | JGI IMG/M metagenome (GOLD analysis project Ga0082335, IMG submission 72375) | Subsurface groundwater microbial communities from S. Glens Falls, New York, USA - GMW37 contaminated, 5.8 m (SPADES assembly) (version 2) ...
GAACAAAATTATTTCGGGATGGGCCTTAAGCTCATCCAGCACCTGCTTCAGGCGACCCTCAAATTCGCCGCGGTACATCGTACCAGCCACTATTAGCCCGAGGTCGAGCGCCTGGATGCGCTTGCCTTGTAGAAATTCTGGTACTTCGCCTTGCACAATGCGCTTGGCCAGCCCCTCCACGATTGCAGTTTTTCCAACACCCGGGTCGCCGAGCAGCAGGGGGTTGTTCTTGGTGCGGCGGCCGAGGATATTTATTAGCCGCTGAATTTCGCGCCCGCGACCGATAACAGGGTCAATGGTGCGCTGTACATCAACCGAGGTTAGGTCGATGCAAAAAAATTCCAGCGCCGGCGTGGCGCCCGACTTGCCACCTTCAGTTTTGGTTTCAGCCGGCGCAAAGGCTTCGGTAAGATCGGGGAACTTGGAAGTGCTTTTCAATACCGCCGCAATATTACTCTTTATGGCCTTAAGTTCTATACCAAGTTTGATCCACAGTTCCTTTAAGACTGGGTCATCATGCGTCACCAGCGCGTACAGCAGGTGTTCAGTACCAATATAGTGGTGCTGGTGTTTCCAGGCGATTAGCACTGAACGTTCGATGATGCGCTTGGCTGGCGGTGATAGGCTGCTGACCAGCAAGTCGACCAACACCTCGGTCTCAACCTCACGCTCGGCCGCGCCCACCGTTGGCAACAAGCTCACTGGGGTGGTACCCAACTTCTCATGCAACTGCATCGGCGTCAGCCCGTGTTTTTCCAGAATTTCGGCGGCGAGCGAGCCGCGCTCGGCGGCGAGCGCCAGCAGCAGGTCCTGCACGTCGAGCTCACTTCGACCCGAACCCAGCGCCACTTGGTGGGCGCGCGTCAGCATCTTTTGGTAGTGCGTGGTGAACTTCGAGAATATGTCGGCCATATGAATGAGTATAGAATACTGAATTACGCAACAAAAATCAAGCGCGCGATTGATGCCGGTGCGCCGTTAGTTACGCAGTGCTATGCCATGTGCCGTAGCGCAGCGACGCGTTCCGCAATTGGTGGGTGGGTAGAGAACATGCGCCCCAAGAAACTGGGGGTATTGCCAAAGGGCGAGCTGAAATATAGGTGCGCGGTGGCCTCGGCCGCGCGCGTTAGGGGAGTACCGTCGGCCGCAATTTTTTCCAGAGGACAAAATTTCCTCGGCTACTGGGCTATAAAAATGGAAACTCTAAGATATTGGCTGCGCCCTTATTGCAAATATGTAAACAGGACTTCTAAAGCGGTGTAATCTGCAAAGTCAGAAGGCTTTTTTGTTGATCGAATAAGAGTTGACTAGTAGTGGATGTTCATAGTACAAAAAGAAATCGAATAGCGGGGAGTTTTACAGCTCCCCCTTTTTATTATACCCATGTGTTCAATGAATTCTTTATTTGTGATAAAATAACCATATAAATTAAATATATATAATTATGTCGTTGAACAATATAGAATTAGAATTTAGAGCAGAAGTGAATCAAGGTCAATATTTTCTGCTTTTAACAAAACTTAAACGTGAGGCCAAGCTCATTTCACACACTAAACGTTTATCGGTTATGTATTTTGGTAAAGTTAAAAATACGCTGTTTGATATTAGAATTAGGGTTACTAATGGTCAGCCGGAACTAGTAATTAAAAAAGGTGCTTTGCATGCCCCGGACCGCGTTGAGTCGTCGTGTCCTATAATGAGGTCACAGTTTATTGAGTTAGTGAGATTGTTTGTCTTATTTACTTTTAAATCAGAGGTAGCTGAACGGGAAACATTTAATTTTGATATGGGTAATAAAATAATTTTTTCTCTTGTTAAGGCAAATGGTATCATGTATGTAGAGGTCGAAAAGTTAAGTAGTAAGGATAGTATCATTAAAAATAAGCTTCAAATTCTGAAAGTTTTAAATCACTATAACCTTACACCAATGACCAAGGTGAATGATTTTAATAAACTTTGTAATCGCCTATCAAAGTATTCGGACTGGCCATTCACTGGGTCAATGGGGGATTTTCGTAAGCTTGAAAAAATTTTGGCTAGGTACTAAAATTTATTAGCCGGGCTACATTCGTAATTAAGGATTGGTTGTGGAGTCCTTATTTTTATCATAAAAATTTGTTTCTGTGGCTTACCGTTTCTCTGCCTCTTACTCTCGACTCTTACTTTATTATGCCATGTGCCGTAGCGCAGCGACGCGTTCCGCAATAGGGGGGTGGGTAGAGAACATGCGCCCCAAGAAACTGGGGGTATTGCCAAAGGGCGAGCTGAAATATAAGTGCGCGGTGGCCTCGGCCGCGCGTGTTAGGGGAGTACCGTCGGCCGCAATTTTTTCAAGTGCGCGAGCCAGACCTTCGGGGTAGCGTGAGGCCAGCGCACCCGAAGCGTCGGCCAGGAACTCACGCTTGCGCGAAACAGCTAGTTTGATGAGGTTGGCGATAAGTGGAGCCAACAGCGCCAGTACTAGTCCAATGATCACAATGGCACCGGCTCCGCCACTTTTTGACGAGCGCCCACCGCGAATGAATCGTCCCGAGCGCAAGAACACATCCGACAGTATGCTAATAACCCCGACTAGTACCACCACCAGCGTCTGCAGCCTAATGTCGTAGTTCTTGATGTGCGAAAGTTCATGCGCGATTACCCCTTCCAACTCCTCGTTCTCGAGCTTGGCAATCAGCCCTTCAGTTAGCGCGATCGAGGCATGCTCTGGGCTACGTCCACAAGCAAAGGCATTCATGGCCGTCTCTGGAATAAGATGCACCTTGGGCATAGGCATACCCTGGGTAATGCAAAGGTTTTCGACCAAGCGCCAGACGTAAGGGTTTTGCTCGGCAGTAATGCGGTAAGCGCCGGCGAGCGACAACGCCACCTTATCGCCGGCGTAGTAACTTATGAGGGCCATTACAATGGCGATCAGTCCGGCAATCGTAAGCACACCAAAGTAGTCGCCGGTGTAGGCACCAAAGGCATAGCCTAACAACGCTATCACAACGAGGAAAAGCAGAATCAAGAGCCAACTCTTGTTTTTGTTGGCGGCGATTTGGTCGTACATAGAATAAGCAAGTGCAAGAGTAAAGAGTAAGAGTTTATAAATTCCTCTTATCTCTCCAACCTCTTACTAAAAACTAACCTTGACGTTTTGCCGCTCGGCCTCGTTCTCGATCTCAAAAAATTCTCGCGGCACGAATTTGAAGGCGTTGGCGATTACGTTCGAGGGGAAACTTTCGATAGCTGTGTTTAGATCACGCACCATGCTGTTGTAGAAGCGGCGTGACGCTTGAATTTTGTTCTCGGTGTCCGACAGCTCGTCCTGCAGCTTAAGAAAGTTAGCGCTGGCCTTAAGGTCGGGGTAGGCTTCGGCCACAGCGAACAGTGATTTTAAGGCACCGGTCAGCATGTTCTCGGCTTGGCCGCGCTCGGCCATACCTTGCGCGCCCATGGCCGCAGTGCGGGCGGCAGTAACTTTGGCAAATACAACCTCCTCATGCTTGGCGTAGCCTTTTACTGTTTCGACCAGGTTTGGAATCAAATCATGGCGGCGTTTTAGCTGAACGTCGATATCGCTCCAACCCTCGGCCGAGCGGTTCTTAAGACTGACTAAGCGGTTGTATGTGCTGACCAGCCATACAATGACTGCGGCTATTATGCCGACTAAAATCCAAGTTGTATTGAACATAGGATAATTGCTTAATGTTTAAAGACCCAATGGGTGTTCGTTGACGGTGATTATTCTAGCATGTCCCAAGGTATGGTGCTAGTTGAACACGAGGAAAATTTGGCTGCACAAAGGGTACTTGGGTGTACTACCCAATGGTTGTTCCCTGCCTACCGCAGGCAGGCACAACCTCCCGCCTTGCCGTCCGACTCGGCCTGCCTAGCCTCGGCGAGGCAGGCTTGACTTTTTGAGGAGTTTGCGCTATGTTTATTGGTTCTTTAAAAAATGGTTGCTTCGCGCTCAAAGTCGTACCCCGTCCGTTGGCTAGACGAGACGAGGCAGGTTGTCCCTACCACCATGGAGGGGAGAAGGAGCTGCAGCCCCGCTGTCACCCGGTTTCGACTGGATGCAGCGAGTGCTGTTACTCTCGGTGCATCGCCTTCGGGCAAAGGTGCGCCAACAGCTCGGCTGGTGCTCCGACGTTACGTCGGAGTGAAAGCAAAGCTTTCATTCTCCTCCAGGGTGGTGAGTGCAACTTGTACCTACACCAGCCAACAACCAACAATCACAAGGAGCGTCTAATGAAAAAAATCCTGCTCATCGTCGCAGCGACACTGTGCCTCGGCATTTTTCTCGAAGCGGTTGCTACTGCCATCGCCAGCCCCAACCCCCAGGCACACCAGCGTTACATGGCGACCGGCAAGCACTAATTCGGGCGAACGCCCGAATCTTTAAAGCCACTCGTACATACGTGCGGGTGGCTTCATTTAATTAAGTATATCTGCTAGGCTCAAGCCATATGCAGGAAGCCGAGTTAGTTCGAAATTTCCGTGCGCTGAAGACGAAAGTCGAAGACGCCCGGAACTGGCTTTGACCCCGAGGGGTTAAGGGCTAAGGTTCAGGCGCTCGAAATAGAAATGCAACAGCCCGAGTTTTGGGCTGACCAGGCACACGCCCGCGAAGTTGTGAAGCAACACGATGCGGTGCAGGGTGATTTGTCGCAGTGGGAGACGCTCGCCAGTGAGGCAGCGGATGCGTTGGAGCTGGCGAGTGTGGACCAGGGCGACCAATCGGTAAGCTTACGACCCGAGCTAGAAAAAACATACGCTGAATTAGTGGCGCGTTTGGAAGCGCTTGAATTCAAGAAGCTGTTGGCCGGCGAATATGACGACCGGCCGGTGTTGCTGGCGGTACACGCCGGTGCTGGCGGTACTGATGCCCAGGACTGGGCCGAAATGCTGCGGCGCATGTATTTGCGGTACGCCGAGAAAATGGGGTGGCGCACGGATGTATTGGATGAATCGCGCGGGCAGGAAGCAGGTATTAAGAGCTCGCTTATAAAAATTACCGGCCGTTACGCCTATGGTTACCTGAAAGCTGAGGCCGGCGTTCACCGCCTGGTGCGCATTTCACCATTTGATGCCGAAAAAATGCGGCACACCTCGTTCGCGCTGGTCGAAGTATTACCTGAACTGCCGGATGTAGCTGCAGTTGAGCTTGATCCTAAAGATTTACGTATTGATACCTTTTTATCATCGGGGCATGGCGGCCAAAGTGTGAACACGACCTACTCGGCCGTGCGCATCGTTCATATCCCAACGAATATTACTGTGCAGTGCCAAAACGAGCGCTCGCAAACGCAGAATAAGGAGCAGGCCATGAAGTATCTTAAGGCCAAGTTGTGGCAATTAGCCTGGGGCAAACAGCAGGCTGAAAAGCAAAAGTTGCGTGGCGAGTACAAATCAGCCGAGTGGGGCAACCAGGCGCGGTCATACGTACTGCAGCCATATCAATTGGTAAAGGATCATCGTACCGGTTACGAAGAGGGTAACCCGGACGCGGTGCTAGCTGGCAAACTCGACGATTTTATTATTGCCTGGCTAAAGCACCAGCAAGTAGTTGGGGCGAGCTAGGGCCTTGCGTATGGGTGTAGAGCGATCGCGACTAAAGCTCACGCCGGCACAGCAGTTTCGCGCGGTCGCCATCGGGCTGGTGGTTGGGGCTGGGCTTTTACCGTTGTATGGTACTAACTGGCCGGTGGCTATTATGGCAGCCTTCGTTAGTGCGGCCGCGGCGTGGTTAGTACCAAGTATTCGCTACGTCGCGCTCGTGCTGGTTGGTATATGCAGCCTGCTGGCGAGTGGTTCGCTTACTGCGACGCCGCCACCCACTGGAGTGTTTGTGGGTGAGCAAACGTTTACAGCTAGAGTGGCGGCTGCGCCTCGCGCCGGCGACCGTGTGACACGCTACGTGGTGACTCCTGACAGCAGCCAGGCCGGGCAGGTATTGTTGGTGGCTTATCCTTATCCAGTTTTTCATTTTGGTGACCTCGTGCAGGTTACCTGTAAAACCATGGTGGAAGAAGTGTTTGCCGCCTTCCGTAACCGCGGCATTTACCGAACGTGTGCTTTTCCCGAACTTCAATTAATCTCCGCTGCGCCCCCTAGTGTGCGCGTCGTGCTTTACACGGTACGCGATTCAGCTGGGAAAAAACTAAAACAGTTACTGCCTGAACCTTACGGCTCGCTGACAACAGGAATGTTGTGGGGCGATGATGCCGAATTGCCGCGTCAGTTAGTGGAATCGTTCCGCCGTACGGGCACATCTCACTTATTGGCCGTGTCGGGTTATAACGTGATGGTGCTGACCGAAATATTATTTTGGGTGCTAGTGAGTATTGGCTTGTGGCGTCGGCCGGCCAGTATCGTTGTACTCGTGCTGGTAGCCTTGTTCGTACTTTTCACTGGCGCCGAGCCGGCAGTGGTGCGCGCGGGCATCATGGGTTCGCTGCTAGTGGTGGCGCGGCTAGTTGGCCGCCGGCCAGATAAACTCAACCTACTTTTCGGTGCGGCGGCCGCCATGCTGTTCATCGACCCGAACCTTAGCCGTGACTTGGGGTTCCAGCTTTCGTTTGCGGCCATGGCCGGCCTGTTGTTCGTAGCACCGCGGCTGTACGACAGTTTGCGCCTATTCCCAAAGGCGTTGGGGTTGCGGGCCGCTGCCAGCCAAACGCTGGCCGCCACCATTACCACCACACCCATTATCCTGGCGTCAATCGGTAGCCTGTCGTTGGTAAGTCCGCTGGCAAATTTGCTGGTCGGGCCGGTAATTGTGGCCGTGTTCGGCCTTGGCCTGCCGGCGCTACTCTTGAGCCTGGCCGCGCCATGGCTAGCCACGCCGGTCGCCCTGGCTTTGGCAGGTGTCTTGGCCTACGTCGTATGGATAGTGGAGCAGCTGGCAGCGTTACCGGTAAGTTCCACGGTTGCCTCGCTTTATACTTGGCTGGCGGTAGTTCTTGTGTATATCACACTAACTTGGTGGCTGGTTCGATCACGGGCAAGCGCACTATGAAACAGCGTTGGCTTATTATCGCGGTCGGTATACTCGGGTTGTCACTCGCGCTAGTGCAACAATTCAAGGGCCAGCCTACTTTAGTTACATTCTTTGATATTGGTCAGGGCGATGCTGCACTGGTGCGCACTAAGTTCGGCCAAACCATCTTGATAGACGGTGGACCTGACCGTACTATCCTGCAAAAGCTTGGGGCTGCCATGCCGTGGGGCGAAAAATCGATCGACCTTGTTATTCTGTCGCACCCGCACGCCGACCACGTTACCGGGTTAACTTACGTGCTCGAGCGATATCGCGTGCGCCAAGTGCTGATGACAGGAGCCGTGCACACCACGCCCGAGTACCTTAGATTCCTGGAGCTCGTGAAGGAGCAGAATATCCCAACTACCATCGCCCGCGCCGGCCAACGTTTCACGCTTGATGGCGATGTCGCAGTCGAGGTGTTGTGGCCAGAGCAGTCGTTCGTCGGTGTGCGCGTTGATGATTTGAATGACACTTCAATTGTAAATCGCGTTACGTTTGGCGCGCGCAGCGTCATGTTCACTGGTGATACGCCGTCAGCCAACGAAGCAGCGTTACTGGCCCAGGGGGCCGATCTTAAAGCCGATATCTTGAAAGTCTCTCACCAAGGCAGCCGCACTTCCTCGAGCGAAGAGTTCGTGCGTGCAGTTTCCCCCGCGGTGGCGGTGATTTCAGTCGGAGCCAAGAACCGCTACGGCCACCCGCATGCGGATGTGGTGCAGCGCCTGCAGCGATTGGTACCGACGGTGCTGCGAACCGACCAAGTCGGTGATATCACATTCACGCTGGAGGATAATAGGTGGGTTCGTCGCTAAGCAATACCTTGCCTCCTGCCCCGGTTATGCTACTATAGCTGATGTTTAGTGTATCCATATGCTCAAAGTCTTAATTGTTGAAGACGACCAAATGCTGCTCGATATGTACGCGGCCAAGTTCGAGGCCGAGGGTTTTACCGTGTTCAAGGCTGGTGATGGTGCCGCCGGGCTTGAGTTGGCTAAGCAGGAAAAGCCCGACGCTATTCTGCTTGATGTGATAATGCCGAAGCTGGATGGTTTTGCGACACTTGAAGCGCTAAAAGCAGATAAGGCATTTGCCTCGACACCAATCGTCATGCTTACTAACCTCGGGCAAGCTGAAGACGTGAAGAAGGGTAAGGAACTCGGTGCCAGTGATTATTTTGTTAAAGCGAACCAAACGCCGAGTGAAATCGTGGAAAAGATCAAGAAACTTCTCGCTGGCTAGCGCATTGGGCGCAGCGATTTTTTTATTTTACTAACGACAGTTTATGAGCAAGCACCCGCGTGAAGAACGTACCTTCGTTATGGTGAAGCCGGACGGCGTGAAACGCGGTTTGGCAGGCGAGATTATGCGTCGTATTGAACAGCGCAATCTCAAAGTGATAGCACTTAAAATGTTTGCGCCGACGGAGCAACAGATAAATGACCACTACCCCAAGAACGAAGAATGGATAGCGCGGCTGGGCGATAAGACCCTGAACACCTATCAAAAGTATGGTTACGACGCCATGCAGGAATTAGGAACCGCCGACCGGCTTGAAATAGGTAAGATGGTGCGCAAGTGGTTGGTAGAATACATGACATCGGCCCCCTTAGTGCAAATGGTTATCGAAGGCGTGCATGCCGTGGACATGGTGCGTAAGTTAGCGGGCAATACCATGCCCTATATTGCGGAAATGGGTACCATTCGAGGTGATTATTCGGTGGATTCGGCCGCCGCCGCTAATAAAGATAAACGGGCGGTACACAATATCATCCACGCGTCCGAAACGCCTGAAGAAGCCGAGCACGAAATCGCGCACTGGTTCAAGGCTGATGAGATTCACAGCTACAAGCGAGCCGAAGAGGACATGATGTTCTAGGAATGGCAGTCGCCACGCCCCCTAACCATAGGGGGCGTTTTTGTAGCAGGCATTGACAAAATGCCCCATTTGGCTTATTCTACAGCGTTACCGTTACGTTACGGCAACAACACAAACAACCTCTGCCTAAAGCAGAGAATTCATTCACAACAACATAAGGAGATACGACGATGTCTACCCAGAACACGTCGACGATCGAATTAGCCACCGATGACCAGATTGGCCATCTGAAAGGCTTGTTCGACAAGAAATTCCGTTCCCTATCCCGAGCTATCGCTCAGGAGCTCGTCAAACACGGGGACGTGCTGCAAAACGCAATCAATCCGCAGATCGATGCCGTGGTTGGCGAGCTCACCAATACCTACATCGTGACGGTCAACTACGATCTGTCGCTCGACGAACTGGTCAAGGCCGTGAACCCTGACTGGAAACACATCGGCGACGACGATTCGATAGTTCCCCGCCGAGGTTCCGGCATCCAGCAGGTCGAGATGGTTCTCTTTCAGGTTGGACACCGCCTCAGCCAGCAGGAGCTCGACGCTGAAATGGCCAAGCACCCCGATTTGGTGTTTGATCCGCGAGCCACGCTCGCCCTCGGCGCCCAGGTGCCTGACCTGCAGCGGAAGAAGCCGTACGCTACCACCTGGAAAGACAAAAAGGGTCGTTACCATTCTGTGTACCTCTACGAGGACGACGACGGGCGTTACCTCAGTGTCGATCGGGGTGGCATTGACTGGGATGGCTACTGGTGGTTCGCGGCCGTCCGCAAGCCTCGGTCGCTTGGAAACTAAGTCCTTGGGTCGTAACTTTGACCCTTGGTCGTTCGTTTTAAAAAGCCCTCTATGAAGTATGTAGAGGGTTTTGTTTTTGGCATACATTTGCTAAACTCAGAGGTAGATAAATTGTAACCTGCGGTTATGGCTTCAGGTTATTTATCCCGCACTGCTGATACCAGAGTGGCTCACGGGTACGCCTGTGGCCAGAGCGTGGTCGGCAGCTCCACAATGGAGAGACTTGGTGCAGCGCACTAGGGGATAAAGGTCCCGAATACTATACAGCCCCGAGAGCATTCAAAGGGCAGTGCCACGGACGGCACGCTGCACGTTCTGTGTACCTCAACGAGAACGAATGCCATCTATCCGCTTCTCTTGTATCCGCTTCTCTTGACGCTTTTCCCCGTGGGGTGTACAATCGCGAATAAGCTCTTTTCATAACCCATAAGTAAAAGCTGTGATGGAGGAAAGTACGCCTTCCCAAGGTTCGTCCAGGGAGGGGGTGTCCTGGATTGTGAACACCCCTACGAACACGATGGCCGAAGTTCCCTCTTGAGCTGCGTCGCTGAACACTTTGAGATGTTGGGGTAAGCCCCTCGACTTACTCTCGGGGTAAATAGGCGACGACGGACGCTCCCGTTATCGAGTGCGTGTATATTCCGTTATCCAACGAAGTACACAAAGTGGGTTACCGGCTAATAGCCATTTGCTATTTGCTAGTGGCCAACAAGGGTGGTACCACGGAAGGTGCTTTCGTTATCGAAGCGCGCTTTTCGTCCTTAAGACCGTTCTGTTAGAACAGCTTGCTGTTCTCTCGGACGCTTGAGGACGAAAAGCGCTTTTTGTTTATGCAATAACGCCGATTGAAGTTCATTAACAACCCATGGGGAGGTAGCTCCAAAACTGGTAGAGCAGCGGCCTGAAAAACCGCGTGTTGGTGGTTCGAACCCACCCCTCCCCACAAATATCAACACAACCCCATAACCAACACCAACCCAGGAGTTAAGTTATGAAGCCAATAAAAAAAGCCATTATCAAGCAGCGTTGGCGAAAAGTCCATAAACTGTGCGGCGGTCCCGTAGTTCTATTTACACCACCTAATCCACATTTTTCACCACACCTGCGCTGCAGCAAGTGCAATTGGCCGGTAATGGATTACGATATCAAGCGGGTACTATCCCGCACTAGCCCGCGCCGCAATGGCCAAAGTTAAGTCACCAAAAATATTGTATGCACATCAAAGGTGATTGGAATTCCAATCACCTTTCATTTTTTGTGGATAATCATTACGGTTGACATATTTTTATGCCGTGCTATCATACGCCTAACCTCATTGGTTTATGGCTAACTACAGCTACAAGTCGCTCAATCTGACCCAGGTCAAGAACCTTGACCTGGTGCTTAGTATTATTTGTCAGGAGCGGCTTGGGATATATGAGGTAATCAGGTAGCAGTAGTACACAACCTTTCGTAAATCCCCGAGCCGCTCTCAGAACCGAGAGCGGCTCGGTTGTTATAACAAACCAAAATCGAATTTTCACAACCAACCATACCCATAAACCACTAATTAGGAAAGGAGACAACAAATGCATACACCCATTTCATGTCAGGTACGTGATATAGAACAGCGTTACCGCTGTCCCGAAACCAAGCAGGTATACAATGCCGAATATTTCCAGCGATCAAAGACGTGCTCGTGCTGCCCAAGGTTGGCAAGGGTTTTGGTCGCCATCGGTACTGCGGTACCGACCCACACAGAGGTTCCTGATTGGACCGACTTCGCCGCTTGGGCTGATTGAAATATATCTTCATATAATTAATTCACATAACCATTCAAAAAACAAAAAAGGATACGCATGAACGACGACAATTTTACACCGGAACTGCTCTACCAGCGCTGGAGTGGATCACTAATCATACTTGCAACAGTTCGCCGCGAAAGAAAAAAACTCATCGATGAGCAGCAGCGGTTATTCCGCGAACGTAAATCGCAGCAGCCCACAGACATGCCTGGTCTGTACGCCCTCCTTATGTTCAAACGCCTCGGTGCACTTAAGGAATCAATACCGTCTTTGGCCCGCACCCTCACCCAGGAAATCATTCAGCATCAAGGGCTTTGCAAAAATATCAATACCAAGCTTGGCGCTGGTACCATTCAGCATTGGCAGCGCGCGCGCCGAAAGAAAAAGCCCCCCTTTAAGTACATGAAGCATTTCCCTATTCCTGAACCGTCGTCGATTACCAGAGCCGAACCAGTATCTGGATTGAAATCCATCAAACTTTCCGAACGTCCAGAGTGCAACGGCTACGCATAACATAAACCTATAATTCATCCCCAAACACATACCATTTAGCAAAGGGTTTCCCGAAACGGAAGCCCTTTTATTTATGCATCAACCTTGACGGTTTTTATTAGTTAGCTATACTGTCTGCATACCTATGAACCACCGTTTTACCAACCCCGCGTGGTACTGGGCTCTAGCCGGAAGGCAAAGGAGCTCTGCGGTAGCATAGGTTAGCGACCACACGTTAAGAGAGTTTCCACCACCTTCCGGATACCTGCCGGAAGGTATTTTTGTTCATTGAAAATTTAAATAACAAAAACAATCACCAATTTCTTGGAGTAATTATGCCAAACCAAATATTAGAAAAAATCTGTGCCACCTGTGGCGCACCGACGCAGGTTGAGCCCATAGCCGTTGGCGCATGGGCCATACTGGGTGCTGATGACTTTGTCGATGCCACGGTCTGTTCGTTCGATGTACTCCACAATGTGGATGAGTCAGAGATTGACCTTGATGACCTGCAACGCGCCCATAGCCGAGTTTATCGGGCAAAACAGAGTTCGTCAGATTCTCAGTGTGCCTCTTATTTGGTCTACTACTTTACGCTTCTTGAGCGAGCTCCTGAGGCTGTTCGGCAAAGCCTCAAAAAAAGTCAAAAAAGCCTGTAAGCCATAGGAAGAACTTTGTTCATTTGAAAATAGTAAAAGGAGATGACTATGAACACTAACGAGCGGCCTTACTGCGACACCTGTGGCGAGCCGACCAAGGAGGTGCCATATCGAGAGCCAGGATTTGGCACAACCCAAACCATTCGCCGCGTCTGTACCGTGGATATACTCCACAGTATTGGGCTCACGGATGTTACCTTGGCTCACCTGAAAGACCAGCTTACTCGTATCTATCAGTACCAAAAGAAAGGGAAGCAGGAGAAGTGTGATGCAGCAAAGTCTCACCTTTACATCAACCTCCTCCCACGCGTGCCCGCTAATGTAAGTGATGAATTCCTTACTTTACTTAAGGTTACCGCGGCCAGTGGGGCGACCGTTTGAGAGCCTCAGCCAGCAATGGTTAATCGGAAAATAAAAATTAAGCTATTGTAGCCGGAAGCATAAAAACCACAAAAAAAGGGACGATTTTTGTCCCTTTTTATTTTTTTGGCTAAGCATTGCGTATTCTTAAAATATGGCTAATTTTAGCCAAAAATTAGTTATCCCCAAATTGACATTGCTACTTGGCTGCGCTATCATGATATTAGCTCTATCCCAATTCGGCTTGGTACCTAATTGAGATCTACAACCTCAAACTAGGGGGAGTTCGACTAGCGTGTACCTTTGGGTACAGGCTCAGAACACCCAACGGCTTACGGGGATGTAGGGTATCGGACTCGCGTGAGAGCGAGGAACACGCTCGCACCAGCTCCAGCCCGGCATCACCAGCCTGTATGGAACCAGGAACTCCAATTTGTACCAAGCCCGGGTAGGGCTTTTAATTTGTTCATATTCGTGCTACAGTAGCTCCCGCCATACTTTCGGGGTGTACCTATCAGCAATGCACCCGCGGGGGTTGAGCGGCAAAAAAGTGAGCAAACTGCTTTGCTCGCGAGCTGCGAAACGGGCGAGGCCATGCCCATGGCCACCGAGCCCAGGAGGGTGTGAGGTTAATATTGTTGTGGTCACTGGTCGGGGTGTGGTGTACCGGTAACATGCACCCTTGGGGTGGGTGTGACAGAGGGTTCGACTCCCTCCACCCCGACCAGTGATCATACTTTCAGGTGGAGGACTCCCTGCCTGCGGCAGACAGGCCTCCACCCCGACCATCAAAAAACCTCACTTTCGAGTGAGGTTTTTGAGATCATTGATTCGCTGCTAAAGACTAGTTCGACTCCTGTGTATAACTTCTTTACATTCAACTTGACAAGAAATCATACATAGCCTACACTTTCAATATATTCGTATTAATAATAACCATTTTAACTACTATTATGGCTATGCATAAATTCAGTAAAACTATGCGAATTACCAATACAAACCTTGGGAATGTTCCGGGCGATAAGCCGGGGGTGTATCGCATTAAAAATACAGAGGGAGAAGTACTCTATGTTGGCAAAGCAAAAGGTGGGCGCTTGGACGATCGTATCGCTGAGCACAAGGGCGAATTTGATGGCGGTACACGGTTTCAGTACAAGACAACACGGAGTAAAGAGGCCGCAGAACGCTTGGAGCGCAAAGAGATTAAGAAATTCGACCCGCCATCAAATCAAGCTTAATAATGCTTGCTAAATACATTCAAGAACAACGCAAGAAGCGTAATCTGACGCAAGAGTTTTTAGCGTCCGCGCTAAAAATTTCTCGCCCGACGTATGCTCAGATTGAGCAGGGCGAGCGAGATTTAACTATTACCGAAGCTAAGAAATTAGCGGAGGTTTTTGATATTCTATTTGAGAGTTTTTTGGAGGGGAAAGAAGATGTGAAAGCTGTGGTAAAAATTGAAGGGGGAAAAAAGCAAAAACCAGAAGTCGATGAAAAAATTCGTATCAGTGTCCCGCAAGAGAAAGTCGATAAGTTCCGTCAGGTTCTGCTTTATATTTTAAAGAAAGTTGGTGGTAAGCCTAATGTCGGTATGACAGTACTGTATAAATTGCTTTATTTTATTGATTTTGATTACTACGAAAAGTATGAAGATCAATTAATGGGTTTGGTGTATCTTAAAAACCATCGAGGACCAACACCACTTTTGTTCGAAAACCTCATCGGCGATATGGTAAAAGATGGCGAAGTCGAGATTATTAGAAGTAAGTTTTACCAGTACCCCCAAACGAAATACTTGGTGAATCCTGAAGTTGAGCCGGATTTAAGTATCTTGAATGGAAAAGAGCAGGAACACATTGATTGGGAATTGCAACGGCTTTCTGATTTGACGGCGACCCAGCTTTCCGATTTATCACATAAAGATGTGCCGTGGGTCAGTGCAGAGAACAGCAGACCGCTTGATTATGAATCGGTTTTTTACCGCACGCCCGAGACATCAGTACGCGAATATGGCAACATCGACGAAGATTGAATATGACACGACCAATGTCTTTCAAAAAGACCTCAAACAGCTCCTCAAGAAATTTCAAACACTTGAGGAAGATTTGGAAACCGCTAAGCGCAACGCAATAGAGCTTTATCATATTGGAAAACCAAACGCACAAGGCATTTACGAGAAAAAAGATAGTGGGGCTATTTTGCCCATGCCAGGTTTCTGTACAGGAGAAATACTGGTTTGTAAAATAAAAAAATTTACCTGCAAAGCTCTCAAGGGACGCGGGGTGATGAGTGGTATTCGCGTTATTTACGCATACCACGTTGCTATTTTAAAAGTTGAGTTTATTGAGATATATTTCAAAGGGGAAAAAAAGAATGAGGATCGCGAAAGGATTAAGGAGTATTTGAAAAATCAGAATCCTGCCCACCACTAATTTAATACGCCGTTGCTCGTGGTAGTGGAGGTCGGCTCGAGGAGGGCTCCCTCCACCCCGACCATCAAAAAACCCCACTTTCGAGTGAGGTTTTTTGATTGAATAGCGACTTAACTTACGCTGCTACTTTTGCCAATGTCTTGATGCAGCGGGTACAAATGCGCAAACGCTTGCCATCAACCACCTTGCTTTGCAGGTTTATGTGCTGGCGCTTAATAGTTGATATATTGGAGTGGCTGCGCGAGTTGGCTTTGTTGTAGCCGCGGCCGCAGCGTTCACAGATTCGAGCCATAGTAGCAAATAAAGTAGGTAGAATGTAGAATACAGAATGTAGAACCCACTTAGCATAGCAGTTTAACCTCATTAGTCAACCCCTCGACTTTGCTCGGGGTTGACCATGAGTATTATCGAAAGGTCAAGCATGGATACTACCCAACTCATATTCTTCGTTCTTATCATCATCCCCTCGGCGATATTGCATGAGTTTGCGCACGGGGTGGCGGCTGACCGATTGGGCGACCCGACACCGCGATTGGCAGGGCGGCTGACGCTAAACCCAGCCGTGCACATTGACCCTATAGGCACTATTATTTTGCCATTCGGGCTGTTCTTCTTGACGAACGGTAGTTTCCTTTTTGCCTACGCCAAACCAATGCCGTTCAATCCTTTGGCACTGCGGCTGCAGCGCTGGGGCTCGGCGGTGGTTGGTGTGGCAGGACCGGCCGCGAATTTACTAGTCGCATTCGCACTCGGGGCCGTGGCACGATTTATGCCCGATACATTGTTCGCTAGTTACCTGACCATTATTGTGTACGCCAATATACTGTTGGCGGTGTTTAACCTGGTTCCTATTCCACCACTTGATGGGTCGAAGGTATTGTTAGCGCTGCTGCCAGATCGTTGGTACGCCTTTAAGGCGGCACTCGAGCGTTATGGCGTGTGGGTGTTACTCATATTCATACTAACGGCGTCCAGCTGGTTGACGCCCATAATTAGGCCGCTATTGAAGTTAGCGGTCGGTAGCGATATATAGCGCCAGGCTTGACGTACCCCCGTAGCCCTGTTACACTCGTTGAGGAACTTAACAGGCAGGAAGGTATTTTTATTGCCAAGCGAGTGAGTTAAAGTGCGATTTTTTTTCGGACTTTCGAGCGAGCATCGGCAACAAAGGGTTTAAAAAACCCTTTGTTTACTTTCCTACACATCCAAACACCATAACGAGTTCAGTAATTTATGCCAACAATCAATCAGTTAGTTCGCCATCCTCGCACGACTGGTGGCCGCAAGTCGAAAACTCCAGCCTTGGAGCCGGTTTTTAATACTCTGAAACGCAGCCGCACCATGTTGCCAAAAGGAAGCCCGTTTAAGCGCGGTGTGTGCTTAAAAGTGACGACCACAACGCCGAAGAAGCCAAACTCGGCTTTGCGTAAAATTGCCCGTGTGCGACTTTCCAATGGAATGGAAGTTACGGCTTACATCCCCGGTATCGGTCACAATCTGCAAGAACACTCGATTGTTATGATTCGCGGCGGCCGCGTGAAGGACTTACCCGGCGTACGCTATCACATTGTGCGCGGCGTGTACGACACCTCGGGCGTGGATAAGCGAAAGCAAGGTCGCAGCTTGTACGGAGTTAAGAAGAGCTAATCTATGCCCAGTATGACAACCTTGACTACGCTCGCCCCAATTTTTACTCAGACACATTCTATGGTTAAATCAGCGCCTATGGTCTTTATTATTAAGTTTACCGCACGGCTCGCGTAAGCGTGCCGTGTCAAGGTTGCTCTGCTGGGTATGCGTGGTAAGAAGCAAGCCCCACGGCGCGTTATCGCCCCTGACCCCCGGTACCAAAGTGTGCAGGTGGCCAAGTTCATCAATAAGATAATGGAGCGCGGCAAGAAGACAGTGGCCCAAAAAATTGTGTATTTGGCGTTTGATTTAATGTCCGAAAAAACTAAACAAGACCCCAGGGACGTGTTCGACCTCGCGATTAAGAACGTTTCTCCCCAAGTTGAAGTGAAGGGTCGTCGTGTCGGCGGTGCCAATTACCAGGTACCGATTGAGGTGCGCGGCGACCGCCGTTTGGCGCTTGGTATTCGCTGGCTGATTGACGCCGCTCGCGACAAAAAGGGCCGCCCCATGCACCAAAAGCTGGCTGACGAGCTTATCGCCGCATCAAAGAACGAGGGCGATGCAATCAAAAAGAAGATGGACGTGCACCGCATGGCCGAGGCCAACAGGGCCTTTGCGCATTTCGCTTAACTTTGATAATTTTTTGCCGCTTCTTTAGAAGAAGCGGCGGAAGAATCGCCACCAGGTGCTTCAGGTCAGGCAGTGCCCCGCCTTGCCGACGAGGCAGGTCGCGCCGCTCGTGGTGGGTGCTATGCACCTGAGACCACAACACGCGACCGCTTTTCACTCGCGGCGCTTCCGCTCTGCGTCTGGCCTTCCGCAATGGTGGCACTTGCCTTAACGATTTGGATTTAGAAATTAGGATTTAAGATTTTCATTTAGCTATGCCCCGTGAATATTCTCTAGAGCATACTCGCAATATCGGTGTTATTGCTCACATCGACGCTGGTAAGACCACAGTTTCCGAGCGCATTCTTTTTTATACTGGCAAAAAACACAAGATCGGTGAAGTGCACGAGGGCGAGGCCACCATGGACTGGATGGAGCAGGAGAAAGAGCGTGGCATTACCATTACCGCCGCCGCCACGACCTGTTTTTGGAAGGACACGCGCATCAATCTGATTGACACGCCTGGGCACATCGACTTCACCGTGGAAGTAAAGCGGTCTTTACGCGTGCTTGATGGCGGTGTGGTTGTGTTCGACGGTGTCGCTGGTGTGGAACCGCAGTCGGAAACTAACTGGCGCTACGCCGACGACTACGGCGTACCGCGCATTTGTTTCATCAACAAGATGGATAGGATGGGCGCAGATTTTTACAACGACATGGCCTCGATCCATGAGCGGCTTACTAAGCAGGCTCACCCGGTGCAGCTACCGATCGGCGCCGCCGAAACGTTCAAGGGCATTATTGATCTTCTTACCCGCAAGGCAGTCGTCTACAAAGATGATCTGGGAAAGGAATGGGACGAGTCCGACGTACCGGCTGATATGAAGGACAAGGTTGAGGAGTACCGCCATAAGCTAGTGGAAGCCATTGCCGAGAACGACGAAGCGCTGCTCGCCCTGTACCTAGAGGGTAAGGAGATTCCGGTACAGGATTTAAAGCGCGTGCTGCGCAAAGCCTGCATTGCCAACAAGCTCGTGCCGGTGTTCTGCGGGTCGGCGCTTAAGAATAAGGGGGTGCAGTTCATGCTCGACGGGGTGGTGGATTATCTGCCATCGCCTTTGGATGTGCCGCCCATTAAAGCCACCAATCCGAAGACGGGCGAGACCATTGAGAGGCCGCCGTCGGACAGCGAGCCATTTACCGCCCTGGCTTTCAAAATAGCGACCGATCCATTCGTGGGCCGGCTGGCGTTCTTCCGGGTGTACGCCGGGAAATTGGCGGCCGGTTCCTACGTGCTGAACTCTTCGACTGGCGAGAAGGAGCGCATTTCACGCATTGTGCGCCTGCACGCCAACTCGCGTGAAGATGTTAGCGAGGTATTCGCCGGGGAAATTGCCGCCGCCGTCGGGTTAAAAGCGACCACGACCGGTAACACTTTATGCGACGTCGACCACCCCGTGCTGCTCGAATCCATCGTTTTCCCCGAGCCGGTGATTTCGCTGGCCATCGAGCCCAAGACCAAGGTGGACCAGGAGAAGATGGGCATGGCCTTGCAAAAACTGGCTGAAGAAGACCCCACCTTCCGCATTCGCAATAATGAAGAAACCGGGCAGCTCATCATTTGGGGTATGGGCGAGCTGCACCTTGATATCATCGTCGACCGCATGAAGCGCGAGTTTAAGGTCGAGGCTAACGTGGGCAAGCCGCAGGTGGCGTACAAGGAGACCATAACCAAGCAGGCTTCGGGCGAGGGTAAGTACATTAGGCAAACCGGCGGCCACGGCCAGTATGGTCACTGTTGGTTACGGCTCGACCCCCAGACCGAGAAGGGAAAGGGCTTCGAATTCGAGGATGCTACCAGGGGCGGTGTAATTCCTCGCGAGTTCATTAAGCCGATTGAAAAGGGTGTGGTTGAGGCGATGGAGAATGGCGTATTGGCAGGCTATCCGGTGGTGGATGTGAAGGTAGCGGTGTACGACGGCAGCTACCACGACGTTGACTCGTCGGAAGCCGCCTTTAAGATTGCGGGCTCGCTCGCCTTTCAAGCCGCGTTCAAACAGGCTGCGCCGGTAATTCTCGAGCCGATTATGAAGATCGAAGTCATTACACCAGAAGCCAACATGGGTGATGTTATCGGCGACTTGAATTCGAAGCGCGGGCAAATAAAGGAAATGCGTGAGCGCGGGGGCTTGCGGGTAGTGGATGCCGAAGTGCCGTTGTCCGAGATGTTCGGCTATGCCACGAGCTTGCGCTCGATGACCCAGGGGCGGGGGAGTTATACTATGGAGTTCGATCACTACGCCGAAGTGCCGCGCCACGTGGCCGAGGCGATTATTGGCGAGACGCAGGGTCGCTCGCGACGCATGGGCTAATATATGCCCAGTATGACAACTTCGCTGGCGCACGCTGCGACCAGCATTCACCGTCAATTTATGTTTTATGTAGGATTATCACAAATTAAGTCATCGTTTAATTACGCTCGCGCCGCTGCGGTCGAGCGAAGTTGCGCTACTGGGTATGGCCGGTATTGAACTCGAGCGCATTGCACAACTTTTTGCTCGTCGGGGCGAGCGCGTAATATTGGTACTGCCGCAAGGTGAAATGGTAGTGCTGGTGCCGCTGGCTGAGTACGAGAAGATGGTGACCGGCGAGAATCGGGTACCGATCAATAACAGCGTAACTGTTCGACGCAGCAAAGCCAACCCGACGGCTAATGCCAATACGGCCCCCAAAGCGCCGCTAGCCGCGGCCAACCCACTTGAGGCGGTGGACCCTCTGCAGGGGGCGCTGACGAACGATGACCAGTACTACCCTGAGCCCTTGGAGGGTTAAAGCGGAAGGGCTTGCCAAACAATACACCCCGTGCTACTGTGAACAAGTTAATATTATCTACTTAATCTAAGTACTTTAGCCTAAACCTGGTTTTAGGCAGGGGCTCGCAGGCGCGAGCGTAGGGCCGTACCCGTACGCCCACGTCTGTTCGCCCACTAACTACAAGGAGATACCATCATGGCAGAAAAGTTCGATCGTAGTAAGCCGCACGTTAACGTTGGTACTATTGGCCACGTCGACCACGGCAAAACAACCTTGACCGCCGCCTTGCTGCAGGTGCTTAAAGTAACTGGGCACAAGTCGCAGGACAAGTCGGTTGACCAGATTGATAACGCGCCCGAGGAAAAAGCGCGCGGTATTACTATTAATACGGCGCACGTCGAGTACGAGTCGGATGCGCGCCATTATGCCCACGTTGACTGCCCGGGACACGCCGATTACGTAAAAAACATGATCACTGGCGCCGCCCAAATGGATGGTGCGATTTTGGTTGTGTCGGCCGCTGACGGGCCCATGCCGCAAACACGCGAGCATATTCTGTTGGCTCGCCAGGTGGGCGTGCCCTATATAGTTGTGTTCCTGAACAAAGTTGATATGGTCGACGATAAGGACTTAGTTGATTTAGTGGAAGAGGAAATTAAGGAGTTGCTGAAGAAGTACGAGTTCCCAGGCGACACCACCCCTATTATTCGCGGCTCGGCGCTAAAGGCGCTGGAAGCCGCTGTGGCTGGCAAGAAGGATGACCCAGCCTTGCAGCCGATTCTAGACCTCGTTAAGCAGCTTGATGAGTACATTCCCGAACCGCAGCGTGAGATTGAAAAGCCGTTCCTGATGCCGATTGAGGATATTTTCTCGATTGAGGGTCGCGGGACAGTGGTGACCGGCCGTATTGAGCGCGGTATGTTGAAGATTAATGACGAAGTTGAGGTTATTGGCATCAAGCCTACACAAAAGACCGTCATCACCGGCATCGAGATGTTCAACAAGCAGTTGGACGAGGGCCGAGCCGGTGATAATGCTGGTCTATTGTTGCGCGGTTTGAAAAAGGACGACGTCGAGCGCGGTCAAGTTATAGCCAAGCCCGGTAGCGTTACTCCCCACACCGAGTTTGAAGCCGAGGTGTATGTGCTAGCCAAGGAGGAAGGCGGCCGCCACACCCCATTCTTGAAAGGCTATAAGCCACAGTTCTACATTCGTACTACTGACGTAACCGGCGAGGTCGGATTGCCAGCCGGGGTGGAAATGGTAATGCCGGGCGATAATATTAAAATTACCGTTAAGTTGATTGTGCCGGTTGCACTTGAAGAAAAGCAGCGTTTCGCCATTCGCGAAGGCGGTCGCACGGTCGGTGCCGGAGTCGTAACCAAGATCATTACCTAGCCCGCCTACTGGTACTGTTCCAGAATGTAATTGCTCTTTTACCAAGTCGAGGATAACACATTATGTCAGCCGCTAAGCCAGACCACGTGAAGGTTGCCGCTACGACGCCAGGCGCGTCAAGCGAAGAAGAGGGTCGTGCTCGGCTGCGCATTCGCATTCGCGCCTACGACCACAAGATAATCGATCAAGCGGTGCGTACCATCCTCGATACGGCCATCCGTACCGGTGCCAAGGTCGTGGGTCCAATTCCACTACCGACCGAGAAATCGACCTACACCGTCATCCGCTCAGCCTTTGTTCATAAGAACTCGCGCGAGCAGTACGAAATGCGCATCCATAAGCGTCTGTTAGATATCCTTGAACCAACTCCAAAAACGATCGACGCCCTTACTAACTTGAACCTACCAGCCGGCGTTGATATCGAGATTAAGATGTAATTTGAACGCCATTGATTTGTTACTAACCTAGCGGCTTATCCGCGATTCGCGACCGGTCCCCCGACGGGGGACACCGACGAACCCGCGGGGACAAGTAGCCAGGAGATTCTGAAACCACACTACACCCATTTACTCACCTATTAGACTATATGTTTTACCGTTTGTTTGAGGCTGCAGCCTCTTGTGTATTTGCTCACCAAACGGTTTTCGTTTTATAAAAATATGCCAACGTTCGTGATTGCCACCAAACTAGCCATGTCGCGCACCTTCCGTGAGGATGGGGCGGTTGTACCCGTGACCACGCTTCGGGTTGCCGAAGCGGCAGTGACGCAAGTTAAAACTAAGGAGCGCGATGGGTACACGGCGGTGCAAGTTGGCTCGGGCAGCGTAAAACGCGTGAATAAGCCGGTGGCTGGTCACCTTAAACCCGTGGGCAAGATTTTCCGTCACCTGCGCGAGTTTCGCACCTCAGCGGCTTACGAGCTTGGCCAAGCTATAGATTTATCGCAGTTCAAGCCCGGCGACGAGGTACAGGTAACGGGCTGGTCCAAAGGACGCGGATTTCAGGGCGTGGTTAAGCGTCATCACTTTCACGGACATCCATCAAGCCACGGTCATAAAGACCAGTCGCGCATGCCCGGGAGCATTGGTGCCGGTGGTGTGCAGCACGTGCGTAAAGGTATGCGTATGGCCGGACACATGGGTGCAGAACGCGTTACCATACTTCACCTTGAAGTAGTGGCGGTAAACCCCGAGCGAAATGAATTGGTGGTTAAGGGTGCGGTACCAGGCGCGCGCGGCAGTTTGTTGCTGGTGCGTGGTTCCTAATTTTTTGCTTATGTCGGCGACTAAGATAGAAATTTTCGATACAAACGCTAAGCCGGTGCGCGAAGTTCAACTGCCGCCCGCGGTGGTCGGAGCCAAGTTGCGCCCCACAGTTGTTCACCAGGTCGCGGTCGCGTATGCTTCCAACCGCCGCGCCGGCACTGCTCACACCAAGACACGTGACGAAGTTCGCGGTGGCGGCAAGAAGCCTTGGAAGCAGAAGGGTACTGGCCGCGCTCGCCATGGTTCTATCCGCTCGCCCTTGTGGAGAGGCGGCGGCGTGGTGCACGGACCCCGCAACACCAGGAATTGGCAGCAGCGTTTGCCGGAGCAGCTCAAACAAGGGGCGCTCTCCATGGTGGTGGCTGACTATCTAACTTCGGAACGAGTGACAGTGCTAGAGAATTTTCCCGCTGGAATTAAGACCAAAGTATTTGCCAAGCTGTTTCAGGAGCTTAAGCTCGGGCGTTCGGTGCTCGTGCTGTTGACTGATGAGGAGCGGGCCGCGCGGCAGGGTATAGCTAATTTGCCAAATGTGACCGTGCAGGGCCTACGTCAGCTGAATGCTTACGATGGATTGCTGCACAAGCGTTGGGTAGTGTCATCTGTTGGATTAGTACAACTCTTCAGCCAGGTTCGATCGTAAAATTATGTCTATTTTTAAGAAGCACGAGCCGAAAGAGAATCACCCGGCGCCGCCGGCTGCCGCTGGCATGGTGGCGGTTGGCCCAATTCGAGTGTTGATGGTGCCAGTTGTTTCAGAAAAATCTAGTCGATTGCAGTCTCAAGGTCAGTACACTTTTGCGGTTCAACCTGGGGTTGGAAAAATTGAGGTTAAAAAAGCGATTGAATCGGCCTACGGTGTGCATGTCGTCGGGGTGAACAGCATTAAGCTGCCCCGCAAAACCGTACGCCGAGGCAAAACCTCCGGTCGTACCAAGATACGCCGCCACATGGTTGTGCGCCTGAAGTCCGGTGAGAGTTTAAGCCTCACTAGCACCCGTTCCTAAAATTATACCTATGCCAGTTAAACTGTATCGACCAACCACTCCAGCCCGCCGCCATTCAAGCGTGCTCGTGCGCGATCTTACTAAAAAGGAGCCTGAGAAGCGCCTGACTTTTGGTAAGCGGAACCAAGCCGGGCGCAACAATCAAGGCAAGATTACCGTTCGCCATCGTATTGGCGGCACCAAAAAGCTTTTGCGCCTAGTTGATTTTAAGCGCGAGAAGTATGATATACCGGCTCGTGTCGTGGCGCTTGAGTACGATCCGAATCGCACCGCTTCTTTGGCCCTGCTGGTGTACCGCGATGGTGATAAGCGTTATGTGATTGCACCAAATGGACTTAAGGTTGGCGATGTGATTTTGTCATCGCGCAATACGATTGAAGCGCGACTTGGTAACCGCATGCCACTGGCGCGCATACCGACCGGACTCCAAGTACATGCTATTGAGCTCGTGCCTGGTCAGGGTGCTATCTTGGTGCGTTCGGCTGGCGCTTGGGCGACACTAACTTCGGTTGAAGCTGGGTTTGCTCGTTTGAAGATGCCGTCGGGAGAAGTAAGACTATTGCCTGAGTTAGCACAAGCTACCATCGGGCAGGTTGGTAATATCGACCATTCGAATGTGCGCTTGGGCAAGGCTGGCCGTATGCGCTACCTTGGTTTCCGTCCGTCAGTTAGGGGCAAGGCGATGAATCCAGTTGACCACCCACACGGCGGTGGTGAGGGGCACAATCCTATCGGTCTTAAGCACCCGAAGACACCCTGGGGTAAGCCCGCGCTTGGTGTGCGTACCCGCAGTCGCACAAAATCATCCAATCGTCTGATTGTTAATCGCCGGCCGAAGCGAACCTAAAGTACACCTATGTCACGCAGTCTCAAAAAGGGTCCATTCGTCGATGCTAAGCTTTTGAAGAAGCTAGGGCGCCTTAAGCCGGGCGATAAGGTTGTGATTAAAACCTGGTCGCGCGATTCAACCATTACTCCCGAAATGGTCGGCTATACGTTTGGCGTGCATAATGGCCGTCAGCACCTACCCGTACTGGTGGTTGAAAATATGGTCGGACACAAGCTCGGTGAGTTTTCACCAACGCGTAAATTTCAGGGCCACGGTGGCCGTATGGCTAAGGAGCAAGCGGCGGCAGCCGCCGCGGCTGAGGCAGCGGCTACTACCGCCGCGGCGGCGCCAGCGGCTAAGCCCGCGGCCGAAGCTAAGAAATAGATACGCTTATGGATGTTACTGCCCAACTTCGCAATATTCGTTTAAGCGCACGCAAAGCCAAGTTGGTGATTGACGTGGTGCGCGGCCTGGCGCTTGATCGCGCCATGCAACAGCTTAAGGTTATGCGTCAGGGTGCAGCCGTTCCAGTCGCCAAATTGATTTTGTCGGCCGCGGCCAACGCGAAGCATAATTATAAACTTGAGCCCGGCAGTCTTTGGGTTAAGCGCATTGAGGTTGGCCAAGGTCCTCGTTTGAAGCGTTTCACACCACGCGCCCAGGGCCGCGCCACACCTATTCTCAAGCCGACATCACACGTTGTAGTCGTATTAAGCGATGACGCTCGTCATCGTGGTAAGCAGTAAATGATATGGGACAAAAAGTTCATCCACGCGCATTTCGTATCGGCATCCTGCATTCCTGGAAGTCGAAGTGGTTTGACCGCCGCGACTACCGTGCGTTGGTGGAAGCTGACGTGAGATTGCGGCGATATCTAAAAAAGAAGCTACGTGGTGCCGGTGTTGCGCAGCTCGAGGTTGAACGCGGTGCATCGAGCGTTACAGTATCGATTTACACCGCTAAACCAGGCTTGGTAATCGGTCGTGGTGGTGCGCAGGCCGAGGAATTGAAGAAGGAACTTAAGGCAAAGTTTTTAAAAAAGACCGACCGCCTGCAGCTCAACATCAATGAGGTGGCTAATCCGCAGCTTTCGGCCGAGGTAGTGGCCGAGCACATGGCACTGGAGCTTGAGAAGCGATTACCGTTTCGCCGTGTTATGAAGCAGGCCATCGACCAGACTTTAAAGGCCGGTGCCTTGGGTGTGAAGGT